>Ga0157374_10000141_pt1 | contig 65347 bp, 52 predicted proteins | sample M25metaG_FD_115308 | JGI IMG/M metagenome (GOLD analysis project Ga0157374, IMG submission 115308) | Miscanthus rhizosphere microbial communities from Kellogg Biological Station, Michigan, USA - M2-5 metaG | ecosystem: Host-associated > Plants > Roots > Rhizosphere > Soil | place: USA: Michigan...
GTCGAATTTGCGATAACCCTCAGGTGCCTGATCGAGCGAGATCACCGTGACATTGACGATCTTGGCGATCGGCAGCTTGTCCCAGAGGATGGCCTGCATCAGATTGCGGTTGTACTTCATGACCGGCGTCTGGCCCGTATGGAACGAATGCGATTTCGCCCAGCCCAGCCCAAAACGCAAGCTCAGACTGCCGCGGCGCGCAGCGGCATCGGCCGAGCCGGGGTCGTCCGTCACATAAAGCCCCGGAATGCCGATCGCACCCGCCGCACGCGTGACTTCCATCAGCGAATTGAGCACGGCGGCGGGTGCCTCGTCGCCGTGCGCGCTACCGTGCCCATGCGCCTCGAAGCCCACGCAATCGACGGCGCAGTCCACTTCCGGCTTGCCGAGTATGGCCTCGATCTGCTCGCCAAGCGTCGCATCCTGCGACAAATCAACTGTCTCGAACCCCATCTGGCGCGCATGCGCGAGATGTTCGGCGTTCATATCGCCGACGATCGTGCAAGCAGCCCCGAGCAGGCGCGCCGACGCGGCCGCCGCCATACCGACGGGGCCCGCCCCGGCGATATACACGGTCGACCCCGGCTTCACACCAGCGGTGACGGCACCGTGATAACCGGTCGGCAAAATATCGGACAAGCAGGTGAGATCGCGAATCTTGGACAGCGCCTGATCGCGGTCGGGAAATTTCAGCAGATTGAAGTCGGCGTACGGCACGAGCACGTACTCGGCCTGCCCGCCGATCCATCCGCCCATGTCGACATAGCCATACGCCCCGCCCGCGCGCGCGGGATTGACGTTCAGACACACGCCCGTGTGCTGATCCTTGCACATCGCACAGCGCCCGCAGGCGACATTGAACGGCACGGAAACGAGATCGCCGATCGATAGCGTCTCGACGTCACGGCCGATTTCGACGACCTCGCCCGTAATCTCATGCCCGAGTACGAGACCGACGGGCGCTGTCGTGCGGCCGCGCACCATGTGCTGATCGGAGCCGCAGATGTTCGTGCTGACCACCTTCAAGATCACGCCGTGCTGGATCGAGCGGCCGCTCGGGTCCACCATCTTCGGGTAATCGATCGACTGCACGTCGACTTTGCCCGGCCCCATATACACCACACCTCGGTTGCTGCTCATCGTAAGCGTCTCCATGTCTTCGAAGAAATTTCGCGCGCGGCTCCATCCATCGTACGGGCCGCGCACGGTGTCCCACGCGTTGCAGCGTAGTCCTCAATGCGCCGCGGCGATCCATCCAAACGCGACACGTCTTTGCCGGAACCCGACATGCCCGTCCCGATGGGTCCCTTATCGATTGAACGCATGGCGCAAAACGCCTATCGTGGAAGCCTTCGCGGCCCACCGTCACCGTTCGTTGGAGGTTCATTCGATGGCCCAGTCTTCCGTCTACGGCCTGAAGCGGCTCTATATCGACGGCACCTATTGCGATGCCACCAGCGGCACGACGTTCGATACATTCGATCCCGCCACGGGCGCGCACCTTGCCACCGTCCAGCAGGCCAGCCAGGCCGATATCGACCGCGCCGTTGCCGCAGCGCGCGAAGGGCAGCGTCAATGGGCCGCGCTCGGCGCCATGGCGCGCTCGCGTATTCTCAGGCGTGCCGTCGAGATCCTGCGCGCGCGTAACGATGCGCTCGCGGAGCTCGAAATGCGCGACACCGGCAAGCCGGTCGCGGAGACGCGCAGCGTCGATATCGTCACTGGCGCCGACGTCATCGAGTACTACGCCGGTCTTGCGCCCGCGCTCGAAGGCACGCAAATTCCGCTGCGCGAGGACTCTTTCGTCTACACGCGCCGCGAGCCGCTCGGCGTATGCGCCGGTATCGGCGCATGGAACTACCCCCTACAGATCGCGTGCTGGAAATCGGCGCCCGCGCTTGCAGCCGGCAATGCAATGATCTTCAAGCCGAGCGAAGTGACGCCGCTCTCGGCGCTGGAATTGGCCGCGATCTACACGGAAGCCGGCGTGCCGCCCGGTGTCTTCAACGTCGTGCAAGGCGACGGCCGCGTCGGTGCCATGCTCGCGGCGCACGAGGGCATTGCCAAGGTCTCGTTCACGGGCGGCGTGGAAACCGGGAAAAAGGTGATGTCGATTGCGGGAGCATCGTCGCTCAAGGACGTGACGATGGAACTCGGCGGGAAATCGCCGTTGATCGTTTTCGACGATGCGGACCTCGCGCGCGCCGCCGATATCGCGGTCACCGCGAATTTCTTCAGCGCGGGCCAGGTCTGTACGAACGGCACGCGTGTTTTCGTGCACCGTTCGGTCAAGGCCGAATTCGAAGCGCTCGTGGCCGAACGCGTCAAACGTATCCGCATCGGCAAACCGTCCGATCCGCAGACGAATTTCGGCCCGCTCGCCAGCGCGGCCCAGCTCGACAAGGTGCTCGGCTACATCGAAAGCGGCAAGCGCGAGGGCGCGCGGCTCGTGACAGGCGGCATGCGGCTCGTCGACGGCGATTTCGCGCAGGGGCAATACGTCGCGCCGACGGTCTTTGCCGATTGCCGCGACGACATGCGCATCGTGCGCGAGGAGATTTTCGGCCCCGTCATGTGTCTGCTCGATTTCGACGACGAAGCGCAAGTCATCGCCCGCGCGAACGCGACACACTTTGGCCTGGCCGCCGGTGTCGTCACCGAAAGCCTGGCGCGCGCGCATCGCACGATCCACCGTCTCGAAGCCGGTATCTGCTGGATCAATACATGGGGTGAATCGCCGGCCGAAATGCCCGTGGGCGGATACAAGCAATCGGGCATTGGCCGCGAAAACGGTTTGACCACGCTCGAGCACTACACACAGATCAAATCGGTTCAGGTCGAACTCGGGCCGTATCGGCCTGCCTTTTGAAAGGGGATGCGCTTGAACACCAGCGAATTCGACTACATCGTGATCGGCGCCGGCTCGGCCGGCAATGTGCTGGCCACACGGCTGACCGAGGATGCCGATGTGAGCGTGTTGCTGCTCGAAGCGGGCGGTCCGGACTACCGCTTCGACTTTCGCACGCAGATGCCGGCCGCACTCGCTTACCCGCTGCAAGGGCGCCGCTACAACTGGGCCTATGAAACGGAGCCCGAGCCGCATATGAACAACCGCCGCATGGAGTGTGGGCGCGGCAAAGGCCTGGGCGGCTCGTCGTTGATCAATGGCATGTGCTATATCCGCGGCAATGCGCTCGATTACGACGGGTGGGCGCAAATCGAAGGGCTTGGGGATTGGAGCTATCTCGACTGTCTGCCCTACTTCAAAAAAGCCGAAACGCGTGACATTGGACCGAATGCCTATCACGGTGGCGACGGTCCCGTTCATGTCACGACGAGCAAACCGGGCAACAATCCGCTTTTCGGGGCGATGGTGGAAGCCGGCGTACAAGCGGGCTATGCACGCACCGACGATCTCAACGGTTATCGGCAAGAAGGCTTCGGTCCGATGGATCGCACGGTCACCGCGCATGGCCGTCGCGCCAGCACGGCACGCGGCTACCTCGATCAGGCACGCGAGCGGCCGAACCTGACGATCGTCACGCATGCGCTGACCGATCGTATTCTGTTCTCGGGTAAGCGGGCGGTTGCGGTGGCCTATTTGCATGGCGGCGAAGCGCGCGAGGCTCGAGCTCGCCGCGAAGTGCTGTTATGTTCCGGCGCCATCGCTTCGCCGCAGATTTTGCAACGTTCCGGGGTCGGCCCCGGTGAATGGCTGCGCGCGCTGCAGATTCCCGTGGTGCTCGATCTGCCCGGAGTGGGCCGCAATTTGCAGGACCATCTCGAGATGTATCTGCAATACGAGTGCAAGGAACCCGTCTCGCTCTATCCGGCGCTCAAGTGGTACAACCAGCCCGCCATCGGGCTCGAATGGCTGGCGAAGGGCACGGGCCTCGGTGCCAGCAATCACTTCGAAGCTGGCGGTTTCATCCGCACGCGCGACGACGATCTTTGGCCGAACATTCAATATCATTTCCTGCCGATAGCGATCAACTACAACGGCTCGAATGCTATCGACATGCATGGCTTTCAAGCGCATGTCGGCTCGATGCGCTCGCCGAGCCGCGGGAGGGTGAAGCTGCGGTCGCGCGATCCGCGCGATCATCCGAGCATCTTGTTCAACTACATGGCGGAGCCGCTCGATTGGCGCGAGTTTCGTGATGCTATCCGGATCACACGTGAAATCATCGCGCAACCCGCGCTCGATCGGTACCGCGGACGCGAGCTGAGTCCGGGTGCAGATCTGAAGAGTGACCGGGAACTCGATGCGTTCGTTCGCTCGCGTGCTGAAACCGCGTTTCATCCGTCGTGCTCATGCCCCATGGGATATGACGGGATGGCGGTCGTCGATACCGAAGGCCGCGTGCATGGTATCGATGGTTTGCGTGTCGTCGATGCGTCGATCATGCCGATCATCACGACAGGCAATCTGAACGCACCGACGATCATGCTGGCCGAGAAAATCGCCGACAGGATTCGCGCGCGTAAGCCGCTGGCGCGCGCCGATGTGCCTTACTATGTCGCGAAAGGGACGCCGGCATGCCAGCGTGGCACGAAACTGGCTGGTACGGTCGACGTCTGAACGTCCAGGAGATTTCAACGTGCGCAATCGTCTCGCCTGTCGTCTCGCGCTCATTGGCGCGAGCATCGTATGGGGCCTGTCGGCCATGCCTGCGGGTGCCCAACAAGCTGCCTCGATGCCTGGCATGGATATGTCGCATGCGGCGGGCACCACGCCCGGCGGTTCCAGCGATGCCTCCTCGCAGGCTTTCAAGGAGGCCGATCAGAAAATGATGCAGAACATGAATTCGCCGAGTTATACCGGCGATGCGGACAAGGACTTCGTCTCGCATATGATTCCGCACCATCAAGGGGCCATCGACATGGCTCAGGTCGAGCTCAAGTACGGGAAAGATCCCATATTGCGGCGTCTGGCTCATCAGATCATCAAGGCGCAGCAGGACGAAATCAAGCTCATGAAGCGTTGGCAGGAGAAAAGGGCTCAGTAGTGCGGCAGGACTGGGGGCAACGCCCGCGGCACGTACTCACGCATGCGCAACTCGGGTTGTCCGCTCGAGGCCCAGCGCTTTCATTACCGACAGCATTGTTTTCAGCGTCGGATTGCCTCGCTCACTGAAGGAACGGTAGAGCACTGCGGCCACGGCAGCCCGGTAACGGGCATCCATCGGCCGATGCCCGATCCCGAATGGCGCCGCTGAGCAACTGCGATGGCGGATTTTCTATACCTCACGTTTTATTGGCCGCATCTACTGATGACAAGCCGCCGCATAGGCGGTCTTTTCTCATCGGGGACTGCCATGCCGACCGCCACTTCGTCGAGGATCCATCGCGCTCATGCCGCCGCCCGGCTCGAGCGTCTGCCATTTTCCTCGTACCATCGCCTACTTTTCATCGTCATCGCGCTGGCGTTCTTTTTCGATTCGGTCGATCTCGGCACCATGACTTTCGTGCTGGGCTCGATCAAGCAGGAATTCGGCTTGTCGAGCGCGGCGGCGGGGCTCGTCGCCAGCGCCAGCTTCTTCGGCATGGTGTTTGGAGCCGCCGTGGCAGGCCTGCTCGCCGACCGTTTCGGCAGACGTCCTGTATTCCAGTGGAGCATGGTGCTCTGGGGAGTCGCCTCCTACCTGTGCTCGACCGCACATGATGTGAATTCACTCATCGCTTATCGTGTCGTGCTCGGAATCGGCATGGGCATGGAGTTTCCTGTCGCACAGGCGTTGCTGTCCGAGTTTGTTCCGACCGCTTCGCGCGGCCGCCTCATCGCATTGATGGACGGCTTCTGGCCGCTGGGCTTCATTACGGCAGGCATCGTTTCGTATTTCGTGCTGCCGCAATTCGGCTGGCGCACGGTGTTCGCATTGCTGGCCATTCCGGCCGTGTTCGTGCTGGTCGTGCGGCGCATCGTGCCTGAATCGCCGAGGTGGCTGGAGCATCGCGGGCGTCTTGCGCATGCCGACGCGGTACTGAACGATATCGAAACGAAGGTGCTGCGTGCGACGGGCCTTGCATCGCTGCCCCCCATACCCGATATGGACGCCGTGCCGTTCGGGCAGCGCCCGCGCAGTGCATTCCGCGAAATCTGGAGCGACGTTTATCGCAAGCGCACGATCATGGTGTGGACGCTGTGGTTCTTTGCGCTGCTCGGCTTTTACGGGCTGACCTCATGGCTCGGCGCGCTGATGCAGCAATCGGGCGTTACGGTGACGAAGTCGGTGCTCTATACAGTGCTCATTTCCCTGGCTGGTATTCCCGGGTTTCTCTGCGCCGCGTGGCTCGTCGAACGATGGGGCCGCAAGCCGACTTGCGTAGCATCGCTCATGGGCGGCGCAGCGATGGCTTATCTCTACGGGCAGGCAGTCTTGCACGGCGGCGATCTCACACTCGTGATCAGCGCCGGCTTTGCGATGCAGTTCTTTCTCTTCGGCATGTGGGCGGCGCTGTATACCTATACCCCCGAGCTTTACGGCACCGGTGCGCGTGCAACCGGATCAGGGTTCGCGTCGGCAGTCGGCCGGATCGGCTCGTTGATCGGGCCGTATGTGGTCGGGCTCGTATTGCCTGTCTTCGGACAGAGCGGTGTCTTCACGCTCGGGGCGCTTTCGTTCGTGCTGGCTGCGGCAGCCGTCGCAGTGTTGGGGATCGAAACAAAGGGGCGCGCGCTCGAATCGCTTTCGAGCGATGTAGTAGAAGCGACGGACGATCGGTACGCCACGGCGACGGAGCGAATCAGGGGTGGCTAGCAGGCTATGGAATGGACCCGCTTCGACATCGAATTCCCTCGCCGGCTGAGAGAACCTCCCCGTAGGGCCGAATCGAAAAACGCCCCAATCGACGGCAAGGTCGATCGGGGCGTTTTGCCAGCGGGCCTGTGCGCCGTTCAAGCCGTCTTCAACTGCTCTCCCACGGGTAACTTCCGTATCCGCTTGCCCGTTGCGGCGAAAATCGCATTTGTCAAAGCCGGCGCGAGCGCCGACGTGCCCGGCTCGCCGATACCACCCGGCGCTTCGCCGCTCTTCACGATATGCACCACGATCTCCGGCGTTTCATTGAGCCGCAATACACGATAGTCCGTGAAATTGCTCTGCTCGACCCGGCCATCCTTGATCGTGATTTCGCTATAAAGCGCACCGGTGATACCGAAGACGACACCGCCTTGTATCTGCGCTTCGATCGTCCTCGGATTGACGGCCATGCCGCAATCGACGGCACATACGACGCGGTCCACCTTCACCGCGCCGCCCTCGACCGTCACCTCCGCCACCATGCTCAAATAGCTGCCGAACGCGTGCATGACCGATACGCCGCGCCCCTTTCCTTTCGGCAGCGGACTGCCCCAACCGGCCTCGCGCGTGGCAACCTGCAACACATGCGCGGCACGCGGGGCATCGCCTAGCAAATCGAGCCGATACTTCACCGGATCGATGCCCGCATGTGCGGCAAGTTCGTCGATGAAACTTTCGACGACGAACGTGCCGCGCGTCGCACCGACGCCGCGCCAGAACGCGGTCGGAACAGGGCCAGGCTCCTCCCGCACGTAATCGACGAGTTGATTCGGCAGGCTATAAGGCAGTTCGGCCGCCACTTCGACCGCATCGGGATCGACGCCGTTCTTCACGACTGCCGGCGCGAAGCGTGCCAGGATCGACGAGCCCACCACGCGATGCTGCCAGGCGATGGGCTTGCCGTTCGCGTCGAGGCCGGCAGATATTCGATCGTAGTAGCAAGGCCGATACATGTCGTGCTGGACGTCTTCCTCTCGGGTCCAGACGACCTTGACGGGCGAATCGACGGCCTTGCCGATCTTCAGCGCCTGCACGATCGCATCGACTTCGAGCCTTCTGCCGAACCCGCCGCCGAGCAAATGATTATGGACGGCCACTTTTTCGGGGGGCAGCCCGGTCACTTTGGCGCCCACGGCACGAGCGATGGTCGGAACCTGCGTACCGACCCAGATATCGCAGCGGTCGGCGCGCACGTGCACCGTGCAGTTGATGGGCTCCATCGTGGCATGCGCGAGCAGCGGTTGCTCATAGACCGCATCGATGCGCGCCTTGGCCTCGCCGAACGCTTTGCCGACGTCCCCTTCCTTGCGCGCGACAGCGCCTTCGCGCCGCGACGCTTCAGCAAGGTCGGAAAAAATCTTCTGGGTCGATAGCGTGGCAGCCTGTCCGCCGTTCCACTTGATGTCGAGGGCAGCAGCGCCTTGCTTGGCAGCCCAGGTATGCGCCGCGACAACGGCAACCGCGTCGTCGAGCTTCACTATCTGGTGCACTCCGGGCACTTGCTTGGCACGCGTATCGTCAACGCTGTCGAGCGTGCCGCCGAACACCGGGCAATTGACGATGGCCGCGTAGACCATGCCGGGCAGGCGCACGTCGAAGCCGAACAGTGCAGTACCGTCCACTTTTTGCGCCGAATCGAGCCGGTCCGTGGGCTTGCCGATCAGTTCGAAGTCCTTGGAATCCTTGAGCGGGACAGTGGCCGGCAACGGCAGCTTCGCCGCGGCATCGACGAGTTTGCCGTAGGCGATACGCCGTCCACTCGGCGTGTGCACGACTTCACCGGCGCGCGCCGTGCACGACGCGGGGTCGACGCGCCATTGCCGCGCCGCCGCCGAAACCAGCAACGCGCGCGCCGTGGCACCCGCCTGTCGCATCGGCTGCCATGCGAAGCGAATCGAGGTCGAACCGCCGGTGATCTGCCCGCCTCCCAGCAACGGATCGCCATACAGCTTGTCGTTGGGCGGTGCATGATCGAGCGTCACTTGCTGCAACGGCACGGCCAGTTCCTCGGCGATCAGCATCGGAATCGAGGTGTAGACGCCTTGCCCCATCTCCACCTTGGGCATCACGAGCGTCACGCGGCTTTCGCGATCGATTCGGATGAAGGCGTTCGGCGCGAAGGTGCCGGGCGCTGCGACCTCGGAAGCCTGCCCTTCGACGGCGGATCGACGCGCATGCGCGCCACGGTCGGTCGCGGCATCGGCTCGCACGCTGAAGCCGAGCAACAATCCGCCGCCAGCGGCTGCACCGAGCGTCATGCCGAACTTCAGAAACGTCCTTCGCGAGACGCCGGAACCGGCCGGCTCGTCTGCCAGGTCCGGAGCGCCAGCGGCGCTGCCTTCCAAGCTATGCGCGAGATCGAAGAGACCTTTGGACATCTCAGGCCTCCCCCGCCGCGTGCTTCACGGCCGCGCAAATGCGGTTATAGGTGCCGCAACGGCAGAGGTTGCCCGACATCGCCGCATCGATATCCGCATCGCTCGGCTTCGGGTTTTGGGCGAGCAGCGAGGCAGCCGACATCACCTGCCCCGACTGGCAATAACCGCATTGGACGACATCGAGGTCGCGCCAGGCTTCCTGCACCTTGCGCCCTGCCGGCGTGGCGCCGACGGCTTCAATCGTCGTGATTTTCTTGCCGGCGACGGCCGAAACCGGCAGCACGCACGAGCGCACCGCGGCCCCATCGAGATGGACCGTACACGCACCGCACTGAGCGATGCCGCAACCGAACTTCGTGCCGGTCAGGCCCACCACATCGCGCAGTACCCAAAGTAGCGGCATGTCGTCCGGCACGTCGAGCGTGTGGACCTTTCCGTTGATCGTCAGCGTCGCCATCCTCAGTCCCTTCTTATTGTCTCAATGAGTCGATATCGATCACGAAGCGGTATTTCACATCGCTCTTCAACATCCGGCCGTAAGCTTCGTTGATCTGCTGCATCGGAATCATTTCGATATCCGAGGTAATGCCATGCTGACCGCAAAAATCGAGCATCTCCTGCGTTTCGGCGATGCCCCCGATCAGCGAACCCGCCAGCCGGCGGCGCTTCATGATCAGGTTGAACACTTGCGGCGACGGATGATCGTGCTCGGGTGCGCCGACCAGCGTCATCGTCCCATCGCGCTTGAGCAGTGCGATGAACGGATTCAAATCGTGTTGCGCGGCAACCGTATTGATCAATAGATCGAAGCTGTTCGCATGTTTGGCCATCGCCTCGGGGTCCTTCGAGATGACGACCTCGTCCGCCCCCAACCGCTTGCCGTCTTCGACCTTCGACGCCGACGTCGTGAAAAGTACCACGTGCGCGCCCATTGCGTGCGCGAGCTTCACACCCATGTGGCCGAGGCCGCCGAGACCGACGATGCCGACTTTCTTGCCCGGGCCGGCGCCCCAGGTGCGCAACGGCGAGTAGGTCGTGATGCCCGCGCACAGCAACGGTGCGACGGCAGCCGGATCGAGGTTGTCGGGCACGCGCAGCACGAACGCTTCGTCGACGACGAGATTCGTCGAATAGCCCCCGTACGTCGTTTCGCCCGATACGCGGTCCGTGCCGTTGTAGGTGGCGACGAAGCCGTTCTCGCAGTATTGCTCGAGTCCCTCCTGGCAGCTCGCGCAGGTTCGGCATGAGTCGACGAGACAGCCCACGCCGACGAGGTCGCCAGCTTTATAGCGCGTAACGGCCGGCCCGACTTCCATCACGCGGCCCACGATCTCGTGGCCCGGCACCACCGGGTAGAGGGTGTTGCTCCACTCGTCGCGTGCCTGGTGCAGGTCCGAGTGACACACGCCGCAGAACATCACTTCGATATGCACGTCGTGCTCGCGCAGACCGCGACGCTCCAATTCGAACGGCGCGAGCGGCGATTGTGCGTTCTGGGCTGCGTAGGCGTGAGTCTTGTACATGGTCGCTCCTGTCATGCGGTTGGCAAATCGAGCCTCACATCCTAGGCAGCGGCCGTGCCGCGCGAAATACCTGAACCTCTTGAAGCCTTGCCTGTTTCTCTTGGCGACCAGCAAAACCGCGCCGTTGGTGGTAGATTTCGAGCCTGTTCCTCTTGCCAGACCGTACCCTGGACATGACGCATTCTTCTTCGGAAACCGCTCGTGTGGGCATCGACGCATCGCAGGCACGCGTCGTCGAATTGCTGGGCCGGCTCGCGCCGGCCGAAGGCATCGTGCCTTCGTCGATCGAAGGCGTAAAGCTGATGCGCCTGAACCATCGCTGCCCACGCATACCGGTCTTGTACGACCCGAGCATCGTCATCGTCTGCCAAGGACGGAAACGGGGCTTCCTGGGCGCTCAGACCTTCGTCTACGACCCGCAGCACTATCTCGTGATGGCCGTGCCGCTGCCGTTCGAATGCGAGACCGAAGCGACGCCCGACGAACCGCTGCTGGCCGTCAAGATCCAGATGGATCTCGCTGTCGTTGCCGAGCTGCTGATTGCGCTGAACGACTCGCGCGGTCCCATCCAGGGCGAGCCGCGGGCGTTTTACGCCACCCCGCTCGAAAGGCCGCTCGCCGATGCGGTGTTGCGGCTCGTGGAAGCGCTGGCCTCGCCTGCCGACGCCCCGATTCTCGGCCCGGGCATCGTGCGCGAGATCTGCTATCGCGTGCTGACGGGTCCACAAGGCGATGTCATTCGCGTCGCGCTGACGCATCAGCATCATTTCGGCCGCATTGCGAAGGCGTTGCGCCGTATTCATTCGGATTACCAGAACACTCTCGACGTCGAAACGCTCGCACGCGAGGCAGGCATGAGCCTCGCGGTGTTCCATGCGCAGTTCAAGGCCGTGACGGCCACTTCGCCGATGCAGTATGTGAAGACCACGCGGCTGCACCATGCGCGTTTGCTGATGGCGCAAGACGGGCTCAACGTCAGCGCGGCGGCGGCTCACGTCGGCTATGAAAGTGCCTCGCAGTTCAGCCGCGAATTCAAGCGGCTTTTTGGCGTCACGCCCGCCGACGAAGCGCGGCGCGTGCGCGCGGCGGTCGGCTCGCCGCCGCCCGTCGTGCCTTTACGCAGCCAGTATGTGACAGCTGAATGAGCAAGCGCTCCGTCTTGGGATCGGGGCTTCGTTACCGGAGCGCGTCGCCGAAGCGATATTCGTAGCTCAATTCGTCGAGCGTCGTTTTGAGCGCGGCATCGAGTGGTCGGGCCGCGGCCGCGATGGAATCGCTCAATTGCTCGGGCCGGCTAGCGCCGATGATCGCCGAGGTGATGGCGGGATTGGCCAGTACCCAGCCGACGGCTGCGGTCACGGGCGATAGCCCGGCCTCAGCCGTCGTTTTACAGAACGCGTCGATCGTTTCGAATTCGCGCTCGTGCCAGTAGCGCTCCTGATAGACTGCGCCGGCCGTGCCGAGCGTGAAGCGCCCTTCGGGAGGCGGCGCACCGCGCTTGTGCTTGCCGGTCAATAGGCCGCCGGCCAGCGGGTTGTAGGGAATCACGCCCAGCCCTTCTTCTTCGGCCAGGGGCAGCAGTTCGCGCTCGATCTGGCGGAAGAGCAGATTGTAGCGAGGCTGCACGGATACGAAGCGCGCCAGCCCGAGGGTCTCGGCACGCCCCAATGCGCGCGCGAGCCGATAGGCCAGAAAATTCGAAACGCCGATATAGCGTGCGCGGCCGGAGCGCACGATCGTATCGAGCGCCTCGAGCGTTTCGTCGATGGGCGTTTCGCGATCGTCGGAATGCAGTTGGTAGAGGTCGACGTAATCGGTGCCGAGCCGATGCAGCGAGGCATCGATGGCGTCCAGCAGGTGTTTGCGCGATGCGCCCTGATCCCACGGCGACGGGCCCATTTTGCCGACGGCTTTCGTTGCGAGCACGAAGCGTTGGCGCTTGTCCTTCAGCCAGCGTCCGACGATTTCCTCGGTGGCGCCGACGTTTGAGTCGCCACCGCCTAGGGGATAGACGTTGGCCGTATCGAAAAAGGTAATGCCGGCATCGGCGGCGGTTGCCATGATGCGGCCCGACGTCGCTTCGTCGGTCTGAAAGCCGAACGTCATCGTGCCGAGACACAGGCGCGAAACAGTCAGTCCGGTACGGCCTAGCTTGCGGTATTCCATGGGGTTCCTCCGGGAGTCGAGCGCTGGGGGAGCAGAGGACAAAGGATAACCGGCCTCGTGAATGCTTGCTTCGGACTCGCATTGCGTTGCGAGCGGCGCTCGTAAGCCAAATCACTCACTAGCCCGCAGACATCACAGCATCCATTGGATCCGGATGCATTCGTGTTTGTGTGTCATCGAACCAGCGAAGCGCTCCCTATCAGCACGGAACCTCCCTCACAGCCAGGTCCGACTTCAATCTTTTAACGAACCCTCCGATCGTCCGAAATTGCGAAAAAGACCGTTGACAAGCGGCGATAGTTCGTACACTCGCTTCAAGCTTTCGACATAAAGGTTGCCAAAAGCACGTCTTTGAAAAGGTGATTCGACATGGTGACAAAAGTATGCGAAACACGCGTTGGTAACGTATTGGCTGGCTGGAATCATTTGACAGGAATCGGGCCTACCCAAATTCGCAGTGCTTCGGGCGCTCGAATACAAACCTCATCCGGAGAATGGCGTGACGACTACATTATGGGCTGGGGTTCGTGCCTGCTAGGTCACGATAGCTACATTATCAAGGAGTCAATCAGTCAAGCCTTGTCGAGCGGATTTCTCCAGCAATATGAAACAGAAACGCACCAGCTGTTAAGCGAACGCTTCTGCGCTGCAGTTCCCTGTGCGGAAAAGCTTCGCCTTGTTAATTCCGGGTTAGAGGCGACTATGTATGCGACTCGAGTGGCTCGAGCTGTAACCGGAAAAAGATTGATCGTAAAATTCGAAGGCCACTTTCACGGCCTAAACGATACTCTCAGCTGGAATATCGACTCCTCGCCACGGAGCGGCGCAGCGTTCGCGAGCGGCGACCTTGAACGTTTACCTGGCACGATTGGAATCCCAGATGAGCTAGGGCAATTGACTGTACCGGTCCCATGGAATGATCTAAGCTCCATTCAGGCAGTCTTCCAATCCCACGCCCGTGATATCGCAGGGATTATCCTGGAACCCATAGCCCTAAACATCGGGTGCGTCAAGCCTGACGAGAAATTTCTAGAAGAGCTACGCGCACTTGCGACTGAGCACGGCGCATTATTGATATTCGATGAAATATTGACCGGATTTCGAGGCAATATCGGCGGAGCACAAAAGGACTATAACGTAACGCCCGACATCGCAACATACGGAAAGGCATTCGGCTGCGGTATACCAATAGCCGGAATCGCCGGCAAATCTGAATTTATGGATGTGATCGCACCGCGCGGGCCCGTGCAAATCAGTGGGACAAATACAGGACGATATCTTTCAGTCTGCGCAACGCTATCAGTTCTGCAGCACCTGGAAGACGGAGCCATACATCGATACATCAACTCATTGGAAATTCGGCTCAAGGCTGGCTTGAATGAAATATTTACTAGACATGGCATTCCGTGCCATATAGACGGTTACGGCGGCCGAATTGGAGTTCACATTGGAACCGTAGACCGACCTCGATCGATGAAGGACATCGAGCAAATTTACCCTGTCAACTTCGCTCGAAAATTGTTTCGTGCTCTATCAACGGAATATGGCCTGTATGGATTCTTGATGCCTCTCGCGTATTGCCCTGAGCCAATCACATTATCGTCGGCACATACCCCGCAAATGATTGACGATGCATGTGACCGGCTAGATACCGCACTCAAGAAGCTAAATTATCATGCCAATTGACGACTATCAAAGCGTTATCGTGCGCCGCTTCATAAATTCTGACATAGCAGCAGCACTGGAACTGATCTCGCAGATCAGTTCACCTGACGATCTTGCACGAGCAGCGCGCGAACAATTCACCCGCGAACTGGACGCCCCACATGACGAAGAGGTTAGATTTGTCGCGATCTATCGAAGCATGATTGTCGGCACGATGGGGTGTGGTCCAGGGCCGCTACCGTCAAAACAAGCCCTATGGGCAGATTGGTTAGTCGTTGACCGCAACCACCGCCGAAGAAAGATTGCCTCGCTGCTTTATGAAAAGGTCGAAGAGTTTGCATCAATTCGCAAAAAAAACTACCTCTGCTTGGATATTGGCAACATAGACAACGAGCGCGCCGCATTTACTTTTCATCTCCGCAATGGATTTCAGATAGTAGGGCAGCTACCAGACTATTGGGGAGAGCTCGAGCATTTAAACATAATGGCAAAACGCCTCATTCCTATGGATCGCCGCCGATGATTGTCTTGAATGGATCTAACGAACTAAGGACATTGGCCATGGCCTACCGAGCCAGCGGTCTCACCGTAGGACTTTGTCACGGCTGTTTCGATATCGTTCACTTTGGGCACATACATCATCTGCGACAAGCCAGTTCGCTAGTAGATCGACTTCTAGTGTCGATCACAGCTGACGAGTTCATCGATAAGGGCCCCGATCGCCCGATATTTTCAGAGCGCATTCGAGCAGAAATTGTTGCATCCATTCGATACTGTGATCATGTAATCGTGAACCGCTCCGCAACAGCCGAGCTGATTATTTCCGCTATCCAACCGGACGTGTTTTTCAAAGGGGCCGACTACCGCTCGGGTAGTGACCCGAGAGTTCGCGCGGAGCGTGTGCTCGTCGAAAGCGCAGGTGGACGTCTGATTTTCACTGACGACGCGGTGATGGATTCAACATCTCGGATCGCACGGGCGATCATGTCCCAAGGAGAGTAATCAATGGAAGGTAGAGATCAAACACTCCTATTGCTCGATCTCGACGGCACATTGATCGACACTCCCCACTATCAAGCTTGGGACTACGCCGCACGTCAGATCGGTGTCGATGATCTTAGCTACGCAGAATACGTCGCTTACATCGCTGGAAGGCCCCGTCTGGAAGGCGCGTCTCGGCTCATAGAATTGAAGAGAAACTGTCGTCGCGTAGATACGCGCCGCCCACAAGATAGCTGGGTATTGGCAGAGTCCAAGCAAGCCGAGTTCTTGCGGCTGTCCGAAGACACTCGACTCTTCGATGATGCACTCCGACTGCTGCACCGACTAGAGACATCGCAGCTGCGAGTCCGTTTTTACACCGCTTCCGAAAACGCAGCTCGACTGTTCACAACTGCGTTGCGTAGATCCGGGAAATCGCTCTGCCCACAACAGTCGGTGGTGCAGCAACAGGACGGCCAGACGCGAGAGGAGCTGTTTCTGCAACTTGCCGGCGAAAGTGCAGCGGCCACGGTAACGCTTGTCGACGATGCGCCACACGCAGTTGATGCCGCTTGTGCCATCGGCCTGAGCGCGTATCAGATTCGCAGAAGTCCATTCCAGCCGCCTCCCACTCATTCGGGTGCACGCATTCTTCCGTCACTGGACTGCATTCCTGTGCCGATCAACGTCACTGTAGGAGGTTTAAAATGACAGAGCATGCACGCATCCTTGTAACAGGCGGCGCCGGATACGTTGGCGCGCGGCTAGTGCCTAAACTACTGGCGACCGGCTATCGCGTAAGGGTCCTGGACGCCCAGTTCTTCCCGAACGGACTTAACCGATTCCTCGGTGACACTCGCTTGGAGTTGGTCCGAGGAGATATCCGCGATCAAGCGATCGTTGAGCGCGCCCTGAGTGGAATCAACGCCGTCATACATCTTGCCGCGGTAGCAAACGACCCCAGCTTTAATACGGATCCGGCGCTGAGTCGATCAATAAACATCGATTGCCTTCCGTATCTAGTAAAAACCGCAAAACGCCTGGGTTGCCAACGCTTCATTTATGCGTCCTCAGCCAGCGTATATGGCATCAATCACGAACCCATCGTCGATGAGAATCAACCGTGTTTGCCCATCACTGACTACAACCGATATAAAGCGGAAGGAGAAAAAATTCTTTTCGACCTAACGGGCGCGTCTTTCGAAACAGTCGCAGTTCGGGCCGCAACCGTTTGCGGCTGGTCGCCAAGGCAGCGTTTGGACTTGACCGTTAACATCCTCACAGCCAACGCACTCGCAAACGGCAAAATAACGGTCTTTGGCGGCCAACAGTACCGGCCCAACGTTCACATCAACGATCTTTGCAGGATATACACACTACTTGTCGAACGGGAATCGCTGGGTAGTCTCTGCGGGCGAGCGGTCAACGTTGGTCAGGAGAATCACTCAGTGGCCGATATCGCGATGCAGGTCAAAGGTATTGTCGATAGCTACTTCAATGCGAACATACCGATCGCAACGGCAGCCTCCGATGACGTTCGGTCTTACAGACTCGATTCGAACCTTGTGCGGCGAGAGCTTGACTTCCAGTTTGTCCATACCATCCGCGACGCAGTTCTGGAAATATGTGAGCAATGGCAATCAGGATGGTTCAACGACAGTAGGGACATTCTGACGGATCCTCGCTACCACAACCTCTTAAACATCCAATCTGCTGACTGGTCTTTCGCTTCGTCTGTGAGTTGCCCATGCTAATCGTTTCTTGCGGTAAAAAAAGCGAACAAGTGACGGACCTGCGTCCGGCATCATGTGCATTTGTTTCATGTGTGACGACGTTGGCCAATGCTCTCATCGGCGTACGTCCACACGTTCCGGGCGCAACCGAGCGAGCTCAGCGAGTACAGCTGCTAGCAAATGGGGTATATGCAGCCGGTGTGGGAGTGTCGCGCGAAATTGTGTCGCTGCCCGCGCCGCGAATTCTCCGGATCTACGACGTCGAGACCGGAGAGCCCGCGCGCCCTCAAGCAGGGGTAACGCAAAACGTCACGCTGCGTCTCGATAGCGCATCCGTTACGAGCACGGAGTACTTGCATGTTGGTCAGCAAGCGTTCGAGTTGATCGTGCGGCAGTTTATAAATGTACCCGGCCGCCCGGAAGTCTCGATGGTCATAGAGCTGCAACAGACAAGTAGCGAAGTTAGCGAACCGCGTCGACTGCGATTGGACTATGGGATCGATACATCGGCAGTCAATGAATATCTCGGCACCTTTTCACAGCTAACGGCTCGCCATTATGACATCGAGCGATGCGAATGCGGCCGTGACGGTTTCAGCGTTCTTCTCGTTACTGCAGAACATCGATTGTGCTATGACGTCAACATTCAACGGTTACCGACGTCCACCAGCGTTGTCAAGGCATGGCAGCATTCAGACTGCGGCTGCACCATTTCCACGACCTTCGACTTCTCTATCGAACGCCATCATCAACTAGTCGCGCAGTGGCAAGTGCGTTCGAGATTCGCCCAATCGGGGTTAGGCATGCCAGCAATGGCACCCAACTTCTCAACGATCGAAAGCGAGCATCTAGCCCGATGGAAAAATTTATGGGGTAACCATAACGTTTCGATCAGTGCAAATGGCGATCCAGTTGAAATAGGGATGACATATTGCATTTTTCAATTATTACAACATGGCATCGACTCGCACTATCACCCACACGGATTTATCTCTCCAGCAAGAGGACTAACCAGCACCTACCATTCCGGATCCACATTTTTCGATACAGAGCTTCATAAATGCATATTTTGGATCTGGAACGACCCGCGCGTAGCCCGATCGATGATAGATTATCGTTATAATCATATTGAGAAAGCGATCGAATTCGCTATGTCAACAGGCTTTTCCGGTGCCCGCTATCCAGAGGCATCAAATGACCGCGGATCGGAAAATGGGCCCCACTATATCCTGTCATATCCGCATGGAGATTTTAAAAGAGAATGGAGCGTCGAGGAAGTTCTACACATCTCTGCGGATGTCTGCTACGCCCTAAATAGGTACTGGATGGCAACAGGTGATGACGCGTATATGAATTTTAGAGGCAGCAGAATCGCCATCGAATGCGCCAGATTTTCTGTCTCCGCATTTACCTGGTCAAACGATAAGCAAGCCTACGTCACGAAGCGCGTAATGGGCCCGGACGAATATCACTACCACGTTGACAACAGCTTCTTCACGAACTATCTCCTAAAATGGTGCCTCGAATTTACCCTTTCACTAGTCGATCAGGGGTTTATTCGCGACGCGACGATAAGTGAGATTGCGCACTGGAGGGCAATCATCAAGGATGTATACCTACCATGGATGAACGTTGGCGGCGTGTTGATTCCCGAGGAATTTGAGGGATACGCGATGCTACCCGAAACGGGCATTAGACTTGCGAAGATGAGTGGGCCAAGATTTTTGAACGAAAGGGAGAAAGAATCGTCTGAAAAATTAGAGAACTTCGATACCAAGCTTGTAAAGCAAGCGGATATTATCCTACTCATGTCGCTCTTCCCCGACGATTTTTCGCATGAGGTCAAGCAAGCGGCATTCAAGTTCTATGAACCCCGTACGGTCCACGAATCGTCGCTTAGCCATGGTCCTCATGCGGTAGTCGCCGCAGACATCGGCGCAACTAAGGCATGCGCCTCATTCATAACGCGCGCGAGCCGCTATAACCTGGACTTCATGCCGGTCACGGACTACAGCAATGGTCTGCATCTTTCCGCGTACGCAGGTGCATGGCAGGGGCTCGTTGAGGGACTTGCCGGACTTCGTGTCGATGGGAACCGGCTCTTCTTCCGGCCACAGTTGCCGGGGCACTGGAATTCATACCGGTTCGCCCTGCATTTCCGAGGACAACAGCTTAGGATCACTGTTCCCGCAAATGACGTAATTTGCATTGACTGCGAGGGCGACAAATTCCCTGTGAAACGTCACTCCGATGGCCGAGTCTACATTTGCGGCGAGCCGGAATGACTTCACTTGCCAAACGGGTCTCAATCTATCGCGACGCGCTACATTTCCAGTCATTTCGGAAGTTGTTGATCGGTCAAGGACTGTCCATGGCAGGCGACGCAATCTGTTTGGCAGCTCTACCCGTTGCCATAATTCGCGCTGGCTTCGGCGGCGAGACTTTAGGTTTTATCCTAGCTGCGGTTGGAATCGGCACGGTCATCGGTGCTGTCGCTGGAGGAATGCTGGCAGATAGAAGGTCCCCAAAGCGAGTCCTTATAGCCACAGATATTGCGAGAGGCGCGGTGCAACTTATCGTCGTCGCGCTTATGGCATCTGGCTTCCCATCGTGGAGTTTAGTGCTGGCCTACCTTGCATTCGGTATTGGCATCGGCGTCTCCCGCCCATGCACCCAGGTTCTCCTCGTAAACCTGCTACCGAAGCAGGCCTTGGTTGCAGGCAACGGAGCAATCAACTTTGTCGACAATTTCGTCGCGGTGATCTTTCCTGCCACCCTAGGAATCCTGATCATTTTGTGGGACCCAGTATGGGGCGTGCTGATCGACGGCATTACCTTCTTCGGAGCGGCCATTTTCACCGCGTCGCTACCTAACGAGAGCAAACTTCAATCCGAGGATGAATTTTCAATTCGCGAAGCACTGAACGGAGTAGCAGTCATCACGCGCAATCCCGAGCTGCTACTCGGTTTCGCCGCTACCGTGGTCGTGAATGTCCTGTGCTTCCCAGTCTTTCTTGTCGTAGCTCCATATGCGGTGACTGAACGCTTTAGCGATGCGATGTGGGGCGTTTGTCTCGCCGCCTCAGGCCTCGGCGCGTGTATTGGATCTATAGTCACCGTACTAGCTTCGGGCCATCGACACCTGCCGTTGCTGACGCTCGGGTGCGGCCTCTTTCTTGGGAGCGCCATGGCCCTGCTGGGAGTGGGTGGCTTCGCCTGGATGGCTGTCTTGGGAGCAACGTTTGTCGGGTTCGTCGAGGCATCATGGCTCACTGGCTGGGCAACCGCAATGCAAACGCTTTCTCCCGAAAAAGATCTCGGTAAAGTCGTAGCGGTCGACACGCTCATTACCAGCGGAGCGCACCCGTTCATCTATCTCGGTGGCGGCCTCGTCGGTGAAGCAGTTGGTTATTCACATGCGCTGATAATCGCTGCCGTCATTAGCACAATCGGAACCATCACGATCGGTCTGCTTACCACTAGTCGAAAAAGGCGAGGAAAGGCCAAATGATCCAATGCAACAACGTCGAAGAACAAGCGCGAGATCTGTCTGGACTCATCTTCGAGCGATGGCGCCAGGTCCTCACGGAAGGAGAATTCGTGCTCGGCAGTGAAGTCTCTCGGTTCGAAACGTGGATGTCGAATCGGTGCGGCGGAGCCTTTGCCGTATCAATGAACTCCGGTACCGACGCTCTGATTCTTGCGCTGCGCGGCCTAGGAATAGGGCCTGGCGACGAGGTCATCACCTGCTCGAATACGTTCGTGGCAACCGTCGGAGCGATAGTTGCCATCGGCGCGCAGCCTGTACTTGCCGATGTCGGGGAAGACGAACTCGTTAACGTTGATACGATTGCACCGCTTCTAAATGACCGCACAAGGGCGGTTATACCCGTTCATCTCCGGGGACGGCCGGCAGACATCGACTCCATCTTGACGCTGTGCCGCGCCCGCGACGGCATAGCCGTGATCGAAGATTGCGCCCAAGCGATCGGTACTACGATCAGAGGTCGTCAAGTTGGGACCTCTAGCGATGCGGCGGCGTTCTCACTACACCCATTGAAAACACTCGGCGGATTGGGGGACGGCGGCGTTCTCGTCACGACCAACGCAAAACTCGCGGCCTATGCAAGAAATGCTCGAAATCACGGCTTAGCGACTCGCAACGAATCCGTCATGTTTGGAATTAACTCACGCCTTGACTCGTTGCAGGCCGCTGCGCTAAATGTCAAAGCTCAACACCTGGATCAATGGCTGCACCGCAGAAGAGAAATCGCCGCCTTTTACGATGAAAGGCTTGTAGAGACCGCAACAGGAATCGATCTAGCACAAGGAAAACGCGGAAGTTCTTACTATCACTACGTCGTGAAATCAGGGCAGCGCGAGAAACTTCAAGAGTATCTCTCCAAGCATGGCATTCACGCATCAGTCCACTATCCAACACCCGTTCACTACCAAAAAGCATGGAGATCGACTCAGCCATTCGTCGCACTTCCAACCACTGAGCGATTGGCACGCGAGATCCTAACGATTCCATGTCATCACCATCTTTCGGACGGTGACGTCGAAAAAATCGCGCTGGCAATTCGACGATTCGACTCTGCCTAGCCCTGCCTGTCGGCATTACTGTGCGTTGACAATCGATCAGAGCTTGCGTCGACCGGCCCCAACTACTGAACCATGACCGACCATTGCCCTTACGCGACAACGGCAATGCCCCTGTCAAGCGGAGAGACAAGTGACTCGAAACGCCACATACATCATGGCGCTATGGTGCATATCATCCGCCGTCGTCACGGACATGACCAAAGGCCTCGAAGTAGCGGCCCGACCCACATACTGAAAAGGCCTTTGACGGCGGAATGCCCTTCGCGAGGCGCCGATGCCGTGCTAATCGATTATCAGGACTACCACTAGGAATTGCGTTATGAGCCGTATCTTCAATCCGCCGCATCCTGGCGCCACGCTACGCGAAGACATATTGCCGGCACTCGGCCTGACCGTAACCCAGGCCGCGCAGCAACTCGGTGTCACGCGTTCCGCGCTTTCGCGCGTGCTCAATGAGCACGCCGCGATCTCGCCTGAAATGGCGTTGCGCATCGAAGCGTGGCTTGGGGTCGAACGAGGGGGCCGCGCCGACGTCTGGCTGGCCGGACAGACCGCCTATGATCTTTGGCAGGCGCGTAAGAACAGCGGCAAGCTGCACGTCAAGCATGCGCCCGCTGAGCCGGCCCACTGACAGCAATTGGCCAGGGTAAGAATCGACTTGAAAACTTCGATCGCCGAAACGTGAAACTTCGCTCTTCTTCGATCGGCCCTGGCCGCCCACCGCCCAGAGCCGATCGCCCACCCTACCCCAACAACGGCGCCGCGGCATCCAACATAATGCGGCAGAAGTAATCGGCAAAACTGCGGCGCACCACGATCTCATAGCTGTCGCTACCCAGCGGCACGAGCACGATCGAAGCCTTGAAATAATGGCTCTGCGCACATTGCCCACGCGCCAATGCACGCGGATGAAGATCGAGCGGGCAGCCGCGCGCCAGCACATCGCGTACATGCGTTCCACTCGCTTCCAATACCGTGTAGCCGCTCCCCACATCGACAGCCGCCGCAAACAGCCCCTGAAACGCCGCGCCGAGCTTCGCTTCGAGCTGAGCCGCCCGCGGCTCGATCGAGCGAACGAGCCATTCGTCCGGACCCAACCAAAGCATGTCGCACTCGCTCGCCTGCGCAACCGTATTCGGCTTCACAGGCAAGCTCGCGCCAAGCACGCTTTGCACGGCACTCATGAACGCCGGATCGCGCGCATCGCCGCGCACGTTCACGAGTTCCAAAAACGGCCGCTCGCGCAGTCGAAATACATTCGATTGCTTGGCCTGACTCGCCGCAAGAATATCCTGCACGCCGACGAGCGGAGATTCGAACCGTCCCTGGCCGCCGAGCGTCGCCGCATTGCCTTTCGTCTCATTCCACATGCTGACGCACTCCTTCGGTGTCATAGAACACGGGGCTCGAAATCGTCGCGTCGACGGTGCGCCCATTCAAATCGATCGTCACTTTCTGCCCCATCTTGCCAAGCCCACCCTTGACAACCGCCATCGCAATCGAGCGCTTCAGAATCGGGCTGTAGTAGCTCGACGTGACATGCCCGAGCATCGGCACCGGCTCCGTCGCGACGGTATTCGCCGGTGGTGTCCTCGTACCCTTCGCCAGAATCTGGCCACCTTCGGGCAACACTGTGGCGGGATCGTCGGTCAACAGTCCCACGAGTTGCTTGCGCCCTTCCTTCGCGGTGTCGGACCGGGTCAGCGACCGCTTGCCCAGACAGTCTTTCGTCTTCGCAACAAGACCGCCCATACCGAGATCGAACGGAGTGATCGACCCGTCAGTGTCCTGCCCGACGATGATGTAGCCCTTCTCCGCACGCAGCACGTGCATCGTTTCCGTGCCGTACGGCGTAATGCCGAACTCCGCACCGGCCTCCATCAGCGCTTCCCAGACCGCGCGCCCCGCGTTGGCCGGTACGTTGACTTCGTACGCAAGCTCGCCGGAGAAGCTGATCCGCATGATGCGCGCCTTCACATCGGCCACCGTGCCATCGCGATAGCTCATGAACGGGAACGCCTCATTCGCGAAATCCACGTCGCGGCAAACCTTTTGCAGCACTTTGCGGCTCTTCGGCCCAACGACGGCAAACGTGGCCCAATGGTCCGTGACCGAAGCCAGCCGCACCTTCATGTCCGGCCATTCCGTCTGCAGCCATCGCTCGAGCCAGGTCAGCACCCGCGCGGCGCCGCCCGTCGTCGTCGTCATCATGTAGTGCTGATCGCCCAGACGAACGGTCACGCCGTCGTCGAACACCATGCCGTTTTCATCAAGCATGAGGCCGTAGCGGCATTTGCCCACTTCGAGCTTCGACCACGGATTCGTATACACCCAGTTCAGCAGCTTCGCCGCATCGGGACCCTGGATATCGATCTTGCCAAGCGTGGACGCATCGAGAATGCCGACGCCCGTTCGCACCGCGAGACATTCGCGCGCGACGGCAGCGTGCAGATCTTCGCCCGCTTTCGGGTAATACCAAGGCCGCTTCCAGTTGCCGACATCCTCGAACGCCGCACCGTTCTCCACGTGCCATTCGTGAATGCAGGTCTTACGGATGGGATCGATGAAATCCCCGATCTCCCGGCCGGCGATCGCACCGAACGTCACGGGCGTGTAGTTGGGGCGGAACGTCGTCGTGCCCGTCTCGGGAATCGTCTTGCCGAGCGCGCTCGCGAGAATCGCCATGCCGTTGATGTTGCCGAGCTTGCCTTGATCGGTGCCGAACCCCATGGCTGTATAACGCTTCACATGCTCGACCGACTCGAAGCCTTCGCGTGCGGCCAACAGGATGTCGGCCGCCGACACGTCGTTCTGGAAATCGACGAACTGCTTGGGCCCGCGTGCAGCACGCTCGTGTGAGCCGACCAGCCAAAGCGGCAGCAACGGCGACTCCTTGATATCGGCCACTTGCGGTGCAGGCGGACGCACAGCCTTGAAGCCCAGCGATTGCGCGGCTTCGAGACCGGCATCGAGCGCCAGACGCAGGCCGCGCGCAAGACTGAATTCGCCCGACGCGGCACCGACGCTCACTTCGGGCTGGGCAGCCTTGCCCGGCACGAAGCAGGACTTCTCGTCGTTCCAATGCGCCTTACCGCCCGACTGCGCGAAAAGATGCAGCACGGGGCTCCAGCCCCCCGACATCGCCACGAGGTCGCAAGCGAGCGTCTCTTGCCGCGCGCCGACCACGCCCTTGTCGAACGTGGCGATTTCGACCGACGACACACGACGCTTGCCGTTCGCCACGGTGACGACGGCGCCGCTTTTCACGGCGATGCCATGACGCCGCGCGGCGGCGGGCAGTGCGCCGTCGCTCGATGCCCGCGGATCGACAACCGTGACCTTCGCGCCGCTCGCTTTCAAATCGAGCGCGCACTGATATCCGTCATCGTTGTTCGTGAAGACCACGGCCTCGCGCCCGGGGAGCACGCCATATCGATGCACATAAGTCGATACGGCGGAGGCGAGCATGATGCCAGGCAGATCGTTGTTGCCGAACACGAGCGGCCGCTCGTGCGCACCTGTCGCGAGAATGACGCGCTTGGCGCGAATCTTCCAGACGAGCTCGCGCGTACCCTTGCGCAGCGAAACCGGCAGATGATCGGTCAGGCGCTGCACGACCGTCACGAGGTTGTGGTCCTGATAGCCGAACGCGGTACTGCGCGTGAGGATTTTGACGTCCGGCATCTGCGCGAGCGCCGATTCGATCTTCTCGGCCCACTGCACCCCGGGCTTACCGTCGATCTGCGCGCGGCACGACAGCAGGCTGCCGCCGAGTTCGCGCTGGTCGTCGACGAGAATCACACGCGCGCCCGCCAGCCCGGCCGCATGCGCCGCGGCCAAACCTGCGGGCCCGCCGCCGACGACGAGCACATCGCAGTGCGCGAAGCATTTGTCGTAACGGTCCGCGTCGAGCGTATCGGGCGCTTTGCCCAGACCCGCCGCCTCGCGAATCTTTTCTTCGTACTTCGGCCACCATTTGCGCGGCCACATGAACGTCTTGTAATAGAAGCCCGCGGGAATGAAGCGCGCGATCTTCTGATTGATCGCCATGCGGTCGTCCTCGATCGACGGCTCCGCATTCACGCTGCGCGCGACGAGTCCCTGGTAGAGCTCGATTTCGGTCGCACGCGCATTCGGCACGGTATAGGCGCCGCGTTCGAGTTGCACGATGGCATTCGGCTCTTCCACGCCCGCCGTCACGATGCCGCGCGGGCGATGGTACTTCCAGCTTCGCGCTACGAAATGCAGGCCATTGGCGAGCAGCGCCGATGCGAGCGTATCGCCCTGGTAGCCCTGGTACGTACGGCCGTTGAACGTGAACGTCAACGGAATGGCGCGATTGATCCGCCCACCGGCGCCGAGTCGGTCTTTCTGGCTGCTCATGATTGCGTGCCCTGTTGTTTGCCGTTGTGCTCCGCCCGCTCGGGGGTGGTCCCGTCGAACGTTTCATATCCCTGGATCGCGTACGTCACCGTATCGCGCGTTGCCTTGAACCACCGTCGGCAGCCTTGCGCGTGAAGCCATTGCTCGCGGTGCACGCCGCGCGTGTTGTGCCGCATGAAGAGGTAATCTCCCCACTCGCGGTCGGACAATTTCTCGGGCTCGAGCGGGCGCACGATGTCGGCTTCGCCGCCGCAGGAGAATTCGGATTCGGCACGCGGGCCGCACCAGGGGCATTCGATCATCAACATGATTGGTCTCTCTCCAGTGCCTTCAGTGGGCCACGGCGGCAGCGCCGTGTTCGTCGATCAGATGGCCGGTGTAGAACCGGTCGAGCGAAAACGGCGCGTTGATCGGATGCGGCGCGTCGTTGGCGATCGTGTGCGCAAACACCCATCCGGAACCCGGCGTCGCCTTGAACCCGCCCGTTCCCCATCCGCAATTGAAATAGAGCCCTTTGATGTCGGTCTTGCTGATGATCGGGCACGCATCGGGCGAAACATCGACGATGCCGCCCCATTGCCGATTCATCCGCACGCGCGAAAACACGGGGAACATTTCGACGATGGCTTGCAACGTGCCTTCGATCACATGGAAGCTGCCGCGTTGGCCGAAACCGCCGTATTGATCGATGCCGGCGCCGATGACGAGATCGCCCTTGTCGGACTGGCTGATGTAGGCATGCACGGCGTTGGACATGACCACCGTATTGACGACAGGCTTGATCGGCTCGGAAACGAGCGCCTGCAACGGGTGGCTCTCGATCGGCAGACGGATACCGGCCATATCGGCAAGCGTCGTCGTATTGCCGGCGGCGACTACCGCGACCTTCTTCGCTTTGATGAAGCCCTTCACCGTTTCGACACCGACGACGGCACCGCCATCGCGTCGAATACCCGTCACCTGACAGTTCTGGATGATGTCGACGCCATGCGAATCCGCGCCGCGCGCGAAACCCCAGGCCACCGCATCGTGACGCGCGACCCCGCCGCGCCGCTGAAACGATGCGCCGAGCACCGGGTAGCGGGCGTTCAGATTGATCGTCGGCTCGATCTCCTTGATCTGCTCGGGCGTCAGATATTCGGCATCGACGCCGTTGAGCCGATTGGCGTTGACGCGCCGTTGCGTATCTCGCACGTCCTGAAGCGTATGCGCGAGGTTCATGACGCCGCGCTGACTGAACATGACGTTGTAGTTGAGATCTTGCGAGAGCCCCTCCCAGAGCTTCATCGCCTTTTCGTAGAGCGCAGCCGACTCGTCCCACAGGTAGTTCGAACGAATGATCGTCGTATTGCGCGCGGTGTTCCCGCCGCCGAGCCATCCCTTCTCGAGCACGGCGACGTTACGCACGCCGTGCTCCTTCGCGAGGTAATAGGCGGTGGCGAGACCATGACCGCCGCCGCCGACGATCACCACGTCGTATTCGCGCTTCGGCTCGGGACTGCGCCATTGGCGCTCCCAGTTCTCGTGATACGACAATCCGTTGCGCACCAGACTGAATAGGGAAAAGCGGCTCATAGCGGTCGTCCTTGCGGTGTTCCTCATTTAGCATTCGATGACGTTGACGGCCAGCCCGCCGCGCGACGTCTCCTTGTACTTCGTCTTCATGTCCGCGCCCGTTTCGCGCATCGTCTTGATGACCGAGTCGAGCGACACGTAATGCTCTCCGTCGCCCTTGAGCGCCATGCGCGATGCGTTCAGCGCCTTGATGGCACCCATGGCGTTGCGCTCGATGCAGGGAATCTGCACGAGACCGCCAACCGGATCGCAGGTCATGCCGAGGTTGTACTCCATGCCGATTTCGGCCGCATTTTCGACCTGACGCGGTGTGCCGCCCATGACAGCGGCGAGCGCGGCGGCCGCCATCGAGCAGGCCACGCCGACTTCGCCCTGACAGCCGACTTCCGCGCCCGAGATCGAAGCCGTTTCCTTGTAGATGATGCCGATGGCCGCGGCCGTCAGCAGAAAATCGACGATGCCGTCCTCGTTCGCGCCGGGCACGAACTTGACGTAGTAGTGCAACACGGCCGGAATCACGCCCGCCGCACCGTTGGTCGGTGCCGTGACGACTCGTCCGCCGGCCGCGTTTTCTTCGTTCACGGCCATCGCGTAGAGATTCACCCAGTCGAGCATCGAAAGCGGGTCGCGCAGGCATTCCTCCGAGCGCGCCCGCAGGTGCTTCGAAAGCTCGGCAGCACGACGCTTGACGCGCATTGGTCCGGGCAGTTCTCCCTCGGTGCGGCACCCGCGCTCGACGCACGCGGCCATCGTGCGCCAGATCGCGAGCAGCCCTTCGCGCACCTGAGCCGCATCGCGCGAAGCACATTCGTTTTTCATGGCCACTTGCGCAATCGAAAGCCCGTGTTCGCTGCAAGCGCGCAGCAAATCGGCCCCCGTGCGAAACGGATAGGGCACGGATGCACCGCTGCTGACACCGTTGACACGGTCGCCATCGCGATTGACCACGAAGCCGCCGCCAACCGAGTAATACTCTTTTTCGACGAGCAACTGACCGAGCTCGTCGAACGCCTGAAAACGCATGCCGTTCGAATGGACGACGTTCGTACCGGTCATGAGCCGACGATAGAACGCGATGTCTTCCTTTTCATCGAAGCGGATGGGCGTCTGACCCAGCAGTTGCAGCGATTTTTCGCGCCGAATATGGGCGAGCCGGGGCTCGATCAGATCGGGGTCGATCGTATCGGGCAGATGCCCCTCGAGCCCGAGCAGCACGGCCTTGTCCGTGCCGTGGCCCTTGCCCGTCGCACCGAGCGAGCCGTAGAGCTCGACCTTCACGCGGCGTACGTAGCCGAGCAGATTCGCATCCTCGACATGCGAGACGAACCGGCACGCGGCGATCATCGGACCGACGGTATGGGAGCTCGAAGGCCCGACACCGATCTTGAAGAGATCGAAAACACTGACGTTCATGGGGACGGCCTCGATTGACGAATTGACGTCTCGTGAGATGGTGCGGCGCCGCATCCTCTGGCGTGATGCCGTTGCAGCGTACGATTACCGATGGACGCCAGTACACCAAAGCGTAGAATTCGCCGATAGAACAAAAGCGGCATCGCTGTGGGATGCCGTCGCCAAACCTACCTGCGCGAGCCCCGGTTGTGCGCGTAAGTGATAATTTGCGGCGGAAAACCACAAATGGGCACCCGGCGGCTCGCCCGCCACACCGTCTTTTTGCATTGGCAACATGAACGCAGTCGAACCGTCACCGCCGATTACCTCCGTCATACCGAAGGAACGCATCCGTTTCGGCATCGTCCTGCTGCCGAATTTCACGCTGACGGCATTCTCGGGCTTCGTCGACATGCTGCGCCTGTCCGCCGACGACAGCGATTTCAGCAAGCCCGTGCGCTGCGCCTGGAGCGTCGTGGGCAGAACGCTTGCGCCCGTGCGCGCGAGCTGCGGCATCCAGGTGACGCCGTGGGAAACCTATGAGGAGTCCGAACCGTTCGACTACGTCGTCGTCGTCGGTGGGCTGCTGCATTCGGGACCGCACGCCGACGACGACACGCTCGAATTCATTCGACGCGCGGCGAACCGCGGCGCGACGGTCGTCGGCATCTGCACAGGCGTCTTCGCGCTGATGCGCGCGGGCGTGCTGGACGGTTACCGTACCTGCGTCAGCTGGTTTCACTACTGGGATTTCATCGAGCGGTTTCCGTCCGCCGATACGAACCTGCTCGTGGCGGACAGACTGTTCGTCATCGATCGCCGGCGCGTGACATGCTCGGGCGGGCGCGCGTCGATCGACGTCGCCGCCGCCATTCTGCTGCGTCACTTCGATCATGCGACGGTGCAAAAGGCGTTACGGATCTTGCTCGTCGGGGAAATGCAGAAGGGCAACGCGCCGCAGCCCCATCCACCGGGGCTCGCGCCCGCGACGCATCCGAAGGTCAAGCGTGCGATCCTGTTGATGGAGCAACACGTCGGGCGTACGCTGCCGCTCGAAGAGCTGGCGTGCAAGCTCGATTTGTCGCCGCGTCAGCTCGAACGGCTCTTCAAGGCTGAAACGGGTAAGAGCCCTCAGACGTTCGCCAAGCATGTGCGGCTACGCACGGCCGCATGGCTGCTGACGAGCTCCGACCGAACGGTCGCCGATATCGCATCGAGCTGCGGGTTCTCCGATGCGTCGCATCTGGGGCGCGAGTTCCGCAAGCAATTCGGCGTGCCGCCCGTGACCTATCGCGAGCGGCAAGCGGGGCTGTCGAAGCAGGAAGAATTCGCGCTGATCGACGGTGAATCCCTGCCCGACGACGAGGATTGACGGGCAAGCCGCATTCGTCGAGCGGTTCGCACCAGCCGTGACTGACCCGCCTCGACGCGTATATCAGCCACGGCACCCGATATCGACCCGATCGGACGTCAATGCGAGGCGATGTAAGACTTCACCGCCGCGAGCCCATCCTTCCCGTCGAACGTCGTCACGCCGGAGAGCCATTGATCGAGCACCTTCGGGTTCTGCTTCAACCAGGCCGTCGCGGCCTTCGTCGGATCTTCCTTGTTCATGATCGGCATCATCACGTGGTTTTCGACATCCGTCGTGAACTTCAGATTCGATACGAGCTTCGCCGCGTTGGGACAACGTGCCGCATAGTCGGGCGGCGTGGCGGTGAAAACCTTCGCCTCGCCGTAGTTCGGCCCGAACACATCGTCACCGCCGCTCAGATAATCGATCTTCATCTGCACGTTCATCGGGTGAGGCTCCCAACCGAGAAAAACGATCCACTGCTTGTTGCGGACCGCCTTGTTCACCTCGACGAGCATGCCGGCCTCGCTCGATTCGACGAGCTTGAATTTGCCGAGGCCATACTGATTGCCCTTGATCATCTTTTCGATGAGGGCATTGCCGTCGTTGCCCGGCTCGATGCCGTATATCTTGCCATCGAGCTTGTCGGCATACTTTTGAATATCGGCAAACGTCTTGAGCCCGCCGTTATAGACGTATTCCGGGACGGCCAGCGTATATTTCGCACCGGTCAGATTGGGGCTCGCCAGTACCTTGACCTGCCCTGCCTTGACGAACGGCGCGACGATCGGATCCATCGTGGGCGACCAGTAGCCGAGAAACACGTCGATCTGCTTGCTTTTGATGCCGGTAAAGGTGATCGGCACCGAAGCGATCGTCTTCATCGGGTGATAGCCGAGCCCTTCGAAAACCGTCGAGGCCAAGCCCGTCGTTGCCGCGATGTCGGTCCAGCCCACATCCGCAAAACGCACGTTGCGACACGCCGCCGGATCCGTCGCATAAGCGGACGTCGATAGCGCCGCGGCGGCCACTACATAACCGGCTTTCATCCACACCTGCTTCATCGCGATCATCCTCAGTTCCCTGCCTTGTTTTTTGCTGATTACAGGATCGACACTTCACCGGGCAAGGCAAAGCATCGTACGGACTGCCAATCGATTCACAACGAACCTGCTTCGTCAATGCTCGCGCCTGCGCTCGCGGCTCGGCGCATACCCGAACTGCGAGCGATAAGCCTTGCTGAAGTGGCACGGAGACTGGAAACCGCATATCGACGTGACATGCGCGATCGATGCATCGGTCGTGCGCAGCAGCTCGCGAGCACGGCGAAGACGAAGCGACAAGTAGTAGTGAGTCGGCGAAACGTCGAGATAGAGCTTGAACATACGCTGCAGATGGCGCTGCGAGAGTCTGACGAGCCGTGCCAGTTCATCGAGCGAAAGCGGCTCCTCGATGTTCGCTTCCATGAGCCGCACGACTTCGACGAGCTCCGCCCGCGAAAAACCGATGCGCGCATCGACCGGAATCGGCTGATGGTCCGAAGCGCTGCGGATGCGCTCCAGGATGAACTGCGCCGACACCTGCCCAGCCAGGTTCTGCCCGTGCCGCCGCCCCACGAGATGGAGCATCAGATCGAGCGGTGCCGTACCGCCGGTGCAGGTGAGGCGATCGCGATCGATGACGAACAGCTCGTCGGTGAACTTCACGCGTGGGAACTCGCGATGCAGGGCGGACATGTCCTCCCAGTGCACGGTGCACCGGTAATCGTCGAGCAGGCCCGCGCTCATCAGAGCGTAAGCGCCGGTGCACAGCGCGCCGAGCGGCACATCGCGCGAGGCGAGATAAGCAAGCAGGCTGCGCACGCGCAGATCCACCCCCTCGCGAATCTGCGTGCCGCCGCAAACGATGAGCACATCGGGTACGCCCGCCGTTTCCAGCGTGCAGGTCGGCGTCACGGTGACCCCGTTGCTGGCGGGCACCGGAACACCGTCCGGCGAAATCACCGACCACCGGTAGTGGTCGGCCCGGCTGACGTAGTTCGTCATCCTGAGCACCTCGACGGCGCTCGTGAACGCAATCATCGAGAAGTTCGGCAAAGTCAGGAAGCCGAAATGTTCGGTCCTGGTCTTCGCCGCTTCGTCCGCAGCAACGACGGCCGACGCCATATGTTCCTCGCGTCAGCTTTGAGCGGCCGGCTGCTGCGCCGAGCGCACGCGCATCACGTTGCGAAGCCCCTTGAAGCGCTGCGTCTGCACGACGCCGGGCATGCGTCCGAAGCTCTCTGTGATGCGGTCGAGGACGATCGCGAGCAGCACGACGGACAAACCGCTTTCGAACCCGAGCCCGATATCGAGCCGCTGAATGCTCGCCAGCACATCGTTGCCGAGTCCGCCGGCGCCCACCATCGAAGCGATGATCACCATCGAGAGCGCCATCATGATCGTCTGATTGACGCCTTGCATGATCGACGGCAACGCATTCGGAAACTGCACCTTGTAGAGCAATTGCCACGGCGTGCAGCCGAACGCCTGCCCCGCCTCGACGATCTCGCGATTGACGTGCCGGATACCGAGGCTCGTCAGGCGCACGGCGGGCGGCATCGCGAAGATGACCGTCGACAGAATCCCCGGGACACGTCCGAGGCCGAACAGCATGGCCGCGGGAATCAGGTAGACGAACGCCGGCATCGTCTGCATGAGGTCGAGGATCGGCCGCACCACGAGCGCCACATGCTTGCTCTTGGCGGTCCAGATGCCGAGCGGAATCCCGATGACGAGGCTGATGATCGTCGATGAAAGCGTCAGGCCGAGCGTGACCACGGTCTGATCCCAGAACCCGGTGGCATAGATGAGCAACAGCGATAGCGTCGTGAACAGCGCGAAGCGCCAGCCCACACGCCACAGCCCGACGCCGATGAAAATCGCCATCAGCGCCCACATCGGTATGGCCTGCAGCCCATGCTCGACGAGCGCCGCCAGCGATTCGATCGCCCGGCCGATCGCATCGAATGTGTTGCTGTCGTGATCGAGCAGATAGTGGACCGAGTGGTCCACCCAACTTCCGAGCGGAATGAGTTCAGACATGGGAACCTCGCATACGCGTAAGAGCTTGAAGAACGACGGCGCGATCGACCGAGCCGCAGTAGCAGCCGTCGTCGTCCACGACAGGCAGCGCGCGCGCATGCGCGACGACGCGCGAGACGACCTGCTCGAGCGTCGCCCCGCGTGAGATGCATTCGACCTGCCCGACGTCGGAGGAAGCCTTGCCGAGCGCATCGCGCGTGACGAAGCCACGGAACTTGCGCTCGCCGTCGAGCACGAAGGCGTAGTCGGCGCTGCCGTTCAGCGATGCCGCGACGCCCGCCGCATCGAGGTGCCGCACGAGCGGCACGGCGTCCGTCTGCATGAGATCGCCCGCGGTCAGGTAGCGGCTCGTATCGACGCCATCGAAAAACGCGCGCACGTACTCATCCGCCGGACTGCTGATGATTTCCTGCGGCGTGCCGAGCTGCACGAGCCGGCCGCCTTCCATGATCGCAATCCGATTGCCGATCCTGAGCGCTTCCTCGAGATCGTGCGAAACGAACAGAATCGTGCGCCGCTGGTCCTTTTGCAGCTGCAGCAGGACGTTTTGCATCTCCTTGCGCTTGAGCGGATCGAGCGCCGAAAATGCCTCGTCCATGATCATCAGCGATGGATTGACGGCCAGCGCGCGTGCGAGCCCGACCCGCTGCTGCATCCCGCCCGACAGCTCGGAGGGCAGCTTGTGCGCAAACGTCGCGAGGCCCACCTGTTCGAGCACCGCCATCGCGCGCGCCTCGCGCACCTTGCGCTTTTCGCCGGCGACTTCGAGGCCGAAGGCCGCGTTGGCGAGCACCGTGCGCTGCGGCATCAGCGCGAACGACTGAAACACCATGCTCATGTCGCGCCGGCGCAGCGCCGTCAGCTCCGAGCGCTTCACAGCCGCGATGTCGCGCCCGTCGACGAGCACCTTGCCCCCCGTCGGCTCGACAAGCCGATTGATCAGGCGAATCAGCGTGGATTTCCCGGAACCCGAGAGCCCCATCAGGACGAAGATCTCGCCCTCCGGAACCTCGAACGACACGTCGTGCACGCCGACGACCTGCCCTGTGCGCGCAAAGATCTCGTCTTTCGTCGCGCCCTGAGCCAGCATGTCGATCGCTTGCTTGGGGTTGCTGCCGAACACCTTGCAGAGCCCTTCGACGACCACCTTCGGTGAACTCATTTTCTCCGTCTCCTTGCGGCAGGCGCGTGCCTGCACAGTCTGCATACATAGTTGCCAGAAAAATCCCCGGGTAGCCGACGAATTCCGACGCACGCTTGCGAAAATGCGACACGGGCCGGCAAGCCGCCGATCTCGGCGCGGTTCCGCGTCGTTTCATGCCAAAATGGCCCCGTTTTTTGGCAAGTTCGTGTTCCAGGAAGACATTACGCAAGCTATGTCAGACAAGCCGCGCCATCGTGCCCCCGCGGGGCGTGCGATGCTTCACGGGAGCCGTATCCGTATCTGGCGCATGAGGCTCGAGCCGCGCCTCGCCGCCCTGCTTTGCGCATCGGTACTGGCAGCCGGCTGCGCGACGCTCGCCGCGACGGATCCCAACGCGCTATGGCAGATCGTTCACTTCGATTGCACCGCGGCCGCGCGTTCGAGCGGCCGCACCGGTCTGTGCGCCGCCGTCGACCTCGATCGGCATTTCGCCATCCTCAAGGATCGCAGCGGCATTGCCCAACACCTGCTGATCCCCACCGAGCGCGTTTCAGGCATCGAGAGCCCCGCAGTGTTGGCACCGGACGCCCCCAACTACTGGGCCGACGCATGGCAGGCGCGCAGTTACGTGCAGGCTTCGCTCGTAAAAGCACATCGGCATGCGCTCGCCGACGATCAACTCGGACTCGAGATCAACTCCGCGTATCGTCGTTCGCAAGACCAGTTGCACCTCCACATCGACTGCATGAGCGCCTCGGCGAGCGCCGCGCTCGCCAAGCATCGATACGACGTCGCGCAGCGCTGGACATGGGACACGATCGATGGCGCGCGTTATCGAGTGATGCACATCGACGGGCCCACGCTCAGCGTGGATCCCTTCGACATCGTTGCGCGCGACCGACCGGGCGCGATGGCGATACAAACGATCCTCGTCACTGGAGCCGGCCCGTGGGCACAGCGCGACGGGTGGCTGATCGTGAACAGCGCCACCGATGTCGACGGCGGAACGGGCTCCGCCGAAGTCCTGCTCGACCATCGCTGCGAGGCGGCGGGCCCGATATAACGCCGCGCAGACGCGCCTCGCGCTCGCGTGAATATCGCCCACGCCAGGTCGCAATGAGACCATTTCATGTCGCCTTTATTCACGTGACGTGGAATATGGACTTGTAAGTTGCGGTAATCGTCGCCTTTGCACTACTTGCCCGACTCGCGACGAGTTGCTGCCGCATCTTCCCAACCTCCAGAGACAGAAGCGATGAAAAAACGACTGAATGCAGCGGCGTTCACGGGCGCCGCGCTCGCGATCGCATGCATGCCCGCTGCAAGCTATGCGCAAAGCAGCGTCACGCTCTACGGCATCATCGATGCCGGCATCACTTGGGTCAACAATACGGGCGGCTCTCATGTCGTCAAGTTCGATGACGGCATCTCCTATGGTAATCGCTGGGGCATCAAGGGCCAGGAAGATCTTGGCGGCGGGCTTTCGGCCGTTTTCGTACTCGAAAGCGGCTTTCACGTCGGCAACGGCCAGTTGGGATTCGGCGGCGCCGAATTCGGGCGCCAGGCTTATGTAGGACTGCAGAACAGCTGGGGCACCGTTTCGCTCGGCAATCAGCTCGACATGACGGGCGAAATGGTCGCGCTGTACAACGTCTCGGCATGGGCCAGCGGCTATGCGATCCATCAGGGCGACTTCGATCGTTTCAATATCGACCGTTTGCCGAACTCGATCAAATTCCTCTCGAACGAATTCAGCGGCTTCAAGTTCGGCGGCATGTATTCGTTCGGCAATGTGGCCGGCAACTTTCATCAAGACAGTGCATGGAGCGTCGGCGCGCACTATGCGAACGGCCCCTTCACGATCGGCACCGCCTATACGCAGCTCAACAATCCGCACGGCATCTACGCGTTCGATCCTTACGCGATGATCGGCACCCACACGTTCCTGGGACGGCCGACCGTCAGCGTCGATCCGGCAACCGGCGCGATCACGGACCTCTTTTCGAGCAGTTCTTTCCCGGTGGACAAACAGGCCACGTTCGGCATCGGCGCGAGCTATCTGATCGGCACCGTCACGCTGATGGGCAACTACAGCTACACGCAGATCAAGGGACTCGGTACCAAATCCCACATGCACGTGGGCGAAGGCGGTGCCAGCTGGCAGGTCACCCCCGCATTCAGTGCCGTGGGCGGTTATCAATACACGTCGTTCGAAGGCCACCACTGGAATCAGGTGTCGGCAGGCCTGCACTACCTGCTCTCGAAGCGGACCGATGTCTACATCTCCGGCGATTGGCTGAAAGCATCGAGCGGCGTGGATGCCGTGATCGGCTACAGCTTCACACCCTCCGCGACGACGACGCAAGCCGACGTCCGAATCGGCATGCGGCACTCGTTCTGAACTCCATCGCGGGGAGGCGCCGCGCCGCCTCTCCCTCCCGCTATCCGTCCCGCTTAATTATTCGACCGATGTGCCGACATCCTGGATAGACGGCCATGTACGGTCTCGATCGCATCGGATGGGATGAGATCGAATCATTCAAACATCAAAAGGGGACAAGGTGAAGTTCACACATTCGATCGCGTTCAAGATCAGCGTGGCCTCCGGCTTCGCGTTGGCGGTCACCGTCGCGTTATTGACCACGGTAGGCGCGCTGAACGTTCGCCATCAGGCTGTCGATGCTTTCGAGCAATCGAGCAGTGCGCGAATCAAGCAAGCCGATGAATCGCTGGACGGGCTTTTTCGCGAAGTCGAGCAGAATCTGACGTACCTGGTGAATACGGTTCAATTGCAGTCCGCCGATAACACCATCGTCGATTACATGACGCACAGCGATACGATGACGCCGGAGTCGAACGGCCCCGTCGAACGATCGATCTACGCGTTGCTGAAGGCCTTCGGCGACAGCCACCCCAATATGCGCTACCTCGATATCGGGACGAAATGGGGCGGCTATGTACAGTGGCCGGTCGAAAGCTTCAACGGGGCACACTACGACCCACGCGTGAGACCCTGGTATCAGCTTGCGATGACCGCACCCGATCGCGTCGTCAGACCGGCTCCCTATCTGAATGCGGCGGCCTCGGGCGGCGCAATCATTTCGTTCGCGCGCGTCGTGAAGAATCCGCAAGGAGAAGTCATCGGCGCGCTCGAGGGCGACATTACGCTCGACGGCTTCGCCAAGCTCACGAACGCCATCCGTTTCGGCAAGACAGGCTACCTGATCGTCGTCGACAACAACGGCAAAATCCTCGTCGACCCTCGTGACAAATCGCACGAGTTCAAGGATATGAAAGCGCTCGGCGAAGGGTACCGCCAACTCGCCAGCGCGAGCGATGGTCTCGCGACGATCGAAATGAACGGCACGTCGTATCGTGCGTACGTCTATACCTCGCCTCGAAACGGATGGAAGTATTTCGCGCTGATTCCAAGCGCCGAAATGATGGCGGCCGCCAATCGGCTCACCGCGATGCTGATCGGCGTCGGTCTGCTGGTGCTCGCGGGAGCGCTCGCCGTAACGATTGCGCTCGGACGCCGGATGACGTCGCCCTTGCGCACGCTGGCGGGCTCGATGTACGAGATTGCATCGGGCGATGGCGACATGACGCGTCGCCTGCCGCTCGTCAGCAAGGACGAGGTGGGACACCTCGCGACCCAGTTCAACGCTTTCGTCGAGAAACTGCATGGCGTGCTCGTCAAGGTGATGGCAAGCAGCCGCCACTTCGAGCTCGCCGCCAATGAAGTGTCCGCCGGCAACGGCGACCTGTCGGCGCGCACGGAACAACAGGCCGCCTCGATTCAACAGACCGCCGCAACGATGGAAGAACTCGCGAACACGGTGCGCGGTACGGCCGAGCAGGCGAAAAACGTCAACGAAGTCGCAACGAACGCGGTCCAGACCGCCCGCCGCGGCAACGAAGCCGTGTCGAGCGCCGCGCGGACGATGGACGTCGCCGTCGAACAATCGGGGCGTATCGTCGGCATCGTCGCCATGATCGAAAGCATCGCTTTCCAGACCAACATCCTGGCGTTGAACGCGGCGGTCGAATCCGCGCGTGCGGGTGAAAGCGGCCGCGGATTTGCCGTCGTCGCATCGGAAGTGCGCAACCTCGCACAGCGATCGACGAGCGCGGCGAAGGAAATCAAGGACCTGCTGGAATCGTCGGTGGACCACGTGAGAACGGGTGCCGAGCAGGTCAACGTCGCCGGCCGGACGATCTCGGAGCTGACCGACGCCATAGCGAATGTGGCGACGATCACGACCGAGATTTCGGCATCGGCCCGCGAACAGAGCCGTTCGATCGACGAGGTGAACCAGGCCGTCTCGCTCATGGATCAATCGACGCAACAAAACGCCGCGCTGGTCGAGCAGATAGCCGCCGCATCGGAATCGCTCAGCGAGCAAGGCCGCGAGCTGCATACCACTGTGGGGTTCTTCAGGCTCGATTGAAGGCGGACAGGCCCGTCTCCCCCCACTACGGCAACTCGGGTGCCACAACAGGTTCGCTGGTCGCGTTGACGCTTCGTGCCCGCCGGATCAACTCCGCGTGGTTTTGCGAAGATGCGCGACCAACGAACTCTCGCCGGGCGTCCATCCCGGTTGTCGCCATGCAAGTCAGCGGGACAAATCCATACGAACGGCAGCACGCACGCGCACCGGAGCCGGATAGCGATCCGACAAAACACATTGCGACGCGGCAACGCGCAAGCACACTGCCCGCACCAATCCAGGATCTTGCGGCCCTCGGCGATCAAGCCCCCGCAAGCAAGCGGACCGGGCGGTTCCTGGCCGCCATCGAGGCAGCCCAAACCGATCCAGTGAAGTTCGGGTACATCGGCCGCATCTCCGATGAAAAGAATCTCGAGACACTGATCCGAGTCATGGCTGAGGTACGAAAGAGGTTGCCGGGTGCGACGCTAATCCTTCGTGGCGGAGCCAAGGACCCCAGCTATGTCAAAAGGCTCCAGGACCTCATCGATGCGATGCAGTTGAACGACTGCGTAACCTTGGGGAAGCCGTATCGCCAGGGGGAGCTGCCCGACATCCTCAAAGAATTTGACGTCATGGTGACCGTGAGCCTCGATGAGGTAGGCCCGCTAACCGTAAGAGAAGCGATGATGCGTAGAAGACCTGTCGTCGCAACGGGTACCGGAACCGGTCGCGAGGACTTGGTCGGGGAGGATCGCGAGGGCCCCGCCGGCATCGTCGTGCCGCCGAGCGGCGACGAGCTCATGATGCGCCGTTTAGTCAACGCATTCACCTATCTCGGCGCGAGCCCCGAAGCGAGAGAAAAGATGGGTTCCCGCGGGCGGAAGGCAGCGGTGGAACTATTCAGCGTTCCCAAAATGGTCGAGGAACACATTGAAGTCTTTAACAACCTTTGTCAGCGCAAAGATCGTTGGACAATCGAAATGGGGGGACATCCATTCGACGGCGACGGCGTGCAAGTTTTCAACGACCTAATGGCGGCTCAGCTTCGAAGCAGGTTGCCGGATGTCAGGGTCGAGCTGCGGACATTTATGCCGGACGCGGCGGTAACACCGATACCCAGTCTCATCGAGCGATTTCACGACATCGTGATCGCAGGTAGAGAGAAGCATCGTTGGGGCCATCGCGCCCCGACAACAAGTATCCATATGCAGTTCATCCCAGCGCTGGGCGCGATTTTTCATGCCGCCGACGGAATTGCTTTTGACGAGTCCTCCATGGCCGACCCAGAGGCCCCCGCCCCGGACGCCGCTCAGCTTCAGCAAGTGATGGATTCGCTCGTTGAAATGGAGGACTTTTTTACGCGCCATCGAGCCTACGACAGCATTTTCGAATCGCCAGGTGTAGTTCAGCTGTACCGGGGGGCTTTCGGCAAACTCAACGAAATGGAAGCCGACGCGTTACGGGACTGGTCCAAAAGCTTTTTCAAACCGCTTTTGTCGGCCCGCCCTCATCGCAAGCCCGACATCCTCTATCACCCGGAATGGAACGAAACAGCAATGCCAGTCCTGGTTCGCGCGCAACGCTCGAACATCCCGCTCGTGCTCGGCTTCCATACCTACAACCTGCGAATCCAGTTTCGGGCGATTGACAACGATCCCCTTCTGAGCGAGCCAATGCGGCGAATCCAGAAGCGGCTTCATGTGTTGATGGCGCATCTGTTATTCGCCCGCGCCGACCGGATCATTCACTACAACAAGCAAAGCCCCGAGTGGCTCGCAATGCACTACAAGGTACCGCGGGAGAAATTCGTCGGGTCGAGAGTCGGCATTCCCGATCTTTCGACGGACGAATGACATCGATGTCGTACACGCATGTCGAACAAACGAGGATTCGCTAGAGGGCAGGTCTTACCGCGTCGACAAAGCCCCCGCTTCGTCACTGTGCTCGGGGGGGCTTCCGCTGTGCGCGCGGCGGTCCTGGCGCGGACTTGTCCCGAACCGCTCGCGGTATCTACGTGAAAAGTGCGACGGCGATTCGAAGCCGCACGCGACGCATACCGACGTCACGCTCATGTCGGTCTGCTGCAGCAACTCGCGCGCACGGTCTAGACGTATTTGCAGATAAAAGTGTGTGGGCGTGTCGCGCAGTGCGGCGCCAAAAAGACGTTCGAGCTGCCGGCGCGTCACGCCCACTCGAGCAATTGGCATGGCCGGCACTCGAACGCGCCGGCGTCAAAGCCGGCGCGTCGCCGGTACGGTTGCGCTTCGTCCGTACCATCCAGGCCTGCGTGGCCGACGCCGACTTCATTCAGGAAAGCGCGCCGGAGCGCGATGAACTCAAACGCTCGCTGCACGGACAGATCAGCCGTGCCGCGCGTCCCGACGCTGTCATTGCATCCTCGACATCGGGCCTGCTGCCTAGCGATTTCTACGCGGATGCCGTTGATCCGGAGCGCCGCGTCGTCGGGCATCCGTTCAATCCGGTCTATCTGTTGCCGCTCGTCGAGGTCTTGGGCGGGCGGCAGACCGCGCCCGCCACGATCGACGCAGCCATGCTGATCTATCGCTCGCTCGGCATGCGCCCGTTGCAGGTGCGCAAGGAAGTGCCGGGCTTCATTGCCGACCGGTTGCTGGAAGCGCTATGGCGCGAAGCACTCCACCTCGTCAACGAAGGTGTGGCAACGACGGGCGAAATCGACGATGCTATCCGTTTCGGCGCGGGCATTCGCTGGTCTTTCATGGGCACGTTCCTGACCTATACGTTGGCCGGCGGCGATGCGGGCATGCGCCATTTCATGCAGCAATTCGGACCGGCACTCGAATTGCCCTGGACCAAGCTCGCCGCGCCGGAGCTGACGGACGAATTGATCGATCGCGTAGTCTCCGGCACCGCCGAGCAGGTCGGCATGCGTTCGATCAAAGCGCTGGAACGGTATCGCGACGAGTGCATCACGAACGTCCTCGCAGCCGTTGCGGATGCCAAGGCGAAGCACGGATTGCGTTTCGACGAATGACGAGGAGGCGAGCGCTGTCATGCAGGTCCCTATCCCGCCCGTGGAATACCGGGACGTCGTACGCCGCGAATGGGTCGACTACAACGGCCATTTGCGCGATGCGTTCTATATGCTGCTTTTCAGCTATGCGTCGGACGCACTGCTCGATGCGATCGGCCTCGACGATGTGCAGCGAACGGCTCGTCATCGCTCCGTCTATACCCTCGAGGCACATATCAGCTACCTGCATGAGGTGAAAGAGGATGCATCGGTGCGTGTAGCGGTGGGTGTGCTCGCACATGATCGCAAACGCCTGCACGTCGGCTTCGAGATGTTCGCCGAAGGACGGTCCGACCCGGTGGCGGCCGGCGAGCAGATGCTGTTGCACGTCGATACGCTCGGGCCGCGCGCCGCGCCGTTCGACGAGGATGTCCTCGAACGCGTTCGTACACTGGCGTCGGCCCAGACTTCCCTACCGATACCCCGGTATATCGGCCGGGTCATCAGTCTGACAGCCAGGTCCGACTCATAGCAGCGGCTCTCCCGGCGCCGCTACGACTGCGGCACGTGTAGTCCGCGCTGCCGCAACCATTCGCTGTTGAACAAGCGCGCGAAATAGAGGCTGCCGCGATCGCACAGCAGAGTCACGATCGTATGGCCAGGCCCCATTTCGCGTGCCACCTGCACGGCCGCCGCCACATTGATCCCGGTCGATCCACCGACGAAAAGTCCTTCTTCTCGCAGCAGGCGATAAACCATCGTGACGCAAGTTTGGTCGTCGATACGCACAGCGTCGTCGATTGGCGTGCCTTCGAGGTTGGCTGTCACGCGACTCGAACCGATACCCTCGGTGATCGAGTTTCCTTCGCTTTTGAGCTCGCCGCTTTTGACGAAGCTGTAAAGCCCGCTGCCGTGAGGATCGGCCAATACCGTCTTCACCTCCGGTTTGCGCTCCTTCAGAAATCGCGCCACGCCTGCGAGCGTGCCGCCCGTGCCGGTCGAGCAGACGAACGCGTCGACCCGGCCGGCCGTATCGCGCCAGATTTCCGGGCCGGTCGTTTCATAGTGCGCCTGGCGATTGACGAGATTGTCGAACTGGTTCGCCCAGATGGCGTTCTCCGTTTCCTGCGCCAGGTGGCCCGCAATTTTCTGGTAGTTATTGGCATCCTTGTAAGGCGCGGCCGGCACGGGCCGCACCTCGGCGCCCAGTACCCGCAAGAGATCCATCTTTTCCTGCGATTGCGTTTCGGGAATCACGATGACGCAGCGATAACCGCGCGCCGCGCAGATATGTGCGAGGCCGATGCCGGTGTTGCCCGCGGTACCCTCGATCACGGTGCCGCCGGGCCGCAGCGTCCCCCGCCGCTCGGCATCCTCGATGATGTAGCGGGCCGCCCGGTCTTTGACCGAACCGCCCGGATTCATGAATTCCGCTTTGCCGAGAATCTCGCATCCGGTCTCGGCACTGAGCTTGCCAAGGCGCAGCAGTGGCGTATTGCCGATTGCGCCGGTAAATCCATCGAGCGCGGGCATGATCCCTCCCTTCGCCGTTCACGTAGAGGACGGTTTCAGTATAGGCCGATTCAGTATAAACAGATCGGTATGTATCAATACAAATCCCCCCCAGCAAAACACCCGATAAGTTTCAATTAGGCTATATTCAACACATCAAAGATTGAAACGAATAAATCGGAGACCGCCCTTACCGCCAGGACTTCGCGCCACCATTGAAACGAGTCCAGCCATTTCGAGCCGGGTTCGATTTAAAACGTTTTCAGCTTATTCGGTTACAGAAGATTTGCCTTTGCAGCATACTCTTTTGCCGGAAATATGCGCATACGGGGGATCGGCGAATAGCCGGTCGAAAACGTCAGCCTGTACCACCGCGGCCTTCACGACGAAAGGGATGCTCGTTCAACCCATCGTCGGGGGTCATTTTGAACATCAGCACTCGGGAAAACACCGTCTTCGAATTGATCGCGAAAGGCCTTACCGATCGCGAAGTTGCCAATCACCTTTCGATTTCGATCGCGACTGCGCGTAAACATCGTGAAAACCTGCTGGGCAAATTCCACTTCACGAAGTCGTCTCAACTCGCTACGCATTACTTCCGACTCAATCCGGACGCCCTCAAAAAAACGATGACTTGCGACTGACCGTCGTTTGCACGCCTCGCGAACGAGAAATATTAAGGCTTCTCGCAGTCGGCCTCAGCGACAAACAGGCGGCACGAGCACTTTCGATCAGCGACATGACCGCGCGCAAGCATCGAGCCAATCTCCTGCGAAAAACCGGCGCCCCCAACGTCTGCGCATTGATTTTCATGGCGGCGGCGGCCGGATGGCTCGACGACCTTTTGCAGCCGCCGGAATCGGCTTGATTGCGATCTACCGCATTTGCCGTATGGAGCCGGCGAAGCCGCACTCGCACAATCGGTTCGTCGATTGTTCAGATGATTCGCCCAATAGGTGCCAACGGCATCGGGGTTGTTTCATCCCCGGTCGGCACGTGACCGGCGCACACACTCCATTCGACTTACGCGCCGGACCATTCCGCTCTCTATCGAGGATTCCGAAATGACTTACGTACATCCTGCTTTTGCCGGCGTAGTGCCGCATATGCCGTACGTGCACTTTCATCATCCCGCGGCGATGCCGCAGGCCGTCGCGCCGCAATCCGTGGCACCGCAAGCAGTCGCGCCCATGGCCTATGCGCCGCAAGGCATTTTCAGCGGCATCGTCGGCGCGCTCGCGCCGACCGTAGGTCAAACCGTGGGCGGTCTTTTGGGCGATCCGGGCGCAGGCAGGGCCATCGGTAATGTCGCAGGACATATCGCCAGCTTTCTGCCGTTCGCCGTCGAGCCCCAAACGGCCTTCGCACCGCAAACGGCCTTCGCACCGCAAGGCGTTGTCGGGAACATCGCAGGTGCGCTGGCCCCGACGGTCGGCAACGCATTGGGCAGCGCACTCGGCAACGGCGCACTCGGCCAGCAAATCGGTAACGTCGCCGGGCATTTCGCGCAGTTCCTGCCGTTTTCGGTGCAGCCTCAACAGGCGTTCGCGCCGCAAGGCGTCTTCGGCAACATCGCAGGCGCGCTGGCCCCGACGGTCGGCAACGCGCTGGGCAGCGCGCTCGGCAACGGCGCACTCGGTCAGCAGATCGGTGGCGTTGCCGGGCATCTCGCGCAGTTCCTGCCGTTTTCGGTGCAGCCTCAACAAGCCACCCTCATGCCACAGGGCGCCTTCGGCAACATCGCAAGCGCGGTCGCTCCGACGGTCGGCAGCGCATTGGGCAACGCATTGGGCAACGCGGCGCTCGGCCAGCAGATCGGCGATCTCGCGGGACACTTCGCACGCTTTCTGCCCTTTTCGGCACAGCCTCAATCGGCCCCGCTCATGCCGCAAGGGTTGATCGGCAACATCGCCGGAGGCCTGGCATCGATGCTGCCGTTCGCGGCACAGCCGATGGCGGTGCCGATGTACGTGTCGGCTCCTGGAACCATGCACTGACCCGCTACGGGAAGCCACTTGCTGCCGCGCGCCCCCTGCGCGGCAGCAAGCCTCTCATGACGGACGGACGAACTTTACCGGCTTTGCCGCTGCGTTCGTCCGTCGATCGATGCGTCGTTCTCACGGCGACGCGAAGGAGACTGCGATGGACAAGGACAAAAAGCCGGTCGCGCCGAAATCGTCGGCCGAAGGCGATACCGATTCGACGCAGAAGACCCCGCCTGCCGCCGCGGCAGGAAACGGCGTCCCCGTGGCCGGCGGCAAGCGCCAGTACCTGATTGCGCCGCGGCGCGGCGTGCTGGCGAGGCAAGCCGCCGTGACGCCGATGTCGGCGGGCGACATGAGCAATGCGATAGACCGCCTGCCGGGTGTCGAAGTCGTTCGGGTCCTGGCCGGCCACAAGAACGCGCGCGTGATGTCGGCGCGCCCCGACGAAGCAACCGACACCTACGTGGTCAAGGTCGATCCGGCCCACGCGCAGATCCTGCAGGCAACCGCACCGCCCGAGATGATCGTCGAAGAGGACCATTCGCTCGGCTACGGCCGCAAGCCCGACGCCGACGCCGGCGCGCAACTCAACCCGCAATCGGCGTTCTCGTCAGCCGCGCTCAGACAGGTGACCATTCGCGTGCTGGGCACAGACGACGCACCGGTTGCCAACGCCGTCGTCGAGGTCGCCGCCGACGGATTTCCGGCCAAAGGCACGACGAATGCAGGCGGGGAAGTCACGCTGACGCTCGTGCAAATGAGCAACGGCCCCGTGCAGTCGCTCTCGGTTCGGCCCGCGCATACGTATTGGAACAGCTATCTCGTCGGACCGTCGCTCGCGAGCGACCAGGTCAATATCGTGAAGCTCGCACCTTTATGGCTTCCGAATCGCAACGTGCCCCCGTTCGCACCGCTCGGCTGGGGCCAGCGGCTCATGGGACTCGACGAATCGCCGAGCACGGCAAGCGGAGCCGGCGTGCGCGTGGCCATCATCGATTCCGGCGCGGACACCTCGCATCCGTTGCTCGGCCATATCCTGCGCGGCGCCGACATGACCAACGAGCAGGACCCGGCCACGTGGAAGACCGATGTGATCGGCCATGGCTCGCATTGCGCCGGCGTGATCGCCGCACGCATGGGCGAGCAGGCGAAAACCGAGAGTATCGCCATGCGCGGCTTCGCCCCCGATGCCGAGATCCATGTGCTGAAGGTCTTTCCGAGCGGCCAATACAGCACGCTCATCGAAGCGCTCGACTACTGCATCAATCACGATATCGATGTCGTCAACATGAGTCTCGGCGCGCCGCAGCCTTCGCTTGCGGTCGAACAAAAGCTCATCGAAGCGGTACAAAGCGGCGTCGCTTGTATCGTCGCCGCAGGCAACTCCGGCGGCCCCGTCCAATATCCCGCGGCCTCGCCCTACGTACTCGCGGTCTCGGCATTGGGGCTGCACCGGGAATTGCCGGCGAGCGCCTGGGAACAAACGCAAGTCGTCGCGCAAACGCTGACTGCCGACGGGCTCTTCTCGCCGACGTTCTCGTGTCATGGGCCGCAGATCGGCGTGTGCGGCCCGGGCGTCGGAATCGTGTCGACCGTACCGGGTGCGGCCTTCAATCCCGAGTCCGGCACCTCGATGGCAGCGCCCCACATCACCGGTCTCGCGGCACTGCTGCTGAGCGATCCGCATCTGGCCGGCTATCTCGGCCCGAGGGGACCGCAACGCGTCGCCGCGCTCTTTCAATTGATCCGGATGATCTGCACGCCCGTTTCGGCGAACGATCCATCGAACCGCTTCGGCGCGGGTCTGCCGAGATTGCAAAACATTCGCCGGCTGCTGCCGCAGGTCTACCGGTAAGGACGCCACGCACGCTCGATGCGCAAGCGCACGCCGCGGATATCGCGGCGGCGCCGCGCACCGGTATCAAAACGACAGGAGAACATCGACATGTCGACGCTATCGCACTGGAGAATCAGGCGGGCCGCATTGCTCGCGACGATCGGCCTCGTTTCGGTCGGCGCCCACGCGCAAAGCTGGACGCTCGCACTTTCGTGGAAAGCAGGATCGTGCGACGAGAACAACGGCACTACCACCTGCATCGCCCAGGCGGCGCAGAGTGTCCCGGCCCGTGGCGCCGATACGGATGCGGGTGCCCCGCCCCCGATGCTGAAAGCAATCGCGCTGCGTACGGATCGCGTCGATTGCGATGCGACCGCGCTCGCCGACGAGAGCCTACCCGCCGACCTCGAACGCTATGTGTCGTCGACGAGCGGCAATTCGTTGCAACAGCGCTGGAGCCGCTATGGCAGCTGCAGCGGATATACGCCGGCAGGTTACTTCACGGAAATCGCGGCCATGGCGCGTGCCGTCGGCCGTACGACCCTCGGACAGTATCTCGAGCAGCATGCCGGCAAACGGGTGCCGCTCGACGAGCTGAAAGATGCGCAACTGCATGACTTCTTCTTCGGCGCCGATAAGGCCATTCAGTTCTACTGCGCGCCAGACGGGCGCCTCGCCGAAGTGCGTTACACGTTGCGCGACTGGTCCGACATGTTCGTTTACCGCGACAGGGGCAGCCTGCTCGTGCCCACACGCGGCGGAAACTGCGGCGAAGAGGTCATGCTCTAGCAGCGCCCAATAGAAGACGCCCGCAACGTCCCCACGCAACAGGAGACCTCATCATGTGTGCTGTCCGAATCGGTGTGCAATATCCCTCGCCCAAGATCGGTTTCGACCAAGGCATTCGAGGCGCGCCGGCCGGCGCGGCGATTGCGCCGGCTGCGCCGAGGCACGCGCTGATCGCGCAACTGCAAACGGAGTGCGACGCGATGGCTCGCTATGCACTCCGGCACGGCATGGCGATCGCCCCGGAGCTCGTCGCGCAACTGTCGCCGCTGCTCGCCATCGATCCCGAGTCGGCGAGCGCTTCGACGAACGGCGCCGAAGGCATCGGTAACGGCGCGGCTTCGTCCGCGCAGACTCCACTGTGCCACGCGCTCGCCACGATTCACCGGCGCCTCGCCATCGCGATTTCACCTGCCACGCCGCAAGCCGTCGCACTGCTCGATAACGAGCGTCGGCGCCAACGCTTTTCCTGGCTGGGCCCCGTGCCGCTGATTCGCACGCTGACGGTCTGCGCGCTGTCATTCCTGTTCGCGGTGATCGCCATGTCGCTGCCGCCCGAGGTCTCGGCCGCGAACATCGACCGGGGATTTCTCGACTCGTCCGGCATGCCGCTGTTGTTGAACGCGCTCTTTCTGCTGTCGTGCGCCGGCCTCGGCGCGTCGTTCGCCACGCTCTTTCAAGCGCATCGATTTGTCGCGAATGCGACGTACGACCCTCAATACGACGCTTCGTACGGCGCACGCCTGATACTCGGCATCATCGCCGGGCTGATTCTCGTGGAGATACTGCCTTCTCATCTCTACGACAGCGGCAGCATGCGCAGCTTCGGCAAGCCGGCACTCGCCATGCTGGGCGGATTCTCCGCGACCGCCGTGCATCGGCTGCTGCATCGGCTCGTCGAAACGCTCGAGACGCTCGTGCGCGGCGACCCGCGGCCGGCCGCGGAGGCGGCCTTCGAGACGCGACGCGCGCAGGCGGCAACCGAGCGCGTCCAATGGAAAGGCGAGCTTGCCGCGGAATTGCTCGAACTTCAACAATCGATCGAGGGCGGCATGCCGGTGGACGCGGTCAAGCAGCGGCTGGCCAGCTTCACGCGCAACGTCCTGCATCCCGATGCACCGAAGCCCGCCGCAAGCGCCGCGGCCGAGTCCAGTCAGAAGGGGTAAGCCATGCTCTTCGTCTATAACTGGCCGTCATCGATCATGGGACTCTTCGTCGTCACGCTGACGCTGATCTTCGCGCTGGGCGGCTATGCCTTCTTTCGCCGCGTCGTGCGCGTGCGTCCTGCACCCGAAGAGCAATCGATGACGATTGCGATGGTCTCAGTCATCACCACGATCAACTCGCTGTTGATTGCGTTCGCCGCCATCAACGTATGGGGGGCCTACTCGGACGCAGCCCACAACGTCGACCTCGAAGCCACGACGGCCGGCGAACTCGCGCGTGACCTCGCTGCATTCGGCGAGCCGCCCGCGGGGCAGGCGGTCGATGCGCTCCATGCCTATCTCGATGGCGTCGTGCGCTTCGAATGGCCGAAGATGCAGCAAGAAGCAGCCGGCGATCCCAAGTCGGAAGCGCGTTTCGACGCACTCTTCGACAAGGTCAACCAGATTCAGCCGCGCAACGAGCGGCAGCGCGCGCTGCTGGCCGAGGTGCTCAAGCGCGTCAACGAACTGGCCAAACTGCGAGATCAGCGCCTGCTGACGCTCGATGTCGCCATGCCCGCGACGCTGTGGACCGTCATGCTGATTGCGAGCGCCGTCTCGTTCCTGCTCCTCTATACGCTGCCCGGCACGATGTTCAACGTCGCGTTGATCGCCGCGTGGGCGCTGACGCTCGGGCTCGCATTCTTTTTCGTGCTGGCCGTCGACCGGCCCTTCGCGGGCCGTGTCAGCGTCGGGCCGGAGCCGCTCGCGCATCTGGTGCAAGCGCTGAATGCCCGCGCGCAACCAACGATCGGAGTCGATCATGACGCGCGATGACTTCCTGGCTGCGGCACAACTATCGGACGCGCTCGTCGAGCAATGGTACGCGCCCATCCGTGCCGCGTTCGACGAGTTCGATATCTCGACGCCTGCGCGCATGGCCGCCTTCATCGCGCAGGCAGGCCACGAAACACTCGGCTTCACCCTCACCCGCGAGCTGTGGGGGCCGACGACGGCTCAGCTCGCCTACGAGCCGCCCTCGGCAAAAGCAGCGGAACTCGGCAATGTGCGACCCGGCGATGGGCGGAGGTTCCGCGGTCGAGGACTGCTTCAGATCACGGGGCGAGCGAACTATGCAGCCTGCGGCCACGCGCTTGGCATCGACCTCGAGACGCAGCCCGAGCAGCTCGAGCAAGCGCTCGCCGCGGCCCGCGCTTCCGCATGGTGGTGGCACGGGCATGGTTGCAGCGCCTTCGCGGATAGGGGCGATTTCCTCGCGCTGACCAAGCGGATCAACGGCGGCGTCAACGGACTCGTCGACCGGCAACGCCGGTGGGAAATCGCGAAAGCCGCGTTCGGTATCTGAGCATGCGCGTAGCGCGTCGATGCGGAATCGATCAATTTCTTAGGAGCATGTCATGCACCGAGGACACCGCCTCCGATGGCCAGCCAGCGAAGACCTTCTCGCGCACGCTCGCCAAGAACGAAGCGATCGCGCGGCGCGAGGCCATTTACTACGACGACTCTCGGGGCGACTGTCACCGCGTTCACTTCGCCGCAGTCACCCACCCGTCTCCATGACAAGCAGCTGCGCTCCGTCGGCCACCTGATCGCCGACGCCATACAGCACCTCGGAGACTTTTCCGGCGGCGGGCGCGCCGATCGTATGTTCCATCTTCATGGCCTCCATGACGATCAGCGGCGCGCCCTTTTCCACAACGGCGCCTGCCTCGACGAGCACCGCGATCACCTTGCCCGGCATCGGGGCGGTCAAGCGCCCGTCTCCGTGCTCGGCATCCGCCGCATGCGCGAGCAGGTTCGTCCACTCGAACGCGAGCGATGTACCGGAGCAAAATACATGGAACGTATCGCCATCGACAAAAACCCGGCCCGTCGTTCGAACGTCGCCAAGGCGTACCCCGTAGCCATGAGGCTGCGCCTCGCGCCACCAGTCGAACGGCTCCATCCAATGCTCGTGCTCGAGTGCGCGAACGGAATCGTCGCGGGTATAGACGACCCTGCAAGGCGCGTCGTCCTCGATCGCGCGCCACTCGATCGTCTGGCGATAGCTGCCGTTCAAACGCCAATGCGATAGCGCATCCCAAGGAGACGCGCCATGCGCGGTGCCGCCTTCGCGCGTCAGCAGCGCTGCGCAGGCAAGCGCGAGCGCTTCCTTGAACGGTTTCTCGGTGCGAGCAAACAGCGCATCGTGATGACGCTCGATGAGGCCCGTGTCGAGTTCGGCCGAGGCGAACGGCGGGCACGTCACGATGCGCCGCAGGAATTCGATATTCGTTTGCGGGCCCACCGCTTCGCAGGCTTGCAATGCGCGGTCCATACGGGCAAGCGCCTCGTCCCGGTTCGCGCCGTGTACGATCACCTTCGCGATCATCGGGTCGTAAAACGGCGTGATCGTATCGCCTTCGCGCACCCCGCTATCGATGCGCACTGCCGCGCGCCGCGGCTCGCCGATCGTGAACTCGACGCTTGCCGGCATGCGCAGATACTTGAGCGTGCCCGTCGAAGGCAAAAAGCCGCGCGCCGGATTCTCGGCATAGACGCGCGCTTCGATCGCGTGGCCATCGACCTTCAACTGGTCCTGCCGCAATGGCAGCGGCTCTCCGGCCGCCACGCGCAACTGCCACTCGACCAGATCGAGCCCCGTCACCATTTCGGTAACGGGATGCTCGACCTGCAGGCGCGTATTCATCTCCATGAAGTAGAACGCCGTGCCGGTCATGATGAACTCGACGGTGCCGGCGCCCACGTAGGACACCGCGCGCGCCGCCGCGACGGCAGCTTCGCCCATCGCTCGCCGAATGTCCGCCTCTAGCCCCGGTGCGGGCGCTTCCTCGAGCACTTTCTGGTGACGCCGCTGCACCGAACAATCGCGATCGAACAGGTAGACCGCACCGCCATGGCGATCGGCGAATACCTGCACCTCGACGTGCCGAGGCCGGAGCAGATATTTCTCGATGAGAATGCGATCGTTGCCGAAGCTGCTCGCCGCCTCGCGCTTGCATGACGCGAGCGCGGCCGCGAAATCCTCGTGCTTGTCCACGACGCGCATGCCCTTGCCGCCACCGCCCGCGCTCGCCTTCAGCAGGACGGGATAGCCGATCGCATCGGCCTCGCGGTGCAATCGTTCGGGGTCCTGATCGTCGCCGTGATAGCCGGGCACGAGCGGAACCGCCGCCGCTTGCATCAGCGCCTTGGCCGCCGCCTTCGATCCCATGGCCGCGATGGCCGACACCGGCGGTCCGATGAAGACGACCCCGGCCGCTTCGCAGGCTTGCGCGAATGCTTCGTTTTCCGAAAGAAATCCATAGCCGGGATGAATGGCCTGCGCGCCCGTCTTCAGCGCGGCATCGATGATGCGCTCGATGCGCAGATAGCTTTCGGCCGCGGGCGAGGCACCGATATGCACCGCTTCGTCGCATGCGGCGACATGCTTCGCACCGGCATCGGCGTCCGAATATACCGCCACGCTCGCCACGCCGAGCCGGCGGCAAGTCGCCGCGACACGGCAGGCAATCTCGCCGCGGTTCGCAATCAGGATCTTGTTGAACATGTGAGGTCTCGCAATGGGAGTGCGCGTCGCGCTGCCGTGTCTCGCCGGGCCGTGGATCAATCGCGCCAGGCCGGCGCCCGCTTGTCGAGGAACGCGGCCACCCCTTCGCGGCCTTCATCGCTGGCCCGAATGGCGGCAATGCGCGCGGCCGTATCGTCGATGAGCGCTTCGTCGAGTGCGCGACCCGCGACATCCTGCACGAGCCGTTTGGATTCGCGCACGGCCTGGGGACCGTTCGCGCAGAGCGCGGCGGCGAGCTTTTGCACTGTGGCGTCGAGCGCATCGGCCGGCACGGCTTCATGAACGAGCCCGAACCGGCAGGCAATCGCGCACTCGAACGGCTCCGCCGTCGTGAAATAGCGGCGGCAGGCGCGCTCGCCGAGCGCCCGGATAACGTACGGTGAAATAGTCGCGGCGATCAATCCCAAGCGCGCTTCGGACAGGCAAAAGCGTGCCGTCTCGACCGCGACGACGATGTCGCACGCAGCGACGAGCCCCACACCGCCCGCATACGCATCGCCGGACACGCGCGCGATGACCGGCTTCGTCGAGCGATAGACGGCTGCCAGCATGTCGGCGAGCCGCCGCGCGTCGGCGCGATTCTCCTCGTCGGAGAACGACGCCATCTTTTTCATCCAGTTCAGATCGGCGCCCGCGCAAAATGCCGGACCGTTGGCCGCGAGCACGACCGCGCGCACATCGTCGCGCGTCTGTAGACGCGAAACGACGTCGGTCAACTCGGCGATCATCGTTTCGTTGAATGCGTTGCGCACCTCCGGGCGATTAAGCGTCACCGTCGCGACGTGCCCGGAAATCGCTAGCTCAAGCGTGCTGTATTGCATCGAGGGCTCCTCGTCCGTTCGTTTCGAAGGTCGCTTCTTTCCGATTGCGGATCACATCCGGAACACACCGAAGCGCGTGTCGCCGATCGGCGCATTCATCGCCGCGGATAAGCCGAGACCCAGCACGTCGCGCGTTTGAGCCGGATCGATCACGCCGTCGTCCCAAAGACGCGCGCTCGCGTAATAGGGATGGCCCTGGTGTTCGTACTGGTCGCGAATCGGCTTCTTGAACGCTTCCTCCTCGTCGGCGCTCCACGTGCCGCCCTTCGCTTCGATACCGTCGCGCTTGACCGTTGCCAGCACCGACGCGGCCTGCTCGCCGCCCATGACGGAGATGCGGGCGTTGGGCCACATCCAGAGAAAGCGCGGCGAGTAGGCTCGCCCGCACATGCCGTAATTGCCCGCACCGAACGAGCCGCCGATGATGACCGTGAACTTCGGCACGTTGGCCGTCGCGACCGCCGTGACCATCTTGGCACCGTTGCGTGCAATTCCTTCGTTCTCGTACTTGCGCCCGACCATGAAGCCCGTGATGTTCTGCAGGAACACGAGCGGAATCTTGCGCTGACAGCAAAGCTCGATGAAATGCGTGCCCTTGAGCGCGGACTCCGAGAACAGAATGCCGTTGTTCGCCACGATGCCGACCGGATGACCCCAGATATGGGCGAAGCCCGTGACGAGCGTCGTACCGTAGCGCGCCTTGAACTCGTCGAATTCGGAATCGTCGACGACGCGCGCGATGATCTCGCGAATGTCGAACGGTTTACGCGTATCGACCGGAATGACGCCGTAGATGCTCTTTGCGTCGTAGCGCGGCGGCTTCGGTTCGCGCAGTGCGACGGGCGGTACTTTCACGCGGTTGAGCTTGCCGACGATGCTCCGCGCGAGCGCGAGCGCATGCGCGTCGTTCTGCGCGAGGTGATCGACGACACCCGACAGACGCGTATGGACATCGCCGCCGCCCAGATCTTCCGCGCTGACCTCCTCGCCCGTGGCCGCCTTCACGAGCGGCGGCCCGCCGAGGAAGATCGTGCCTTGATTCTTGACGATGATCGATTCGTCGCTCATTGCGGGCACATACGCGCCACCCGCGGTGCACGAGCCCATCACCACCGCGATCTGTGCGATACCCGCTGCCGACAGATTGGCCTGATTGTAGAAAATGCGCCCGAAATGATCCCGATCGGGGAATACCTCGTCCTGATTCGGCAGATTGGCGCCGCCCGAGTCGACGAGGTAGACGCACGGCAAGCGGTTTTCGGCGGCGATCTCCTGCGCGCGGACATGCTTTTTGACCGTCACCGGGTAGTAAGTGCCGCCTTTGACCGTTGCATCGTTGCAGACGATCACGCATTCCTGCTGTGCAATGCGGCCGATGCCGGTAATGATGCCGGCTCCGGGTGCCGCATCGTGATACATGCCGAAGGCCGCGAGCTGCGAAAACTCGAGAAACGGCGTACCGGGGTCGAGCAGTTGCGCGATGCGATCGCGCGGCAGCAGCTTGCCGCGCGAGACGTGCTTGTCGCGCGCCGCGGCCCCGCCACCCAATGCGAGATGGGCCACTTTCTGCTGCAAATCGGCCACGACCGCTTCGAGCGCTGCGGCGTTGGCGCGGAATTCGTCGGAGCGCGGATTCAGCTTGCTTTCGATGATCGGCATGAGGGGAATACTCCGTTCGCGGCGCGGATGTCGGGATGCGTCAGGCGGTTTCGGCAAACAGCTCGCGGCCGATCAACATGCGGCGCACCTCGCTCGTGCCCGCGCCGATTTCATAAAGCTTTGCATCGCGCCAAAGCCGGCCGACCGGATATTCGTTGATATAGCCGTTGCCGCCGAGGATCTGGATCGCCTCTCCGGCCATCCATGTCGCTTTCTCCGCGGTATAGAGAATGACGCCCGCGCAATCCTTGCGAACTTGACGAACGTGTTCCTTGCCGAGCGTATCGAGCTGACGGCCCACGGCATACAGATACGCACGGCAGGCTTGCAGCGTCGTGTACATGTCCGCGACCTTGCCCTGGATCAGTTGAAATTCGCCGATCGCCTGACCGAATTGCTTGCGATCGTGAATATACGGAACGACGGCATCCATACAGGCAAGCATGATGCCCGTCGGGCCACCGGCAAGCACGGCGCGTTCGTAATCGAGGCCGCTCATCAGCACGTTCACGCCGCCGTTCAGGCGGCCGAGGATGTTTTCTTCGGGGACCTCGACATCCACGAAGACGAGCTCGCCCGTATGCGAGCCGCGCATGCCCAGCTTGTCGAGCTTTTGCGCCACCGAGAAGCCCTTCATCCCTTTTTCGACGATGAACGCCGTGATGCCGCGAGCACCGGCTTCGATATCGGTCTTGGCATAGACGACGAGCGTGTCGCAATCGGGACCGTTCGTGATCCACATCTTCGTGCCGTTCAGCACATAACGGTCGCCGCGCTTGTCCGCGCGCAACTTCATGCTGACGACGTCCGACCCGGCGTTGGGCTCGCTCATCGCCAACGCGCCGACGTGCTCCCCGGAAACGAGCTTCGGCAGGTATTTGTGCTTTTGCGCTTCGGTACCGTTGCGGTGAATCTGATTGACGCACAGATTCGAATGAGCGCCATACGAGAGCCCCACCGACGCCGAGGCGCGCGAGATCTCTTCCATCGCGACCATATGTGCCACATACCCCATGTTCGCGCCGCCGTATTCCTCGGAGACCGTCATGCCGAGCACGCCGAGTTCGCCGAACTTGCGCCAGAGGTCCATTGGAAATTGATCGGTGCGATCGACCTCGGCCGCACGCGGGGCGATCTCCTTCGCGGCGAAGTTGGCCAGCGTATCGCGCAGCATGTCGATTTCCTCGCCGAGCGCGAACTGCAATCCAGGCACGTTGCTCATGGGGCTCTCCAGTCTCCAGTCGAGGCGGCGTCGTACGCCACCATGGTCGGGCATGAGGCGCGGATCGCGCGCTCGATCAACGCGCATTTCACGCCACATTTACGTAAGCGTCAATAGGTTTTTCTGAGTATCACTCACTTTTGGAAGACGCTATATGGAGCGTGCCGCTCGGTGCTACCATCGCGATCACCGAGCCTCCGAACGGAGGCAGACTTGAACCTGACTCAAACATGGACGATTCGAAGCCCGAAGCGGGCGGTGCGCGGCGTCAGCCGGCCGGTCGCAAATCACAGCAACGTGTGAAGGACATCCTTCAGGCGGGCCGCGAGGTGTTCTCCGAAAAGGGGTACGAGCGCGCGACGACGGCTGAAATCGCTCAGCGCGTCGGCGTTTCCGAGGCGACGGTCTTCAGTTACTTTCGCGGCAAACGAGAGTTGTGCGTGCGGGTCATTTCGGATTGGTACGATGAAATCATCGCGGCCATTGAAACGGGGTTTCCGCGCGACGGCAGCACGCGTCAGCAGTTCGCCTTTATCGTGCGCATGCACGTGCGGCTCATGCTCGTGCACGGCACCGGCCTTTGCTCGCTGGTGCTTTCGGAGGGGCGCACGAAGTACCATGCGCTCGGCGACGAATTGACCGTCCTGCAGCGGCGCTACACGGCGCCGCTCATGCGCGTTCTCGCGCAGGGGCAGCAAGCGGGACATATTCGCACCGACATGCCGCTTCGGCTCATGCGCTCGCTCGTATTCGGCCCGATGGAGCATGTGTTGTGGGATGCGACGCTTGCGCATCGTGGCGCGGATATCGATGCAACGGCCGAACAGCTCGTCGATGTCTTATGGACCGCGCTGCAGCCGCCGCACCCGGACGTGGCCGCGCTGACCCGGCTGAAGGAAGACGTCGACGACGCAATGCGTCGTTTCGACCATGCGACGCGCACGGCAGAACGGATGTCGAAGCCGGTCGCCAACGGCAAACGTACGAGCAAGAAAGCAACGGCCGAAACGTGAGGGATGCGCCGCCGCTCGGCGTACGCTTGCCGGTTATCGGCCGCGCGCGTATCGTTGGCCCATCGTTCGCTTTGGCTCGACAAGCCGATGATCACCGTTCTCACCCCCGCCCTGGCCTCGAAACTCGCAAAACTTGCTCTCGCCCATTTGACGCGCGAGTACCCCAATAAGCTGACGCATGCTGTGGCGGGTCCCGAAGACGTGCGCTCGCCGCGCGAACTGCATCCGATCTTCTATGGCAGCTACGATTGGCATTCGTGCGTGCACGGTTATTGGATGCTGCTGCGTTTGGTGACGCATTATCCCGACATGCCCGAAGCGCCAGCCGTCAAGGCCGTCGTGGATGCGCACTTCACCGATGCTAACGTTGCCGGGGAGTTGGCTTATTTGACGCTCCCTCACAACGGGGGTTTCGAACGCCCATACGGTTGGGCCTGGCTGCTCGCGCTCGCCGCTCAGCTTCATTCGATGCCCGGGACCGACGCCGCGCGTTGGTCGCGTACGATTGCGCCACTGACTGATACCTTTGTCGCGCGCTTCGAAGCGTTTTTACCGAAGGCCACCTATCCGCTGCGCGTAGGCACGCATTTCAATACGGCATTTGCGCTTGCTCTTGCGCTCGACTTTGCACGTATCGCCGAGCGCGCAAGCCTCGCTGAGTTGATCGTCGATACGTCGAAACGCTGGTATTTGAACGATGCGGCTTGCCAAGCGTGGGAGCCGAGCGGCGATGAATTTCTTTCTCCGTCGCTGATGGAAGCGGAATTGATGCGACGTGCCCTGCCTTCACCTGAGTTTTTGAACTGGTTCGACCGGTTCTTGCCGGGCCTCGCGCAGGGGAAACCGGCCACGCTGTTCACGCCCGCGACGGTGACGGATCGCAGCGATGGCAAGATCGCGCATCTGGATGGACTGAATTTGAGTAGAGCATGGTGCCAGCGCTCGATTGCGCAAGCGCTGCCACCAGACGATGCACGCCGGCCGCTGCTCGAGGATGCTGCCGAGCGGCATTTGCAGGCTGCGCTTACCCGTGTGGCGGGCGATTATATGGGTGAGCATTGGCTGGGGACGTTTGCGGTGCTGGCGCTAGCGCTCCCTGACGGCAGTTGATCGTTGCCTGCGTCAAGCACCCGGTGGCGGCGAAGGAGATCGTCGCGAACGACGAGCCGGCTTCTCGCAGAGTTTCTCGAATTCGTTTGCCATCTCGCCGACGCGAACGTACCGTGCACAGGCTTCGATATCGTCTTCGCGCACACCTGCCGCTGCAAAATGCTCCTGCCATCTTTCGAGCACGACCATCATCTCGCCAATCTCGCTGCGCGCCTCGGCTTCCGTGAGCATAAACCGGCCGCAATCCGATAGCACGTTGCGCATCGAGGGCTCGTAGTCAAAACGGCCGACCTTCAGTTGCTGATAGTGGATGCCCTGCAGCTGCGGCTGGACGTCGTAGGCCGGTGCGAGGTTCCAGCGGCCGTCCCGCCACAGAAATGCGTGATTCTTCTCGTGATCGTCCGTATTTTCCATCGCGACGTTGAACACCATCCGCTTGAAGATCTCCCGCGCCTCCTCCTTCGGAGCCCGCGAGAAGCGACGCGCCGTGTCCGCAATATCTGAATAGGCGGCATTCGCGATATCCACGCCTTGCGCGATCAGCAGCGTCCGCGCGCTCGCGAAATGAATCCGGCCACCGGCCTCATCGCGGTCGAATCGCTCGACTAGCAGGACATTGCGGCCGCCAACATCCACGAGGCGCGAGTCGGCCACCGTTATACCGCACGCGGCTGCGAGACGAAGCGAGGTCTGTTCGATCGCGCAAACGTCGACCGAGTCCCCTTCCGCTGGAAACTTGGCGAGCCAGTGGCACCCGTCGTCCCGAATGATTGCCTTCGGACGCGCCCCCCCAGCGCTGGCGCCCGGTCGCAGCAGCCGGCGCATATCGTCATCGATCGGCATATGTCGCTCGATTGCCTGAGCGGCGCTGAGCAACGCCGCAAGATCAGCCGTGTGCAGCTCCTGTTCGACAACGACGTTGTAACGGCCGGATTCGAGCGAGAAGGCCAGTGCACCGATGCGATCCTCGCCCGCAACCGCGAGGTAGTCGATCTCTGAGCTCCGTCGCAAACGGAACACCCGATCGATGATCTGCCGTCCCCAACGATCCGGGCCCGCGTCCGCGAAAATGGGGTGAATGTTGAGCCCGGCATCCGGCTCGAACTTGCCAGCATGCAACGGAAGATCGGGGGACAACTCGAACGCGTCCGCACGCGCGAGCCATGCTGGCGCATACTCGAAGCGACACAGCCGGCCGCGAATGAGCTCCAGTACACCGCAATGCACCGGATCGGCGGAGGACTCCGGATAGATCCAGACGGACAGTTCGTTGTTCGTCCCGATCTCGATACTTCCATTCATCGCTGGACTCCTTTACCGCCTGATTTCAGGTTCTGCAATTCAAGTGCGAGCGCCGTTTGGTCGGCGGCTGGATCAGCAATTCGGGGGAGAAACTGTACCCGGCCGACCAGCCACAGCGCCATCGCATAGACCGAAATGGAAACGGTAGGGTCGCCCGCCTCCATCTTGCGCAGCGTCGGGACAGACACCTGTATGCGCTCGGCGAACGACTGCATGGTCTCCCGGCGGCGCTTGCGCGCGATCCGCAGGTTCTCCCCGAAATCCGCAAGGGCACGCTCCACGGGGGAAGGGAGCATATCGGCGGCGTTTGATCGTCTCGGCATGGAAATAATAATTCCACTTTTTCCGTAAAATGGCAACTATTTTTTCCTTTTTGACGTTCCGATTTGTTGCGGCGACCGCGCCGGCAGTCGAAGCCAGCAGATGAGCCCGACCCATGCCTTAAGCTGCTTTTAAGATTGACCTCCTAGCCTCATTTCGCGCCCCACCGGCGAACACATGAAAGCGCAAAAAGCGCCTCTCGTGAGTCACACGGGCGCTACGGCAAACTTCGTTCTCTTTCAGACAATGCGGTGCAGCCATGTCCTCAAGCCCCATTCGCTCACTCGGCGCGACCTGCCTGCTGTGCGCGCTGCCGCTCCTGGCACAGGCCACCGAACCCGAGCCGTTTTCAATGCCGACCCCGCTCGGCGCGCAAATTCGTCACGATGGCTTCTCGATGCAGCGCATCAAGGCTGGCGGCGTAGGCAACGGCAAAGCCGGCGCGTCAACGCTGTTCGGTCCGGAGATTTTGCCGAATTGGCAGCCGAAAACCGGAGATACCCCCGCGCGGCGCCTCGAGGGAAACCGTTTCGAATTTCGGTGAGCGGAATAATGGCTCGGCCCTGCGCTGCATGACCCCGCGCGCCCATCGATCCATCAGCCGCGCACAGATTTTCTGACTATACGGTCAACATCCTCAGGTCAGCGAGCGCAACGCCAGATTGATGACGTCGGCCAGCTGGCTCTCGTCGTCGACCAATTTGCTCATGACGCGCAACCCCTGCGTCACACAGAGTAGATATCGGCCGACCTCGCCTTCATCGAGCGACGAGTCGAACTCGCCCGCCGCCTGGCCCCGGATGACTGCGGCGGTCAGCAGCGTTGTCGTGCGCCGGTGGAACGATTCGATCTTCTCGCGCAGCGCAGTGTCGTCGGCCTGCATCTCGAGCGTCGTATTCGTAATGAAGCAGCTGCGCTGGCCCGAGAGCGCATTGGTGATTTTGGCGTAATGCAACAGCGCCTCGCGCAGCGACTCGGTTGGCGAGCCCTCAGCACTCAAGCGCTCGGCCAACCGCGCAATGACCCCATCCGAGTAATGCTCGACAGCGGCCAGCAACAGGCCATGCTTGTCGCCGAATACTCCATACAGGCTACCTCTGAGCACGCCCGTTGCCTCGCAAAGGTCGTCGATCGAAGTCGCGTGATAACCGTGGTTCCAGAAGGTCCGGCTCGCGCGGTCCAGTACTTCGTCGACGTCGAACTCGCGTGGGCGGCCGCGCGCTGCTCGTGGCTCGGCGCGAGATTTGCGGGATGGGATAGCGGTGGTCATGCGGCGATAATATGACTCTTCAGTCAATAATTCAAGTCGCACCACATCGCCGCAGGACGAAATTGACGCCATCCACTATTCGCTGAAAGGCGGTGAACCGCGGCCGGGCATTCGCGCTCAGCTCGGTGAAACGCGCGCGAATGAGCGCGGCGAGTTCGTCGAAAGTTTGCGGCATGCGGTGGTGTCCGAACGACTGGCGGCGGCAACAAATGTTACCGCCGTCCGCCGCTCATGCGGGCGCGCCCCCGCTACAACACCGCCGCCACCCGCACATCCGACTTGTCCGCCGACGCGACGATCTTGCCGCCCACCCGGCTGAACGTGATCGTGACGGTCTTGCGGCCCACACGCAGGTTGCTCACTTCGAGCCAGTCGATCCCCTCGGGCAATGCCGGCTGCTCGATCAGAATCTGCTCGCGCTGCGCATCGATCGTCAGGCCCAGGCAGGCCTCGAGCATCATGAACGGCGCGCCGGCCGCCCATGCCTGCGGCAGGCAGGCCACGGGATAGGCCGTGGGCGGCTCGCCGTGCTGACGCATGAAGCCGCAAAAGAGCTCAGGCAAACGCATATCGAAGTTCACTGCGGCCTCGAACAGCGCCTCCAGCAAGCGCACTGCCGCCGGTTTGTCGCCGTAGCATGCGAGCCCGCGCGCGCACAACGCGTTGTCGTGCGGCCAGACGGAGCCGTTGTGATACGACATCGGGTTGAAACGCGGCTGATTCGCGGCCAGCGTACGCACGCCCCAGCCGGTATGAAACTGCGTCGATTCCAGCTTGCTTGCCACTGCCTCGCCACGCTCGCGCGACGGCAGCCCGAATGCAAGCAGGTGACCGGCATTGGAAGCCAGCACGCGACACAGCTCGCCATGACCGTCGAGCGCTATGCCGTAAAAGTTCGCCTCGGGCATCCAGAACAGCGCTTCGACGCGCTCCCGCAAGGTTTCCGAGCGTGCGGCATAACGCGCGGCCGCATCGACGAGCCCGCGCCGTGAGGCAAGCTTCGCCATCGTGTCGAAAGCGGCGCAGGCGTAGGCCTGAACTTCGACGAGTGCGATCGGCCCGTCCGGCATCCGTCCATCGGCGTGGAACACCGAATCGTGGCTGTCCTTCCATCCTTGATTCGCCAACCCGCGATCGGAAGTGGACTGGTAATCGACGAGTCCGTGCGGATTTTTATCGCAGACGCCAGCCACCCACTGCGCGGCTCGCTCGAGCGCGGGCCAGAGTTCGTCGATGAACGCCTCGTCCGCCGTACGCGCGAAATAGGCTCCAGCCAGCACGACGAAAAGCGGTGTGGTATCGACACCGCCATAGTAAAGCGCGAACGGCACCTCGCCGGTTCCAGCCATTTCGCTCTTGCGCATCTCGTGCATGATCTTGCCCGCCGACGCGTCGCGAAAGGCGGAATCCTCGCGCGCCTGATATTCGGCCAGAAAGCGCAGTACACCGCGCGCCAGCCACGGCTGCAGCCAAAGCATCTGCAGCGAGGTCACGATCGCATCGCGTCCGAATGGCGTCGAAAACCACGGGATACCGGCGTACGGATAGGGGCCGGTCGGCAAATCGGTCGTCAGCAGGCCGAGGTCCGCGAACGACCGCTCGAGCCATCCGTTGAAAAGCGGGTTGCTCGTCCGGATGCGGGCCGTCGCCCGGCGCCGCTCGCGCATCGACAAGTGCGCGCTCGCCAGTGCGGCACGCACGGCGGCACGGCCCACGCGCGGGCGCACGGCATCGATTTGCGTCAGATGCGCAGGATGGCTGCTGTGCGGCGGCTGTGCGACCTGCGCACCCGGTGGCTCGGAACAGGTGGCCGCCGCGAGCTTGTGCGCATCGACCGCGACCGACAAATAAATCGACACGCAAGCCTGCGCCGGGAGCGTGATCGAATAATCGGCCCGATCCTGCGCAAGCTGATCGGGCTGCGGTGCGAACGCAATCCGAACGGAGCGCTCGACACAATCGAGACCGGTATAGCTGTGCCGCACTTCGTCGCGACTCACGAGAGGCGCCGCGATGGTGCCCCGCTTCGGCCGCGAGAGCCCCCGCACCTCGAACATATCCTTGAAGTCGCAGCCGAACGAGATCGACAACGGCACGACCGCCTCGGTCGAGCCGTAGTTGGTAAGCGTAATCGCTTCGTAAAGTACCGTACCGGCGAGCACGCGCATGCGGTCGACGTGGATGACGCCCTCAGGCGTGAACCCGCCGCCCACCGGCGGCAGCGGCCGGTTCGTCAGATGTGCCGTGAACGAAGTGTTGTCGCTGCTGACATTGCCTGACAGCAGCGAAGGCGCCCGCCCGCCGAAGGTCAGGCGAAGCTGCGAAAGGGTGCGGGTGTCGTTGACGAAAAGGCCGTCGTCGAAACCGTTGATGTCGCCCAATGGGTCGTTGACGACGAACGTGTCGCCCGATTTCAGTACGTACTGGCTCGTGCGTGCGACGTAGGGGTGCTCGGGGGCAATGAACGCGCCGTCGGGCTGATGTTCGGTCGGACCGCCCGCTCGTGTCACTAAATCCGGAACTTCGGTATCCAGCATCGTGTGGCTCCTGACGTTGGCTCTTCTCGATTGTAGAAAGCGATACGCGAAGGCAAAGAACAAATGTGGGATGGCGTGCCGGCGCCGCCGTGTCGCAAGAGCGGTGCCCGCTCGACTATGCCTGCTCGCGGATGAACGCCTCGACGTGTCGATTGAACGCGGCGGGGTGCGCGAGGTTCATGCCATGGGAGGCACCGCGGATCGTATGACGCCGCGTATCGGGCAGCCAGTCGACGAGCGCAGTGACGTTGCGGCGAAACAGCTCGGGACTCTTCTCTCCGTCGATCAGCAACGTCGGGCATGCGATCTGCGCGGCGGCATCGCGAGTGTACGCCGGCAACGGGTCGGCGAACTGGCGCGGCAACGTATCGGCATTGTCCATCGCCATCGTCCTGAAGGCCGGGGTGCTCTTCGCCCACGAGCCGACGCGGCTGACCGAATCGACGAACAGCTCCAGGCCGGCCTCGGCTTCGCCGGCCTCGATCAGCATCGCCGCATGAGCGCGCAGCGCGTTGACGGTCTCGGGCAGAATCGCGAGCGCCTGTCCGGGCGTCTGCAGCGGGCCGCCGGGATCGGCGAGCGTCAGCGTACGCAGGCGCTCGGGGTACCGCAACGCGAAATGAAACGCGACGCAACCGCCGCGCGAATGCGCGACCATGTGGGCCGGGCCCGCGCCGAGCTTGTCGATGAACTCGGCGAGCTCGTCCGCGTGACGGCTCCAGCTGAAAGGCACCGTGCCGGGCAGCCCGCCCAGCGGCCAGTAATGCGTGAGGCTCACCGCCACGCATCGAAAGTGCGCGGACAATCCGGCGAGCTGCGGCTGCCAATAACGGTAATCGCACAGCGAACCATGCACGAAGAGAAGCAGTTCGCCGGCTCCGCGTTCGACGTAAGGCATGCGCAAGCCATTGCCAAGTTCGATGAAATGCAGATCAGAGGCCGGTGCGAGCATGGAGGGGCGGGAGGACATCGGGGCTGGCATCCGCATCAGTTGTCGAAGCGCAGCTCGAGCGACGCATCGCAGA
>Ga0157374_10000142_pt1 | contig 64898 bp, 51 predicted proteins | sample M25metaG_FD_115308 | JGI IMG/M metagenome (GOLD analysis project Ga0157374, IMG submission 115308) | Miscanthus rhizosphere microbial communities from Kellogg Biological Station, Michigan, USA - M2-5 metaG | ecosystem: Host-associated > Plants > Roots > Rhizosphere > Soil | place: USA: Michigan...
AGGTGCTGTTCGACGAGATTTTCCCGAGAGAAGCGTCGGCTGCGGACCAGGCGCCCGCCCCGCACGACCTTTCCCCACCGGCGGATTCCGACATCGTTGCCATCATTTACACCTCGGGTACATCGGGCGAGGCCAAGGGAGTCATGATCAGTTCCGGTAACGTCGCCCATATTCTGCAGTGCACCTCCGACCGGCTCGATATCCTGATGAACCGCCGAGCTGGGCAAGACCGCGTCTATCAATGGGCGCCCTTGAACTTCGCTGCTGCATGGATCACCACCCTCACCGGCCTGCTGCGCGGCAGTTCCACGTTCATGAACACCGACCTGAACCGGATCGCAAAAGAGATCCGTGAAGTCCAGCCAGACTACTTCGTGAATGTCCCGGCACTGCTCGAACGCGTTCGCCGGGCCGTGGACGAGCAAATCTGGAAGACGGGCGGCATGGTCCGGACCATATACACCCATGCCAAAGCCGCCTACATGCGCAAGCAGGAAGGGAAGTCGAGTCTGGCAGACTCTGTCTGGCTCGCCATGGCGAATCGGCTCGTGTTCCCAACCATCCGTAAGAAGATGATCGGATCGAACGTCAAGGCGCTCATCTGCGGATCGGCGCCGCTGAACCTAGAAACGCAACTCTACTTCCAGATGCTCGGTATCCCGGTGCTGCAGGTCTATGGCCTGACCGAAACCACGGCCATCTGCACGATGGACGATCCACGCAGCTATGAGGCGGGCCGGGTGGGGAGTGCCGTACCGGGAATTGAGATGAAACTGGGCGAAAACGACGAAATCCTGGTTCGCGGACCGAATGTATTTCCCGGATATTGGAACCGTCCCGGGGAATCCGCCCAGGTCCTCGTTGAAGGCTGGTTCCACACCGGTGATCAGGGCGAAGTGAGCCCGGCGGGGAACTGGAAGATTTCTGGACGAATCAAGAATCTGATCATTCTCAACTCCGGCCACAACATCGCTCCCGAGCCGATCGAAGACGAGTTGCTCAATTTGCTCCCTAACGCTCAGCATGTCGTCTTGGTTGGCAATGGCCGCAGCTACCTTTCTGCTATCGTTACGGGGAGCGTAACCGGGGATCAGGTCGAGGCAGCGCTCAACACCGTGAATTCGTCTTTACCGCACTACAAGCAGGTGCGGGCCTTTCGGATCAGGAGTGAAGCCTTTACGGCGGACAACGGTCTGGTGACGGCGAACGGCAAGCTGAAGCGCGATGCCATCGCGCGGCGCTTCACCAGCGACATTGAAGACATGTACGCAGCAAAGAAGGCCGAATAGATCTCCTTCTGAAGGATCAGCAAACCAGAAATGCATAGCTACAAGGGCAAAGCGATCTCCTGGGAACCAGTGAACGGCGTCATCGAACTGACGCTGCATCGCGAGCCCTGCAACGAAATGGGCACTCTGTTCCTGTCGGAACTCGAGCGGTTCACTTCTGCTCTTCCCTCCCTCGAAGAGTCCTCGCATGCCTTGATTATTCACAGCGCCTTGGCTTGCGGCTTCAGTGCGGGTGGGGACCTCCGCGAACTTTACGAAGGAATCCGGACAACCGAAGAAAAGGCTGCTTTGGCGGGCATTCGCGATTTTCACGAGCGTATTCACCGCGCCATGAACGCCCTGGACGCGACCACGCTAACCACGATTGCCAGCGTGCACGGAATTGTGTTCGGAGGCGGGTTCGAGCTGGCCCTCACCTGCGACCTGATCATCGCCGACAAGACCGCACGTTTCTGCTTCCCTGAGCTGCGCCTTGGAATCATCCCCGGTTTTGGCGGTATTCCGCGACTCAAACGCGATCTCGGGAACGCCGTGGTGCGTGACCTTCTCCTTACCGGCCGCAGCTTTAACGTCACGAAGGCCCAGCAGATCGGACTGGTCAGCCAGGTTGTTGGCGAAGGCGCGGCGCTCAAAGCCGCTCGAGGCACGGCGTCTCAGCTCGCCAAGTTCGACCGTTCTACCGCCGCGTCGGCGAAAAAGTTCATCAAGCCGATTCCTTACCAAGAACTGCAGCAGGAAATCGAGATCGTCTGCGATCTTTACGCCCGGCCCACGGTTCAGGCGGCCCTGAGGAAATTCGTCGAAACGACGGATGCCCAGCCGTATTTGCCATAATAAGGAATATGCGAAGCCAGCAACAGACCACCGACGAAATCCTTGACCTTGCCGCGGCGCAGTTCAAGGTCCCGCGCGAGAGCCTCTCGCCTGATGACGATTTTTTCCAGAAGCTTGGGATCGATAGCCTTCAGGCTCTGAGTCTGCTTACACGCCTGGAGCAGCACTTCCATGTGGAGTTGCCCGACTACGAATTGCAAGGGGTTAGCGATTTCCGCACATTGGCGGAGCGAATTCAGACAAGGCTGTAAAATCAGATTTCCCACAGGGCACAGCGACAGAGGAGGTTCTTCGCGCATCGGCCTCGGGGGCAGGGAATCCAGTAGATTAAGTTCTTCGTGGGTGAGCCCCGGTGTCTATGTGGTGAAATAGGTGTGGGGCTTCTTAAATCACCGATCACCCTACCAAGATGATCGATCTCGACCAACACTCATCCATCGGCTCTGCTCTTCGTGAGGCGCTCGACGCTTTTGCCAATGAAACCTGCCTGATCGAGGCGGATCGCGATCGGGAGCGCACGCGCCTTACCTATTCCGATTTCAAGCAGATGGCGCTCCCCCTTGCCCGGGCCTTGCAGGACGCTGAGTTCCACCCCAATGAACGCTGCGCCATCATCATGACCAATCAGTCGAAGTGGCTGATTTCGGCCTACGGGGTTTTCTATGCAGGCGGCGTGCTGGTCCCGCTGGATTACAAGTTGACAGCTGGCGAGCATCTTGAGCTGTTGGCTCATTCGAAGGCGAAGCTTCTGATCGTCGAGTACCATCTCTGGCGCGCCATTACGCAACATCCGGAGTTCTCCAGTCATGCCCTCAAGATTGTGCTCGTGACCGAAGCGCCTCCTACGGCCGACCTAAAGGGCGGCTTTCGCTGGGAGGAGTTCCGCCGCAAGGGCGATCCAACGTTCATTCCCCGCAAGCGTGAAGACTGGGCTTCGATCGTTTATTCCTCCGGCACCGGAGGGCGTCCCAAGGGCTGTGTGCTCACGCACAATAGCTACCTCGAACAATGCAAATCGCTGACCGCCTGGTATCCGTTCTGGCCCGGCGTGCGCTACCTCAGCATCCTTCCGACGAACCACGCCATCGACTTTATGGTTGGCTTCATTGGGCCGTTCGTTTGCGGGGCTTGCGTCGTACATCTCCGTACCCTGAGGCCCGAGTTCGTGCGCGACGCCTTTGTCCGCTACCGGATCACCTACGTAAGCCTGGTTCCCCTGGTTTTGAAAAATCTGGAGCGGGGAATCCGCGGGAATTTCGAAAACTTGTCGGCGTTTAAGCGATTTGTGCTCGATCGGCTGATCGCCATCAACAAGCTGCTGACCCGAAATCGGCCGAACGTTCCGCTTAGCCGCAAGCTATTGCCGCAAGTTCACAAGGTGTTCGGCGGGGAACTGCTTGCCCTCATCACCGGCGGCGCCTTTATCGAGCCTTCGACGATGCAGTTCTTCTATGATCTCGGCATTCCGGTGGCGAACGGATACGGTCTTACGGAAGGATGCACCGCCCTCACCTTGAATGACCTGAAACCATTCCGCGCCGACACCGTTGGCAAGGCCCTCCCCGGGGTTGAAATTCGTATTATGAGTCCTGATGCCGATGGGATCGGCGAAGTCGCAGCCAAAAGCGCCACGGTGATGTCGCATTACCTGGACGATCCCGAACTGACCGCCCAAACCATCGTGGACGGCTGGCTTCTAACCGGCGACCTGGGACGCTTTGAACCCGCCGGGCACCTCCAGCTCTTTGGTCGCAAGAAGAACATGATCGTGACCGAAGGTGGGAAGAACATTTATCCGGAAGACATTGAGTCAGTATTCGAGGGCGTCGATATCAAGGAGCATTCGATCTTCGCCGCGAATTTCATCTGGCCGCAAAAAGAGCTAGGGAAAGAGCTGCTGGTGCTCGTGCTGCACCCCGATCTGAATCAGGAAGTTACGAGCACGGTCATCACTGACGTCGCAGGACGCAACCGTCGCCTGCCGGACTTCAAGCGTATTGGCGGATACCTCATCTGGGACAAGGATTTCCCGCGCACCGCGTCCATGAAGATCAAACGCAACGAGCTCGCCGAACAGATTCGCCAAGCCACGAGCCGGAGCTCGGTCAAAGAGCTGTGATCGGCGCGCGCTATCTCGCCATTGTGAATCCCGCCGCCGGAGGCGGGAAGACTCGCCACCTTCTCGGTCCCGCCCTCGAAAAGCTCAAGCAGGCTGGACTGGAGGTCGATGTCCGCGAGACGTCCGCTTCCGGGCACGCCGCCGATCTTGCGCGACGGGCCTGGCAGGAAGGGTATCGCAAGTTCATTTCCGTCGGCGGCGATGGCACCTCCTACGAAATCGTGAATGGGCTTTATCCTCTGAGCGACGCGGCGGAAAAACCAACCCTAGCCTTTCTCCCTCTGGGCACCGGAAATTCATTTCTGCGCGACTTCAGCGACCGAGGCGTCGATTACGCCATGGAATCGCTTGCCGCCGGTCGATCGCGACCTTGCGACGTTCTGCGTCTGACACACAAAGAGGGCGTCGTGCATTACATCAACATCTTGAGCATCGGTTTCTCAGCCGATGTAGCTACCTTGCGTGCCCGCCGCTTCAGCCACTGGGGGGAACTGGGATATCAGATTGCGATCTTCTTGACGCTCGCACGATTCCGCCGTCGCCCATTTCCTCTAGAAGCGGACCTCGATCTGCAGATTGACAGCCGCCCTTGCCTGTTCCTGACATTCAACAACACGAAGTTCACCGGCGGGACCATGATGATCGCTCCCACAGCAGATTCGAATGACGGCCTCATCGAATTCGTGCGTTGGGGACCGATCGGCCGAATCGGGCTCGTCCGTAACCTGCCCGGTCTCTACGATGGCAGCCATATCCAGCATCTGCTTGCCGAGGTCCGCAAAGTGAGCCGCATCGAATTCCATCTGAATCAAGCCGTGGACGTGATGATTGACGGGGAAGTCGTTACCCTGCATTGTCAAACACTGGACGTCCTGCCGGGTGCTCTAACCGTCGTGGTATAAAAACCAGTTGTGGTGATCACCATGCATGGGGGAACTCGGGAAGCCGGAACGAGACGTACCCGAACAACCATGAGAGAGTGTCGTCCTAGGGTTCAAGATCACCAGCTCGATTACGACCGCAACGTCCAATGTCCAAGCTGAGCGAACAGCGCGAGAAGGAAGCCTCGACAGCCCAAAAAAAAGGCCCTGCCTGGGTCTGGATTCTGATCATCCTAGGTGTGCTGCTCGGAGGCTGGGTGGGCTATGACTACTACTCATCCCGAAACGTTAGTACTCTCGACGATTTCGCCAAGTGTGTCAGCGCAAAGGGAGCGCGCATGTACGGAGCTTGGTGGTGTCCGCATTGCGCTGACCAAAAAGAATCATTCGGCCTCGCTTTTCAATATGTTACTTACACGGAGTGTGGGATTGAAGGTCAGGCGCGCAGCGTGAACGAGCAGTGCAAGAACGCGGGAATTAAGAATTTTCCAACCTGGCAGTTTGCTGATGGACATCGCGAAGAGGGTGTTCTGTCCCTTCCCGATTTGTCTTCGAAGACCGGATGCAAGCTTCCGTGACTGCTCGAACAGCAGGCAGTAAGGGAAAGTTGTACGCCGCGATTGCAATATTGGCGGTTGCCGGCATTGCCGTTTCTTCGGTCTCCCTTTACCACCATTTCAGCAAATCCAAAACGTCGTTCTGCAACATTGCGCAATCGTTCGATTGCGATTTGGTGAACCGTAGCCAGTATTCAACCTTCCATAAACTCCCGGTCGCCTTGCTCGGAGTGATCGGCTATCTGATCATCCTCTCTCTCGCGACCGTATATCGGGAAAAAGCCGAAACCCCCTTGATCCTGGCTGCCGGCGCCCTGGGTGGACTGGGATTCGCCCTTTACTTGACCTACATCGAGGGATTCATCCTTCACACCTGGTGCATCTTGTGTCTTAGCTCGCTGGCGCTGATCTCAGCGATCACGGTGCTCGCGGCGGCGAATGCCGTGAAGGCGCTCAAAGCTTAGTAAATCCAGGCCGGCGTGCCGTCTTTGGCGCGGAAGGTATAGGTGTCATCGCCATGCTTCACTTGCCGCGCAAAGATTGTCTGAACGCCCTCAAACTCGGTCTTCCACCCGGTGACCTCAATCGTGTCGCCTTTCTTCAAATTCATCTCAACTATCTTGGTGAACTCGGTCGTTGCCAGGTGCACTTCGAGCACATCGCCGTTCGATAACCTCATCATGATATGGGCGCCCATGCCGCCGCTCACCGGGCACTCGCGGGTCCGCAAGTCGTCTACCGTGCCTTTGTAAGCCGCCTCGGCCGCCGGATTGTATTTGGGTACTTTGGCCGTGGTTTGCGCGTGGTCCTGTGCCACTGCCACCGAGAACATTGCCAGCACAGACATCGCAATCAGGAGTCTCATATTGCCTCCTCTTCTGCCTGATTCTCTGCCTGTATCTTCGATCGAGGTCAAGGTTGTGGCTGTGATCCGGGTCACAGCACGCTGTGCTCAGAACCGCAACCTCCCATTTCGACGCACTTGGGTGGTCAACTAGATTTTCATAGTTGACAGGAATTGTGGGGGTTTTCTTACCTTCGTTAATTGCTCAAATCCGTACGCGATCTTGAGCAGCGCGGGTTCGCTCCAAGCCCGCCCAAAAAACGAGATGCCCACAGGCAATCCGAAGACCCATCCCGCGGGTACGTTGATATTCGGATACCCAGCGACGGCCGCGGCATTCGAACTACCGCCGGTGACATGGTCGCCATTGGCAAGATCGGTGAGCCACGCCGGTCCCCCGGTCGGAGCTACCAGCGCGTCGAGGTGGTGCTTGTTCATCACGCCGTCGATGCCTTGTTCACGGGCCAGTCGGTGATTGGATGCGAGAGCATCGAGATACTCCTTTTCGGTCAGCGGGCCCTTCTCTTGCGCCTTGATCAGAAGGTCTTGACCGAAATAGGGCATCTCTTTTTCTTTGTTCTTGTCGTTGAATGCAATCACATCGGCAAGGGTCTTCACTTGCGAATCAGTTCTCCCGGCGAGGTAAGCGTTCAAGTCCGCTTTCAATTCGTACAGCAACACCGTAAGCTCGCTTTCATCGAACTTTCCGTGGGATTCGAGATCTGCAGGGTCCACAATGGTGGCCCCGGCAGACTTCATGGCTGAGATTGCTTCGCTCATCACCTTGTCCCCGGCGTCGCTGAACCCGAAATATTTCCGCGCGACTCCGATCCGTGCTCCTTTCAGCCCATTCGCATCAAGAAATTGGGTGTAGTCCTTGTGTTTTTTTGCATCCGCATCCGCAGTCGCCGCGTCATGCGGATCGGTCCCTGCCAAAACCCCGAGCAAGATGGCGGCATCGCGCACCGTGCGGGCCATGGGTCCGGCCGTATCCTGGCTGTGCGCAATGGGAACGATTCCCCTGCGACTGATCAATCCGACCGTCGGTTTGATCCCCACAATGCCATTTGCCGAAGACGGGCACACAACCGAGCCATCGGTTTCTGTTCCGACCGCCACGGCGCAGAAATTCGCCGAGACGGCGGCACCCGATCCAGAACTCGATCCGCAGGGGTTGCGATCGATCGCGTAGGGATTCCGGGTCAGGCCGCCCCGGCCGCTCCATCCGCTGGTCGAGTGATTGGATCGAATGTTTGCCCACTCGCTGAGATTGGTCTTCCCCAGAATGACCGCTCCCGCCTGGCGGAGTTTCTGAGCGACCGCGGAATCCTCGGCCGGCTTTGAACCCACGAGCGCCAGAGACCCGGCGGTGGTTTGCATCTTGTCGGCTGTGTCGATGTTGTCTTTGATCAACACCGGAATGCCGTGCATCGGCCCACGCGGACCCTTGGCCATCCACTCTTTGTCGAGCGACGCCGCAATCTCGAGAGCCGCGGGGTTAACTTCTATCACGCTGTTCACGTGGCCCTTATCGAGCGCGTGAATGCGGGCCAGGTAAGCTGCCGTCAGCCCGGAAGATGAAATCCCCCGGGATTTCATCTTCTCCTGCATCTCAGCGATGGTTACCTCTTCAACCGCAAATGTCCCGGGCCCAGAAGGCGGTGCCGCGATAGCAAGGACCCTTCCAGCCGAGAGCGCGGGCACCGTGCCTGCAGCGCAGGCCGCGGCCTTCAGCAATTCACGACGCGAAACGCCAGAGGAAATGCTCGATCCCATCTGCGAAGATTTACCTGACAAGGTCTGCCTCCAGAAGTACGGTTTCGATTCAGCAGCACGGAATTATATAGGCCATCTCCATCAAGTTCGCAGAACACGCTTGGCCCTAGCGGTTGTCGCTCACCAAACCTCGGTTCCTCCGTCCAAGGCTGAGCGGTGGTGCATCCGTTCCGATTGTTGGCAGCAAAACCTTGTACGAAGCTGCTAGAATCGCACGTTTCCGTCTCTGCCGACAGATTTCGGCTCACTGCATCTGCTATGAAGGAGCATTCATGATTCCAGCCAGGAAGTGGCTTGCCCTCTTTGTCGTAGTCACGGCCTTTACCATTTCAGCCCAGGCCCAAGATTCCCAGGAAAGCCGCCTGCTGCGCTTCCCCGACATCTACAAAGATAAAGTCGCCTTCGTATACGGCGGCGACATATGGCTGGCCTCAACTTCAGGCGGCGTCGCCCGGCGAATCACCTCCCATCCTGGGCGCGAGCTGTTTCCCAAATTCTCTCCCGACGGCAAGTGGATCGCATTCACCGGCCAGTATGAGGGAAACTTTAACGTCTACGTCATGCCCGCGGAAGGCGGACAGCCGCGCCAGTTGACCTTCTACCAGGGCAGCGCGCAACCCCTCAGCGACCGCATGGGAATCCACAATCAAGTCGTCACCTGGACGCCGGACAGCAAGCGCATCGTTTTCCTCACGCGGCGCGATGCTTCGAATGGCTGGATCAAGCGTCCCTTTACGGTGAGCATTGATGGCGGCCTGCCCGAGCCGCTTCCCATGGATCAAGGCGGGTTGCTGTCTTATTCAGCGGATGGATCAAAGCTCGCTTACAACATGATCTTCCGCAATTTCCGCCAGTGGAAGCGCTATACAGGCGGGCTTGCGCAATCGATCACGGTCTACGACCTCAAGAACAACACCAGCTACGACCTGCCGCACACCGACTTTACCGACACTTTCCCCATGTGGCATGGGGAAACCATCTACTTCAGCTCGGATCGCGGCCCTGAGCACCACCTCAACCTCTACAGTTACGACCTGGGCTCGAAGCAAGTCGAACAACTGACCCATTACAACGAATGGGATGTGATGTGGCCGAGCCTGGGCCCCGATGCAATCATCTTTGAAAATGCCGGCTATCTCTACACGTTTGACTTCCAGTCCCAGCAGCCGAAGAAGCTCAGCATCTCGCTCCCTGGCGATCGGCCGCAAACCCTGAAGCGCTGGGACAACGTGAGCCGCTTGGTCACCGACTTCGACATCGCTCCCGACGGCAAGCGCGCTGTGTTCTCGGCCCGTGGCGACGTCTTCACCGCTCCGGCCAAAGAAGGAAGTATCCGCGACCTGACCCGCACAACCGGAATTCGCGAGTACAAGGTTTCCTGGTCGCCCGACGGACGCTGGATTGCCTACGTTTCCGACCGAACTGGAGAACAAGAGATTTACATCGTGCCGCAAGATGGCCTGGGAAAGGAACAGCAGATCACCAGCGGCCACAAAGGCTTCATGTTCCCGCCCGCATGGTCGCCCGATAGCAAGAAGATCGCCTGGGCCGACCAGAGGCTGAATCTCTGGTACACCGACATCACCGAGAAGAAGCCGGTGAAAGTAGATACCGGCCGCTACGGCGAGATTACCAATTACAACTGGTCTCCGGACAGCAAGTGGCTGGTGTATGACAAGTTCGCCGAGAACCAACTTGCAGTGGTTTACCTCTACTCGCTTGCCGATGGCAAGTCCACCGCCGCAACCTCGAGCATGAGCAATAGCTACGCCGCGGTTTTCGATCCGGAAGGGAAGTATCTCTACTACTTTTCCGATCGCGATTTCAACGAGGTCCTCGGCAACTTCGATTTCGAGTTTGCCAACCCCAAGACGACGCGGGTGTATGTGGTCACGCTGAGGAAGGACGAGCCTTCACCGTTCGGGGTGCAAAGCGACGAGACGGAAGTGAAGAAGTCGGAACCGTCGCCCATGGCACAAGATGCGGCAGAAGATCCGAAACCGAAGTCCGGTAAGGATTCGAAAACTGCAGAGGCGGAAAAAGAACCCGGGAAGGACAAGGGCAAGGAGAAAGAAAAGCCGGTTGAAGTCAAGATCGACCTTGACGGTATCGAGGGCCGCGTTGTCGCGCTGGCCACCGGTCCAGCCGTCATGCGTACGATCGCGGCGGGTAAGGGATACGTTTATTACCTGACGCAACCGGTTCAGGGTCTTTCCGGTCCCATCCCCGGTGAAAGCTCGGCCATTCACTCGTATGACATGAAGGAGCGCAAGGAAAAGACTCTCATCGAGAATGTCCAGAACTTCGCGCTGTCCTTCGATGGCTCGAAGATTCTCTATGAAGGCGAGGGCGGCGGGCCACGCGCTGCTCATACCTACGGCATCATCGATGCCAAAGCGGAGCAGAAGAAACCTGGCGATGGCGCGATTAGCCTGGCCGGCATGAAAGCTGAGATCGATCCTCCGGCGGAATGGAAGCAGATGTTCAACGAGGTCTGGCGGCAGGAGCGCGACTACTTCTTCCAACCTTCCATGAACGGCAATGATTGGCAGAAGATCCGCGATAAATACGCGCAGCTGCTGCCATACGTAGCCGACCGCTATTCCCTCACCTACATTCTCGGCGACATGATTGGCGAGCTTTCGAATTCACACACCTATGTTGGCGGCGGAGATTTCCCCGATCTTCATCCGGTGAACGTGGGCTTGTTGGGTGTTGATTTTGAACTCGATCAGTCCAGCGGCATGTACCGGATCAAGAAGATCTATCCCGGCGAGAACTGGGATCCCGAACTTCGATCCCCCTTGACGGAGCCAGGAATCAACGTGAAGGAAGGGGACTACCTGCTCGGGGTGAACGGCCGTTCTCTTCGTGCTCCCGAGAACCCCTATGAGTTGTTCGTGAACACCAGCAATGACGTGGTCATGCTGACCGTCAACTCAAAAGCCTCCCAAGATGGAGCGCGCAATGTGCAGGTCAAGCCCATCAACGACGAGTACAACCTGCGCGAATTCAATATGATCACGACCAACCGCAAGAAGGTGGACGAAGCCACCGGCGGTAAGGTGGGATATGTCTACCTTCCAGACATGGGAGACGCCGGCCTGAACGAGTTCGTCAAGCAGTATTTTCCGCAGATTCGCAAGCAGGGGATCATCTTCGACGTGCGCTACAACGGCGGCGGTTTTGTGGATGAACTCATCTTCGAGCGACTGCGCCGGATCATCTCCTCGATGGATGCGGCCCGCAACTGGGAAAGCAGCACACGCCCGGCAAATACCTTTTATGGCTCTATGGTCTGTCTGACCAATCACTATGCCGCATCGGATGGCGACATCTTCAGCTATGCCTTCAAGAAGTACGGCTTGGGTCCCCTGATCGGCGAGCGTACCTGGGGAGGCGTGCGCGGAATCCGCGGCAACATCCCGCTGATGGATGGCGGTTATATCACGCGTCCTGAGTTCTCGCTCTATGGCATGGACAGCAAATGGATCATCGAGAACCATGGCGTCCAGCCCGACATCGTGGTGGAGAATCGGCCGGAAGAGGTTGTCAAAGGCAGAGACCCGCAGCTTGAGCGCGCCATTCAGGAAGTGATGAAGCTGATCCAGCAGAACCCGAAGAAACTGCCAGGGCGGCCTCCGGATCTGCCTGCCTATCCCGAAGGCCCGGCATAGGGCAGAGGCGGTTGCGGATTCAAGCAGAGGAGCTTCGTGTCCTTCGTGGTTCAAGTATTTGTCTCGAGCTCACATGGCGGCTGCGAGAGGCTCCCAGATCCACGTATAATTGTGTTTCATGCCTAAGTACTCGATCGTCATCCCTCTGCACAACGAGCAGGAGAACGTAACCGATCTCTATGACCGTCTCAAGGCTGTCATGGAGGCAAATGGCGAGAGCTTCGAGATCGTGCTGGTGGATGATGGCTCGACCGACGAAACCTTCCAGCTTCTCCGCCAGATCGCGGGCGTGGACAGCCGAGTGACGGTCGTGCGCTTGCGCCGCAACTTCGGGCAGACATCCGCGCTGGCCGCAGGTTTCGATCACGCGCGCGGCGAGTACATCATCGCCATGGACGGCGATCTGCAGCACGATCCCGCCGACATCCCGATGTTTCTCGAGAAGATCTCCGAGGGTTATGACATCGTCAGCGGCTGGCGCAAGGTGCGTATCGACAACTTTTGGCTTCGCCGATTTCCTTCGCGCTGCGCCAACTGGCTGATGGCCAAGCTCAGTGGCGTGGAAATTCACGACTTCGGTACGACGTTTAAGGCTTATCGTCGCGAGATTCTGGAACAGGTGCCGCTCTACGGAGAACTGCACCGGTTCATTCCGGCGCTGGCCTCATGGCATGGCGCCTCCATCTGCGAAGTGCCCATCCGCAACGTGAACCGCGAACGTGGTGTTTCGCACTACGGGATCTCGCGCACATTCCGCGTCTTCTTCGACCTGATCACGATCCGGTTCTTACTGAAGTACCTTGGCCGTCCGCTTCATTTCTTCGGAACGGTTGGAATGATGGGCATCTTCGGAGGCTTGGGTATCACCGCGTGGCTTTTCCTGGAGAAGTTCGCTCGCCACATCTCTGTGATGGCATCGCACGGGCCGCTGATGATCTTTGCCGCAGTGCTTCTGCTGGCAGGCTTGAATCTGCTGGCCATTGGCTTGTTAGGCGAGTTGCAGGTGCGCCATTACCACGAGCCCACCCGCCGTGCTCCCTACTCTCTTGACCGGGTCATTCGCTCCCATAGCGAAGAGCAAAGCGTGCCGGAGTAAGAATAACGGGGAGTTTGCCTCCCCTCGCAGTTCCGGCTAGAAGGCTTCCTTATTCACCACATACGGCATTTTCTTCGCATCTCCGCCAAAGTTGCCTTCTAAGACATCGATTAATCCTTGCACGCAACGCCCCGCCATGCCCTTGTCAGGATCCGGAGACAGTCGCGTGATTTTCCCTGCGCTGGCAAAGTGCGGAAGCAAGCGGCACCGGTCTTCAATCCCGGCATCCCGTAGGGGAGAATCTGCCGGCAGGGGCTCCTTTTCGTAAACGTCGAGGGCCGCACCAGCAATCCAATTCTGCCTCAACGCCTGCGCGAGTGCCTCCTGATCAATCACTGGACCTCGGGAAGTATTCACCAAAAAAGCGGTTGCTTTCATCATCCGCAGCGTGCGCTCATTGAAGAGATGGAACGTTGGCGCGGTGCTCTCTCCTTCTCGAATCAGCGGCACGTGAATGCTGACGAAGTCCGCGTCGCGTAACGCCTCCTCAAACGACACATACTTGATCGAGGTCTTTTCTTTCTGAATGCCGCGCGCATGGCGCAGGTCCATCATCTCCTGAATGCCCTGGATGAAATCGTGGTTCTGATACGCCGGGTCGTAACACAGGATGTTCATGTCGAAGCCGGCGCACTTTTTAATCATCGCTAAGCCAATACGCCCGGTGCCGATGATCGCGATCGTCTTGCCGGTAACCTCGTCACCAAGGAAGGGAAGATAGGGATGCCAGAATCCCCACTTGTTTTCCCGTGTCAGGTGCTCGGCCGGCCACAACCGCCGTGCCAGTGCTCCCATGGTGAAGAAGGCGAACTCCGCCGTGGCTTCAGTGAGCACGTCTGCCGTATTGGTAAACGGGACCCTGTACCGGTTGGCGTCCGCGCGGTTGATGTTGTCAAAGCCAACCGCATATTGCGCAACCACTTTCAAGGTGCCCTTTCCCGCCTCAAAGACTTCAGCATCGATCGAATCGCGCAATGTCGTGATCAGCCCATCGATGCCAGACCGCAGCTTTTCAAGAATCAGGGATTTTGGCGGGGCCTTCGGCTCTGGGTAGACCTCTAATTGATAACCACGCTTCCGCAGCACGTCCAGGGCCGGTCCAATATCGCAGGTCGCAAAAACGCGAAAAGTATTCGTCATATGTCTAATTAAATAGCCAACGCGTAGCGCTTTTAGAGAATGTTTTTTCCGCCAACCCAAATCCGGTCTTCGGTCTCAAGCGGAAAACCGGCTCTTTCAAGCTCAACAGATCGCCGGCCATTCCCGACATGTCAAACTTGTACTTCTTTTCGTAGATTTTGAGAAACTCGCGGATTCGTTCTCTACTCTTCTCCGTCTCGACTGTGCCTTCCAGAACCACGGCCTCCGCGGCATCCTCCGTGCACATCGTGCAATTCGGATTGATCTCAAGGTTGCGTGCCTTTCTGGATGTGCTTCCGGTGGCGAAGTACAACGTGCCGTCCATCCACAGTGCCCAAATCACCATGACATGGGGACGCCCATCTGGCCGGGTGGTCGCGATCCAATATTGCCGGCTCTTCTTCAGCCGATCTTCTGCCCACTTCCAGGCCAGCAAGCCTTTCCTGGACTTCGGCAGGCCGTAACCAGGCATCTTGGGACGGGTTGCTTTGGGGGAAGCTTTGTTCGGTTTCGCCATCGAAATTCTCCAGTCTTGATCAAACCCCTTGGTTGCCCCTAGCGCTGAATGTTCTTCGCTGCCCAGGAGGAAATCCGCTCCAGTGCCCGGTTTAAGTTCTCCATGGAATTCGCCACGCTAAAGCGAAGAAATCCTTCGCCGAATTCTCCGAACGACGGCCCCGACAAGCAGGCCACTCCTGCTTGATCCAGCAAGGCATCAGCCAGCTCCTTCGATTTCCAGCCGGTCCGCGTGATGTTGGGGAACGCGTAAAACGCCCCTCTCGGCATCCTGCAGGTAAATCCCTCAATCCGGTTCAATCCGGAGACGAACATCTCCGCCCGGCCCCGAAATTCATCCCGCATACGGTCTACCGAACTCTGGTCCCCGCGCAACGCCTCGACGCCCGCCTGCTGCGTGAAGCTCGCGGTGCATGAATTTGAGTTGGTCATGAGCCGCGCGATATGTGCGGCAAGGTCGGGCCGCATGACCCCATATCCCATGCGCCATCCGGTCATGGCGTACGACTTTGAAAATCCATCTAACAGAATCGTTCGATCTTGGAAGCCAGCCACAGACATGATCGAATGGTGGTTCCCTTCAAAGACGAGTCGGCTGTAGATCTCATCCGATAAGACAAAAACGTCGCGATCTCCAATGGCCGCCCCAACCTGCTCGAGATCCGTTTTCGACAGTATCCCCCCCGTCGGATTCTGCGGAGAGTTCAGGATGATCAAGCGAGTCCGATCGGTGATGAGTCGCGAGAACTCGTCCACATCGAATGCAAAATCCCTCTCCTCCCGCAAACGGATCGGAATCGCTCGCCCACCGACATAGCGAATCATCGATTCATAGATGGGGAATCCGGGATTGGGATAGATGACTTCGTCCCCTTGATCTACAAGGGCGAGAATCGAAAAGAAAATAATTGGCTTGCCGCCAGGGACGACGACCACTTCATCAGCTCCCACCGGTACTCCACGGGTTCGGCTTACTTCGGCAGCAATTGTCTCTCGCAGCTCGGGATAACCGGCCGAGGGACCGTAGTGTGTCCATCCCCCATGGAGCGCATTCACAGCGGCATTGACGATGTTGGAAGGTGTATCGAAATCGGGCTCGCCGATTTCAAGATGGATGACATCTTTGCCTTGACGTTCCAGTTCGCGCGCCCGGCCAAGGACCTGAAAGGCATTTTCGGTGCCCAGCCGCGACATGCGTTCCGCTAACCGCAATTCGAACTGTGGGCCGCGGGCCATAAGGCGCAAAACCGGATATTTTACTGCCGGAGCACCTTTCGCGTCATCTCGCGATCAGTAGTTCTCGGTCTTTGAGACGGCCAGATAGCTCAACTTGCCATTGGTAAAGCGCGCCTCAATATAAAGTTCCAGCTCGTAGGAATCGTAGTTATCGTGAAAGTCCTTATCCGACAGCTCGGAGTGTTCTTTACGGAGCGTTGTCAGCTTGTCTTCCGGGGTCTGCTGCTCGATCTCGCGCTCATAGACGAGTCTGTCGGGGTTTGAAATGTCCGCTTTGCCCAGAATCCTTATCACGTCGGCAGTCGAGATTCCCAGGCCCAGTCCACTCTTGGTGCGTAAGTTCTGGGACACCTGCTGAGACTCGGCACAAAGAGCCTGCCCATTCCAGCCTTGGCCATCTGCGACCAGATAGAAGCTCAGGCTCAAATCGCCTTCCTCGAAGATCAGGCGTATGGGCGGGTTCTCGCCCGATAAGTAGCAGACCTGCTGGCGCGCACTGGAAGTGGAGCCCCTGGCGGCAGTCACCGTGCGTCCAAACTTGTTTTTGACCCCTCGAAAAGAAGGGTCATGGTCTAGCTTCCTTCCCGCAATCTCGAAGTTGTCAGCGCTGATTTCGGTGCCCGCAGGTTTTTCGATCGGCCAGTAGAAGTTTTCGTTGAGCACAGACCACCAGTCAGACTGGTCCGCCAGACGCACCGTGTTGCTGGTGTCCTGGGCCCTCGAGAGAAATGAAAACGCGAAAGCAAGGGTCAAGAGAGCTTTAAGCTTTCTCATCAGCCCCCGCTGCCTGGAGGTTTTCGAAAATCCCTGCTGCTCCCATGCCGCCTCCGACGCACATTGTCACCAGCCCGTAGCGGCCATTGCGCCGTTGCAATTCGCGGATGATCGTGGCCGTGAGTTTTACGCCCGTGCAGCCCAGGGGATGTCCCAACGCAATCGCCCCGCCGTTCGGATTCACGCGGTCCGGATCGAGTCCGGCTTCCTGAATCACCGCCAGTGCCTGAGCGGCAAAAGCTTCATTCAATTCGATCACATCGATATCTCGAAGCTTCAGTCCGGCTTGCCGGAGAGCCTTGGGAATCGCGAACACAGGTCCGAGTCCCATTTCCTCGGGCTTGCACCCAGCCGTAGCAAACGCAACCAAACGTGCGAGCGGCTTGATTCCCAGAACTTTTGCTCGCTCCGCTGACATTACGACGGCAGCCGAGGCCCCATCCGACATCTGCGACGCGTTGCCTGCCGTGACGCTCCCCGTGGTATGGAAGGCAGGCTTAAGCGCCGCGAGCGCCTGGAGCGAAGTGTCGGCCCGTGGGCCTTCATCGGCCGAGAAGGTGATCTGCTCTCTCTGCAGTCGAGGAGCTGTTGCCCGGCCTGACTGCGCGGGCTGCACCGATCCCGCCTGGCCATCCTTCGTAAAACTCACTGGCACGGGTACAATCTCGTCGTTAAATCTTCCCGCCGCAATCGCTGCCACCGCCTTTTGATGGCTGCGCAAGGAAAACTCATCCGCACTTTCGCGGGTGATTCCAAACCGTTTGGCTAACCGCTCTGCGGTCAATCCCATCGACAAGTACACATCGGGGTAATGGTCCACAAGCCAGGGATTCGGCGAAACCTTGTTCCCTCCCATTGGGATCATGCTCATCGATTCTGTCCCGCCGGCGACAACCACGTCGCATCCTCCCGCGAGGATTCGTTCTCGGCCAATGGCAATCGCCTGCAGCCCGGAGGCGCAGAAGCGGTTCACGGTCATGGCCGAGACTTCTACGGCGAGTCCGGCGCGCAGGGAAGCAATGCGCGCCACGTTCATCCCTTGCTCAGCTTCCGGCATGGCGCAGCCGAGGATCACATCCTCGATGGCCTTGGGATCGAGTTGCGGCACCCGCTCGAGGGCACCTTGTATCGCGACTGCCGCCAGCTCATCCGGCCGGCTGGCGCGCAACGTGCCCTTGAATGCCCGGCCCACCGGCGTGCGAACCGAAGAAACAAGCACCACGTCACGCATATTTAACTTCCGTTCCCGTAGGTTGGAATTCCTTGCTGGATCATGTAGAGCAAGCGCTGGGCCCGCGATCCCCAGTCGCTCTGTCCAGCTTGCGAGATGCTTTTCTGCGCATTCGCGATCGCACGTTCCTTGGCTTCCTCCGACTTCTTGAGGTTCTCTTCCGTCTTATAAATCTCAATCAGCGCCGACCAGCGGTATGCCGCCTGGTACAGGGCCTGTGCTACAGCCGGGGACTGAGGGTTGTCCTTCGCATAGTTCTCGTAAATCTCCGCCTCTTTTGCCGGACATTTCGACTGACCTTGCCAGTCGCCGCAGAGCTTGTTGTCGATAAAGTGAAACGACGCCAGGTAGGCCCATTTCGTTCCTGGGAACTTCTTGATCACCTTCTTGAAGTAGTCCTCATTCATTCCCCTGCGCAGGTAGGATTCCTGCTCCCGAGCCGAAGGCAGCGACATCACATCCGCTTTTTCGATCTGCCAGCGAATGTCGGCCGACCTGTACATTCCCTCTCCTGCCAGAGGGGATTTTGGGAAAAGTTCGTTGACCTCAGCGTACAGTCTCATCGCATCTTGCGCAGCATAGCGGCGCCCATGCGGCCGACTCGCCTCGTCTTCGGAATCCACCGCCTCGCCAAAAAGGATTTTGTCTCCCTCCGGCGTGTTGGATTCAACGAGTCCCGTGTTCTCCATCCATCCCGTGACGATCCGTTCTTCGGTCACGTTGGCTTCAACGTGGGCCCATTTGCCGCTGGTCCCGAGGAAAATCACCTCCCGGCCGCGATCGAGTTCGACCAGTTTCTGGGAACTCGAGTCGGGCGAAAGATAAATCGGAGCCACCCGGATGGTGGCAGCATGGACCGCTTCGAGAGCGGACAGGATCGGACAGAGTGAAAGGACGAAGCAAAGCGCTAACAGATGTTTCATTCAGGTCTCAGCGGATATGGTACAGCGGGCGCTGCTCCAGGGCCAATTTCACCCACCGAGAACGCTCCTTGAATGGTTGGATGCTCGAAGCGCAACAATCGAACCAGAGGTCAAAACTTGAGTCCGGGAAAATCGTCCTCAGCCATGTTGAAGAATTATCGTGACGAGATGGCTTCCCCTTGCGCGCGTTCCAACCATTCCGGATCGATATTCCCTCCGCTGATGACGGCCACCGTCGCTTTCGACTGGGGCAACGAGTCCCGGTGGAAGAGCCAGGCTGCCGGCGCGACGGCACCGCTCGGCTCGGCAATGGTTTTGGGGTTCTTAGCGAGAATCCTGACGGCTTCGGAAATCTCCTTTTCTGACACCGTCACAATGTCATCCACGTGGCGGCGAATGTGCGCGAACGTGATCGTGCCGACGTACATGGCGCGCAAACCATCCGCGGCTGTGCGAGCGACCTCCTCGGCGGGCAACTTGACGATTTCTCCAGCCCTCAGGCTGGCTTGTGCATCGGCCGCGACTTCCGGTTCCACGCCGATTACCTTGGCGGACGGCTTCACCGATTTCACCGCGGTGGCCACTCCGCTGATGACGCCCCCTCCGCCCACAGGGACCAGTACCAGATCGACATCGGGAAAATCTTCGACGATTTCCAGGCCCAGCGTACCTTGCCCGGCGATGATCTTCTCGTCGTCGTAGGGCGGGATCATGGTATAGCCGTGCTTGGCTGCAAGTTCTTCTGCCTTTACCATTCTCTCGACCCCGCTCGGACCGACGTAAATCACCTCGGCTCCAAGCGCCTCGGTCGCGGACCGTTTCACCTCCGGTGCGTTGCCAGGCATCACAATCACCGCTTTGGCATGGAGTGCCCGTGCCGCATACGCTACCCCCTGGGCATGGTTGCCGCTTGAGTACGCAATGACGCCGCGCGCCCGCTCTTCCTCGGTGAGCGAAGCAATCTTGTTGTAAGCCCCGCGAATCTTGAAGGCGCCGATGGGCTGCAGATTTTCCGCTTTTAGGTAGAGGGTGCGTCCGAGGTACGCAAGTGGAATCAGAGGTGTGCGAGCAGCCACGCCGGAAACGCAGCTCTGCGCTCGTTCGATGTCGGCAAGGGTAATCATCGGTGGCGGTTCAGTTCTCAGATCTCCAAGATCACCGGCATGATGAGCGGTCGCTTTTGTGTCTGTTTGGAGATAAATCGCTTCAAATCGGCGCGGATCTTCTCCTTGATCACCCCGTAATCGGCACGCTCTTCTTCGCTCGATTGTCCAAGCGTCTGCTGTACGACTGCGCGCGCTTCTTCCCAGAATCCGTTCTCGCCGCCCGAGAACCCACGGGTTACAATTTCCGGCGTAACTTCTACTTTTCCGGTGAGCTTGTTGATGGCAATGATGGGCAGCACGAAGCCATGTTCGCTGAGGTGACGGCGGTCCTTGATGACCAGATCCTCCACCACATCGGTCCTTGATCCGGAATCGATGCAAATCCGGCCCACGTTCACTTTGCCGGCCTTCCTTGCCCCCAACTCGTCGAATTCAAGAATATCGCCGCTTTCGATGAGCATCACATTGCCCACCGAACCGCGCATCGATTGGGCCAATTCTGCATGCAGCTTCAGTTGCCGGTACTCGCCATGAATCGGAATGAAGTACTTGGGCTTGACTAAGTTGATGATCAACTTGAGCTCTTCCTGGCTGGCATGGCCGCTCACGTGAACCGGCGGGGAGGATCCATCGTCGTAAATGACGTGCGCCTCACGGCGGAACAGGTGATCGACCATCCGATAGATCGCTTTTTCGTTGCCAGGAATAATTCTTGACGACAAAACGACCGTGTCACCCTTTTCAATCTTGGCGTGCTTATGGTTATCCACCGCGGCGCGCGAGAGGGCCGACATCGGTTCACCTTGGGTACCGCTGATCATCACGCAGATTTTCTCGGGGGCGAAGTTCTTAATCTCGCCCGGGTGAATCAGTAGCCCGTCGGGAATCTCGATATATCCCAGATCCTCTGCGATCTCGGACGAACTGATCATGGACCGCCCGACGAAAGCAATTTTTCGCCCATGCTCCCAAGCCAGTTCCACCGCCAGCTTGATCCTGTGGATCGATGACGAGAAGCATGAGATGAACAGCCGCCGTTCGGTTCGCGCAAATACTTCGTCGAATTTGCGCCGGACGGCGCGTTCGCTGGGCGTATAGCCGCGGCGCTCGACGTTGGTAGAATCCTGCAATAACGCCAGCACGCCTTCCTTTCCATACTCGGCAAATGCATGCAGATCGAAGAGGCGGTTATCCGTGGGCGTGGGATCCACTTTGAAATCACCAGTGTGAATGACAACGCCGAGAGGCGTATGGATGGCAAGCGAGACGCAATCCACCAGGCTGTGCGTCACCTGGATGGGGTGAATGGTGAACGGCCCGACCTTGAAACGCTCGCCGGGACGAATCTCGCGCAGATCCGTATTTTCGAGCAGCCCGTGCTCATCGAGCTTATCTTCCACATAAGCCAGCGTGAACTCGGTACCCCAAACCGGAACGTTCAACTCGGAAAGGATCCACGGCAAGGCCCCAATGTGATCCTCATGGCCATGCGTCAACACGATGCCGCGCACACGCTGCCGGTTCTCAATCAGGTAGGAGATGTCCGGAACGACGATATCCACGCCCAGCAGTTCTGCCTCCGGGAACATCATTCCTGCATCAATAACCAGGATGTCCTCGCCTGAGCGGAGGGCCATGCAGTTCATGCCGAATTCGCCGAGGCCGCCGAGCGGTACGATGTGAAGTTTTCCAGAGGGCATGGGAGGAACCTCTGATCGTAGCATAGGCTCCGCGGAGCTAAACTAGAACAGGATGTCTGCTTATGCCTGATCAATCCTGGCTGGCGCGACGGATGGAGAAGTCCCTCTCGAGAGCATTGATGCGCGCTTACAAAACCGTGCGCGTCGACCCCAACCGCTTTCTGATGGAACTCCGCGCCGGGCACGGTCTGCCGGTCACAAGTTTTCAGGGGATCTATTCCGTCGATCCGCCTATTCTCGACGACATTGCCGAGAACATCATCCACGCGGGAATGAAAATTGCCGCCATCGAAGGCGCCGGGTTTGGCCTAGGTGGGATCATGACCATTCTCCCCGACTTCAGCATCCTCGCCGCCATCACCTCGCGCACCATCCAAAAGCTCAGCCTGCTTTACGGGTTCGAGTACAATACCGACGACGAAATCGCGGAATTATGGATGGCGGCAGCCAGTGCGGCGGGTGTCGACTTGGGGCGTGAATTCGTCGAGAAGAACGTTGTCAACCGCCTGGTCCCGAAAATTATTCAGCGAATCGCGGCCAAGGCTAGCACCGAGTTCGTGGAAAAGTGGGCCGGCCGATTGATCCCGGTCGTGAGTTCTCTGATCGGGGGCACGCTGAATTACTACTTTGTGCGCGGCTGGGGCGAGCGGGCCCACAAGCATTTTCGCGAAAAGCACCTTGCGCGCCGGCAGCAGAGGATGCTTCAGCTTGCCGGTGAAAGCCGGGGTGGCTTGGACGGCAATCAGCTTGGTTGAAATGCCATTTCAAGAATTCACTCGAGACCCTCGAGGTTTGCGCCCTACAGCCAGCCCTTGGTTCTTGCAATCCTCGCCGCTTCTACCCGGTTGCTTGCACCCAGCTTGCTGATGGCTTCAGAAAGATAATTTCGCACCGTTCCTTCCGAGAGGCTCAGCTTCTCCGCGATATCGAGGCTCGCCATGCCTTCTCCCGCTAGCCGAAGGACTTGCCTCTCGCGGTCGGTCAGCGGGTCCGGCTCGACCCACGCCTCGGCAGCAAGTTCCGGATCGATGACGCGCAACCCGCTCTGCACCCGGCGTACAGCGTCCGCCAGTTTTTCCGCTGCCATGTCTTTCAGCAGATAGCCCGCTGCACCCGCCTCGAGCGCGCGCCGCAAGTATCCCGCCCGAGCAAACGTGGTCAGAATAATCACCCGCGTACTCGATTTACGGCGTTTGATTTCGGCAGCGACATCGAGGCCACTCATCTCCGGCATCTCGATGTCAGTCAGGAAAATGTCCGGCTTCTGGGTTAGCACGGCTTCGAGCGCATCCCTGCCGTTACGAGAGCGAGCTACCACGCTGATGTCGCCTTCAATTTCGAGCAAGGTTGCGAGCGCGCCCAGTACCATGCCCTGGTCTTCAGCGATCGCTACGCGGATCGTCCTTCGCCCCGTCTTGGTTCCTGCGGTCAATGGTTCCCATTCCCCGCCGGATTGAGCGGAAACTCGAACTTCAACTTCGTGCCCGAGGCGGTATCGCGCACGAGAGTTCCACCCAAAGCTTCAATCCGCTCCCGCATGCCCCGAAGCCCGTTGCCTTCGGCGTGCGTGCCCCCGCGGCCATCATCTTCCACGCGCAGCACACACGAGCCGTTCTCGGCGTCCAGCTTCAATTTGCAGCTTCGCGCGTGCGAATGCCGCACAACGTTGGTTACTGCCTCGCGCAGAATCAGCGCTACTACGCTTTCCTGTGCAGGGCTCATGCACACGTCGACAACGTTCGATTCCGCCCAGATGCCCGCGGTGGCAAGGGTTGATTCCGCTCGCTGGACTTCCTCGTTGATCTTGTATGCGGTGTATCCACGCAGAGTGCTGCGAATCTCGGCCATGGCTTCGCGAGAAACTCTTTCTATATCGTTGATCTCCGCCTTGGCGCGGTGCGGATCAAAGGTTACCGAACCTTGCGTCCCCGACCTGTCTAGTAATTTGCTTGCCAGCGTGGACTTAACGATGATCAGCGACAGCGTGTGTCCCAGCACGTCGTGCAGATCGCGAGCGATCCGTTCGCGTTCGGCAACTTTTGCTAGATGCTCAATCTCATCTTGGGCCATGCGCAGTTTGGTGTCAGCGCGGTTCTTTTCGGCAAAGTGGATGTTCGATCCGGCAACGCCTAGCGCGACAACGATCGATACTGCCCAAAAACCCATGGGCGCATGAAAGAACACGGCATCCATGGCCAACACCAGGATCAGGAGCGCCAAGGCAAGGACAGCCCTGCGGGTGGTTCCTGCGACCCACGGAATGAATGAAGCAGAAAAGATGATGAAAACCGACGAGCTTGGGTTGAAGTTTGCCAGCCCAATTCCCATCCCCGCCATCGCAATCAGCAACAAATAGGTGAGTGGTGGCTTGGTCCAGAAGATGGAGAAGTAAAGAACGATGAATACAGCCGAAGCGACTCCAGTGATCAGCCATTCTCTTGCCCCGGCATGCGCCAGCACGGGTTGAACAAAGAAAAACGACAGGAACACCAGCCATACGTATGGCGCCCATCCGTGGTCGCGATTTTTGGGCAGCAATCCAGTCATTGCTAGTTACATTCTATTCTGGCGCCTCTTGCGCGCGCTGAGATAGCTGAGAACCGTTGAGACCGGAACTTCGACGAGCAGCAGGTCCAACCATAACGCTATCCATTTGCTTTCTGGTCCCTCTGGTGACCCACCCAGGCGACCCCCAGGCAAATCAGCGTGAATCCCGCGAGCGTCTGCCAGTGAATCGCCATCGGGCCGCCCTGTCCCGCCCCCACGACGTTGAATGCGAGCTGGGACAAGTGATAGGGCGGCAAGAGCAGCGCGATCCTCTGCACAAAGTGAGGCAGAAACTGGTAAGGCATCCATAGGCCCGCGCAGAACGACATGGGCAGGTAGAACAGATTGATCACTGCCGGTGCCGAGTTCGGCGTTGCCAGGTATCCAATTCCAAGGCCCATGGCACAGAAGGGAATTGAGCCCGCTACCAGTATGCCGAGCAGTTTGGCGGCGGTGAGCGCAGGAAGATGCACCCCGCCGAACGTGATGCCCAGCAGCATCAGCGCACTCACGTCGATGGTGCTGAAAATCAGGCTCATCACTACCTTGGCCAGAAAGTAAGCGACGAGCGGCATAGGGCTCGCTCGTTTTACCTGCAGCCAGCCTAACCCGCGTTCGGATGCTAGTCCGGCCGCAGTCCCAAACAGCGAGGCGCCCATGACACCGAACGTCCCATAGGCCGGGATCAGATAGACCGTCGTTCTGATATTCCCGATCGTCTGATTGCCCATTACCAGTCCGAACAGGACATAGAACATCAGGGGAAAGACAAGCGTCGAGACCGAATACATGGGGAAGCGCAAACACTTCAGAAACTCATATTTCGCTTCCTTCAAGCAGATTGCGATCAGGTTGGGCCGCCGTAGCGGAACTGGTGCGACTGCGGTTGCTGTAGTGGCCATGGGCCTCTTCTCCTCCTCTGTCCGGTTTACGCGCGCGCCCCGTCCTCGCGTGTCAACGCCAAAAAAGCCTCATCGAGTCCCGCGCTGCTGACTTCAATCTCAGAAACCTCCGGATCCAATTGCAGCAATTGCCGCAATACCCCTTCCGCCTTGGCCGCCTGGATCACAACCGCCCCGCGATCCGCCTGCACATCCATGACGCCTTCCATCCGCCGGATCACGTCGAGCGGCAGCTCGGTCAGGCAGCGAATCTTCTTGCCCGCGGTTCGAGACTTGATGTCGGCAGGCGATCCTTGCGCAATGATGCGGCCTTTATTGATCACCGCGATTCTGTCCGCCAACGCGTCGGCTTCTTCCAAGTAGTGCGTCGTCAGCACCACCGTCTTTCCCCGGCGCAGCAAGCTGCGAATCTCGTTCCAAAGCAAATGCCTTGCTTCGACGTCGAGTCCGACGGTTGGCTCGTCCAAGAACAGCAAATCGGGATTGCCGCAGATCGCCAGGGCAAACAGGACGCGTTGCTTCTGGCCGTCCGACAAAGCCCCAAACTTGCGGTCCTTCAGTTCTTGTAAGCCCGCAATCGCCAAAGTCTCAGAAATCGGCAAAGGATTCGGATAGTACGAGGAGAACAGGTCTACGTGTTCACGCACTTTCAGTGTCTCCGGTACCCGCCCTACCTGCATCATCGCTCCAACCCGTACGTGGGTCTCGCCACTGGCGGGATCGCCGCCAAAGACGCTGAGTCGCCCCGAGTTCGGCTTAGCCAGTCCGAGTAGCAGCCGAATGGCCGTGGTTTTTCCCGCGCCATTCGGACCCAGCAACGCGACCAGTTCGCCGGCTCTCACTTCGAAGTTGAAATCGGCCAGTGCCCGCACATTTCCGTAGTTCTTGTTAACCGACGCGAAGCGGGCTACAGGTTCTTCGTTTGCGGCGCCTAAGGTTCGCGAGGTTCGGGTTTCGGCAGCTACCATAAGGTTCCACTCCGATCTGGCTAACAGCATCCCTCAGTAGCTCGCTTGGCCATAGTGGACTTCATCACTGCCGTGAAATGACAAATGTCAGCCCTGACCAGGCTCGGCCCGATATCTCGGCTCGCGTATAATTCCTCTCTTTCGGGGCTTAGGGGAGAATGAAAGTCCGTCCAGGCATAGAGGCCGCTGCTCTCACTGATCTCGGGTGCCTTCGTCAAAATAACGAGGATCATTACGCCTACTGGGAGTCCGAGGAGGACTCCGAGTTCCAGCGTCTGGGCCGGCTTGCCTTGGTGGCCGACGGCATGGGTGGCGCCGAGGGTGGCCAGTTTGCCAGCCATATTGCAGTGGACGCGGTATGTGAAACCTATGCCGCCGCCGGACCTGAAACCCCTCAACCCCGCCTGTTCGCGGCCTTTCTTGAGGCCAATCGTAGAGTTCAGCAGGAGGCCGAGGCCAAACCTTTACTGCGCGGGATGGGGACGACGTTGACCGCTTGTGCAATCGTGGGAAAGGAATTGTATTTCGCCCATATCGGCGACAGCCGATTGTTCCTGGTGCGGAATGGGCAATGCCAACAGCTCACCCGGGACCATTCTCTGGTTGCGCGCCTTGTCGAAAGCGGCACCATTCGCCCCGAGGAAGCAGAAAGCCATCCCCAAAAGCACGTTCTTACAGCCGCGATCGGCGTAGCTGAGGATCTCCAACCAGACGCACCGCCCTCCCCGGTGAAACTCGAGACCAAAGACGTTCTGGTCCTCTGCACTGACGGGCTATGGGGACAAATGACTCCCGGGGAGATTGCAGAGATTGTGTCCAAGGCGAACCCAAAGGACGCTTGCAAGGCCCTGGTCCAGCTCGCGAACGACCGTGGCGGCCCCGACAACGTCACCGTGCAAGTCCTTGAGGTCTCCGCCTAGCCACAGGGGCAATTCTCGAGGCTCGCTACAATCGACCAGAAATCGCTCCTAAGGGTGACCCGCCCGTCGATTCCCTCGTGAGCCGTTCTTACGCAGAATCATGCGAGGTCCTACCGCTTGCTCTTTTGACTATGTTTTAATCTCCCTTCACCCTGTGTTCCGCTCTCTCATCACGCGCTTGATGTACACGTTGCCGGTCCTTTGGCTGGTGGTCTCGGTGGTCTTCCTGCTGATTCACCTGGTGCCAGGGGACCCCATTCTGCAGATGCTCGGCGAGGGTGCTCCCCCGAGCGACGTGGCGGCTACCCGTCATGCATACGGTCTCGATGTTCCGCTTCCGCAACAATATCTCCGCTATTGGAAGGGCGTACTGCACGGCGATCTTGGCCCCTCTCTGCGTTATAGCCAGAGCGTGAGCCGCCTTATCATCGAGCGGTATCCTTTTACCCTGCAATTGACCCTGGCGTCGCTATTCGTGGCCATCCTGATCTCTATTCCCGCCGGCGTTCGCTCTGCCCAGCGCCGCGGCCGGTGGGACGACAAGCTCCTCAGCGTCGTCAGCCTCTTCGGCCTCTCGTTTCCCAATTTCGCCCTGGGGCCAATTCTCATCTTGTTGTTTGCGATCAAGCTGGGATGGCTACCCGTCTCTGGTGCAGGCACCCTCGCACACCTGATTCTCCCCGCAATTACCATGGGGGGAGCGCTCGCCGCGATCCTTACCCGCATGGTGCGTACCTCAATGCTCGAAGAACTAGGCCAAGACTACATTCGCACCGCCCGTGCCAAGGGTCTTTCCGAGCGCGCCGTGGTCTATCGCCATGCGCTGCGCAACGCCATGCTTCCTGTGCTTACTGTTGTTGGCCTGCAGTTCGGGGCTCTGCTTGCGGGTGCCATCGTTACCGAAACCATCTTCTCCTGGCCTGGCATCGGACGCCTCACCATCCAGGCGATCGGTAATCGCGACTACTATCTTGTCCAGGGCTGCATCCTGGCGATCGGTTTGACGTATGTGCTGGTGAACCTGCTTACGGACTTGCTGTACTCGGTCGCTAACCCGCGAATTCGCCAGTAGAGGTCAAAATTCAATTCAGGCTGCGGGAAGGAACTCAGCTCGGCGGGTCAAGGGTGCGGCTGGAACTCCGCGGAGAGGAGTTGTGCGGTCCTTGCGGAGGTTCCCCCTCAGTTCATCAAGTCCGTTGGAATCCCCGAAATATACTGCTCCAGATGTCGGATCGTCTCCTCCTGTGCCGAAATGATCCACTTCACCACATCGCCAATGGAAACAATGCCCACAACCTGCCCGTCTTTTATCACCGGCAAATGACGGATATGGTGTTTCGTCATTAGGGCCATGCATTCATCCAGCCTGTGCGAGGGCGTGACACACACCACATCGGTGGTCATGATCTCGCGTACTTCGGTATTCTTCGATGAACGTCCCAGCAGGATGACCTTGCGCGCATAATCGCGCTCGGAAACGATGCCGACAAGCGACCCTTCCGACATTACCAGCAGGGCTCCAACACGTTTGTCTGACATCTCATGGATTGCGTCGAAGACCGAGCGCTCGGGAGAAATCGACCAGACGACGCCGGGCTTCTGCTTCAAGATCGAATCGGCGGAATCGTTGAACTTCGCCATGCAATCCTCCTTTTGCGGAGACCGGAGGTCCTGCGAGCTGACCCGGTCCCTACCCACCAGCGCGAACCGAATCGATGAGAGAAGGCCACATTAGCACCGAAAGGGCGACCGGTAAAGATGATTACCCTCCTTGGTGGGGAGTGTAAGTCCATGGACAGTTCGCCCGATGCTCAGAGGGCTGAACCCGCCTTGAGAAAGTCGCGGGTCCCTTTCGGTAACCGGTGCCGCAAGGAAATGCTTTGACCCGGCAATTTCCCAAGCTTACTAATAGAGGCGAGGTATTTGGGGCCTTCGCGAGAAAGTACAGGGGCTTATGCGCGCAATCCTATTGGTGTCAGTAATGTTCGTTGGCCTGCTCTGCAGTTGCGGAGGAGGCAGCCTAAGCAGTGGAGGTGGCGGGAACCAGAGTTCTACTCCTCCTTCCCCGCCCACGATATCAACGAAAGCGGCGCAGAACTCGGCGGTCATCGTCAGCCTCTCCTCGACTACCCAGGGAGCATTTATCTACTACACCGCCGATGGCAGCACGCCAACTTCCTCATCGCAACTCTATGAGGCTCCGTTTCTGGTAGCTGCGAACCTGACCGTGAAGGCCGTCGCGGTCGCCGGGGGCTTGTCCAGCACCGTCGCGAGCCAAACCTTCTCACCCAACCTTGCCTCGGGGACGCTGGTTTGGAGCGATGAGTTCACCAACACCACTGGATCACCCGCCCAGCCCGACCCAGCGGTGTGGACTTATGACACCGGCAATAGCGGCTTCGGTAACAACGAAGCGGAAAACTACTGCGCTTGGGGCTCCAACGCCGCTCCCTGCAGCACCGCCAACCCAAGTGAATTTGTTGGAACGGACGGATACCTGCACATCGTGGCTCAACAGCCCTCGACCAATGTTTTCACATCGGCACGGCTGAAGACTCAGGGCTTGTTCAGCTTTCAATATGGACGGCTCGAAGTGCGCGCTCTTGTGCCCGAAGCACAGGGTTTCTGGCCTGCCGCTTGGCTACTCGGAAATAACATTGCGACCGTGCAATGGCCGGCATGCGGCGAAATGGACATTCTGGAGCGCATCAATGTCGCGCTGAATCCCGATTGGAACACAGGATCCATTCACGGCACGGGTTTTACTGGCGGCAATTTCGGCCAGCCTTACTATTTCCCCAGCGGCCAAACCGCGGCCCAGTGGCATAACTATGACATCATCTGGGCGCCCGGCAGCGTGCAGTATTCGATCGACGGAACCCTCTATGCCAGCTTCAACCCGGCGAGCCTGAATGGTCTCAAATGGCCATTCGACGACGGCCAAAGCAATTTCATCATCCTGAATTTGGCGATCGGTGGCCTTGGGAGTTGGCCCGGCCCGCCCGACAACACCACACCATTTCCGTCGGAAATGCTCGTGGATTACGTCAGGATCTATACCAACTAGACATCACGCCACCAAAGGATTTCCGAAACAGACAATATGGCGGACGGCGGCCTTTTCAAACGAAGCTAGGCCAGCCTCTCATCCCTCAAGAGGGGTAGGCTGGAGGGACCCTTCTCGTCACCCAAGGGGTCGGCAATCTGCTTCAGCTCCGGATAGTGCTGCAACAGGGGCTCGGGCGCGAGCACCCGCTTGCCATGGAGCATGTGCTCCAGTTCAAGCGCGTTTACTCCAGCCTTTGCCTCAAAGTGGTTGTTGGTCACCACAAACGTGATCTTGGTTCTTGCCGCGATGGACTGGATTCGGCCTTTCCATTCTTCAAGTTCGTTTCTCGGATAGAGGTAGTTGTAGCGGTCGGCTGATTTCTCCGCCTCAAACCACTGGTCGTAGTTGCGGCCGTGAAGCCGCACGTAGCCAATGCCGGAGGTGACGTGGGTAGTTGGTTCGAGAGAACGCCCCAGTTGCGGCTGATCGATGTTGCAGAAGCTGACATTCCGTTCTTCGAAGTAGGCGATTGTTTCCTGATTGTTCCAGGTCGAGTGCCGCACTTCCACCACCCGAGGATACTCAATGAATTGGCGAAGCAGCATCTCCAGATATTCGCGGTTGAGGGAGGTGTTCTTGAACGAAACGGGAAATTGGACGAGCAAAGCGCCGAACTTCCCCGTGGCGGCCAGAGCTTCCAGTCCTTCGCGCGCCAGCCGCTCGTCATCTTCATTCGGTTTGATGGACACAGCAGAAGTAGGCTCCATCGCAGCCAGCGGTGAGTGGGTGAAGGAGCGGTGTAGCTTCGCCGTAAAAAGAAAATCAGGATTGGCGTCCGCCGCAATCTTGGCCCAGAGTTTTGCAATTTCCGGCTTGATGTGGCCGTAGAAAGACGTATTGATCTCGACCAGATCGAAGCAGCGCGCAATCAGTTCGAGCGGATGCTTCTTCTGCCGCGACATTCCCGGCGGATAGAAGATGCCTTCCCAGTCCTTGTACGACCAGCCTGCCGGCCCTACTCGAATTTTGGTTTCATTCGTCACATTGACATTCTAGGCAAATGCCCACGTCTAGGGCGAGCCAATGGCAAGTACCCAGGCTTTCCTCTCCCACGTTGCTCGAGGGCGGTTCTTTCGAGACCTGCGGGGCCCTACTGTGCCGCTGCTCTGATCCGTTCCGTACTGACCGCCACGTCCCGCTGCAACACCACCTCGAGCGTCGTTCCCGGCGCTAGCTTGACGTCATTCCCGTGGCTCAACATGGCAATGCCAACTCCGACTGCGGCACCCAGTCCCGCGCCAAGCGCGGTCCCGCCGCGGCTTCCGCTGGCCAATCCGCCGGCCAGCGCTCCTCCTTCGGCCGCAGGAATTGCCACCTCAGCGGCTTTGGTGCCTTTATCGCTGTCGGCGCGAATGGTGCCCTCCTTGTCTTTTACTCTCGCCTTGTCAACCGCAGGTGCGTTCTCAAGCGACCCCGGCAGCATCACCGTATATCCGCTCGGATAGATCAGGGTTGTGAAGTGCATCATGACTTCGGCACGCCCTTTGAGCCGGCCCGCAGGCTTGACCTGCATAATTCGACCCTGCATGTAGGTGCCAGCAGGAATCACGATCCGGTCGTTCATAACGACCGGAAACGTCGTCTGCGCATACACCGGATCGCCTTGCTGATTGCTCTTTGTCGAAATCGCGTTCTTCAACGCTACAGGAATCTTCGTACCGGCGGGGATGGTGATCTGTTCTGCATTCGCCGCTCCACCCTGAACCAATTTGGGCTGGGTGGTTTTTGCAACGTCCTGAGCGACGCCAACGCCAAGCAGCAACAATAATGTGATGACCACGCGCATACTTCCTCCCAGAAACCACTTTCGAAGTACGATGCACTCTGAGGGGGCAAGGTAACTTCTGCGTGATATTATGCGACGTTCCTCGCAGGAGGTCACATGCGTTTGCTCATAATTGTGCTTTTGGCGGTCGTGTCCGCCAACGCCCAGAGCTGGGACACCGCGCTTTCCGACCTTTCTAAGCCCAAGAACTACCGGCTCCGGCGCTCCTCGAGCTATGACCGTACGGGCGGCAATGCCGATGCCCGTCAGGTCGCACCCGGGGACACCATCACGGTTTTCGATGAAGCCGGCCCCGGCCAAATTTCCCATATCTGGTTCACCATTGCCGATAAAGAGGAAAAGCACTTGAAGAAAATCGTCCTGCGGGCGTACTGGGATGGAGAGACCACTCCCAGCATCGAAGCTCCCATTGGAGACTTCTTTGGGTTGGGCCACGGGGACTACTTTCTGTATCAATCGGCGCCGCTTGCGGTAGGGGCCGACAAAGCCTTGAATAGCTTTTTCCCGATGCCATTCCATAAACACGCGCGCATCACCGTCATGAACGAAGGCCGCGAACGTATCGATGCTCTCTACTGGAATATCGATTGGCGTCAATTTTCTTCTCCGCTTCCAGCGGATACGCTTTACTTTCATGCACAGTATCGTCAAGCAACCCCTGCCGCGGCTGTTCCTGAGGCAAAAACCAATCTCGACGGCAAGAACAACTACGTCTGGTTGGACGCCTCCGGCCGAGGCCATTTTGTCGGAGTGACTATGTCGGTCTTTGAGAACGACGACCGCTGGTGGGGAGAGGGCGACGACATGTTCTTTGTGGATGGCGAAAAGATCCCCTCGATCAATGGGACAGGAAGCGAAGACTACTTCCTGGGGGCGTGGGATTTTGGCGGCAAGCCGTTTTCCTATCAGTTATTCGGTGCGCCCGTAGTGGGGCCCGAAAAGAAGGGGTCGAAGTGGTCGCTCTATCGCTTTCATCTGGACTCGCCGATCACGTTCCAGAAATCTCTGCGAGCGACCATTGAGCATGGGACCTCGGATGATCGGGGCGACAACTTCTATTCCGTCGCCTATTGGTATCAAACCGAGCCACATGGGGCGTTCCCGAAACTGCCCTTGGTCGAGGAACGCTTGAAGTAGGGCAGAGCCCAGCAGACATAAGCGGGCGGCAAAGAAGGGGGAGGGAACTTCGGACGAAGGAATCCTACCTGTGTTCCGCCAACCGCCTGAGCTGGTTTTCCCGAATGTTCCCCATGAATTGCGACTGCAGCCGTTGGGCACAGAGCTCACCACATACGTGCAGCGTCCCTTCGCGGTTCGCAATCTCCTCGTCCCACGCGCACAGATACAACACAGGTTGGCTGAAATTCACTGCCGAGGTCCACATCAGCCACCAGCGGTCGGAGGTTTTCTTCAGAACTCCACAATTGGGGCCGGCGCAGCGGAAAAATGCTTCTGCAACGGGCGACTTGAGATTACCGAGCTTCATGCGAGAACTGTTCCTGGCTGGCTTGCCCCATTGTAGCGGGAACGAAGCAGGTGCTGAAGGCTAAGTTTAGGCACATCACTTGTAGATCAGATAGCGATCGCGGAGTTGCTGGAATTTTTGCAAGTCCTCTTGCCAGTCGAGAGCGATTCGGCGCGGATCTTCACCCTGGGTGAGTGCGTTCAGCACCCCCTGGTTGGCGAGGATGTCCGCCATCTTTTCCATGTGGAACTGCTCGGGGTAAAGCGTGTGCAGGGCTGAGGCCAGTTCGAACCCGAGCAGCGGGCTGTCGAGAAACTCGCGGCCGGTAACAAAAGCATTGACTCCATGGCACGCCTGAGCTGAGTAGTTGCTCGAGGTTGGTGTGAAAGTTACGGGAACGAAGCGCACGCCGGGAATCTGTCGCGCGTTCAAGTAGGAAGCCAGTTCGCGCGCATTGATCCACGGTGCGCCCAGCAGCTCGAAGGGGGTGTCGGTACCGCGTCCAACCGAGACATTTGTGCCTTCGACTAGCGCCATGCCGGGATAGAGGGTCGCTTCATTCAGGCTGCGCAGGTTCGGTGAAGGATTCGTCCACTCAAGGCCGGTCTCGTCAAACCAATCGCCCCGCATCCACCCCTGCATGGGAACGACCGTGAGCTTTGCATGGATGTTGTGTTCCGTGTTGAACATCTGGGCTAGCTCTCCCAGGGTCATTCCATGCCGTACCGGGATGGGCCCGTAATTGGTGAAGTTCTCTCTACCTGGCTCGGACATGGGACCCTGAACCACGGCGCCCATCAAAGGATTCGGTCGGTCTAACACAATGAGGGCAATGCCTGCTTTCGCGGCCGCTTCGAGGAAGTATCCTAGCGTGGTCTCATAGGTGTAGAAGCGAACTCCAGCATCTTGGATATCAACAACGATCGCATCGAGATTTCGTAAAACCTCGGCCGAGGGACGTCGTGTTGCATCCGTACTTCCGTATACGCTGTAAACCGGAAGGCCGGTTGCGACGTCCCGCGAGTTGCCGATTTTCGTGGTGTCAAGCGCTCCCGTGACGCCGTGTTCCGGGCTGAAAATCGCAGTCAGTTGCACTCCGTTCGCATGCGCCAGAACGTCGATGGTGCGACGCCCGGAAGAATCCAAGCCGCTCTGGTTGGTCAGCAAACCGAGGCGTTTGCCTTTGAGCGCGGCGAAGTCCTGAGTTTCAAGAACATCAATTCCGGTCAGCACCGATCCGTTGCGGTTCGCAACCCGCCGTTGCGAGGGCATGCTCTCGTTGTAGCCGGTAATTGCCTTCCACCGCAGCACCTCGAGTTGTGAGGGTGTCAAGGCCAGCGCCGCCCGAACCGCAGTCGCAACTTTGGACCGCAGCGAAACCGCAGAACCCTGCCCGCGCGGGTGAACCGCATTCGTCAGCAGGATGAGGTAAGTGTTCGTGGTGGGATCGATCCACAACGACGTGCCTGTGAATCCCGTGTGCCCGAAGGATCCAACGGGCAACAGTTCGCCGCGATTGTGTGACAAGGGCGAGTCGATGTCCCAGCCAAGTCCCCGCAGAGTCGACCCATTTGCCGGCTGCTGGGGGGTGGTCATCTTCTCGATGGCGGGAGAGGCCAGCACGGGGCTTCCGCTAAGCAGTGCCTGCGCGAACCTGGCCAGGTCATCCGCGGTGGAAAACAGTCCAGCTTGTCCCGCAACCCCTCCCATTCGCCGCACGGTCGGATCGTGAACCACTCCGCTGAGCATCTGGCCGCGCTCATCGTACTCGGTCGGAGCGATTTCTGGCAGCCACGCCGGTGGAGGACGAAAGGTGGTCTTCGTCATGCCTAAGGGAACAAAGATGCTCTGTGCGCAATAGGAATCGAGCGGGGTACGCACAACTCGCTCCACGATGGCGCCCAACACGATGTAGTCAACGTCGCTATAGACGAACTTGCTCTCCGGAGGCGCAATCGGCGTAATGCCAAATGCCATGCTGTATCCGGTTTCGCGGCCTGCCCAAGGAGATTTCAAATCCAGGGATGGCGGGAGGCCGGAATAATGAGTCATCAAATCGCGAACAGTGATGTCATTCTTGCCGTTCTGGCCAAACTCCGGGATGTATTTCACCACCGGATCATTCAGCCGAAGTTTGCCTTGTTGCACCAGTTGCATGGCCGCTGTGGTCGTCGCGACTACCTTGGTCAGCGAGGCCATATCAAAGACCGTGGAAACGGTCATCGGGGTTCGACTCGGCTCGAGGGATCGCATGCCATAAGCCTTGCGATAGACCACCTGACCATCGTGGCCAATCAGTAGAACAGCACCCGGGATCTCGTGATCATCGATTGCTTTCTGGATTACAGAGTCGACTTGTGAGAGCCGGGAATCGTATGGCTGAGAGAAGGCGTTCGGTGCGGCAAGCAGGACACAGGCGGTCGCTCCCAGCACAATGATCCCCAGCGAAGTTGTAGTCAAGGTGCGGATGTCTCGAATTTACAACAGCTATAGCAGGGCCGATCAAGTTACGGACGAGCAGGGTGCCATCTCTGCCAATCCACAGCGGGCGGCTCGGTCTTATGCTGGTAGTGTGATCGAAGCATTCCTAGATCAGGGAGAGGTGTTCGCGGACCCGTTTCGGGTGGTCGAGCAGGCAATCGCTGCCCGGGCGTTTCCCGGCGCCTCGATCGCGGTCACGCTATGCGGACAACTTGTGGCATCGAAATCCTTTGGCCAATTCACCTACGAATCCGCGTCATCCCCGATGGCTACGCATACGATCTTCGACCTCGCTTCCCTGACCAAGGTGGTGGCGACGACCACCATGGCCATGATCCTCTACGAGCGTGGTGAACTTGACCTGCAGTTGCCCGTCCCGGGCGTCGTGCCCGAGTTTGCGACGGAAGACTCCCGTCGGGAAGAAGTCACGCTTCAAATGCTGCTTGCCCACAGTTCCGGGTTGCCGGCGTATGAAAAGCTCTTCCTAAAGGCGGCAACAAAAGAATCCTTGCTTGACGCCGCCTTCAAGGTTTCGTTGAAGTATTCTCCGGGAACCCAAGCCGAATACAGCGACATCGGTTTTATTCTTTTTGGCGTTGCTTTGGAGAGGATCGCCGGCGAGCCGATCGATAGCTTCTGTCGGAGGGAGATCTTCGGTACGCTCGGGATGGCACACACCGGCTTCAATCCGCCGGCGTCGTCCAGGCCACAGATCCCTCCAACCTCGGAAGACAAAATGTTCCGCAAGCGCATTATCCAAGGTGAAGTCCAGGACGAAAATGCGAGTGTGCTGGGCGGAGTAGCCGCCCACGCAGGTCTGTTTTCGACCGCTTCCGATGTTGCCAGCTTCGCGCAATGCCTGTTGAGGGGCGGCAGTCCGATTCTGCGGCCAGAAACGATCGCGCTGTTTACCACGCGCCAGCCCTCACCGGAGGGAACTTCTCGTGCCTTGGGCTGGGACACGCCTTCAGTTCCTTCGCAATCCGGCCGTTACTTTTCTACTGCGTCATTCGGCCACCTCGGCTACACGGGGACTTCTCTGTGGATCGATCCAGCCCGTCAGCTTTCGGTTACTTTGCTGACGAACCGCACCTGGCCCGACTGCGCAAACCAGGAGATCAAGCAAGTTCGTCCCCAATTCCATGATGCCGTTGTCGGGGCGATCGAGAGAGCGGGGAAGTCGTGATCGGCGACTTGCGTCCTGCTTGAGGGCGCAGAAAGCTCGAGAGGGATGATTCAGGCAGGCTTTATGGAAGTAATCCGGACCCGGGAGTGACGGACGGAAAATCAGAGGAACTAGGCCCGCCTCAGCCAGGCGGCACAACCGAGGTCCCAGAGAAGTTGCACAGGAAACGGATGGCACCTAGAAAAGCCAAGCTCGACCTTAGCGCGCTCAGCACGGAGCAAACCAACCCGTCTGCTGGCAACCTGGATACGAAGTCAGCGCTCGAGATCGCCCGAATTATCAATGCGGAAGACGCCAAGGTTGCAGCCGCAGTTCAACGTGTGCTCCCACAAATCGCTACCGCCATCGAGTGGGTCGCGGAGGCACTCCGAAGGGGGGGACGCCTTCTCTATGTGGGAGCGGGAACCAGTGGCCGAATCGCTGCGCTTGACGCCGCTGAATGTCCACCGACTTTCAACACAAATCCAAGGATGGTTCAGTTCGTGATCGCTGGAGGAGCAAAAGCACTGGCGGGGGCCACCGAGGCCGACGAAGACTCTCGCGCGCTTGGCGTCCGCGAGATGAGACGCAAACGCGTGAACAAGGCTGATGTGGTCATCGGCCTCGCCGCCAGCGGACGCACTCCGTTCACCGTTGCTGCGGTCCAGAGTGCGCGCAGCGCAGGTGCGAGAACGATCGCGGTCACTTGTAATGGCGGCTCTCCTATGGCGAAAGCCGCGGAACTTACCATCGTGGTCGATACCGGCCCAGAAGTCATCGCGGGTTCAACCCGCATGAAAGCCGGAACCGCAGAAAAGATGGTGCTCAATATCGTCTCGACTGGCGCGATGGTGCGCCTTGGCTACGTTTATGGCAACCTGATGGTGAACCTGCATCGCAAGAACTCAAAGCTGGCTGAGCGTTCGATCGGAATTGTGGAGCGGGCGTTGGGCTTGGCGTCTCGCGATGCCCAGGGCGCGCTGAGGAGCGCTCGGTATAGCGTGCCGCTTGCCATCGTGATGTCCAAAGCGGACGTGAAGCGCTCGATCGCCCTACAGGCGCTCACCCAAGCTCATGGGCACGTACGAAATGCCATCAGTTTGGCGAAGAAGATGCGAGATGAGAACCGGTAACGCCGCATGGCGGCGAAGCCAATAGAGGCGGAGTTAAGCCCAGCTATTGATAAGTAAGGAGATCGAGCACGGAAGGGAACAGAGAATTCTAGAGGCGCGAGGCGCACAGCGCGGGTAATCGGCCACACTGTGCTCGCCCGCATACAACTATGGACAAGTTTGTAATTCGCGGCGGAAATCCTCTGCTCGGCACGGTTCGCATCAGCGGTGCGAAGAATGCGGCTCTGCCCGCCATGGCGGCCGCGCTGCTCACCGAAGAGCCGGTCATCCTGGAGAACATTCCGCAAGTGCGGGACATCGAGACAACGCGCAGGCTGCTTTCGGCCATGGGCGCCGAGGTCGAACTGGGATACGGCCGCGCGCGCAATCGTACGAGCATCTGCTGCAAGACGCTTTCAGCACCGGAAGCCTCCTACGAGCTGGTGAAGACCATGCGTGCTTCCACCCTTGTCCTAGGCCCTCTGGTCGCACGATGCGGACGGGCCCGGGTGTCGCTCCCTGGGGGTTGTGCCATTGGAGCCCGGCCTATCGACCTCCACATCAAAGGACTGGAACGCCTGGGCGCAAAGATCGATCAGCACCACGGCTATGTCGAGGCTTCTGCCGAGCGGCTCAAGGGTGCAGAAATCGTGTTCGACAAGATCACCGTGACGGGCACGGAAGATCTGCTCATGGCGGCCACGCTTGCTGAGGGTGAGACCCTGATGCAAAACTGCGCGCAGGAGCCGGAGGTTGCCGACCTCGCCGACCTGCTGAACAAGATGGGGGCGAAGATCGAAGGCGCCGGCACGCCCGATATCCGAATCAAAGGAGTTTCCAAGCTCCATGGCGCCAAGCACCGCATTATTCCGGATCGCATAGAAGCCGCAACCTTCATCATCGCCGGCGCCTTGACTGACGGAGATCTGAACATTTCCGGATGCGACCCCAAACACCTCGGTGCGCTCCTTCAGAAACTTCAGGAAGTGGGCGTTCGGACCAAGAGCACCCGCGATTCCGTCCGCGTCGAGGGCAGTAGCGTGCTAAAGGCGGCCGACGTGACTACCGAGGAGTACCCTGGCTTTCCCACCGACGTTCAAGCGCAATACATGGCGCTCGCGACCCAAGCCGAGGGCACCTCGATTATTGCCGAAAACATCTTCGAAAACCGTTTCATGCACGCGCTGGAGATGGTCCGTATGGGGGCGAACATCAAGATCGAAGGCCGACGTGCCGTGGTCCGCGGCAAATCGCAACTCAGTGGCGCAGCCGTTCTGGCATCCGACCTTCGTGCTTCAGCGTCTCTGGTGCTCGCGGCACTGGTCGCTGATGGCGAAACCATCATCGATCGCGTCTATCATATCGACCGCGGCTACGAAAATATCGAGGAGAAGTTGCGCGCAGTAGGCGCCCAGATACGCAGAATTGGGGAGTTCTTGCCAAAAAAGCGGTGATGGAAGGTTGCCCACCCCTGCCGAACGCAGTTGGCAAGAGGGGTGGGCTCCTCCACTAGCAAACCTACTTGGGCTGTTTTCCAAACCGCAAATACGGCTTCAATGTCCTGATTCCATCGGGGAATTTCTTCTTCACCTCTTCATCAGGCATGGCAGCGGGAACAACCACATCGTCCCCTGGCTGCCAGTTCACTGGAGTCGAAACCCCGGCGCGAGCAGTCAGCTGCAGAGAATCGAGAATCCGCAAAATTTCCGCGAAGTTCCGGCCGGTGCTCATGGGATAAACCAGCATCGTCTTGATCTTCTTGTCTGGCCCGATGATGAAGACTGTCCGCACGGTCGCATTATCGGCTGGGGTTCGACCCTCCGAGGTGCTGCCGGCGCTGGCCGGAAGCATGTTATAGAGCTGCGCGACCTTCAGTTGCGGATCCCCGATCATCGGATAGTTGACCTTGTGTCCCACTGCCTCCTCGATGTCAGCCGACCATTTGCCGTGGCTTGCAACCGGATCCACGCTCAAGCCGATGATCTTGGTATTGCGCTTCTTGAACTCTGGCTCCAAACCCGCCATGTGGCCGAGTTCCGTTGTGCACACGGGCGTGAAATCCTTCGGATGAGAGAACAGAACTGCCCATCCATCCGCGATCCACTCGTGGAAGCGGATGGAGCCTTGGGTGGTTTCTGCCGTGAAATCCGGCGCGACATCGTTGATGCGTAGCATTACTGGAGATGATTCAAGCGTGGCAGTACTCATAATGCCTCCTCGATTGAAATTCTGGGATCTGGAGTAAAAAACGTCGGAAAAACAAAACCCACCCAAGCGGCTGCCGGGTGGGTCAGATCTTTGTGCCTACCCACACGCCGGCGCGAAATTACAACAGCATCGCGGGTGGGACGTCTGCATGCCGATAGGATACGCAGCGTCAAAGTACCCGTCAAACGTAAGCCTTCCCCGAAAACGGCTCCTCGAGCGCGAGCAGACACTCACGCCTTGCGAGAGTCCTTTCCCGGGGGCATTCAGCCTTTCTCCGGTTGCTGTATTTGGTGGGTAGCGCATTAAATTTCCTGGAGTAATCCTAAATTCCTGCACCTAAATGTCCTCGATTGCAATCCAACCCACATGGCAGGCCAGGCGCGCAAATTCGCTTTCACCCAGTTCGATGTGTTCACCTCCCGTCCACTCGAAGGCAATCCCCTCGCCGTTGTACATGACGCGTCCGGTCTCTCGGACTCGGAAATGCAATCCATCGCTCGCGAAATGAACCTTTCCGAGACCACGTTCATCTTCCCGCGTGAGGTTGCCATCGAGCGCGACCGGGGCACGCGCGTGCGCATTTTCACTGTGCAAGAAGAACTGCCCTTTGCAGGGCATCCCACGCTTGGCACCGCATTCTTCCTTCGCGGCACTTCCGGCGCGCGGGAGACCAGACTTGATCTCAACGTGGGGACAATCCCGGTGAATTTTGAAGAGCGCCCGGGCGAGCCCGTTTTTGGCGAAATGACGCAGCGTGACCCCGAATTCGGCATGACACACGATCGCCAAACCATTGCGAGCGTAACCGGCGTCCCTCTCGAAGATCTTGATCCGGCTTTGCCGATTCAAACCGTCTCCACCGGAACGCCTTTCACCATGCTTCCCATCCGCAATCTGGAGGCAATGGGCAGGCTGCAACTCAAGCAGCGCGAGTCCTCGGAATACTTAAAGAAGTCTGACGGAAGATTTTTTTTCTGCGTTACCCGCGAGACTGTTGACTCCTCGGCACGCATTCACGCGCGGATGCTTTTTTACAATGGAGAGGACCCCGCCACCGGTTCGGCATCGGGTTGCTGCGCCGCATGGATGGTTCAGCATGGAATTGCGCGGCCCGAAGAGCGTGTCATGATCGAGCAAGGCGTCGAGATGATGCGGCCCAGCCGGATTTTTGTTCGTGCCTCCCGAAACAATGACAGAGTGGTTAATGTACGGGTCGGTGGAAATGTTGTTGAAGTTTTGCGCGGAGAACTCTTCTTCTGAATGCGCGGACGCGAACATACGCGAAAAATCAGCGCACGCACACACGCTCGGTTTTTGCAACCGGGAAATTTCGCATTGGCATTCGCGTTACTTTACACGCGGTCCTTCCGTCGATAGGATTCATCTCGCTCTAGTCGATTTTTCAACCAATTTTTTTCCATTTTTCTCGCGGAGACACTCCGCGCTGGTTAGGAATGTCCGATGAAACCGAAAAGAACGATCCTCTGCGTTGATGACAATGAACAATCACTCTCCATTCGCAAAGTGTTGCTCGAAACGCGCGGCTATCGCGTGCTCGCGTACACCGATGCAAAGCAGGCTCTGGACCGCTTCGCGCTGGGTGGCGTGGACTTGGTGTTAACCGACCTCGTCATGCCTGGCGTAGACGGTTCCAAGCTCATCCAAGGCGTAAAGAACATTTCACCTGAAACTCCCGCCATCCTGGTTTCAGGGACAGTGAAGATTTACGAGCACGAGAGTTCTGCAGATCTTTTCCTGGCGAAAGGGATGTACATGCCCGCGGACCTGCTCGAGCGCATTCGTCTCCTTCTGGTTCGAAAGCGTGGACCGAAACGATCGCATTTCCGCAGTGCCGCCGCGCCCGAACCCCCGGTATCCAACTTTACTGCCGCGACCGCATGATCCTGGCGCCCGACGAAGGGTGCTGGCATGTCCTGAGACCCTTCGTAGGCGCTTCCCGGGTTCGTTCCGCACTAGCCACACAGGACGAGCCGTGAGAGTCGGATAGCGGCACAAGAGGAGCGCCCCGGGACCGCGAACTCCGGGTTCCTTCCATCAAGGCCCACCGTTTGCTCCCTCATCGGTGTTGTAAGATCTATACTTCGCATGCCCCCTATCATCGAAGCTCTAGATCTTCGCAAGACCTATCACATCGGGAAAATCGACGTGAACGCGTTGTGTGGCGTTTCGTTCACCGTAGAAAGAGGGGAATTTGTCTCCATCGTGGGACCTTCGGGGAGCGGGAAGTCTACGCTCTTCTACTTATTGGGAGGCTTGACGCGTGCCGATGGCGGCAAGGTCATCATCGATGGTATTGATTTCGCCCAACTTACCGATGCCGAGCGCACTCGCATGCGGAAGTCGAAGATTGGATTTGTATTTCAGAAGTTCAACCTCTTGCCGACCCTCGACGCGCGCTCCAATATAGAGGTTGCTATCGACATCGCCGGGAAAAACGGCGACCACGACCCAGGTCATCTGGAAAAAATCATTGAGCTCCTGGGTCTCACGAAGCGCATGAGTCACCGGCCGGCGGAGCTTTCCGGAGGCGAACAACAACGTGTCGCCCTGGCGAGAGCGCTGGTGAATCGCCCTGCCATCGTGCTGGCGGACGAACCCACCGGTAACCTGGACTCCAAGAACTCGGAGATCGTCCTCAGCATGCTCCGCCACTCCAACAAGGAGCTGGGTCAGACGGTGCTCATGATCACCCATAACCCGGAAGCCGCGGCCTACGGCGATCGCATCATCCACATGCGTGACGGCCAGATCGTCAAGCCGGAGCAGGATCCTCAGTGGCATACCGGACACTAAAACATTTCAGATGCGACTGGAATTCTAGCGAGCTGGTTGCCAGGTGCCATCGGCGGAGCCGTCGGGACTAGCGAGTACGACGACGTAGCCGTCTGGATCACTCATCCAACATTCCCAATGATTCGGTCCACCGGTCTCGCCTGAAGGGGGATTTCTATGCTTTGGAAGTAGGATCTTTACTTCCATTTCGACCGCGCGTTCGACCGCTGCGTCAAAATCTTGGACCTCAAACCATAATAGGACGCCATTTCCGTAGGGGCGATCCTCGGGATTGCCGATTCGCCCGTGGTGATGCTCTATCCCGAAACTATGAAGCTGCAACACGAGTTCGCCATGCCACACCAGCCGCTCGTATTCTCGTCCTCCATGATCGCTCCGGCACCCCAGCAACCGCTGGTACCAGCGGCTGCTTGCTTCCACGTCAGTTACGGCAATCAGAGGTTGGGGCTGCATGGACGTCCTCCTGTGTGAGTCCTGAGATTCGATCTCGTCTGCCGTGATCGAGGCAGATCCATCCACTATCTCACCCATCGGGAAAGTATCGTGGTTAAAAGGGTGCGAGAACGAAAGATCGTCCGATCTCGATTCTCGCGAGAAGCTGCGGGCTAGTTTATAATCAAGTCACCGAGCAGGAACTGAACCCGAGCAGGGAGTTCCGCGCGCCGATCCCTGGTAAGCCGAGGGAGCAGGTCTTTTGAGTGTTTCGTGCTGAGCGGGAGTAACTCAGCGGTAGAGTGCGACCTTGCCAAGGTCGAAGTCGCGGGTTCAAATCCCGTCTCCCGCTCCAGAAATCATGCGCCTTTCCTCGGGAAGGGCTTTTTCTTTGTACCCGCACTTGTACCCGCTTACGCATCCGTCCGGGGTCCCATTGCGCGCGATAAGGACGGGGCACCCCGCTCTGGTTCCAGTTTTATTTCTTCGGCCGCGATTCCGGGGGGACCAATCCCGCCAAACGGTAATACACAACAAGCTGGCCGTAGTGCTCGCCGCTGTGCTCGATCAAACCATAAGCTATGTCGAGGGCGCGCACTTCCTGATGGGCGTATGGCACGGTCTGCATGAGCCCTTTTTCGCCTTTGGATTGAAGGGCAGCTGCGCCGTCAGCGACGGACTTCTTGACGAATGCAACGATATCGGCCTTGGTCTTGTAGCTCTCCCGCTTCGGATCTTCTCCCGCCGGAGGCTTCTGCCCCATGACTGGATTGGTGAAGTAATAGCTGGCTCCAGCAGCATGCAGCAACTGCTCGGCGAAGCTGCGCTGTGCGGGCGTGGGCTTGAAGTCGTACTTGTCTTCGGGAAAATCTTCGGCCATGGCGACGAGCTTGTGCCCGATTTCATTCCACGAATCGAGCACAACCTTCAACTCCGGATCGGCAGGTTTGACGGCTGCTTCTTTTTTCATGGCGTCCTGCGCATGAGCGGGAAAGGCAAACACAGACGCGAGCAGGGCCATAGCGAGAAACGGAAATCTCTTCATTGTTTTCTCCACGATTGAGTTTCGCGAACGGTCACCGGGAAAATCGAAGCGGCAAAGTGGCTGCCAGTCATCCATTGACATGTTGATGGATTTCAGCGCTTCTCTCACCTACTCCAACCAGACTTCGTAGGTCATTGTGGCATTGTAAGCCTAGCCTACCTCCAGTACCCGCACGGGCGTAGGTCTTCGGCGTTGTTGCGGGGGAGGGGAGGGTGCGAAACTAGCTAAGTTGTAGCGGGGACTGCAAAGCGCAACATTGCCAAGGTCGAAGTCGCGGGTTCAAATCCCGTCTCCCGCTCCAATATCGAGAAAATCTCTCTTCGTTCCGCGCCTGGTCCCTACGTTTGGACTATCGCGGCCAAGAAAAATCAAGACCAATCGAGCCACGCGGGAAAGCACGTGCGAAGACGCTCTTTGAGGGTCGTCTTCCTTAGACCAGCTTCGCCGTGCAAGCAGAGACAGTCATTCCTGCACAGAGACGATGCTGCACGCGTGCGACCCGTCATCCACCCACGACGTCCCGTCCGCGAACGCAACTTGCTGCAAGAAAGCCTGCACATATGGGTAAAGAAACTGCTGGGCCAGATGTGTTTCCCAAATCGAGGTACGACGCCCATGCGCTGACATGTGCACGTGGTCTCCGAGCGACAGCGGAAAGCTGTGCGCCTTACCGGCATGATCGAAAAACTTCAGTGCGAAGCGATAGCTCGCAACCGGTTTGCCGGCAGTGCTATTGAACTCAATCGCGATTTGCGAATTGATGTTTTTTACCAGAATTGGCTGGATCGGGCACGACCCGCTCTGCGCCTTGGCCATACATGGAAACACTGTCGAGGCAGCCGCGAAAACCACCAGTATCTGTATCAGCGAATTGTTACTGTACTGTCGCATAGACCGTCTGCTTGAAAATGTGGTTGGAGTTGTCCACCGCTTGTACCGTAATTCTGTGCGTTTTGCCGCGGCTCATGGAAACGTACGCATTCATGGAACTGCCATTCACCTGATAGGCCTTGGTTGTTCCATCGACCCAGACCTCCAGATGATTTACAGAGGTGCTGTCCGTTGCCTTCGCGATGATATGAACCGGATTGAGCACCGCCGAGTTCGCCGTAGGTTGGCACACTGTGACCGTGAGATTTGTGGTGCTGATTGAACAATTTGGCAGCAGCGAAAAATTCAAAGAAGCGGTTGCGCCTGCGCCTACGGTCATTGTGGAACTCGCGCTCGCAAAGCCGGGTTGCGCGGCGCTTACCTTAATCGGGGTTCCGGGTGGGACGTTGAGCAACGTGTACACCCCGCTGGCGTTCGTAATCGTGTTGCCGCCGCTAAAGCTCACAGTCGCACCGGCCAAGCCCGTGGCGGTGTCATCTTTGACAATCTGCCCCGTGATGGTGCCCGCCGTTCCTCCGGTCGTACCACCTCCCCCTGAAGAGCCCGATGTTCCGCCGCTGCTCCCACCGCCGGAGCTTGAAGTCGAAGTAAGGACGAAATTCTGAGTCACCGTCGCCCCGCTTCCCAGGCTGACCGTAGCTGTAAATGGGTTAAAGCCAGTGGCGGAGACCGTCAATTGATAGGTTCCGCCGGGAATGCTTCCCGACGCGTATTGGCCCGATGTATTGGTTGTGATTGTCTCGTCAAACGCGCTCGTGCTCGCGCTTCCCACGAAATGGATCGTTGCTCCGGAGATCGCCGCCCCAGTACTGTCCTTCGCCGAACCTTGAAACTGCCCCGATCCGGTTCCCAGGAACAGCTTGCCGGTTGCCGTCATACCAGGTCCTACTTCGATATTCCGCCCCACGGGCACATAGCTTCCGGAACTCGCGACTACCGAATACGTATTCGGCGCCAACCCGCCCAAGACGTAGGTGCCGGCAGCGTTTGTTGCGGTCGACGCGGCGTTCGACTTAATCGCCGCATTGGGCAACGCGCTACAGGACGAGATGTCTTTCACCACACCGGAAATGCTTCCGACGCCTGTTCCCGTCCACTTGTGCCAGGGAATCGTGAACTGATTTCCGGAGTCAGTGAGAGAGCTGTTCAAGTATGGCGAGTAGGTCAGCACGTCGATGGTGTCAGTCGAGGGATGGAACTTCATGATGCGCAAATATCCGTTCCCGCCGTTCGACATGTTCTGGTAGTTCGCGAGAATTTGGTTGACCAGATTTCCATTCGATCCCATGTCTGAGCGACGCCCAGTCGAGTCCTGGCCCGCACCTCTGACTTCGTGTCCGCTCAATACCAGGCTGATGTTCTTGTACTGGCGCACAAGCTTCGTCCACATTGCATCCCCATCGTTGTCTCCTCCAAGGCCGTAATACTGCGCGTCAAAGCTGTTACACGCGGAAATGCGCGTGCTGTCGAAGTACTCGTAAGCGTGGGTGATAATGATGGCTTCTGCACTGGGGTTGTTCTGAACTACCTGCGCTGCCCAGGAAAGAGCAGCGTCGCGGGGATAGAATTCGAGCGCGAGTATCAAAAACTGTTGACCGTTGATCGTCACGAACCCGTAAAAGTTCTCGTTGCTTCCCTGTGGGTAACTTCCTTGCCAGTAAGCTGCATTCTGGTATCGTGACGGGCCAAAATAATGGTTGAAGTTAGACGTCGACGAGGTTCGCCCATTCGGGTTGTTGCCATCGTAATCGTGGTTCCCGATAGCGGCGAAGTATGGGATGTGGGCACTATCAAAGCTCTTGTAAGCCGAGTCAGCGGTAACCCACTGCGCCGAACTGCTGCCATTATTCACAATGTCTCCAACTCCGAGTACAAGTTGAATGTTTAACGCTGTGGCGTTGCTCACGATCCACTGTGTCTGAGAATTGAGAATGGCAGGATAAGACTCGGAGTAATACTGAGTGTCCGGCAAGACGATCACGCTGAAGTCTGCGTTTTGGGCTTCAGCTCTGGGTAGAAACGAGAGGAGCAAAGGGATCAAAAACGAAACAGAAAAGAAACGACTGCGAACGAACGAAAACATTGGGGTCCCGACTGTTACACGCTTGTGATGCCGAGTTGAGGAAGAAGGTGCTTGCAACGAAAACAGTGAGAAAACAAAAAATACTGCGTTTCTCATCGAAAAACCCAGTACCAGGAAGTAAGGGCAGAGAGCATCAAGGGCGCGCATTCCGTCGCCCCTCGACCGTGAAGCGCTCCATCGAAAGTTGATTGGTGGCATAGAAATTCCTCTCGGTTCGGAGAGAAGTGACATCGCCTGAGATCTATTCCGCGTTATGTCCCGCCATCTGTAGCCGTTGTGGTCGACAGGTGCGAACGCAAGAATGAGCTCCTTCCGGAATTAGTGAGCAAGAAAATATCTCGCTCAGATCACTGTTGGGGGGATGTAATCGTGTCAGGTCGCTTGAATGGAGTCAGGAATACTGCCTCACCATTTGCTGTGGCCCGTGCGGTATCTACGCTGACAACCAATCGAGTCGACAGTTGTCGCAGTTCAGAGCCCCGTTTCATGAGTGCTAAAATCGCACCGGTGCCGCCAAGAATTAGATTTCACGGCTGCACCCTGCCCATGCCCCGAGCTAAGTTGGCATCTTAGGTTAAGAGATTGGGAGATGATTTTTCACCTGTCATGACTGTCAGGTTAGGGGAGAAATTGTTACTAGGAGTGCTCCTCGCCGTCTTTGATGTCAGATGTCAGCGAGTCCTGCGAAGGTGGGTTCGCGAAGGTCTTTCTCAACCTATGATGGTCAGGCAGTCTTACGCCCCGCCTTGTCGGCTGGCGTGACCTTATCCAGCTCTTCGGTGCTTTGGGCGTCCAGCTTCTTGATGAGTTCCTGCGCTAGTTCGGCCACTTTGTCGGGGTCTTGTTCGGTTGCGGTCAGTTTTGCAATGTCTTGCCCACTACCGGGTGAAGCCATGCCGTTTTTCGGCACGAGGCACCTCTCGAAACTAAATTTTCGGGTAATCGAATAATATCGCGTTTCCGGTTCGGCGCTCGTAAAATTTGCTAAGGATTTGTCAATGGAAGCTGGCAGCTCTCACCGGCTGTGGCCGCATTGCCTGCTAAGTGTTTGACATCACAGCAAAGCATGAATGTCATGAATGTGAAGAGTCGCCTTGGTCATCATCCACTCCAATCAAATGTGCAAATTCGCGGGTGGACTAACATGCGACACCGCTGACATGCACAACGTTATCCAATCTGCGTTCCAGGTATCCCGCCCCCCCACCTCGGATGTCGGATCAAGGTGCGACACTACAGTGGCAGTAATTCGAGGTATATTCACTTCGACCGACGCTTCGACTGGAGTTCTAGATATCAAAATCCAGGCGGACAGCGTGCATAGCGGCAGGGAGTCTAAGGACAACAAGCTGAAGGAGAAAAATGCTTCGATGTGAAGCGAAATCCGTATATAACATTCCATTCCACGAAAATCATACAAACGAGTCCTGACACTTTTGAGAGGCAGGGGTGGCACGGGAACGATCAAGGGCTACGGGCGATCAACCGCAAGGATTATGGATTGGGAGGCGGAACTAGGTTCGTATCAATTGCCGATCGTCTGGACGTTACAATTGACTTCAGGGCCACACGGGTCGGACCTCCTCTGGTCTTTAAGAAGCGATAATCAAGAACCATTCACGGAAGCTGCGATCACTCCTATGAAGCAGAAGTCAAGTTTTGCAATCAGGCAAAATTGCAATCTGCCCTTGTCATTCGCGTCTTTCGAACTCCGTGAGAGCGATGCCAGCCGTTATGGGCCGCGCTTGACGGTGGCGTTTCTTGGCGCTTTGTTCACCTCCAAAGCTGCGGTATCTTAGGAATCGCTCATCAGTAAGACAGCAGTGAGCTGGAGCTGGCCGGTTCGTGATGCGTCCAAGTTCACACGGGCAGGCCAGATCCTTCTTTTTCCCATCACGCGCCGCCGACCCACCCTTACATCTCTCGCCTTAGTCCGGGCTCCTCTCGTTTCTGTAATTCTCTCCTAGGGCTTCCAACGACACTGACTCCGGCAACATCTCACCGGCAAGTTCGGCGCCTCGCAATTTCCAGCGGGCGCCATCAAGGAGTTCCCCCATGCGGCAGTGCCGTGCATGCCTTGCTCTTTCTCTCTATTTGTTCCTCCCTGGTTTGTTACTGCTTGCTGTGGCCAATGCGCAAACGCCAGCCTCGTGCACGTTTACCATGTTCAGTCCGCCAGCCGGATTTTCCGGCGACTTTCTGCCCATGGGCATCAACCACTACAACACTGTGGTCGGAGGCGCCTATACCACGAACCAAAATTCAGAGAAGGGCTTCACTCGTTTCTCCGGAGGCGGTGTCAGCACCTTTGCGCCATCGGGCGCCCTCTTTACGGTCCTGAATAAGCGCAATCTGAACGGCACTTCCGTCGGCCAGTATGGCAGTTCAGACACCGGCACCTTTCCGCTCTCCGGTACGCATGGACTGATCCTCAATTCAAAGTCCTTCGCCACATTGGATTATCCCGGCGCGGGTGCGACGGCGCTCACAGGTATCAACAAATGGAACACCATTGCCGGGACTGCGCTCAGCACCAGCACCGGCGGCGACTTCGGCTTCAGGCACGCGAATGGGACGTTCTCCAAAATCATGTTTCCGCACTCCGTGCAGACTACCGTCGCCGCAATCAACGACAAGGGGGTGATCGTCGGCGGCTACGAGCTGGGCAGCTTCGAAAATCCCTGGTCCGGCTACATTCTGCAGAACGGCGCGTTCAAAAGCCTGAGTTACGTACCCTCAGACATCAACAACTCAGGAACGATTGTTGCCGGAAATCAGATTCACTTCTCCAACGGAACCGTCAAACAAGTGAACGTGTCCGGAGCCAACAACGTTTCTGTGAACGGGATCAATGATCTCGGAATCATCACCGGTGCGGCGCATTTCGGAGGCACGCCCGGGACCTGGATGGGTTTCATTGCCACCTGCCACTGATGGATGGGGCAAGGCTCGCGCTCTCATCCTGGGTGCTGCGTTCCTTCAGGTGCGAGCCTAGCCACGGTCACGCTTTTTCACGGATTCATGGGCAAGCCGGAAGTTGATTGCTGATCTATAAAGGTTTGGACGGCAGGAACGACAGTAAACCTGGATTGGAAACATAACTCTTCAGTAGCCCACATAATAGTGCAATTGGCGCGGTACCCAAGTGGTAAGGGAGGTCTGCAAAATCTCTAAGAATTCGCGCCAGACACGGGTTTCAGCGACTTACGCGTTCCCCCGCAGCCTTCATTCGGGGCAATTCGGGCAGTTTGGAAGCCCGCGCACAACGCGAAAACACAATCATTCGCACGTGCCACCTAGATTAGAGACGCCAAGCCTCACTAGACGCTAAAAGAGCTTGCAACTCAGGCGGGAACGCGGAATAGGCGACTCCCTCGCTTCGAGCAATGTCCATTAAGCGCGACGATGCTCCCACGTTCGATTAGTGCGCCTTCCCAAACCCCTCTCCTTTGCGAAGCGCTTCCAATTCAGCCAACAAAAGAGGTTTGTGAATGCACTTCGCTTTTGTGATCCGCTAGCACTAGTGCCAGCCCTGCCTTCTGATTTGGCCAAATGCTTCTCACTAGCTACAATTCTCAGCGTCCCCGAAACAAAACCGTGAAGCTGCCCTTAATCGAGTTCGAATCTACCCTGTCCGACTTCGCCGCTGCCCTGAAAAAAGGCAGCCGCACTGTTGCCGCCCCGCCGGAAGTGCGAAACAGACTTGCGGCGGGGTCACAAGAATCCAGGTCTGGACACTGCCATGCTTCGGCTGTCGGGTGGGTCGCCGCGTGCTGCTCCTCATGAAGTCCTTGTCACGGTTGCTGCGCACTTGTTTTTGTGCGTGGATCTTTTCGCTTCTTGTTTCGGCAAATTCCCAGGTGTTTCTGTGGTCGCAATCCAGTGGCGGCCGCGGCGACAATTCAAAAGCACTGAACAGAAGCGGCACCATAGCTTCTGAGCAAGAGAACGCCCGCATCCTGCTCTTGGAAGACATCCAGTCAGGCCATCTTGCCGAAGCTATCGGTCGCGGTCGTGAGTTCGCCGCTCGCTGGCCCAACGTTGGAGAAATCCATCATTTGCTTGGGTTGGCGTATTTCAAAAGTCAGCAAAGTGCGTTGGCTGTTGACGAACTGCGAAAAGCGGAAAATCTCGAACCCTCAAGTCCAGACATTCCTTTTGACTTGGCGTTGGTCTTTCTGAGCCAAGCGGAATACGCCGCCGCCGCCCCCGAACTGGAGAAAAGCGTAAAATTCAAACCAAACAATGTGATAGCCCACATCCTCCTTGGGCGCACTTACCAGAACACGAATCGAACATTGCAGGCCGTCGATGAGTTCAAGATCGCCGTTCGCATCGACCCCTCCGTTTCTCTTGGTCACTACCACCTTGGTTTTGCGTATGGCAGTTTGGGGCTTAATGAACGGGCGATTCGCGAATATAAGAAGGAGATCGAGCGTAGCCCAAGTAATCCCGACGTGCTTTATCAACTCGGGCACACTCTGCTGGAATCGGGTGAGCTGAAATCAGCACAGGCATACTTGCAGCGCGCCAGCGAGGTAGATCCCCAAAATGCAGATGCTCTGTACGACCTGGGCAAAGCAATCCTGCTCGGAGGCGATGCCAAAACAGCGATTACACGGTTGCAGCGCAGCGCTGCTTTGAAACCTTCTGATCCGGGACCTCATTTTCAATTGGCTAAAGCCTTCGACAGACTCGGTAGAGCTGAAGATGCACGCCAGGAGCGGCAAAGATTCGCCGAACTGAAGAAAGCCCAAGCGCAATCAGGAGGAATGGCTTCGGGCCGAACTCAGTGACCGATTCTCCGCGGATCCAACTCCTCAGCATTGCCATTCTGTGTGTTATTGGGACGTTCTTTGCAACTCCTCAGGCGCGGACTCGTTCGGCAGGGTCAAAGTCCTCTACCTCGCAATCTGCGCAATCAGCTCCGAAGGCGGTAACCTCAATCGCATTCTCTGACGTGACTGCCGCAGCCGGCATCGAGTTCCATCTCACCTGCGGCACTGCCGAAAAGCGCTACATCATGGACTCAATGTGCGGAGGTGTCGCTATCTTCGATTACGACAACGACGGTTGGATGGACCTCTACTTCGTAAACGGCTCAACGCTCGAAGATCTTCGGGCGGGCAAGGGACACACCGGAAAGCTTTACCACAACAACCACGACGGCACTTTCACAGATGTGAGCGCAAACTCAGGACTGAACCAGCGTGGTTGGGGCTTCGGTGTCGCGGTCGGAGACTACGACAACGACGGATGGGAGGATCTCTACATCACCTACCTCGACGGCGGCATTCTGTATCACAATAACCACGATGGTACTTTCGCCGACGTAACTCTACAAGCCGGTGTCGCCAATGCGGGCCACTGGGGTACGAGCGCCAGCTTTGGTGACTATGACAATGACGGAAAGCTGGATCTTTATGTCGCCACGTACGTCGATCTCGATCTGAACCATCTCCCGGAATTCGGCCAGGGGCCCTTCTGCACCTATCGAGGTATTGCGGTGTCGTGCGGCCCCCGTGGTTTGAAAGGGGCGCGTGACCGCCTCTTCCATAACAATGGTGACGGCACATTCACCGATGTCACCGAACAGCTCAACATCGACCCTGGCGACTACTACGGCCTGGGAGTGATGTGGTTAGACTACGACCTCGATGGTTGCGAAGACATCTACGTAGCCAACGATTCCACTCCATCTTTGCTGTATCACAACAACTGCCATGGCGGCTTCGACGAAGTCGGGACTCAGGCTGGCGTAGCCTACAACGCCGACGGCAAGGAGCAAGCTGGAATGGGCGTCGACAGTGCCGACTACGACAACGACGACTGGCCCGACATCGTCAAAATCAACTTTTCTGACGATACCAATAACTTGTATCGAAATGATCGGGGCAAGGAGTTCACCGACATGGGTGGTCCGTCGGGGTTTGGTCCCATCAGTACACCTTTCCTCGGTTTCGGAGTTAAGTTTCTCGACATCGACAATGACGGCTGGCCCGACATCTTCATCGGCAATGGTCACGTGAACCCTCAGGTCGATCAGCACACCTTTGGGGTGACCTACGCGGAACGCCCACTCTTGTTTCGCAATTTGGGGAATGGCAAGTTTGAGGAAATTGGAGAGCGGGTCCGCTCAGTCATCGCGAACGCGAAGCCGCCATTTTCTCGACGCTATGTAGCTCGGGGAGTTGCCACGGGTGATTTGTGGAATCGAGGCGACGTCGATATTGTTATGACCGTACTCGATGGCTCACCGCTTATTTTCAGGAACGAAAGTAGGCGAGCCGGGCAGAAAGGCGCCGCAAACCACTGGCTCGGAATAAAGCTAGTGGGGACAGATTCGAACCGGGATGGATTTGGAGCTCGCGTTGAGATTAAAGCCGGTGGACTGAGGCAGGCTGCCGAGGTGCGCGCGAACTCAAGTTTCGAATCTGCCAGCGATCCCCGCCTTCACTTCGGGCTCGGCACTGCCCGCCAAGTTGATTCCACCACAGTTCATTGGCCGTCGGGAAAAATCGATACCCTCGGCCCAGGTGCTGCCGATCGGGAGGTAGTAATCAGGGAAGGCTCGAGCCCGGCACGACCCAGTTCTAAATGACCGTTCTGACCTGCTTACCGGCTGGAAACTCCGCTTTGCTTCAACAACTTGATTGTTAACATCAATTTCGCTTGAGGCCTGTCTCTTTGCACTCAGGTTTGTCCAACTGATGAATTCCGGAGCATACATAATCCGTTCCGTCATGTACATCGATCCATGTAGGATCCATTAGGTTATATATGTCGACTTATACAGGGAATCCGAGCTTGACAGTAAAACCGAAGTGGTAGCAAAATCTCCGCTGCCTGGTGAAAGGCAATGTGATTGGGGTCACATTTTGGGGACTTCGGGTCGTGGGCTGAAAACTTGGAAAGAGGGTTGGCCCAATGACGATCCGGACGCTCTGCTTGCCTTTCTGTTGTTCCCTCTTCGCTCTCGCTGCCCTTGCCCAAATCCAAAACGGACAGCTTTCCGGCGACGTAACCGATCCCTCGGGCGCCGCGGTTAGCAATGCGCAAGTGCAAGTGCAGAACACTGCTACGGACTTAACCGTAAGCGCTACCACGAATCAGCAGGGCCACTTTGTTGTGAATCAGGTTCCAGTCGGTAGTTATCTGGTAACGGTAACCGCTGCAGGCTTTCGCACTGAATCCCACAGCGGGCTGGTGGTGAACGCCGGATCGATCACCCACTCCGATTTCAAACTTCAGGTCGGGTCCACGAAGGAAGTTGTTGAGGTATCTGGGGAGACACCAGTTGTCGAGACCGAAAGTTCACAATTGGCAGTAGTCGTTAGCGGAGCTCAGGTGGCCAATCTGCCCCTGAATGGCCGCAACGTTTACGACCTGATTCAGTTGGCTCCCGGTGCCGTCAATGTGAATGGCACGGATTTCGAGAATGGCCACGGCACCGTAGTGAACGGACTTCGAGAAAACTTCAATGGCTTTCTAATCAATGGCACATCAAATAAAGGATTGAGCGGCGGGGTTAATAACGTACCCATTCTTGACACGGTCGAGGAATTTCAACAGCTCACGTTAAACAACTCTGCGCAGTATGGAAGCAGCGCCGGCGCGATCACAAATCTTGTAACGAAGTCCGGCACCAACAGTTGGCACGGCAGCGCCTGGGATTTTGTTCGGAATGACAAGCTGGATGCGAACGATTTTTTTGACAATAATGTCACCCAAAACCCAGACCCACGTGACCCGACGAAGCCATTCCACCCGCCGCTACGCTTCAATCAGTTCGGGGGTACTTTGGGTGGCCCTATCATGAAGGATAAGCTGTTCTTCTTCATTTCCTATCAACAGAGCCACTTCACAACCAATGCGCCGCCGACCCCGATTTTTCAGGAGTCGCCTGAATTCCGTCAGGCCGTCATGGGCGCATTGCCCAATTCAGTGGCCGCACTCATGTACAAGAACTTTGCTCCTTCCGGAACGGGCTCGAACTGCACAACTTGGCCGGGAGCTGTTGCGACAGAAGGTATAACTGGTATTCCGTACATTGACGCGTCCTTTGCCGCCCTCGATTCTGTAATGGTTAAGGGTGTCACACCCTTTATCTGCGACAGCATCGCTATCTATGGCCAGCAAACACAGACCTTTGGAAACCTCTTTCAGGGCAAAGAGGCGTCGGGCAGAGTTGACTTTACACCGAGTCCCAAAGACCGTTTCTTCATTCAGTACAACTGGCAGCGAACCACGGATACGTTCGGGCCGTGCACAACTGCCTGTACTCGAGGGTTCACCAATCCAACACACAACATTTACCCAAACGGACAGTTCACTTTTAACCACACATTTAATCCCCATGTGTTGAATGAGTTCCGAGCCGGCTACACAAGTTTCTTGCAGACGATTGGGACCAATATCCCGGGAGTGCCTTCCTTGGTCTTTGATGACGGCGTATCTGGGTTTGGCTCTTACAATGGCTACCCTCAGCTGTTTAAGGAGCACGAGTATAGCTACGGCGACATGGTGTCAATCAACCATGGCTCGCATAATCTGAAAATCGGCGCGGAGTTTAAACGGAATATCGAAAACAGCGAGTTCAACGTTGCTCGCCCATCATACGAGTTCTTCGACACCATCTGGTTTGCCGCTGACGCTCCCTACTTTGAGGTAGCGGGTGTTGATCCAGGTTTTAACTCCGGAAAACCTGCACAACTTGCAACCAACATCCGCCACTGGCGCAATCTTGAGTTCGGGGCCTACTTCCAGGACGATTGGAAAGTAAACCGCCGGCTCACTTTGAACCTTGGACTGCGTTATGACATTTTCCAGCGCCATCACGAGCTAGACAATCTGGCAACTACCTTCATCCTGGGATCAGGCAAGAGCATCCTCGATGACACTGCAACGGCAGCCGGTCAGCTGCGCAGCGCAAACGTAGACTGCACCGATCCCCGTGCGACGTTGGCCGGGGTCTGTGGTCCAGGTGGTTTCGCCTCGGCGAAATCCTTAGGCAAGGGCGATCACAATAACTTTGGTCCTCGCATTGGTTTTGCTTGGGACGTGTTCGGCGATGGCAAGACTTCGTTGCGCGGCGGATTTGGCGTTTCCTATGAATCGACTCTCTACAATCCTCTTTCCAACTCGCGATGGAACCCTCCGTATTATTCCTTCAATGAAGCTGATAGCGCAGCCTTGGACGGCGGTGATTCGGTGATCGTCTATGGCCCCACCACCTGCGACTCGACCGGTTCCGTTTGCAACCCGAGTGGAGCCGCCCCTACGTACCTGGGGGCACCTTCGAACCCGGGCCAGGGCGTTGGCGCCCAGGCTGTAGGGAATCTGTCCGGGTGGGCTGCAGCCAACCCGCAAACGGCGTTCTTGACAGGCATTATCTTCCCGCAAGGTGTGCGCGACCCGTACGTGTACAACTACTACTTGAGCACACAACGCCAAATCTTCCCAAAGACTACGCTTCAGATCGACTACGTCGGAACAACGGGCCACAAACTGTTTCGTGCGGATGACATCAATCGTCTTCCCGGAGGCCGGATGCCTGTCGGAGCCTGTGTGAAGGATGACATTGGGCGTACGCTGTGTGGCACGCCTAGTGGGCACATAAACGGCAACTATGGCACTCTCCGCGTTTGGGAGAACGCCGTAAACTCCAACTACAACGCGCTGCAGGTGGGCCTCAAGAAACAGGTAGGACACGGTCTGCTATTTAACGCGAACTATACCTGGAGCCACAGCATTGATAACGGTTCGACTTGGCATAGTGGCGCAACAACCGCAAACGGGGACGCCGCAGGCGACGGCTTTACCACCGACTGGACCCGGCCTAACCTCGATCGCGGCAACTCTATATTCGATATTCGGCACCGGATTGTGCTGAATTGGGTCTGGAGCCTGCCTCTTGGAAACCATAAGGGTTTCGCGGGGGCCCTACTGGGTGGGTGGTCGTATAACGGTGACTTCGCGTATCAAACCGGTGCACACTGGTCTCCGTACACTCGGGCGAACGAAGATCTCGTAGAAACCTCCGACCTTTCAACTCCTTGTAGCGTAGCTGACATTAACGGCGGCAATTGCACCAATATCGGTGGCGATTTCATGCTCAGCCGTGCTAATAGCCATGGTAGAAACTCGCGCCCGAACTCCACTATTCGTGGCTTTAGCGGAGCCACCCACGACATGTGGGCCAACGGCTTCGGCGGTCACTTCCTGGATGGCACGATCTTCAGTAGTTCGCCATGTTTAGGCTGCCCCGGAAACCTTGGGCGTAACACGTTTGTTGGGCCTCCCCAATCGGTTTTCGACATGTCTCTCTTCAAAAACTTCCAAATTGGGGAGCGAGTCAACTTCAGATTCAGCGTTGAGGCTTTCAACGTGTTCAATCACACAAACTTTGTCCTGGCGAACTCTGGTCAAGCTTCACTAGAGACAACTCACAACCAGATTCCCACCGAGGGTGACGTGCTAAATGCGACGGGCGCGCACTCAAACTTTGGACAGGCTGGGGGAACCTTGAATGCCCGGAATCTCCAGCTAGGTCTGAAATTGACATTCTAGGCTAGCTGTAAACAGGGCTTGTGGCATTGCAACAAGCCCATTTACTTTCCACTTTAACCAGGCGACCAATGCGCTTCCGCGCGCAACTTTTCGGGGCTATTCTTCTCATCTATTGCACTTGCGTGTCCGCTCAGCAAGGCGGGGTTGGCAGCATTATCGGGGAATTACGCCAGGTGCGAGGCGATTTTCCGGGGCGCATCTTTGTAGAGCTTCAATTCCGCAGTGCAACCATGGCAAGCGCCTACTCCGACGAGGAGGGCAAATTCAGCTTCAATGGGTTAAACAGTAATCCATATCACGTCGTCATCCACGACGATCACTATTATCCTGTCGATCAGCTCGTCGTCCTGGACGTCTCGATATCGCCGACTTTAGTAGTGCATATCGGTCTCACCCCTCGCCAGGAACAAAAACAGGATCCACTTTCAAGCAGAACCAAGGGGAGTACCTCCAACACCGTGGCCCCCTCGGAATATCAAAAGCGTTTCCCGAAAGAGGCCCGCAAGGAATTTGACAAGGGAGTCAAAGCCGACAAAGATGGTCAAAAGGAAGAGGCGATACGACACTATCTGAAGTCTCTGGATATCGCTCCCGACTATTACCCCGCCCATAATAATCTTGGTTCAGAGTATTTAGCAAAAGCAGATTTCGCTGCCGCTCGCAACGAATTTGAGCAGGTAATTCGGCTGAACCAAGGCGATGCCGCTGCTTACTTCAATCTTGGCAACGCTTGCATGCTCATGGGGAAATTGCCGGACGCCGAGCAATACCTCAACCAGGGAATGCGGCGCGAGCCAAACTCCGCGCTGGGCCATTTCTTGATGGGCTCGTTGCAAATGCGCCAGGGGAAGCCTGACGAGGCGGAACGAATGTTGCGGGATTCCATTCGGCTTGACCCGGCAATGGCAGAGTCGCGCCTTCAGTTAATCAATCTTCTCTTGTCGCGCGGTCGGCGAGATGACGCTGCAACCGAACTCCGCTCCTTCGTCGCTGCTTTTCCGGAGAACGTATTCACACCGAAAGCCAGGCAACTGCTTCACAAACTGCAAGGCGAAGGCGTAATGCGAGACTAACGGATGCACCGGGAAGTTCACTTACTCCGACTTCGGTTGTCTGTTTCTATTGCTAATCAGTTCGCAAAAAGCTGTCTTCAATTCGCAGGCGCGCTTGTACTCGCGGGCTGAGAGAGCCTTGCGCTTAACCTGCTCATAGGCGAAACCTAGGTTGAGGTGGGCTTCGGCAAACCCGGGTTGTATTCGCAACGCGCGTTGGTAGGTCCTAATCGCGTCCTCGTGGCGCCCCGTGCGCTCGTAGCAGACCCCAAGAAAATTCAAAATCCTAGCATCCTTCAAGCCTAGCTCGACTGCTTTCTGGAAATGTGGGGCTGCCGCAGCGTAATCCTTCTGTTCGTAGTACAGCATGCCCAAATCTCGATGCGAGATTGCGAAATTGTCCTGGATGGCTATTGACCGATTTAGGTCCGCAATAGCGGCGACCGTATCCGTTCGTGCCTCTATGGACCCCAACTGGTAGAGCGCCTTATAGTTTTGCGGATTGAGCGTCAGTGCCTGCTTGATCCAGTGCCGGGCTTCCTCGTACCTAGCTGTGAAAGACAAGGCCGATGCCAGCCCCGTCATCGCCTGATCAAACGTCGGATTCAATTCCAGGCATTTCTGAAACTCCTTGGCGCTGGTTTCCCAATCCTTGCGGCGGGCGGCGGCCTCTCCTGCCATGAAAGGCAGGATGTACATCTTCGGCTCCTGCCGCTGCACATTGGCGAGAAGCTGCTCCGCCTCGGGGAATTTCCCCACGCGAAACGCGTCCTGCGCTGCCAAAATCGTGTTGAATTCCTCAACTTTATCTTTCGGATCGGCAAGCCCTGTACTCAGCGTTTCCGCCGAGACAGGCGACCGGTACGCGACGTATCCAAGCGCCCGAAGCTTTTCCTGCGCACCCGCTGCCAACGAACTTGCCTGCGTCGACGCCGGCGCAGCATACCTCTTCGATTGCAGCAGAACGTTCAGCTTCTCTTTCATCACTGCCAGCGTAGCCGGCTGCTGCGAGGCAATATCGTGTTTCTCTTCAGGATCGGTGGCCTCGTCGTACAATTCGGGCCTGGGCGCATCGATGTAGCGATAGTGACCCACCTGCAGCGAGTGCAGTGGACTCCATCCGAATGAACTGAATGGATAGAAGGTCTCGCTGTAGTTCGCACTTCTCTCGGCGCCGCTTTTCCGATCCAGCAACCCCGGGGCGCTGAACTGGTTTTCGATTTTTTCTTTAATGCCCGCGATGTGCAAGAGCGTGGGCGCGATCGCGATCGTTTCCACTGGGTCGGAGACGCGCCGTATTTTGGAACCTCGGCCGAGAGGCAGTTTCACTATCAACGGAACGCGTACGGTGGAGTTGTAGAGAAAGAATCCGTGCTCCTGCTCCCCGTGCTCGCCCAGCGACTCGCCATGGTCACCTGCCGCCACGATCAGCGTCCGCTGGTACTGCTCAGCGCTTTTGAGCCAGGTCATCAGTCGTCCGAGTTCATGATCTGCGTACGCGATTTCTCCGTCATAAGGACGGTCGCGGTACTCCGTCCGATATGGCTCCGGCGGATTGTAAGGACTGTGCGGATCGTACAGGTGCAGCCATAAAAAGAAAGGACGCCTGCTAGCCCGCATCTTCTTGAGCCAGCCAATCGTGCGAGTCACGCTGGCGTCAGCTCTCCGATCCACCAGGCCGGGCTCTTTTGTCTGGAAGGCTTCCGGCGAAAACGCGTCGTCGTAGAAATCAAAGCCTCGGGCGAGCCCCCAGCTGCGGTCGAGCACAAACGCGCTTACCACCGCGCCGGTAGCGTAACCGTTTTCCTTGAACGCCTGGGCGACCGAGCGGAAACGCGCATCGAGCGGCTGTCCGGTGAAATCCTGCACCCCATTCTGGAAGGGATACGTGCCGGTTAGAATCGCCGTGTGGGATGGCCACGTCAGCGGGACCTGCGAAACCGCATGCTCGAACAAAACGCCATCCTCAGCAAGCGCGTCCAGCGTTGGCGTGTGGATCTTTGAGTAGCCGTAACACCCGACGTGATCCGCACGTACTGTATCGATCGTGATCAGGATAACGTTTGGTTTAGCAGGCCCTTGCGACCGCGGCGATTGCGGTGAAGCGGATGCACAAGCGAACACACCGCAGAGCAGCAAAACGCGTATTCGGCTGCGGCTGGTCATTGCGGCTGTACCTGCTGTGCCCTGCGCATTTCTTCCTGTGCTTGTTGGTCCATTCCTTTCGCTGAGTAAGCTTGGGCCAAATCGGCGTGAATGGAAGCATCCCGCGGCAGAAGTTCCGCAGCTTTCTGCAATTCCACAATCGCCTCATCCAGTTGTCCCTGATAAAGCAGCACCTCGCCCAGCGCCTTGTGGGGCAGCGGATAGTCGGGCGCAACGCTTTCAGCCTGCCGCAGGGCCGCCACTGCCTCTGGGACCATCTTCTTCTGCAGATACGCGGCGCCGAGATTGTACGCAGCGTCAAAGTTGGTCGCGTCGAGCTCCAGAGTGCGTTTCAGCATGCGGATTGCATTTTCCATGTCTCCGCTTCTTGCATACGAAAGGCCCAGCTGATAAGCCGCAAGAGCATACTCCGGACTCAACTCCAGCACCCGCTGCAGGTGTGCAATCGCATCGGGAAAACGCTTCATGCGGTAGTAGTTCAGGCCGAGTATGTAATGCGCGGGAATGGAATCCGGCTCAGTCTTCAGCACCTGGTCGAGCTTTGCCGCGGACTGTTCGTACCTGCCGTGCTGGCTGTCAGCCATAGCATCGGAAAACAATTCGTACGTCTGAATGCGGTCCTTTGGGTCCGGCAGGCTGTGATTGTTGGTCGCAGCTGACCCGCCACCTGAGAAGGCCGCATAACCGAGGGCCCTGAGCCTCTCCGTCAATGCAGGATCAAGCCCGGCTTTCGACGCCAATTCCTGCCTGGCGCTGTAGTCGCGGATCAACTCGGAAAGCTTGGCGGATAACGCCTGCGCCACAGCGGGTTTCTGGGAGAAAAGATTGTTCGTCTCTCCTGGATCGGCGCTCAAGTCGTATAGCTCAGGTTTGGGTGCGTCGATAAAGTGATAGCGATCGGTCTCGATTCCTCGAAGCTCGCTCCAGTTGAAATGCAGGCGCGGCAGGAACGTCTCTGCGTACAGGCTGCGGGACTCTTGCGGCTGGCTCTCCATCAACCGCAGCAGGGTGCGTCCCTGAACCTGAGCGGGAATCGGAATATGAAGGGCTTCGAGCACTGTGGGCATCAGGTCGGCGAGGTTCACCAGTTCGGTGGATGTTTTCGCATTCGCGCTAACGGACCCCGGCATATGAACGAGCAGTGGCACGTGAAGCGTGGCGTTGTAGATAAAGAAGCCGTGGGTCTTTTCGCCATGCTCGCCTAAGCTCTCCCCGTGATCACCAGTCAGCAAAATGAGTGTGTTCTGATACAGCCCCTTTTCTTTCAGAAAGCGTATTAAGCGCCCAACCTGTTCGTCGGCAAAAGCAATTTCGCCGTCGTAGGGATGCTCTTTGTATTCCGTGCTGTAAGGCTCAGGAGGCTGGTAGGGATAGTGCGGGTCGTAAAGGTGCATCCAGAGGAAAAACTTCTTCTGATAATTCTTGCTCAGCCAATCCAGTGTCACATCTGCCACTACATTGCCGGGGCGCTCCATCTGGTCGAGGTTCGCTTCCTGCAGGCGATTGAAGTCGAAATGGTCGTAGTAGAAATCAAAGCCCCGGTTTAAACCGAACCTTGAATCGAGCACCGCCGATGCAACCACCGCCCCGGTCGCATAGCCATGATTCTTCAGTACTGAAGCAAGGGTCGCTTGACTGTCGCTCAGCTTATTGCCGGCGAAGTCGTGCATGCCGCTGAATGTCGGATATGTACCCGTGAAAATGGTTGTGTGCGACGGCAGAGTGACGGGAACCGACGTGTAGGCCCTCTGGAAACGCACCCCACCCACTGTCAGTGAATCGATGTTGGGGGTGTGGATCTGCTTGTAACCGTAGCAGCCAAGATGGTCGGCGCGGAGGGTATCAACGGTTATGACAACTACGTTTGGTTTATGCGCGGGATGGATCGCTTTGCCGTAGGGTGCGAAGCAACAAAGCGCCGTAAGCACCACGAAACAACGGGGAGAAACATGGGTTGGCCGAATTATATCCGATGCTCCAAAGGCCGCTGCCCCTCAGCACCATCGTATACCTGTGCTAATCTGACGCCAAATGAGAGCCGCTGGTTTGCTGCTCACGCCGTCCTTTGCCTTCTTCTCGTGTATTGCCCTCGGACAAACCGCGGCCCGCCCCCCGGACGTCTTCCTTATTACGCTCGATACGCTCCGCGCCGACCACGTGCACTGTTACGGCTACAAAGATGTCCAGACCCCTGCGATCGACAGCCTGGCTTCCGACGGCGTCCGTTTTGAGCAGGCTTTTACACCAGCTCCAATAACCAACTCTTCCCACGCAACGATTCTCACGGGTTTACTCCCCAGTGTGCATGGCATGACCGACTTTGGCGTTCCACTAGCGCCGGATCATAGGACAATGGCTGAGCTTCTGAAGGCGAACGGCTACCAGACAGCTGCCTTCATCGGTGCAATCATCCTCGACAGCAACACGCTGGCTCCTGGCCTGAATCGTGGCTTTGATTTCTACGACAACTTTCCAGAACATTCTTCTGCAAAGTCACGCTGGGGACGCGTCGAGCGCCGTGGCATGGACGTAAGCACTCGCGCTCAAAAGTGGCTGGCGGCGCATCCTGCGGGACCACATTTCCTGTGGCTGCATCTCTACGACCCCCATGATCCTTACGAGCCGCCCGCTCCATACTCGCAGACGTACAAAAATCATCTTTATGACGGAGAGATCGCCTATGCAGACTCGGCGCTAGGGAACTTCCTGGACTTTATCAAACGGCATGATTGGTACAAGCAGGCAATCATCATCATCGTAGGGGATCACGGTGAGAGCTTAGGCGAGCATGGCGAAGACACTCACGGGATCTTCCTTTATGACTCAACGACGCACGTCCCTCTGATTGTGAAGCTGCCCGCGGGTGCAAATCTTGGAAGGACGATCGCCGCGCAAGTGCGCACTACCGACATCCTCCCCACAGTTCTCGATCTTCTTTCCTTTCATGTTCCCGATGGGCTGAATGGGGGGTCGCTGAAGCCATACCTCGCAGGAGGCAAAAACCAAGACCGACTTGCCTTTGGGGAGACTGATTACCCACTCCGTTTCGGATGGGCGTCGTTGCGTTCAGTTCGCACACCGGACTACCAATTCATCGAGGCGCCGCGCCCTGAACTCTACGAACTCCGGACTGACCCAGGCGAACACAACAACCGTTACGAGCCTTGGGACGCAGCGGTAAAAAGTGCACGCGCGATGCTTGCCGATCTGCGTTCGAAGCTTCCGGAGAAACCTGCGTCCGATGCCACTGTACCGCAGCAAACCATGGACGAACTGAGGGCGCTGGGCTATCTGGGACGTGCAGATGTGGGTAGTTCGACGACTGTTCCGGAGCCCTCGCTGCTGCCCGATCCCAAGGACAAGATCAGGGAGGCAAACCTGCTGCATCACGCCATGATAGCTTCCGAGGACAATCGTCCAGCCGAGGCCCGCATGGCCTTGGAGAAGGTGCTCGCGAGTGATCCACAGTCGCCCACGGCACTGC
>Ga0157374_10000145_pt1 | contig 64560 bp, 54 predicted proteins | sample M25metaG_FD_115308 | JGI IMG/M metagenome (GOLD analysis project Ga0157374, IMG submission 115308) | Miscanthus rhizosphere microbial communities from Kellogg Biological Station, Michigan, USA - M2-5 metaG | ecosystem: Host-associated > Plants > Roots > Rhizosphere > Soil | place: USA: Michigan...
CAACTGTGAAGCGATTTGCCGATACAGCGCATGCTCGAACTGCGTGCGTGTCTCGCGGCTTGCGAGCGGCACGACGAAATGCGCTTTGGGGAACACTTCCAGAAGTTCGCGCGCGGTTTCGATGAATAAATCCGCGTGATAGTCCAATTCTGTTTGCCGACTGCCGGGCAGCAAGGCAATCACGGGACATGCCTGATGCAATCGAATTTGTTCCCGTGCCGAAGCGCGGTCGGGCACATCGGGAATGGCATCGGCTAGCGGATGACCGACATAGGACGCGGGTATGCCGGCCTTTTCGTAAATGGGTGCTTCGAAGGGAAACAACGTCAGTACTTTGGACGCAGCCGCACCGATTTTTTTAATGCGTTCGCCGCGCCAAGCCCAGATCGATGGGCTTACGTAGTGAATTGTCGGAATGCCCTTTTTTTTTAACGACTCTTCCAACGATAAATTGAAGTCGGGTGCATCGATACCAATAAACACATCGGGGGGCGATGCAATCAATCGGTCGCGCAGTTGATTGCGAATGCCGAGGATCTCACGATAGGACTTGAGCACTTCCACATAACCGCGAACCGCGAGCTTTTCCATGGGATACCAAGACTCGGCTCCCTGCCCTTGCATATGCGGTCCGGCAATGCCAACGAATTCGATATTGCGATCATGCGCACGCAGCGCTTTGATCAACGATCCACCGAGTAAATCGCCGGATGCTTCGCCGGCAACGATGCCGATTTTCATTAACGGACAATGCCGCGTTTAGCGGTTTCTAAAAACGTGACGAGAATACCCAGTTCGGGACAGGCCGCAACTTCGGTTTCGATCTGCGCCTTCGCTTCTGCAAGCGTCAATCCCGATTTGTAGAGCGTCTTATAGGCCCGCTTGATTTCAGCGATTTTCTCCGATGAAAAACCACGCCGCTTCAAACCTTCTGAATTAATGCCATAGGTTTTCGCCGGGTTGCCGCTCACCATCACATACGGTGGAAGATCCTGCAATAGAACCGTTGCGATCGCGGTCATACAATGGGCGCCGATATGCACGAATTGGTGCACCATAGTGAAGCCGCCCAATATGGCGTGGTCGCCCACATGCACATGGCCGGCTAATTGCGAATTGTTGGCGAAAATGGTGTTGTTGCCGACCTGGCAATCATGAGCAAGATGCACATAGGCCATGATCCAGTTGTCGTTGCCGATACGTGTCGCGCCCGCGTCCTGCACAGTGCCGCGATTGAATGTGCAGAATTCGCGAATCACATTGCGATCACCGATGATCAACTCGGTCGGCTCGTCAGCGTATTTCTTATCCTGCGGCGCTTCACCGAGAGAGACGAATTGAAAAATGCGATTATCGCGACCGACTTTCGTCGCCCCCTTGATAACCGCATGGGCACCAATCGTTGTGCCGGCGCCGATTTCGACATCGTTGCCGATCACCGCGTAAGGCCCCACTTCAACAGTAGAGTCTAACCTTGCGCCGGGATCGATGATCGCCGTCGGGTGTATCGTCACGTTATGCTCCGTTGAGTACACATGATTTCACTTTCGGCCACCAGTTGATCATCGACCCTTGCCTGTGCCGAATATTTATATAAGCCGCGCTTCTGCGTGATGAGTTCGACGTGAAGGCGCATTTGATCGCCGGCCGTTACCGGTTTTTTGAAACGAGTATTGTCGATACCGACAAAGAAATAAAGTGTGTTGTCGTCCGGCATGCGTTGCTCTGATTTAAAACTCAGCACCGCCGCGGCCTGCGCCATGGCTTCAACGATCAGTACGCCGGGCATCACGGGGAAATGGGGAAAGTGCCCCGGGAAAAACGGCTCGTTAATGGAAACATTCTTCAGCGCCAATATCCGCTTGCCTGGCTCTAGTTCGAGTACTCGATCGATGAGCAGGAAAGGATAACGGTGCGGCAAATATTGAAGAATCTGATGAATGTCCATCGGACTAAGCTCTGAATTACTCATTGTGCATCCTTGTTGATAGACTTCTTTCGTAACCTACTGCGCGTGTCCAGCTTGAGACTGCGATGCTCACCGTACTAGTTGTACGGTTGCGCTTCTCGTTTCAACCTGGACCCGCTCGCTACGGTTTCGAAAGAAGTCTGATGTCGTGCAGTTGTTGCTGCAATGATCTGATTTTCTCCGCCAGCTTATCGAGATGCCTTAACTGGGACGCCGATTTTAACCATTCTTCGTGCGTCATGACAGGTAATTGACTAGTATATTGCCCGGGCTTCTTGATGGACTTAGTGATTAGCGTAAATGCCGATACGTGCGCGTTGTCGCAAATTTCCAAATGGCCGAGGATGCCGGCGCTGCCGCCGATGGTGCAACGGCTACCGATGACCGCACTGCCCGCAATGCCGACGCAACCGGCAATTGCCGTATGGGCACCAATGCGTACGTTATGTCCGACTTGAATTTGATTGTCTAACTTAACGCCTTCCTCGATAACCGTATCATCGAGAGCGCCGCGATCCACGGTGGTATTCGCGCCGATTTCCACATCATCGCCGATGACAACACGGCCTACCTGCGGAATTTTTACCCAACGGCCTTGGTCTTGCGCCAAGCCGAAACCATCGGCGCCGATAACGACACCGGCATGTAATATCACCCGATTACCGATCTCACAATCAGCATAGATAACGACACGGGGATATAACAAGACCTCATCAGCGACAATGACCCGGCTGCCTACACTAACGTGACTGCCGATGATACATCGCTCGCCGATCACCGCGCCTTCTGCGATATAGGCAAAAGGACCAACACTAGCGCTGGCCGCTACCGTAGCACCGGGTTCGACGACTGCGGAGGGGTGAATTCCCGGCTTCGGTATTTCCGCCGGATGGAAAAACGCGGTGACGTGCGCAAAATACAAATAAGGATTCGGCGTCACTATGCGGGGCAACGACGTTGCCTCTTTATCCGACATACCAACGATCAACGCCGATGCATTGGTAGTCGCTAAAAATTTTTTGTACTTGCTATTGGAAAGAAAAGAAATCTCGCCCAGGCCGGCCTTTTCTAATGTATTGATGCCGGTAAGCGGCGTAGCGCCGTCACCAACCACTTGCCCGCCAAAACGGTTAGCAAGTTCGTCCAGCGTGGTTATCGGCTTTGGGGTGGAAGATTGCATTCGAGAATGTCGTGGACGAAAAAACGTAGGGCCTAGACCATGCCGTTATCGGCACGAGGCAACTAATCCGTGCACCCATTCGACAGTTCTTCACACTCCGTAATGAGCACGCCCGGATACGACTGAAAGAATAGGACCAACACGCCAAGCAAAAAATCCCAGCCTCATAACCTATGAGCTGGCGATTTTTACAAGATCGAGAAGGAGATCTATTTATCAGTTAACGACTTCAAAACCCTATCGGTAATATCGATGCGAGGGCTGACGTACACAGCATCTTGGACAATCAAATCGAATTTTTCTTGTTCGGCGATTTGATTGATCACCTTATTAACCCGCTCCAATACCGCCGCTAATTCTTCATTACGGCGCAGGTTCAGGTCTTCGCGGAACTCCCGCTGAGCACGCTGAAAATCGCGATTCAAATTGGCTAGCTCGCGCTCTTTCTTAGAGCGATCGGCATCAGACATGGTCACGCTTTCTTTCTCGATCAGCGTTTGCAAGTCTCTTGCCTGCTTTGCCATTTTTTGCAGCTCATCATCCTTGTTTTTGAATTCCTTCTCGAGCTTGGTCTGCGCACGTTTGGCAGGCGCCGCTTCGGCAAGGATCCGATCACGATTGACAAAACCCAACTTAATTTCAGCCGCCGTTGCTACCGATGTGGCGGCCAATAATGCTGTGCCTATCGTGGCAACAAAAATCTTCTTCAACTTTGTCTCCTCGATTTATAAAAGGGTTAAAAAGAAGTTCCGAATGTAAATTGGAACCGCTCGATCTTATCTCCCTCTTTCTTATTCAATGGTTGAGCAACGCTGAACTTAAGCGGCCCCACCGGTGAATACCAACTTACCGCAATGCCGGCAGAATAGCGCAAATCACTAAAACTGATTTTTTCATCTTTGCCGAAAACCTGCCCTCCGTCAACGAAGGTAGATAGACGAATCGATTTGTCCTGTTTTACGCCGGGCATAGGGAATAACGCTTCAGCGTTGAAAACCAGGTTTTTATTTCCACCCAATGCATCGCCGTTAGAATTCTTAGGCCCAAGAGATGAAGTTTCGTAACCGCGAACTGAATCCACACCGCCGGAATAAAAATTCTTAAAGAACGGCAACGGCTTGCCGCCATAACCATTAGCCAGGCCTATCCTGCCGCCCAGCGCAAATGTGAGCCAAGATGTTGCAGGCCATAGATATTGATGCCGATATGTCACTCGGTAATACTCAAGATCTCCCGGCGGAATACCTGCTTCACCGGATAATTCCTGCAACATACCTTTGGTGGGATAGAAAATACTATCGCGGGAATCGCGCGACCAGCTAATCGATGGGCGCAAGGTAGTAGTCGACTCGCCGAAGATATTAATGAAGTCGAGATATTGCTGCGCACGCGCAATCGTAGACGCATCGGCGAGATCGGAGGTCAGTTGATCTTCATTCAGTGAGAGATGCGTCTTCTCAGCCGCCAAACAGAAGTTGATCGAATCGAGTTCATTCAGCGGCAATCCTAAACGAATGCCCGCACCTGTCGTGGATGTTTTATAGGCAACCACACCCGTCAAGTTGGTGGTATCGACGTCTTTGCGATAAACATCGTAGCCAAAGCTGACCGCATCAGGCGTGAAGTACGGATTCGTGAACGAGACCGAATAAATCTTGTTGACCTTGCCGCTATTGATCTTCAAAGACAACTCGTTACCGGTTCCGAAAATATTCGTTTGTGAGACACCGGTACTCAGTATGAGCTTGTCGGAGCTGGAATAACCGGCACCAACGGTAATGCTACCCGTTTGGCGTTCCGTCACACTAACATTCACATCGACTTGATCGTTGGTTCCCGGCACCGGCGGTGTTTCCACGTTCACATCGGAGAAGAAGCTGGTGCGATCCAGTCGTTGCTTCGAGCGAGTAATTTTTTCGCCAGAATACCAACCGCCTTCCATTTGGCGCAGTTCTCGACGAATAACTTCATCTTGCGTGCGCGCGTTGCCGCTAATATTGATGCGTCGGACATACACGCGACGGCCTGGATCGATAAAAAATGTGAATGCCGCAGTATGCTTTTCTTTATCCAAGTCGGGCACAGCGTTGATATTGGCGAAAGAATAACCATCGTTGGATAAACGATCGGATATCTTTTTACTCGATTCGGTTAACCGTTCTCGAGAAAAAGTATCGCCGGCTTTAAGACTGATTAGGCTTCTGATTTCTTCCTCGGGAAGCAGCATTTCACCAGACAGCTTCACATCCGATACTTTGTAGACCGATCCTTCGGAAACGTTAATAGTGATGTAAATATCCTGCTTCTCAGGCGTAATCTGAACCTGGGTGGAATCGATATTGAATTCCAGATAACCGCGATTGAGATAATAGGAACGCAACGCTTCCAGATCCGCGGAAAGTTTCTGCTTGGAATATTGATCGTTCTTACTAAACCACGTAAACCATCCCGGCGTGGTCAGTTGGAACAATTCAAGCAAATCTTTTTCTTTGAAAGCTTGAGCGCCGATGATATTGATATTGCGAATCTTGGCGACCGGACCTTCGACGATCTTGAATGAAATCGATACTCGATTACGATCCAGCGGTGTGACCGTGGTCGTGACATCGGCAGAATAAAAACCTTTGGCAACATATTGCCGCTTGATTTCCTTTTCGGCTCTATCGAGTAGCGACTTGTCGTATATCTTCGCTTCTGAAAGACCAATCTGCTTTAGGCCGTCTTTCAAATTATCTTTGGTGAATTCTTTCGCGCCATCGATATCGATTTGCGCGATCGCCGGCCGCTCTTGGACAACAACGACTAATACATCATTGTCCATTTCAAGACGAACATCGGAGAAGAAACCCGTGGCATATAAGGCTTTGATCGCTGCAGACGCCTTTTCGTCCGTCATGGTGTCGTTGACCTTGACCGGTAAATACGAAAAGACAGTGCCCGCTTCGGTGCGTTGAATGCCCTCGACTCGGATATCTTTCACGACAAAAGGTTGCATGGCCCAGGCGGATGATGCGCAAATACCTGCCAAGGCCAGCGCGAGAACGCGTAGTCGCATAAAAAATTAGCTGGTTAGAAGACGGTTAATGTCGTTATAAAAAGCGAAGGCCATTAGGCCTAACAGGAGAGCAAAACCGATTCGGCTTCCGATTTCCATTACATAGTCCGAGACCGGGCTGCCCTTGATTGTCTCGGCGATATAATACATTAAATGGCCGCCATCCAATAACGGGATGGGAAGCATATTCAATACGCCGAGACTAATACTGATCAATGCCAAGAACTCTATATACGGCATTGGCCCTTGTTTGGCCGATTTACCGGCGAAGTCGGCGATTGTCACAGGACCGCTGATGTTTTTCCAGGACAATTCTCCGATAATCATTTTCCCCATCATCTTCAATGTGAAGACGGTGGTTTGCCACGTTTTATCCAAGCTTTCGCCAACTGCATCGATAATCGAATATTTAACCGTCGTTCGAAGCCTCTCTACTTCACGAGGATCGACACCGATGCCTGCGCCGAGACGTCCGACCATTTTCCCTTTATGCGCTTCGGCTTTCAGGGATAAGCTTATTTTCAATAACTGGCCTGAACGCGATATATCGAACGTTAAGGTCTTTCCGGGATTTACACGCACCACATCGATGACGCTTCGCGGGGAAAGCATGGGCTGCGAATCGATCGATAAGATTTCATCACCCGCCATGAGCCCTGCCTCGGCTGCTGCACTCTGCGGCAAAATTTCCGTCACGACAGGAGGCCGCTTCGGCTCATAAGGGCGGATACCAACTGTTTCAAAAAAATTCTTCTCTACGTCATCGTCTTGCAAACCGGCGAAGTCCAGCTTCTTAATAGAGAGATTGCCGCGCGCATCTTCGACTTCCAAATTCACAGCACCATGCTCAACCGCGCGCGCAAGCAACATCCAATGCAAATCTTGCCAAGAGGACACTTCGCGATCATCGAACTTTCTAATGAAATCGCCGTCTCGCAGCCCTGCGCTAGCAGCTAAGGTTTTTGCTGCCGGTTCGGCAACATAAGGCTTAAGCGCCGGTACGCCGACAACGAATAACGCCCAATAAAAAAGAATGGCCAGTAAAAAATTGGCGATGGGCCCGGCAGCAACAATGGCCATTCGTTTGGCCACCGGCTGACGATTAAACGCTCGAGCCAACTCATTCGGCGCGACATCACCTTCGCGCTCATCGAGCATTTTGACGTAGCCACCGAGCGGAATGGTTGCCAAAACCCATTCGGTCTGATCCTTGCCCGCGCGCCGCGTGTAAAGCGCCTTGCCGAATCCAAGCGAAAAGCGCAACACTTTCACACCGCATAAGCGAGCGACCACATAATGACCGAGCTCATGAAAAGTAATCAGAATCCCTAGCGCGAAAACAAACGAGGCTAGAATGATTAATAGATCCATCTAAAATCCACCATTCCTAAGGTCGTATAACATACACGCGCAGACCGTTCCGCAGGCTCGCGTACCGCGAATGCCTTGTTCTCCCTTAGCACTCGCACTTACTTACGCTTAACACAAGTCCGCAAAGATATTGAATCGTTTCTTAGAGCGTCTAACAAAATGATTCTGACGGCGTTGCAGTGGATTGCCGCCCTTGCAGGGGGCGTCTGCGTTTGCACACGCAGACCGCTTCATTTTGTTAGACGCTCTTAGCTGCGCGCCATGCACTTCGTTACTAATTCTTGCGCCAACACACGAGCGTGGCGATCGGCGTCGAATACATCGTCGAGACTTGAGACCGCACTTATGTCAGCACGTTCCATTGCTTCCGTGATAAGCGTAGCAATATCGGTAAAACCAATTTTCCTATCGAGAAATGCTGCAACCGCCATTTCATTAGCCGCATTGAGAATGGTCGGCGCCGAACCGCCTGCCCGCATCGCTTGATAAGCAAGGTTTACGCAGGGAAATCGCTGACGATCCAGCGGTTCGAATTCCAGTCGGGCAATCTGCGTTAAATCGAGCGGCGCAACACCCGCTTCGATACGATCGGGAAAACCAAGTCCATAAGCGATAGGTGTCCGCATATCGGGATTACCGAGTTGTGCGATGACGGAGCCGTCCGAAAAAGCCACCATCGAATGAATCACACTCTGCGGGTGCACAACGATGTCGATTACGTCCGGTGCGGCATCGAACAACCAATGGGCTTCGATCACTTCCAGACCTTTGTTCATCATCGTGGCGGAGTCCACAGAAATTTTTCGCCCCATGACCCAGTTCGGATGAGCACATGCCTCATCGGGCGTGACTTGCGCCAACCGTTCGACCGGCACGCCACGAAATGGACCACCGGACGCCGTAAGCAAAATTCGTGTAACGCCAGCCCTGGTAAGACCACTCGAATGGTCTCGCGGAAGCGCTTGGAAAATCGCATTGTGCTCGCTGTCGATCGGCAGCAACGTCGCTCCGTGCTGCTTTACCGCTTGCATAAACAACGCACCCGACATAACGAGCGACTCTTTATTGGCCAGTAATACTGTTTTGCCGGCCCGAACCGCGGCCATTGTTGGTTTCAATCCTGCAGCACCGACAATAGCTGCCATTACGCAATCGATGTCCGGCAATGCGGCAATATCTTCCAGCGCGGATTCGCCTGTAAGGACTTCCGTCATTAATCCGGCGGCACGGATCTTTTTCTGCAATTCGGCGGCACCCGATTGCGATGGCAACGCGGCGTAACGCGGCTTGAATTCGAGGCACTGCTGAAAAAACTGCTCCACTTGAGTATTAGCGGATAGCGCAATAACACGAAAGCGATCCGGGTGACGAGCGATGACATCCAAGGTATTGATGCCGATGGAGCCGGTAGAACCCAAAACCGTAATGCCGCGCCGTCCACTCATGAATTAACCAATTTCTTCGCAACAAAAAAAATAAGCGGTGCGACAGGCAACGTAGACGTCAGTGCATCGACACGATCCAACACGCCGCCATGTCCCGGTAACAGATTACTGGAGTCCTTAATACCGGCGCCACGCTTCATCCACGATTCGAACAAATCGCCGGTAATACTCAATGCGGCTAGTACCAAGCAACTAATAACGAGGGTCGGCCATGAATGTATCAGCCCCTCTATAGGCCCGCCGCCAAAGCGTGCTGCCAGTTGTATACATGCCCATGCATAAATCAATACGCCACATACGGCGCCTGCTACGCCCTCCCAGGTTTTCCCCGGACTTATGCTTGGCGCCAATTTATGCCGCCCGAACCGCCGGCCGGCAAAGTATGCCGCAATATCGGCAACCCATACGAGCGCCATTAATCCGAGCAAAACCCATGGCCCGTCGTTACGAAGCTCAATCAACGCAAACCAAGTCGGAAAAATCACCAGCCAGCCGGTCAGCGCCAGGAGCCAATTATTTTTCGGACGCCAACCGTACTTCAACCATGGCGGCACCACAAGAAACCAAAATACACTCGCGATAACGGTACTTGCAGAAAATACATAGCTGCCCACCCCATCGGCCCCACTGCCGGAAAACAAATACAGCAGCCCTAATCCGATAAGAATGCTGGTAACGAGGAATACTCTTGCCACCATTTCGGTAAATTGAGCAAGACGACACCATTCCCAAAACGCCACACAGATAACGGCAAAGGTAGATAAAAGCCACCCGAACGGCAGCAATCTGAACAGCGCACCGAATAAAACGATGGCGAGAATAAAAGCTGTGACTACTCGTGTGCGAAGCATAATGTCAGAGCCTGTTATGCACTATAACGCGCTTGCGTTTGGGTTTTACTAGGCATAGCGCAAGACACAAGGAAAAGCGGTTTAGTCATTCCAAACAAGCCAGCCGCAACGCTGCGGAAGAATTTGGGAATGGGCTGTGCGAGCGCGATATGATGCATAACAAGCTCTAGTCGAACATCGCGCAAAAATGAAAGGCGTAAGCCCTCAACCCGCCTGCTCCGCAGACTGTGTATCGGCCTGCAACTGCTCGCTCGTACGCCCGAAACGACGCTCACGTTGCCGATAGGATGCAATGGCCAAGTCCAGCGACGCAGAGTTGAAATCCGGCCAAAGCGTATCGGTGAAATAGAGTTCCGTATAGGCAAGTTGCCACAGCAAAAAGTTGCTGATGCGCTTTTCTCCACCGGTACGAATAAAAAGATCCGGCTCCGGGGCATAACTCAACGATAGATAACGAGCCAGATCTTCTTCTTTAAAACCGGCAGCGGGCACTTGGCTAGATTCCACCATTTTGCGCATGGCTTGCATAATGTCCCAGCGCCCGCCGTAATTGGCGGCGACGGTCAATGTTAGCCCGGTATTACTTTCAGTCAACGCCTCTCCGTTGCGAATCAACTCGACGATACGAGAACCGAAACGAGACAAATCACCGACCACTTTGAAACGCACATTCGTTTCGTGCAATTTGACAACTTCCTGCTCAAGCGCACGCAGAAAAAGCTGCATTAACACAGAAACTTCATCTTCCGGGCGACGCCAATTTTCGCTAGAAAAAGCGAATAGTGTTAGATATTCGACACCGCGCTCGATGCAAGCCTTAACCATATCGCGAACCGCATCACGGCCCCTATGGTGACCTGCGACTCGCGGCAAGTGCCTTGCCCTCGCCCAACGTCCATTGCCATCCATGATGATAGCAATGTGGCGCGGGATTTCCGACGCTTCGGGAATCGACTGCGTGGAACTGGTGAAAATAGCCACGAATAGTCCGCTATACAGCCAGCAAGTCGGCTTCTTTAATCTGTAAAAGCTTATCGACTTCGGCTACATAGCGATCCGTAAGCTTTTGCACATCGTCCTGCGCACGCCGCTCTTCATCTTCGGAAATGGTTTTAGCTTTCAACTCTTCTTTGAGATGATTGTTTGCGTCGCGGCGGATATTGCGGACTGCAACTCTGGCATTCTCGGCTTCATGACGCACAACCTTAGTCAAGTCGCGGCGCCGTTCTTCCGTTAAAGCCGGCATGGGAACACGAATCATATCGCCTTGAGTTGCAGGATTAAGACCGAGATCAGCTTCTCGAATGGCCTTTTCCACTGCACCGATCATTTTCTTTTCCCATGGCTGCACACCGATAGTGCGAGCATCCATCAAGGTAACATTAGCCGTCTGATTTATCGGCATCAATGTTCCGTAATAATCGACCATGACATGATCAAGCAATCCGGTATGTGCCCGGCCGGTCCGTACCTTACCGAGATCCACCTTGAGAGTTTCGAGTGTCTTTTGCATTTTCTGCTCTGCACTCTTTTTAATGTCAGGAATACTCATTGTGTTTGACTCCTCGCAATCCCACCCCATTCGATAAGAGCAAACGGGGTCTTTACTCAATTTTTTAGTTTACACCAAACCTACCCCATACTCTGAGGGTACGGTTACACCCGAACCAGCGTTCCTTCATCTTCTCCCATTACGACGCGCTTCAACGCACCGGTTTGGAAAATGCTGAATACACAAATAGGTAATTTCTGATCACGGCACAACGTTAATGCCGTAGCATCCATCACTTTCAGATTTTTGACGATAGCTTCGTCAAACGTCAGTGTGTGATAACGGGTCGCCTCGGGATTTTTGTGAGGATCTGCTGTATAGACACCATCCACTTTGGTAGCTTTGAGCACAATATCAACGCCCATTTCCATACCGCGCAACGCTGCTGCCGTATCGGTGGTGAAAAATGGGTTACCGGTGCCCGCGGCGAAAATGACGATTTTATTTTCTTCGAGATAGCGAATGGCTTTACCTCGAATATAAGGTTCTGCCACCTGCTCGATAGTCAGCGCAGATTGAACGCGGCTCACTAGATTTTGCTGGCGCATCGCATCTTGCAACGCTAAGGCATTCATGACGGTGGCCAACATGCCCATATAATCGGCTGTCGCCCGGTCCATTCCGGATGCGGCGGGCGCGATGCCACGAAAGATATTGCCGCCGCCTATCACTACGCCGATTTGCACTCCCAATTGGGCAACCTCACCGATCTCAGCAACAATGCGTTCGATAGTGCCGCGATTAATGCCGTAGGCATCGTCGCCCATTAATGCCTCACCGGAAAGTTTCAACAGAATACGGCTATAAGCTGGTTTTTTTTCCATCGTGGAATTCTCGGTGCCATCAAATTAAGGAAATCAAATCATCGTCGCTAAGAGGCTGTAGACAAATTTACCGCATGCGCCGAAATTAAAGATCCGGTCTCAATGTGGTATTCGCACACCTACACTCGCCTTCCTCTAATAATTTCGGCTCGCTCGCTGCACTTTGCCTACAGTCTCTAAGAGCGCGAAAGGTTGCAAAGAGTTCGGCCTTAATGGCCATTTATTCGCTTCACATACCCCACGCGCGTTTTAGCGTCAAGCGTTCAGAACCGCAGGGACTATTACTGCTTGGTCATCGCAGCGACTTCGGCAGCAAAATCGCTTTGTTTCTTCTCGATACCCTCGCCTACGATGTAAAGCACGAAACGGGCAACCGATGCATTCTTGGATTTGAGCAGCGCTTCGATCGTTAGCTTGTCGTCTTTAACAAACGGCTGGCCCAGCAACGTAACTTCCTTGAGGAACTTCTGTACGCTGCCTTCAACCATTTTCTCGACGATATTCGCCGGCTTGCCGGATTCAGCAGCCTTAGCAGCGGCAATGTCACGCTCTTTTCTGATCAGATCAGGTGACACTTCGTCCTGAGACAAGGCCACTGGCTTGCTTGCAGCAATATGCATTGCCAAATCTTTAGCCAGCGCTTCATCTCCACCGACAACATCCACCATTACACCGATCTTCGAACCGCCATGCACGTAGCTGACCAATTTACCCTTGGCTTCAATACGAGTAAAACGGCGCAGCGACAGGTTTTCGCCGATCTTGCCAACCAATTCTGCACGGACGGATTCCACCGTACCGCCATCCAATCTATACGCGGACAGAGCAGCGATATCAGCAGGATTTTCTTGAGCGACCAACTGAGCAACACTTTTCGCAAAAGAGAGAAAGCTATCGTTTTTCGCGACAAAATCAGTCTCGCAGTTCACTTCCGCCATCGCGCCCAATTTGCCATCGGCGGACAGATAAATACCGACCACACCTTCGGCTGCGACGCGGCCTGCGGCTTTACTCGCTTTATTGCCCAGTTTTACCCGCAGAATTTCCTCAGCCTTTTCTAAATTACCACTAGCTTCGGTAAGCGCTTTTTTGCATTCCATCATGGGCGCGTCGGTCTTCTCGCGCAGTTCCTTGACCATGCTTGCGGTGATTTCCGCCATGTCTAGCTCCTTACAAATAACTGGTTGACTACTAGCGAGCGCTTTATTTGCTCGCTTTTGAGATGCCTACGTAAAAAAAGGGGCGGGACCGCCCCTTTTTTTATGGCCATTCGAATTACTTTGCTTTCTCTTCCGACGGCTCTTCAACAAACTCTTCTTGCGCTACGATTTCTTGGATAACTTGAGCTCTGCCCTCCAGAACCGCATCCGCAACGCCGCGAGCATAAAGGCGAATCGCGCGGGTCGAATCGTCGTTGCCGGGAATAACGTAGTCCACGCCTTCAATTGAGTTATTGGTATCAACGACACCAATAACTGGAATACCAAGCTTCTTGGCTTCGATGACGGCGCCTTTCTGATAACCGACATCGATAATGAACAATGCATCAGGCACACCGTTCATATCTTTAATACCGCCAAGGCTGCGCACGAGCTTTTCCAGCTCGCGTTGATAGGTCAGCCCTTCTTTTTTGGAAATTTTTTCCAGGGAACCATCGTTCATCATGGTTTCCATGTCTTTCAGACGCTTGATCGAGGCCTTAACCGTTTTAAAGTTAGTCAGCATACCGCCGAGCCAACGATGATCCACGAAAGGCATACTGCATCGCGCTGCTTCTTCAGCAACGATTTCGCGCGCTTGACGCTTGGTGCCGACGAACAGAACCGTGCCTTTATTGGAGGCAAGCTGACGGACGTATTTCATCGCTTCTTCGAACAGCGGAAGCGTTTTTTCCAAGTTGATGATATGAATTTTGTTGCGATGGCCGAAAATATAAGGGGCCATCTTGGGATTCCAATAACGGGTCTGGTGGCCGAAATGAACACCTGCCTCCAGCATTTGACGCATAGTTACCGACATAAAAACTCCTATTAGGGTTAAGCCTCCACCTGCCGGAAACCACCTCCCAGTCGAACGATATTAGGAAGCACCCTGATAAAGCAGCAGGTGTGTGGATTAGCGAACACGCACAGCGCATGATCAAGCTAGCCAAAAATTATAACAGTATTCAACCCCTTATTTCAATCGGCGAAAATGACTGGCGACAAAGGGACAAAACCATGATGCTGCCGAATTGCGGCTCGTGTTGCCCCCCCCCTAAAAGCGAGAAATATTCCGATTCCGAATCTAACATCGCAATGACGACGAGCACTTTAAGAGCCCATTGAGAAACCGGTTTCCGCAATATTCGCTTAATAAGCGAGGCGCCTGGGGTATTCGATAGATCCGATACCCCGTCGCCATATCCAAAAACTACAATTTAATGAAGTGCTCCCGGTAATACTTCAACTCTTCGATGGACTCATAAACATCCGCCAGAGCTTCGTGCTTTCCATGCTTAGTAAGCCCGCTCGCCACCTCCGGTTTCCACCGTTTGGCAAGCTCTTTCAATGTGCTCACATCTAAATTGCGGTAGTGGAAATACGCTTCAAGTTTCGGCATCCAACGAGCGAGAAAGCGTCTATCCTGGCAAATCGAATTACCACACATCGGCGACGCGCCTTCCGGCACATGCTGTTTTAAAAAATCAATCATCTGATTTTCCACCTCGGCATCGCCCAGCATTGACGCCTTAACCTTATCAATCAATCCCGACTTAGCATGAGTAGATTTATTCCATGAATCCATTCCATCCAACACCGCCGCATCCTGCCGCACGACAAGCACGGGCGCTTCGGCAACAGTATTGAGTTGACTATCTGTGATCACCATCGCCACCTCAAGAATGCGGTCTTCATCGGGCTTTAACCCGCTCATCTCCATATCGATCCAGATGAGGTTGTTTTTGTCTTGTGCCATAATTTAGGTTCCTTTCCAGCGGCATTGTGGCATATTGCCGACTTTGCCGTCATATTGAACTTATGCACCCTTTCAGTCTTATATTTCTCGCCGCGCTAGTTTTTACAACCGCGTTCCGCGCCTGGCTCGCCTGGAGACAAATCCATTTTGTCTCCGCACATCGCAGCCAAGTACCGCCTGCTTTCGCCGAAAAAATTACGTTGGATGCTCACCAAAAAGCCGGCGACTATACCGTCGCGAAAACACGGCTGGGCATTATCGAACTCTTCGTCGATTTTTTGCTGACGCTGATTTTCACCTTTGGCGGTGGTCTGAATTGGATCGATCAAACATTGCGCGGTATGGGATTCGGCTGGCTCGGTCTCGGTGTCGGTTTGGCAGTTGCCGCAATATTGATTTCCGGCATCATCAGCTTACCGTTTTCGATTTATCGCACGTTTACCATTGAAGCAAAGTTCGGATTCAACCGGATGACGCTCGGCCTTTTCATCAGCGATCTTATGAAACAAGTATTGCTAGGCGCAGCCATCGGATTACCGGTGCTAGCCGCAATATTGTGGATGATGAACGCCCTTGGCGCCAATTGGTGGATATACGCTTGGCTGTTTTATATCGGATTCAGCGTGCTGATGATGATCGTGTTTCCGACTTGGATTGCACCGCTGTTCAATAAATTTTCCCCACTTGCCGACAATGACCTGAAACAACGGATCGAAAACCTCCTTACCCGTTGCGGTTTTAAGTCTCAAGGTTTATTCGTTATGGATGGTTCGAAGCGCTCCAGCCATGGCAACGCGTACTTCACCGGCTTCGGCAAATCTAAACGCATCGTGTTTTTCGATACGCTGATCGAGCGGCTACAACCGACGGAAATCGAAGCAGTGCTCGCCCATGAGCTAGGTCATTTCAAGCGGCGGCACATCATTAAACGCATTGCACTGTCCTTTGCTGTCTCATTTGTATTGCTCGCCATACTGGGCTGGCTCGCTAGAGAGCCATGGTTTTTCCGCAGCTTAGGCGTTACCGAAGCAAGCAACGGCATGGCGCTCGTGCTCTTTTTTACCGCACTACCGGCCTTTACTTTTTTCCTTCACCCCATTAGCAGTCTTTATTCGCGCAAACATGAATTCGAGGCGGACGAGTACGCCGCAGAGCAAACCCAAAGCGCGGATTTAATCACCGCATTGGTAAAACTCTATCAAGACAATGCATCGACACTAACCCCCGACCCACTCTACTCCGCCGTTTATGACTCCCACCCGCCGGCGGCGATACGGATTGCGCATTTGCGTCAGCTCGGCGGCGCATCAGCATGATCCGACACGAAAGGATACCCATGTCCGAACTAGCAAAAAAACATTGCGTTCCCTGCGAAGGCGGCGTTGCGCCGCTATCAATGCAGGAAGCTGAAGCGTTATTAAAAAACATTCCCGGTTGGCAATTGAAAGACCGTCAAATTTGCCGCAACTACCATTTCAAGAATTATTACGAGACCATGGCATTCGTCAATACAACCGCCTGGCTTTCTCATCGAGAAAATCATCATCCCGATCTGCAAGTCGGTTATAGTGATTGCTTGGTTACGTACATGACGCATGCAATCGGCGGTCTATCGGAAAATGATTTTATTTGCGCCGCAAAAATCGACGCATTGTTCAGCCTTTGAAAGCAGTCCGGTCAAAAACGAATTCCGAGTCAACGCTCGACGCCGGAGAAATCGTCGCCGCCTTCGGGCGGCGATTTAGCGTCGAGCTTGCCGATGGAAATACGCTGGAATGCGTGACGCGCGGTAGAAAAAGCGAATTCGCTTGCGGCGATCAAGTTCAAGTCCAACGCACCGCTATCGATCAAGGTGTAATCGAAACGGTGTTGCCGCGCACTTCACTTCTCTACCGTTCCGATGCATTTCGTCAGAAATTAATCGCCGCCAACGTAGATCAATTAATCTTCGTGCTAGCGACCATGCCCAGCTATAGCGAGGAACTGCTCTCACGCTGCTTAATCGCGGCAGAAGCGACCGGCATAAACGCCATCGTCGTACTGAATAAAGCGGATCTAGCCAAAGAAACGAAAGAAGCGCAGGCACGCTTGGCTTGGCTTACCGATTTGGGCTATCCGCTACTGCCCTTAAGTGCCATTGAAAGTATCGCACCATTACATCCGTATCTCGAAGGTAAGTTGAGTGTGCTAGTGGGCCAATCGGGAATGGGCAAATCAACCATCATCAACGCATTGATACCCGGCGCTGCCGCCCGAGTAAATGAATTCTCCGAGGCGCTAGATTCGGGCAAACATACGACCACGAATGCGCGCATTTATCGAATCGACGCAAAAACCCGCATTATCGATTCCCCCGGTCTACAGGAATTCGGGCTATTTCATATTAACGACGATGAACTTGCCCATGCATTGCCGGAGTTGCGGTCTTATCTTGGTCAATGCCGTTTCCATAACTGCCGACATGTCAGCGAACCCGATTGCGTGATACGTGCGGCGGGACAAGCAGGAAAAATTCGAACAGACAGGCTAGCGCTATATCAGCGACTAGTGACTTCCCACGGAGACTGGCGAGCAACGCAAAAAGCGCAAGGCCGTTAATTAAATTGGCATGACAAAGCCTTCACATCCGCCCTCAAGCAATGCTTTGCACAATCGCTAATAGCAACAGTACCAGCAGCCACAAGACAACAGAGCGCCAAATCAATCCTTCCGCGCTCTGCATATGATCCGGCTCGGGTTCCTCCCCAAGACCTAACGGGGGCCGATAGAGCGACTCACCTACTTCCGTCAGCGGATCGCCTAAGCGAACGCCTAGCGCACCTGCCGCGGCTGCTAAAACAACGCGCTCGCGCCTATCGACCCAGGACTGCGCCTGACTACGCCAGCAATAAAGCGCATCTTCAAAGTCACCGACAATGGCAAAACTGACCGCGGTCAAACGCTGAGGCAGCCAATCCAGAATGTCGAAAATCTTGTTGGCGAACCAACCAAATGCATAGTCCTCGCCTTCACCTTGTAATCTCCAGCGCTGGGCCATGACAAGCGCCGCTCGATAAACAAGTGCGCCACCAGGACCAGGCAATATCAAAAACCAAAAGAGCACACCGAATAGACCACGATAACAATTCAATACGGTATATTCGATAGCGAGCTTTGCAATCTGGGTTTTATCGAGTTGGAGCGCCGGCCGGTTAAGCCACATGCCCACTCGCTCGCGCGCCTCATCGATATTATCCTGGCGCAGTGCGCGTTGAATAAGCGTAAATTCGGTGAGCACCGTTCTAAAGCGAATTGCAAGATAAAGAACGACGATAGAAAACAATATGCCTAGTGGCGCCGCTGTTTTGTGCAATAAATAATGAATAAGCGTTATTGGCGCATAAAGCATCAGCGCGACAATAAACCAAGCAAAAATGCCGTAACGCTTATGGCCAGCATTAGCGTAGCTTTCGATCCAATCGGCTAATTTGCGCAGCCAAACAGTAAGCGGATCGGGATCTGCGAAGGGCCGAAATTTTTGCAGCAAAAGTGCAGCGATAAGGGAAATAAAACTCATGGGTTCTTAAGGTTAGGACTTACGCAAAATTGTCCCAGCAAGGCGCGCCAACGCAGACAGTACAAAGTAGTATGGCAAAGAGAGCGGAGCAGGGAATTCGAGCAGCATGCTGCTCGCCTGCGCAGCAATCTGCGCATACAAGCGCAGATGCGCCCTGCAAGGGCAACACCGCTGGGGCGATTTTGCGTAAGTCCTAAAAGTATTAAAGCATCGCAGAAAGATAGCATATCGATAGCGCTAACACACAGCGCTTCCGGCAAAAAAGCAGCCCCTATGTCAAATAATGAGGCATTAGCAACAAAAACGAACAGATCGACATCACCGCCGGTTTGCGCAGTATGATCAAGCGTTTAAAATCTCACACCATTTTATTTTGCAAACATCATTGCTCGATTCAAAAATTGAGATAAATTGAAACGACGCAATTTACAACGAATAAAGTAGTTCTCACAATTCAAAACGACCAGCCGTCGAAAGGAGCACCGTGGACAGAAATACCGTAGAAAAAATTTGGATCAAACATTATCCCGCTGGCGTGCCAGCTGAAATCGATCCGAATGTCTACCGTTCGCTGCCCCAATTATTCGATGCCAGCATTGCGAAGTATCGGCATCGGCCAGCCTACATGTGCATGGGTTCCACCATTACGTTCGATGCCCTAGAGAAAATGTCGCGCAATGTCGCTGCTTGGCTACAATCGGTTGGGCTGAAAAAGGGCACCCGCGTAGCAATTATGTTGCCCAATATTCTCCAGTACCCGGTATGTTTGTTCGGCATCCTTCGCGCCGGGTTAACGGTAGTCAACGTAAATCCGCTTTACACGCCTCGTGAACTCGAGCATCAACTCAAAGATGCCGACGTTGAAGCCATCATTATTTTGGAAAACTTCGCCGTCAAACTGGAAGAGGTCATCAGCAAAACATCTATTAAGCACGTAGTCGTTGCCAGCATGGGTGATTTGCTTGGGGCGAAAGGCTTTCTGGTCAACTTTGTCGTGCGCACGGTCAAGAAACTAGTACCGGCATGGCATATCCCTGGTGCGATTAAGTTCAACGATATGTTAAGCAAAGGCGCAAGCGCACGGTTTATGCCTGTTGATATAGAGCCGGATGACATCGCGTTTCTGCAATATACCGGCGGCACTACAGGACTTTCCAAAGGTGCCGTACTACTGCAACGAAACGTGGTAGCTAACTTACAGCAGGTCTCCGCTTGGTTTTCGCCGGTGCATGACGACAGCAAACCGTATCTCATGGTTACGCCGCTTCCGTTGTATCACATCTATTCGCTGACTTGCTGCTGCCTTCATATGCTCGAAGACGGTGGATGCAATATTTTGATTCCCAATCCACGCGATATTCCGGCTTTCATCAAAGAGATGCGCAAGCATAAGTTCACCAGCATCACCGGTCTCAATACGCTTTACAACGCGCTGATGAATAGTCCTGATTTCAACACCATTGATTTCTCGGCAATGCGACTCTCAACGGCAGGCGGCATGGCCATGCAACAATCCGTCGCTGAACGATGGCACAAAGCTACGGGCGTGCCGATATTAGAAGGTTATGGATTAACGGAAACCTCGCCGGTCGCAACGAGCAATCCCGTCAATCTCACCGAATACTCGGGCACCATCGGTATGCCTCTGCCATCGACCATCATTACCATCCGCGACGACAACGGCAACATCTTAGGCCTTGGGCAACCGGGTGAAATCTGTATTGCCGGTCCGCAAGTGATGCAAGGTTATTGGAATCAGCCGGCAGAAACCGCGAAGGTAATGACCGCCGACGGCGCATTGAAGACGGGGGACATCGGCTTCATGGATGACCGCGGGTTCATTAAAATCGTCGACCGCAAGAAAGACATGATCCTGATCTCCGGATTTAATGTTTATCCCAATGAAATCGAGGAAGTAATCGCCGGTTGTCCTGGTGTGCAGGAATGCGTCGCAATCGGTGTTCCGGACGAAAACTCCGGGGAAGCGCCTAAGGTCTTTATCGTTAAAAAAGATCCAGCCTTAACCGAAGCGCAAGTGCTGGAACACTGCCATAAATATCTAACGGGTTACAAACGCCCGAAGCACATCGAATTCCGCACTGAATTACCAAAAACCAATGTCGGAAAAATCCTGCGCCGCGCATTACGCGATGATGAAATAAAAAAACATCCGGCTGAAATGCAGAAGATCAATTGATTTACACGAAAATAAAAGATCCAAGCTTGCAGTCTAAAACCATATTACGAATGTATTCCGGGAACGCTCTACCACGACATCATTCCCGGATTACACTACAGACGGCCCGTTCGGGCCATGACTGATGCTGGTGACACATTCGCAAGGGTCGCGACGAAGGGCAATGCCGAAACTTTTCTATCCTGCTCGATCACAACGCGCAATCGCCGACTCCCTACCCGCTCAAGATTAAGGTAGGGATAAAGCTCACTAATCCCGAGGCTGCTTTCGCCGCTCCGGCGTATCCAATGCAACCTGTGCTTTCACCGACTCGAGCGCGTCTCGCAATGTATCTTCAGGCAACACATTAACCATGGTTGCAAGCACGTCAACCGAATCGAGAACATGCTTCGGCAAATGACGAATGTCGGAATTGGCGATAAATACAGCCGCCGCACCGGCGACTTGCAAAAGCCTGCTGCGCTCCTGAACAAGGATCTCGATTTCAGTACGCAGCATGGCGACTTCCTGCTGTTTTTGTGCTAGCGGCATAGCGAGTTCCTTCACAATTTAACGAAGTGGATTGTAGCCTAGAAAATTCTCTCGGATAACTTTACCTGAGGCACGTTTATAACTATCTAGACCTCGTGAGCATGCTAAAGAACGCAATCAACAAAATAGCGAACTTTACCGTCAATGTTTTCCTCGACCAAGCCGTGAATATCGGATTCGAAGCCGGGGAAACGCTTATTGAACTCTCCCGAGAAACGAAGATACTGAACAATCGTCTTATTGAATCGCTCACCGGGAATCAACAAAGGAATACCGGGCGGATAAGGAGTCAACAAAACGCTGGTGACACGCCCTTCCAGCTTGTCGATTTCCACTCGCTCGATTTCCCGATGAGCCATTTTAGCGAACGCATCCGATGGTTTCATCGCGGGCTGCATATCGGACAGATACATCTCCGTAGTCAAACGAGCGATGTCAGCCGAACGATACATGTCATGAATTTGCTGACATAAATCGCGCAAGCCCACACGTTCATAGCTCGGTTGATGCTGACAAAACTCGGGAAGAATTCGCCACATAGGCTGATTTTTGTCGTAATCGTCCTTGAACTGCTGCAATGCTGTCACCAATGTATTCCAGCGGCCTTTAGTGATACCGATGGTAAACATAATGAAGAACGAATACAGACCGGTTTTCTCGACAATAACACCGTGCTCGGCAAGATAACGAGTAACGATTGAAGCGGGAATGCCGGTCTTCGCAAATTTGCCGGATACATCGAGACCGGGCGTAATAACCGTTGCCTTGATCGGATCGAGCATATTGAATCCCGGCGCTAAATCGCCGAAGCCATGCCAACGCTGACCAGCCTTTAAGATCCAATCATCACGAGTGCCAATACCTTCCGGCACGAGCTTGTCCGGCCCCCACACCTTGAACCACCAGTCTTTGCCGAACTCCTCATCGACTTTGCGCATGGCGCGGCGGAAATCCAGCGCTTCGAGTATTGACTCCTCCACCAATGCGGTACCACCCGGCGGCTCCATCATGGCCGCGGCAACGTCGCATGACGCAATGATGGCGTACTGAGGCGATGTAGAGGTGTGCATCAGATAAGCTTCGTTGAAGATATGGCGATCCAGTTTGCGGGTATCGGACTCTTGCACCAGGATTTGCGATGCCTGTGAAATCCCTGCCAATAATTTATGCGTCGAGTGAGTGGCATAAATCATCGCGTCTTTCGACCGTGGACGATCCTTACCGATGGCATGCATGTCGCGGTAGAAATCATGAAACGTCGCATGAGGTAGCCACGCTTCATCGAAGTGCAAGGTTTCAACGGAGCTTCCCAAAACTTCTTTGAGCATCTCGACGTTATACAACACACCATCATAGGTGCTTTGCGTGATCGTCAATATGCGCGGCTTGCGTTTCGCGTCGCGCGCAAAGGGATTAGCTTCGATTTTTTTCTTGATGGTCTCAGGTTTGAACTCATTCAATGAGATCGGACCGATGATACCTAAATGGTTACGTGTCGGTGTCAGGAAAACCGGCACAGCGCCCGTCATCGTAATCGCATGCAAAATCGATTTGTGGCAATTACGGTCGACTACCACGATATCGCCCGGCGCCACATTGGCATGCCATACCATTTTATTGGACGTTGATGTTCCGTTCGTAACGAAGAAGCAATGATCCGCATTGAAAATACGCGCCGCATTTCGTTCGCTTGCCGCTACTGGGCCCGTGTGATCGAGCAATTGGCCCAACTCTTCCACAGCGTTGCAGACGTCCGCGCGCAGCATGTTCTCGCCGAAGAATTGATGAAACATTTGCCCTACCGGGCTTTTCAGGAACGCAACGCCACCGGAGTGGCCGGGACAATGCCAAGAATAAGAGCCGTCTTGCGCATAGTGAGTGAGCGCTCGGAAGAACGGTGGCGCCAAGCTATCAAGATACGCCTTGGCTTCACGAATGATGTGCCGCGCAACGAATTCCGGCGTGTCCTCGAACATATGAATGAAGCCGTGCAACTCGCGCAGAATGTCATTCGGAATATGTCTTGACGTACGAGTTTCGCCATATAAATAAATGGGGATCTCGGCGTTACGAAAACGCAGCTCCTGCACGAATGCGCGCAGATTGGCGAGCGCGGCTCGCGTCTCCTCAGGCGATCCGGAACCGAATTCGTCATCGTCGATCGATAAAAGAAATGCTGAAGCGCGGCTCTGTTGTTGCGCGAACGACGATAAATCGCCGTAGCTTGTTACGCCGAGCACCTCCATTCCTTCTTCTTCGATAGCCTTGGCTAACGCCCTAATGCCCAAGCCGCTAGCATTCTCGGAACGAAAGTCTTCATCGATAATGACGACGGGGAAACGGAATTTCATCTGGATCCTTTATGCCTCGCTTGTGATAGCGCGACTTCAAATATTAATAAGGGCCGCTCGCACTACCTGCCTAAATTTTAGGCAGCGTGACGCCGTGCTGGCCTTGATATTTTCCGCCGCGATCTTTGTACGACGTTTCGCAAACCTCATCGCTTTCGAAAAAGATCACTTGCGCAACACCTTCGTTCGCGTAGATGCGTGCGGGTAACGGCGTGGTATTGGAAAACTCTAAGGTCACATGTCCTTCCCACTCGGGCTCGAACGGCGTGACATTCACGATAATACCGCAGCGCGCATAGGTCGATTTGCCTAAACAAATCGTGAGCACGTTGCGTGGGATCCGAAAATATTCGACGGTCCGCGCCAATGCGAACGAGTTCGGCGGAATGATACAAGTATCGCCCTTGAAATCGACAAACGACTTTTCGTCAAAATGCTTTGGATCGACGATAGTGGAATTGATGTTGGTAAAAACTTTGAATTCGTCGGAACAGCGAATATCGTAGCCGTAGCTCGATGTTCCATAGGATACGATTCTTTCACCGTTCACATGACGGATTTGGTTTGGCTCGAAAGGCTCGATCATTCCATGCTGATCCGCCATTCGGCGAATCCACTTATCGGATTTTATAGACATGTATGCCTTAATGATAAAGATGAAAACGCTCTAACGCGATTAGAGCGGATTATGTATTTTGAATAACGATCTTCGGAAATAACCCGCTTCTATCTTGTGCCGACTCGGCGATCTTAACCGCGACCTTGCGAGCGATTTCCTTATAGATGGCGGTGATTCGTCCTGTCGGATCGGCCGCTACGGTAGGCTTGCCTGAATCGGTTTGTTCGCGAATTTGAATATCCAACGGCAACGCACCGAGAAAATCAACGCCATAGTCCTTGCACATCCGCTCTCCACCGCCGGAACCGAAAATATGTTCCGCGTGACCGCACTGAGAACAAATATGAATGCTCATATTTTCAACGATGCCGAGAATCGGAACGCCGACCTTCTCGAACATCTTTAAACCTTTGCGCGCATCAAGTAACGCGATATCTTGTGGCGTCGTGACGATGACAGCGCCGGTCACCGGCACTTTTTGAGCCAAGGTCAATTGCGTATCGCCGGTACCCGGCGGCAAATCGACGACGAGGTAATCCACATCGCGCCAGCGCGTATCATTCAACAACTGCTCCAGCGCCTGCGTCACCATCGGCCCACGCCAGACCATCGGTGTTTCCACATCGATGAGAAATCCCACCGACATGGCCTGAATCCCATGCCCCTGCATAGGCTCCATGCTCTTGCCGTCGCGGGATTCGGGACGACCGGTGATGCCCAACATAGCGGGTTGCGAAGGTCCATAGATATCAGCGTCAAGCACGCCGACCGTTGCGCCTTCCGCCGCCAATGCGAGCGCCAAATTCACAGCGGTCGTCGATTTGCCGACACCGCCTTTTCCGGAGGCGACGGCAATAATATTTTTTACATTGGGGATCAGCTTTACGCCGCGCTGTACGCTGTGGGAAACGATCTTCGAGTAAACATTAGCGCTGACGCCCGCAATGCCCGGAATCGACTTCAGCTTCGTCGTCACTTGCTGACGAATGATCTCGATCTGACTTCTCGCCGGATAGCCAAGCACGATATCCAATGCCACATTGTCGCCATCGATGTGAATATTGCGAGCGGATTTGCTCGTTACGTAATCCTTACCGGTGTTGGGATCCGAAATTTCCTTCAGAGCCGCTTGCACCTCAACTTCCGAAATTGCCATAAATCTTCCAGTTGCATCGAATCGATTAAACGCGAACTGCTAATTTTAAACAATTCCGCCCCCTCAAGATACCGTCCTTTGATACAATTTCGCGATTCGCGGCAATACCTTAAACGTTTGAGCCCTCTTGGCTGCGATTGCTTGATGCTCGCAGCCGCGTCGCCCTGTCCCCTGAACACCAATATATGACTCGTAAAATTCTTGTTACCAGCGCGCTACCCTACGCCAATGGCGCAATTCATCTCGGCCATTTAGTTGAATATATCCAGACCGATATTTGGGTTCGCTTCCAGCGAATGCAAGGGCATGAAGTCCATTATGTCGGCGCCGACGACACCCATGGCACGCCGGTTATGCTGCGCGCTGAAAAAGAAGGCATCACGCCGCCAGAGCTGATTGCCAGAGTCAGAAAAGAACACGAGCGTGATTTCTTCGGCGGACAAGAGACGAAAGCCAAAGGTCACTTCGGCGGCTTCTATATCGGCTTCGATCACTACTACACCACAGATTCGCCGGAAAACCGCGAGTATTGCGAACACATATATGCTGAGCTAGAAAAGAACAAGCTCATTTCCAAGCGTTCAGTGGAACAGTTCTACGATCCGGTGAAAGAAATGTTTTTGCCGGATCGCTACATCAAAGGCGAATGTCCGAAGTGCGGTGCGAAGGATCAATACGGCGATTCTTGTGAAGTGTGCGGCGCGACTTATTCTCCTACCGATTTAAAAAATCCCTACTCTGTTGTTTCCGGCGCAAAGCCAGTACGCAAAGCATCCGAGCATTATTTCTTCAAACTATCCGATAAACGTTGCCGCGATTTTCTGCGCCGCTGGACAAAAGAAGAAAGCCGATTGCAATCGGAGGCCGCCAATAAAATGCAAGAATGGCTAGGCGACGAAGGCGAAGAAAAACTATCGGACTGGGATATCTCACGAGATGCGCCCTACTTCGGTTTTCCGATTCCCGGCACCGACGGCAAAAAATATTTTTACGTCTGGCTCGATGCGCCAGTCGGCTATTTCGCTAGTTTCAAAAATTATTGCGAGCAACAAAAAACACGCGGCGTCGCAATTGATATGGAGTCGTTCCTGAACAAGGAAAAAGCGGCGAAGAAAAATACCGAGCTGGTGCATTTCATCGGCAAGGACATTCTCTATTTTCATGCCCTCTTCTGGCCGGCAATGCTGGAGCATTCTGGTTATCGCACACCAAGCAGTATTTATGCCCACGGTTTTCTAACCGTCAACGGCGAAAAGATGTCCAAATCGCGCGGCACATTCATCACGGCTGAAAGTTATCTCAAACAAGGTCTGAATCCGGAGTGGTTGCGTTACTACTATGCCGCGAAGTTAAACGACGCTATGGAGGACATCGACCTTAATCTCGAAGACTTCATTGCGCGAGTCAACAGTGATTTAGTCGGGAAATACATTAACATCGCTAGCCGATGCGCCGGTTTTATTAGCAAGCGCTTCGATGGCAAGCTGACTCATGCTTACCCCCATTCCGAATTACTCGCCGAACTGCGCTCTCAAGAAACATGGGATCGCATCGGCCAATTTTATGAAGGGCGTGAATACGGCAAAGCCGTGCGGGAAATCATGGCCCTGGTCGATCGCGCCAATCAGTATGTGGATGAGCAAAAGCCTTGGGAGCTAGCAAAAGATCCGACGCAATCGGAGAAATTGCACGCAGTCTGCACACTTTGTCTAAATATTTTCCGAATTTTGACGATTTACTTAAAACCCATTTTGCCGAAGCTCGCCATCGATGTTCAGACGTTCTTAGGATTGGATGACACCGGCATGCAATGGGAAATCAATACGGACATAGCGGGGCCGATCATGCCCTATAAGCATTTGATGTCCCGTGTAGATGCCAAACAACTGGACGCGCTGGTCGCCGCAAATAAGGAAACCATGCAAGCACTAACTCAGCCGCAAGTGGAAGAGGCAAAGCCGAAAACCAGCATTCCTCCTATCGCCGATACCATCAGCATTGACGACTTCAGCAAACTTGATCTGCGCATTGCCCGCATCGTCGCAGCAGAACATGTGGCAGAGGCGGACAAGCTGCTCAAGCTCACCCTCGATATCGGTATCGAGCAACGAACGGTATTTGCCGGCATCAAATCGGCATACACACCGGAACAGTTAGTCGGTCGGCTAACCATAATGGTCGCTAACTTAGCAGCCCGCAAAATGCGTTTCGGCGAATCGCAGGGAATGGTGCTGGCAGCCGGCGGAGGCGATGGACTTTACATCCTCAGCCCTGATGACGGCGCTGAACCGGGCATGCGTGTGAAATAGATATTTCCAGGGCAACTGTAGTAAATAAAAAGCCCGGCAATTGCCGGGCTTTTACTGAAACTTACTAAACTATCGCGAACTGCGGAACATAGACTTAAACTGCGGTATAAACCAGGCCATTCCGAACTTCATTGATCCTTTTTTACCGTTTGCGTTATTGCCTTTTCTTGTATTTGTCGTTTCCGCATCGTCAGCCATAGCCGGCGATACGATCAACACTTCACCCGCGAAACGTTTTTCGAACGCATCTCGATCGAGTGTGATTTCCGACTTGCTGCAAGTTTCAGCGAATACCACCGAGTGCTCATCCACGCTTTGCAACAGCGCCATATGATACTCACGCACCGGATTAGAAGAAACAGCGTCGTCTTCGTCTTCCAAGGCTGATGTCTCATTGCCCGTCGGTATCAATGTGATTAGGCAAGGTAACGGCAATTTAGTAAGCTGACTGTTGGGAACCGCCTTCTGGCGAACCTTGAAGCCGCACTGTTCAGCCGCGATACGAAACGATGCCAAGGTAAACGGCGGTTGGTATTTCTGCATTACTAGGGTGGCGGCAAGCGGTACATGATGAATTTGACTCGCTATGCTGAGCCCCCATATGAAACCATCACGAGAAATTGGCAGATTTAACATTTCGCTCACCCCTGCTTCGCTTATATAGTTTGATGCATATCACCATCTAAACTTTGATAATGATCATTGGCCACGGTGTATGAAACCATTCTATTGTTACAGGGGCATGCATGCTGTTAAGGTTTTCACAGAAGAAATCGAAATACATATCACCTATATCTGCGCATTCAATCGCGCATAACAACAATTTAAAAGCATATTGTGAAGCACACCTCTTTTTTAAGGCCGCCGCCTTATGCAACTGACCGCGCAACGCTAGCTCGCGAAGTGACAATCGACACATTCCGCGCTAGCGGTCCAGGTGGACAACACGTCAATAAAACAAACTCAGCATTGCGCTTAACTCACCTGCCTTCCGGTGTTGTTGTTATTGCGCAAGACTCGCCATCACAATTTCGCAACCGTGAAATCGCGTTTGCACGGTTGACGATGAAATTGCGTGCGCTTAATCATGTACCCAAAAAACGCGTCCAAACCAAACCATCGAAAGGCGCGGTGGAAAAACGGCTCACGGAAAAACGGCGCCTAGCAGATGTCAAGTCGAAACGAAAACGAGTGGAGGACGAATGATAGAAACCAGACGCTTAATTATTCACGGTCAAGTTCAAGGTGTCGGATACCGCTATGGGATGATTGCTGCCGCCAAACAAACGCAGATCAACGGCTGGGTAAGAAATCGAAGCGATGGGACAGTAGAAGCGGTTGTGCAGGGCACGGCAAGCGCTATCGAGCAAATAACCGATTGGGCGAGACAAGGCCCTATAGGCGCAGTAGTAAGTCGAGTAGAGACTTTTGACGTTACCGAAAAACAAATCTACGTGGATTTTATCCAGCATCCAACGCAATAATCTGCTCGGCAAAACAAAGTATTCAAATGAATCGCTTGAGAAGCGTTGTTAGGAATGCCGTCGCGGCAGAATCGTTTTCTAGCGGCGCCCACATCGCCCTTTCCTCCTCCGACAAGGGTTGATAAGGTCCAGCCTTCGCTTCGAAAAAGACCGTACCTATGGCCAACGACACCAACGAGTGATAAACACCCGCAGGAATCGTTACACCGAAACGAGAAGCGGCTGGATCCAGCACCGCATCACCCGTTACTCGACCGCTATCGTCAAAAAAAATAATCCCAAGCCGACCTGAAAGCAGCAGAATGGTTTCGTCTTTATTCGGATCGAGATGGCGATGCGGCGCCACATAGGAATCAGGCTCGATCGCATTCAATAACCGATGACACATGGCCGCATCGTCGGAATGAAAGTTATGATTCCGACGTTTACGCGGAGAGGATTGTGCTTGTGCTGTTAGGTCACGCAGCAATTCGGTAGTAATCCAGTTTATTTCTTGCATAACGTCTTTTCCGGAAGTTGAGGAAGCTCCCTACTAATCACACAACGACTACCTAATAAACGACCTGCACATTTTCCGGCGTCAGCCAATCGTTGAGGGAATCGAGCAATGTATCCGACAATTTCACTCGCTTCGATTCCGGCAACTCCAAGTCGCATATTGCAGAACGGTTGCGATAGGTAATACACACCGGGCATGTACCACCCACGTAAGGTTTCAGTACCTCCGCCAAGCGACTGGCATTCGCCTGTCCATTAAATGAAAGCTTAAGCGAACGAGCAAAGCGCGTGCGCGCGGCGTTGAGATCGAAAATCTTATCCGCGCCGACACGAATGCCACCGCTGTACTCGTCTTTTCTGACTTGACCTTCGATGACCAGCAGCTCGTCTTCCTTAATGATCGATCGATGCTCGGTAAACACTTCGTTGAATACAGCAATTTCCACTTGCGCCGTGCCATCATCTAACGTAATGAAAGCCATGCGCCCACGCCGCGTTTGCTGAGCCCGTACCGCGTGAACGATGCCTGCCATCAATACCGGGTCACTTCCCCGTTGCTGCTGTGGTTGCAAATCCTTCAGACGAGTACGCACGAATGACGAAACTTCCGCCGAGTAACTTTCGAACGGATGACCACTCAAATAAAAACCCAGCGCCAACTTCTCGTTTTGCAACAGTTCCCTCTTGCCCCAACGCCGCACCTCAACCATGTCGATCGCATGAGTCGATGCCTCACCCGTATTATCGAATAAGCTGACTTGCGATGCGCTGCGCATGACCTGTTCTGCCGCCTCCATCGCTATGCCAACCGACGCCAGCAAGCTAGCGCGATGGTCGCACAGGGCATCAAAAGCGCCGGCGCGAATCAGCGATTCGATGGTACGCCGATTGACGATGCGCTTATCGACTCGACGGCAGAAATCAAATAAGTCAGTAAACGGCTGGCTCGCTCGCGCTTCGACAATATTGGCTATCGCCGCCTCCCCCGTTCCTTTGATGGCGCCCAAACCGAAACGGATTTCTTTCGTGCTGACCGGAACGAAGCGGTAGTAAGAATGATTGACATCCGGCGGCAACATCCCGAGCTTCAGGGTATGTACCACGTCGTCGCAGAAAAGCTGAACTTTGTCCGTATCGGCCATCACGGCTGATAACGTCGCCGCCATAAATTCGGCGGGGAAATGGGCTTTTAAATAGGCAGTGTGATAAGCAACTAAGGCATACGCCGCCGCATGCGACTTGTTGAAACCATAGCCCGCGAATTTTTCCATTTGATTGAAAACTTCATTGGCCCCATCTTCGGTCATTCCTCGCTCAACCGCGCCTTTGACGAAAATATCGCGCTGCTTCGCCATTTCCTCGGGCTTCTTCTTACCCATGGCTCGCCGCAACAAGTCCGCGCCGCCGAGGCTATAGCCACCAATAACCTGGGCAATCTGCATCACCTGTTCCTGGTAAACCATCACACCATAGGTAGGACCAAGAATGGGCTGCAGACGAGGATCGAGGAATTCGACTTTCTCCTTGCCGTGCTTACGGGCAACGAAGTCGGGAATCAGATCCATCGGACCGGGACGATACAGCGCGACCAACGCGATAATATCTTCGAACCGGTCAGGCTTCGCCTGCTTCAGCATATCGCGCATACCGCGCGATTCAAACTGGAATACCGCGACAACGTTAGCAGCGGCAAATATGCGCTGATAGGTTGCCTTATCGTCGAGCGGAACCGACTCGAGCTTGAATTGATCGCCATCCGGCCGGATTTGGCGGATATAACGTAAGGCCCAATCAAGAATAGTCAGCGTGGTCAGACCAAGAAAGTCGAACTTCACCAGGCCAACGGCTTCGACATCGTCCTTATCGAACTGGCTGACGACAGAATCGGCGCCTTCCGCCACATAAAGCGGCGTGAAATCGGTCAGCTTGCCCGGTGCGATCAAGACGCCTCCGGCATGCATGCCGACGTTACGTGTCATGCCTTCCAATTGCTCGGCCAATTCCAATAACTCGCGGGTTTCGTCTTCCGTTTCCTCTCGTTCTTTCAGCCGCGGTTCCATTTCGCGAGCCATGGCGAGGGTGATGAGCTTGCCGGGCTGAAACGGAATCAACTTCGCCAATTCGTCGGTACGGTTAAAACCCCACTCCATCACACGCCCGACATCGCGCACTACCGCTTTCGCCGCCATGGTACCGAAGGTCGCGATTTGCGAAACCGATTCAGCACCATACTTCTGCTTCACATAATCGATGACGCGATCCCGCCCATCTTGGCAAAAGTCGATATCGAAGTCGGGCATGGATACCCGTTCCGGATTCAGAAAACGTTCGAACAGCAAGTCGTAGCGCAACGGATCAAGATCGGTAATAGCCAGCGAATAAGCCACCAACGAACCGGCACCCGAGCCACGGCCCGGACCAACCGGCACGCCGTTTTCCTTAGCCCAATTGATAAAGTCCGCAACGATTAAAAAGTAACCTGGGAAGCCCATTTGAATAATGGTCTTCGTTTCGAACTCGAGGCGCGCCTCGTATTCTGCTCGCCTAGCATTTCTAACGGTCTCATCCGGAAATAGATGAACTAATCTTTTTTCCAAACCATCCTTCGCCTGAGCGACTAAATAGTCGTCCAGCGTTACGCCCGGCGGTGTCGGGTAAAGCGGTAAACGATTTTTGCCCAGTTCGAGTTCCAGGTTACAACGACGAGCTATTTCGACCGAATTAACGAGCGCTTCCGGAATATCAGCAAAGAGCGATTGCATTTCTGCTTGGCTCTTAAAGTACTGCTCTTCGGTGAATTCCTTCTTACGACGCCGATCACCGAGTACATATCCCTGCGCGATGCAAACCCGCGCCTCATGTGCGCGAAAGTCTGAGCGCTTCAGAAATTGCACCGGATGAGTGGCAACGACGGGAATTTGTGTGGCTGAGGCAAGATCGAGTGCATTCTCAATATAAACCGATTCTCCCGGTGCACCGACTCGCTGCAACTCCAAATAATAAGCACCAGGAAATACGGAGTCCCAATAATTGGCCAGCTCGCGAGCAAGACGCTCATTTCCCTGGGTTAACGCCTGCCCGACATCACCGTATTGAGCACCGGAAAGTGCTATCAAACCGGTACTACCGATTTCTGCGAACCATTCACGGCGAATTTCTGCGCGGCCACGGTATTGATTACTGCGATAAGCGCGGGTCAATAGCTCACATAACGCCAAATAACCAGTACGAGAGCGGCAAAGCAGCAACATGCGGTAGGGCTGATCGCGATTCACTTCGTTGGTGATCCATACATCGCAACCAATGATAGGCTTGATCCCGGCGCCGCGCGCGGCCTTATAAAACTTGACCAATCCGAATACGTTGCAAAAATCGGTAAGCGCTAATGCGGGCATTCCATCGCTTTTTGCCTCGCTAATAGCATCATCCAACCGGACAATACCATCGGTAACCGAGTACTCGCTGTGCAGGCGTAAATGAATAAAAGCTGGAACGTTGGACATGACGACTTCGAGGGATAAAGCGGCCTAGGATTTTACCTCAATGCGTCATCTCAAAGCCAAAGACAGGAGGCTATTTTGCAGCGTGGTAAGCGCAGGGTTATCGACAAGTGATTACCCCTCATGGAAGCAACTACCAATTGTGTGCGTATTTTGCCTAAAAAGTGAGGTAAGTAACATTTTTGCCGCTCTAATGATCATTAGTATGACAAAACAAGTGCGAAGCTTGCATTTTGAATATTGCAAAAATAGACAATTGAATAAAAACATCGTCTTAACTTGAGTAAATGAATTATGCCTACAGATAACAGACCTTCGACTCCGAGCGGAGAGCCTCCAAAATATGAGGTTAAGGACCCACATCCACCAAAGGACCAAGATAAGAAAAAATCATCAACTCATGGAGACGATGATGAGCATGACAAGAAAAAATCGTCGAAAGGCAAAGACGACGACGAGAAAAGCCAGTCGCTCGATGATGACGACAACGAAAAAGAAAATTCACAGAAGCAAAAGCCCGGACTAATAAAACGCGGGCTGAAAAAAGCCTGGGGCGCAGCCGAAAAATTCGGAAGTGAGTTAAAAGGCATTGCCGACGAATTTGCAAAAGACTGGATAGGCGGTCTCATTTTAGTGGCTGAGAAATTGATTGAATACGCCTTTAAATTGATAGAAAAACTTTTTAATCTCCTAAGTAAAGGCATAGACAAACTGGTCGAACAGAAAAGCGATCGCAAGAATTACGAAAAACTGGATGGTGACGACGAAGATGACCATCAAAAGAAACAAAAAAAGACTAACAGCAACACAAATGATCGGGCTCAAGAACAGCAACGAAAACAAGAGCAACAGAGGGCCACTGAACGGCAGCGTAGCAGCGCAGAGCTGACACGTGAAAGTAGTAATCAAGGTCAGCAACAAGATCCAAGCAATGTTATTCCTTTTGACAGTGTTACCAAACGGCACCAACTACAGCGGGAAAGGATAAAGCGTAGGCTGGAAATGAAAGCCAAGGCACATAGCAAAGAAAAAGCCAAGCAAGCCAAAGATTTACCGGCGAATAGCAACTTCGAAATAATGTATATGAGACCCAATGGTATCGCGGTGCTTCGCGATACGAAGACGAATGAACCACATAAGGTACAGTTAACCGATGAGCAGATGAAGAACCTTAGGTCGGGTGAAAGTCTTATGCATACAAACTCATCACATGACCTTGCCCCCGGTACCAAAGAAGCAAGTCAGAGCGCCAGCAGATCTAACAGCGTCGGTAGCGGTGGTGGAAGAGGCGGCCGAACATAGACTTAAAACCGTTCGTTAATGCTTGTCTAAAAAGCGAGCGCAGCGTTAAAACAAAAACACCGGATTACATCGCGCCTGCGGTTAATCCGGTGTTTGTTTGAGAAGCAAACTGCGCTATTTCGTGACAGAGTTCCGCCTCTCCGCAAAAAAAGCCTTCAACAGAGAACTGCTTTCTTCAGCAAGCACTCCGCCGATCACTGTCGCGTGGTGATTAAGCCGGTCCTCAGCAAATAGATTCACCACGCTCCCGCAAGCGCCGGTTTTCGGATCTGCCGCACCGTAGACTAAGCGGGCGATACGACTATGCTGTATCGCGCCGGCACACATCACACAAGGCTCAAGCGTGACATACAAGGTGCATCCCGGAAGACGATAATTAGATAGATATTGCGCCGCTTCGCGCAGCGCGCGCACTTCGGCATGAGCAGTCGGATCGCAGCCTGCAATAGGCGCATTGAATCCTCGACCGATTACAACGCCGTCTTTAACCACTAACGCGCCCACCGGCACCTCACCGCATTCTGCGGCTTGCTGTGCAAGCATGATCGCTTGGCGCATGAAACTTTCGTCTTCAGTCATTTAAACATCGTCACTGCAGTCAATATGCCTTGGATAATTTGCGTCGGCGTTGGTGGGCATCCCGGCACAACCACATCGACGGGAATGATGTTGGAAACCCGCCCGCAACTCGCATAGCTTTCTCCGAAGATACCGCCGGTACAACCGCAATCACCAATTGCCACCACCAACTTCGGGTCCGGTGTTGCTTCGTAAGTACGTTGCAATGCCACTTCCATATGCCGGGAAACCGGTCCGGTCACTAGCAACATATCGGCATGTCTTGGACTAGCGACAAAATGAATGCCCAATCCTTCTAAGTTGTAATAAGGATTGGTTGTCGCATTGATTTCCAATTCGCAGCCGTTACAAGAACCAGCATCTACTTGGCGAATAGCCAACGAACGGCCGAAACGCGTTAATGTCGCCGCTGCGAGACGGTCACGAATCATGCGCAGCGAATCATCAACGGACGGCGGTACTTCGCTCTTGATTCCTACGTCGGTAACTTTTTTCAGCAGTCGATACATGGCGTATGTGGTGTATTTAGTGGCGCTGAATGCAATCAGCGCTCGCATTCATTCGTTACAAATCTTGCCCGCTGTAACTCAAATTAAAAGATTTATTAATGAGCGGAAAATCCGGAACGATATTGCCAATCACGGCATATTCCAACAATGGCCAATTCTGCCAAGACGGGTCATGCGGATGACAACGGTGTATACAATTGTTTTCCACAGTCGTCAGTGCAATCAATACCTCACCGCGCCATCCTTCTACCCAGCCGATACCGCTCTTCCCTTCTCCTGCCGAATTGACCGGCACGCGCGTTTCGCCACCCGGCATCATATCGAGCATAAGACCAATCAAACGTAACGACTCAGCTATATCATCGAAGCGCACATTCACTCGAGCTGCCACGTCACCACAGGATTGAGTCGTCATGGAAACCTGCAACTGATCGTAAGGCGCAGCAGGAAACTGAACTCGTAGATCCAACAACTGCCCGCTCGCTCTTCCAGCAAGGCCGGTCAATCCTAGTTTGGCTGCAAGCTCAGGAACGATTCGTCCCGTCGTCAGAAACCGGTCCTGTAATCCGGCATGTTCATCGTAAATAAGCTTCAACGTAGGTAGCTCCCGTTGCAGCTCGTCTATCTCTATCCGAATCGCCGCAATGCCCTCCACATCCAGATCGCGCGCAACGCCGCCGGGAACAATGCAATCCATTAAATAACGATGGCCAAAATGCTGTTGGTTCAGCCGCAGCATGTCTTCCTTAAGCCGAGAAAATTGTGCAAGTCCGAATGCAAGCGCGGCATCGTTGCCCAAGGCCCCCAAATCGCCGAGATGATTCATGATGCGCTCGCGCTCCAGCATTAATGCACGCAGCCATTCCGCCCGTGATGTAGGCATCGTGCCGGTAGCCATTTCCACCGCCAGCGAATAAGCAAATGCATAAGCAACCGTGCTATCGCCGGAAATCCGGCTGGCCAAGCGCACGCCCTCCTCTAGTGTCATTGCCTCGAAACGCTTTTCGATACCTTTATGCGCATAGCCCAATCGTTCTTCTAACCGAAGCACTCGCTCGCCTACGACTGAAAAACGAAAGTGCCCCGGTTCAATAATGCCCGCATGCACAGGTCCGACCGGTATTTCATGTACGCCTTCACCCTCCACTTTGACGAAGGGATAATCGTCTTGGCCATTGTCAGTGTTTTGCCCCGAAATAAAATCTTGGCGTAATGGAAAATCGTCCGCCGACCATGCAGCATGTCGTAACCATTGGCGTTCATCGCCGGCTTTATCTGCGCGAAGTCCGAGAAGATCATAAATCGCTCGCTGCATTCGATTCGCTACCGGAAAAATATCGGCAAGATTAGGAAATATCGGACGGCTTTCTTTCACCTGCATTCGCATCCATATCATTCCCTCGTGCCAAGCAAGCGCTGCATGCACCGAAAACACAGCATCATGCTCTCGATCATCGCTTCCCCATAGGGCAATAAGCCGACCGCCTTCCCGTTGCACCGTCTCGGCAACGGCACGGTATTGCGGCCCGCTCACCGTCGCTTGCCAAATGGGCGGCTGAGATTGCATTCGGCGGGCGCTAATATTCAAAGCACTGAGAATAGACGTCATAAGATTAGCCGATCAGTCGCGCCGCCTGCCGATACCATTCGGCAAGAAAAGGCGGTGTATAAAGTCCCAATAACAGCACAGCGCCCAAATGGACCAACACGGGAATAATAGACGGCCGATACGGTAATGGCCTTGCTGTCGAATCGCCGAAAACCATTAATTGCAGCCGCCTAAAAATCGATGCGAAAGCAATGCCGAGGCCAAGCACCAGAAAAGGCACGGTCCATGGATGATGTGCCATCGCTTGCGTGAGGATCAAAAACTCGCTCACGAATACGCCAAACGGCGGCATGCCGAGAATCGCCAGCCCGCCGATCATCAATGCCCACCCGACCTGCGGACTTACATTGATGAGACCACGAATATCATCGATCAACTGTGTACCCACTTTTTGTGTGGCATGTCCGACCGAGAAAAATATCGCCGATTTAGTCAGCGAATGCATCGTCATATGAAAAAGGGCCGCGAACGTCGCGATATTGCCGCCGATGCCGAAGGCAAATGTTATTAACCCCATGTGCTCGATGGACGAATAAGCGAATAGCCGCTTCACATCCTTTTGCCGCTGCAGAAATAGCGCCGCGACAACAACGGAAAACAATCCGAAACCCAACATCAAATTACCGGCAAGACCGTTGCCTAATGTGCCATCCACTAACACCTTACATCGCACTACAGCATACAACGCCACATTCAATAGCAAACCGGATAGCACCGCCGATACCGGCGTAGGCCCTTCCGCATGGGCATCGGGCAACCAGTTGTGCAAAGGCGCCAAACCGACCTTGGTGCCATAACCCACCAGCAGAAAGACAAAAGCTAACGACAACACAGTCGGCTCCAACTTGTCGCGCACATCGGCAAGCTTAGTCCACAGCAATGCGCCACTTTCCGGGCCAAGCACTTTTTCTGCGGCGAAGTACAACAAAACGGTGCCGAACAATGCCAACGCGATGCCGACACCACATAAGATGAAATACTTCCACGCCGCTTCGACACTCGCCGGCGTTCGATAAAGACTGACCAACAACATGGTCGTCAGCGTTGCGGCTTCCATCGCGACCCACAGCAAGCCGATATTGTTAGTGGTCAATCCCAGCAACATCGTAAACATGAAAAATTGAAACATGCTGTGATACAAACGCAAACGACCGGGCGTTAATCTTCCCCGCTCGATTTCAATGCGCATATAAGGACGGCTATAAATGGCGGTGGTCAGGCCAACCAAAGCGGTGAGCACGACCAAGAAGACATTGAACGAATCGAAAAAAAACATATCGCCCGCCAGCATTTGCCTTCCATCAACGAGAACATGTCCAGTGACGGCAACAGCGGCAGCAAATGTTAGCGCCGAGAATAAAACATTGACCTCGCTCGCAATAGGACGCGCGCCTAAAAAAAATAACAGCACGCCGCCGATAACCGGCAAACACTCCAACGCCAAGAACTCAAAATTCATTGCTTTCCTTTTGTTCGTGCTGTGTTTCTTTAAATCGCTCCATATGCTTGAGATCCAAGCTGTCGAAAGCCTCGCGGATTTGGAAAAAAAATACACCGAGGATTAATGTGCCGATCAGCACATCCAGCGCGATGCCGAATTCGACCACCATCGGCATTCCATAAGTCGCGCTGGTAGCGGCAGAAAGTAATCCGTTTTCCATCGCGAGAAAACCAATAACCTGCGGCACCGCTTTGCGGCGAGTCAATATCATCAAGAACGACAGCAGCACACTCGCCAATGCAATTCCCAACGTGCTTCGAACGATCGTGCCCGACAATTGCGAAATAGGCAGCGCTAAGTTGAACGCAAAAATCACGAGACCGATGCCGACGAGCATCGTTGCCGGAATATTGATCAGCGTTTCCACATCCCAGCGAATATGCAGTCGCTCTATCAAACGGTATAACAGAAACGGCAACACAACTACTTTGAGCGCAAAGGTCAGTAAAGCCGAATAAACCAGATGCGACTGTCCGCTTGAATAGGCCACCATCAATGTGGAGACACCAAGCACCAAACCCTGTGCTGCAAACAAATTAACCAGAGAAATGACTCGTCTTTGCGACAACATTGCAAATCCGATGAGTAACTGTAATGCCGCGAAGAGGTTGACGAGCTGACCAGTGATCGGAACGTTTTGCACGGACTCAACTTCCTAATAAAGAATGAACCAACATGCCCAACACCGCTAGTAGAAATGCCATGCCAAGAAACTCAGGTGCGCGGAATATTCGCATCTTGGCGGAAAGCGTTTCTAATATCGCCAACCCGGCACCAGCGATCATGAGTTTTATCGCCAGCCACAACAAGGCCACGGGATAAGCGAAGATTTGAGACAGCGGCATCTTTCCCCATTTCCAAACGGAGACAAAAGCAGTGAGGTCATCCGCGCCTGCAATTCCCCAGGGCACGAAAAGACAAATACCGATGCCGACGTACAGCATGAGCTTGATGCTCGACGCCCATTCGATCAGCGCCAGATGACGAGCGGAGTACTCGAGAATCATCGCTTCATGCACCATCGTCAATTCCAAATGCGTTGCAGGATTGTCAATGGGAATGCGCGCGTTCTCCGCCAATAGCACCATCACAAACGCCGTTGCCGCAAAGGCCAGACTTGGATAAATCGCCAACCTCCCATGTCCCAATACTTCGACAATAGTGTTAAGTGATGTGGATTGGCTAATCAACGACGCGGTGAAAAACACCATGAGCAATGCAGGCTCCGCAAGGAATGCTATTAGCATTTCCCGACGTGCGCCCAATGTACCAAAGGCGGTGCCGATATCCATCGCTGCCAGCGCTAAAAAAACTCGCCCCAAAGCGAAAATTCCCACGAGAGCAATCACATCAGCGGCTTTAGCGAATGGAAGATCCGTCGCCAATATCGGCACAATGCCTGCCGCCAATACCATACAGCCGAATAATACGTATGGTGTCGCGCGAAACAGTATCGATGCGTTATGAGCCATAACCGCGTCTTTGATAAACAACTTGCTGAAATTGCGATAAGGCTGCAACAAACCGGCGCCACGTTTATTTTGCAGCCACGCACGGCATTGATTGACCCAACCGAGCAATATAGGTGCTACCGCGAGAACGATCAGCGCTTGAATGAACTGAGAAAGAATGGGCAGCATAATCGTCACCGGACAAAAATCAGCAGCACGATCAACGTGGCAAAACTATAGAGCAAGTACCATTGAATATGTCCCTGCTGCAGCTTAACGACAACGGCAGAAAGACGATCCACCAAATTTATCAACGGTTGATAAAACCAACGCCAGAAAAGATCTGTTTGCCGTTTGCGATAAATCGGATGTAAATCGGCCGGATCGGGCAATACTCGTTCGATTTCATAAGCCGATTCGAAAATCTGACTAATAGGCTGACCGAATCCTTCCGCCGTGTCTTGCATGCGCGGCGTTTGCAGCGGATAACCGCAATCCCACGCATCGGCGCGGCGCGTGGTGCGGCGAAAGTATCGTCTAACTAAAAGGTATACGCTCAATGTCACGAGTATTGTGACAAAGAAGAAGATGAGTGGACTGTAACTTGCTCTCGTCGGTGCTATCGGCGTGATCAATAACCAGCCGCTTTTTCCAGCGATAGGCCCGAGCTCCGCGCCGATCAGCAACGAGGTGACATGATCGATGCCACCAATCACCCAAAGGGGCACCAATCCCAACAGCAGGCAAAGCATAGTGAGCCATGCCAATCCTGCTCGCTCCCATCGGCTAATCGAATGGACTGAGTGAGAAGCAATTTGCGAATCGATGCTTCGAGAGCGCCCAAGAAAAATCAATCCGTAAAACTTCACCATCACATAAGCCGCGAGCGATGCAGCCAATGCAATGGCCGCAGCCGCCACCGGCACCAGCATATTGAGATAGGAATGGGGCAAGCTTGGTGTCAACAGAAACGATTGCAGCAGCAGCCATTCGGAAACGAAACCATTTAACGGCGGCAAACCACTTGCAGCTAATATGCCGACCAGGCTACAAGCCGCAACCCAAGGCATACGGTGAATCAGCCCGCCAAGCGCACTGAAGTTGCGACTACCGGCGGCATGCATGACCGAACCTGCGGAAAGGAATAGCAATGCTTTGAACAGCATGTGGTTCAACACATGGAATAGCATTGCCGTAAGCGACAACGCCGCCAACGATGGCATATCGAATGCTTTGAACAAAATCGTAAGGCCCAGTGCAGCCGCGATCAGACCGATATTTTCGATCGACGAGTAAGCCAACAACCGCTTGATATCCGATTGCACTGCCGCGAACAACACGCCAAAGAGCGCGGTCGCCAATCCTAGCGCAAGTACCAAAGCGCCCCACCACCACAATTGCGTATCGAATAAACCGAAAATCACCCGCAACAAACCATAGATGGCAGTCTTCAGCATGACTGCACTCATCAATGCCGAAACCGGAGACGGCGCTGCCGGATGCGCCTCCGGCAACCAAATATGCAATGGCAGTAAACCTGCCTTAGCCCCGAAGCCCACCAATGCCAGCACAAAAGCAAACGTATTCATGGCGCCCGGCAAATGCGCTTCGCGCATGGCCGAGAATGTGTAATCGCCTCGCCAATTCTGCAATGCGCCGAAACAGAAAAGTAGACACAGCGCGCCCAGGTGAGCGATCAGCAGATACATGAAGCCGGCTGTACGATTACTGGCTTCGTGATGATCGGTCGTCACCAAAAAGTAAGACGCCAGCGCCATCAATTCCCAACCGATCATGAAAACCAGCGCATCATCGGCGATCAATACTAGCGCCATGCCGGCGATGAAAAGGTGATACTGCAATACAAGCGGCCCTAGTTTCCGGCCGGTCCAATCACGAAAATATCCTGCGGAGAATAGCGAGACACTGAATACACAGGTACCAAGCACGATGAGGAAGAAAGCCGATAACGCATCGACTCGTAAATGAAAAGGTAGATCGGGAAGGCCGAGCGGCAGCGTCGCTTGTGTTGGCGACTGCCCTAGATTGACGACGGCGATAAACGCCAGAATGAGACCGATAACAGCGCCGATTGGAAACACAACGCCGCAAACCAACTGGGGACGATTGCGCAAGGCAAAGCCCAGGATACCCAACAACAACCATGCGGTTATTGTAACCAGTGCAACATCGACGCTGAGAAAATCAGGAAATGCGGTCACAGGTTTGTATTACCAATCCTTGGTCAGATTATCGCAATACCACTTGTCAACAGATAAGTATTACCCGGAAACACCATGTAATCCAGGTAATACTAGTTGAAACTTACTCCCACTCAATCGTCGCCGGCGGCTTGCCGGAAATATCGTAGACAACGCGATTGATGCCGCGCACTTCATTGATGATGCGATTGGAAACTTTGCCGAGTAGCGAATAAGGCAACTCAGCCCAATGGGCCGTCATGAAGTCCGTCGTCTGTACCGCGCGCAATGCGACAACATAATCATAAGTCCGGCCATCTCCCATGACGCCGACCGACTTGACCGGCAGGAACACCGCGAATGCCTGTCCCGTCTTGTCGTACCAGCTCTTGCCGTCACTATCTTTAGTGGCGCGCAATTCATCGATGAAGATCGCATCGGCTAGGCGCAGCATATCTGCGTATTCGCGCTTGACCTCGCCGAGAATGCGCACGCCGAGACCCGGACCAGGGAATGGATGACGATATACCATCGCAGGTGGCAACCCGAGCGCAATACCTAATTCGCGTACTTCATCTTTGAACAACTCGCGCAAGGGTTCCAGCAACTTCAAATGCAATGTATCCGGCAAACCACCTACGTTGTGATGCGACTTGATGGTATGCGCCTTTTTGGTTTTCGCGCCTGCCGATTCGATGACATCCGGATAAATCGTGCCTTGCGCCAGCCATTTCGCTTGCGGCAATTTTGCGGCTTCGCGCTGGAAAACTTCCACGAATTCGCGACCAATGATTTTCCGCTTCGCTTCCGGATCAGTAACGCCGGCGAGATGCCCCAGAAATTCCCTCGACGCATCCACATGAATGACTTTCATGTGCATATGATCGGCGAACGTTTCCATTACTTGTTGCGCTTCGTTTAAACGCAATAAACCCGTATCGACGAACACACATGTCAACTGATCGCCGATTGCTCGATGTATCAATGCTGCTGCGACGGAGGAATCAACGCCGCCGGATAAACCTAGAATAACTTCGTCTTTGCCGACAGCTGCTCGGATTTTCTCTACTGCTTCGCTAATGTAATCGGGCATATTCCAGTCGGAATTTGCACCGCAAATATCTTTCACGAAGCGATTCAGAATAGCTTTGCCTTGGGCGGTATGTGTCACTTCCGGATGAAACTGAACCGCGTAAAAACCGCGTGACTCGTCTGCCATGCCGGCAATCGGCGTTGCTTCGTTGGAAGCAATAACTTTGAAGCCAGCCGGCAGCGCATTCACTTTGTCACCGTGACTCATCCATACATCGAGCAAGCCGTGATTCTCGCTGTTAATGCGATCCTGAATTCCATCTAACAACTTGGAATGGCCACGGGCGCGCAATTCCGCATAACCGAATTCGCGCACCTTACCGTTTTCTACTGCACCACCTAACTGGGCGGCCATGGTCTGCATGCCATAACAAATACCCAAGACTGGCACGCCAAGTTCGAATACCGCTTGTGGTGCACGCGGCGTTTCGTCTTCGGTCACAGAGTTAGGCCCACCGGAAAGAATGATGCCGCGCGGATTGAATTCGCGAATGAACTCATTGCTGACATCGTAAGGATGAAGTTCGCAATACACACCGGCCTCGCGAACACGGCGCGCGATGAGCTGCACATACTGCGCACCAAAGTCGAGAATCAAAATCTTGTCGTGGGTCGTCATAGGAATAAAAAAGTGCCGGGCCTGCAAGCCCGGCACTTGTCAGTCAAAAGTACCAATTAATCGATCTGATAATTCGGCGCTTGTTTAGTGATTTGCACATCGTGCACATGGGATTCACGCACGCCCGCAGATGTGATTTCAACGAAGGCCGCTTTGCTCTGCATATCTTCGATAGTAGGGCAACCAACATAGCCCATGCTCGAACGCAGTCCGCCCATCAATTGATGCACCACAGCCACCACCGAGCCTTTATAGGGAACGCGACCTTCCACACCTTCAGGCACCAATTTCTCCGGACTATCTTCATCATCCTGAAAATAACGGTCACTGGAGCCTTGCTGCATCGCGCCCAATGATCCCATGCCTCGATAAGACTTATAGGAACGCCCTTGGAAAAGCTCGACTTCGCCCGGTGCTTCTTCGGTTCCGGCAAATAGCCCGCCCAGCATGACAGCACCGGCGCCGGCGGCAATCGCCTTGGCGATGTCGCCCGAATAACGAATGCCGCCATCAGCGATTAGCGGCACGTCGGTGTTTTTCAATCCTTGCGCAACATTATCGATTGCGGTTATTTGCGGCACGCCGACACCGGCAACGATGCGGGTCGTACATATAGAGCCCGGACCGATACCAACTTTAACGCCATCAGCGCCATGATCCACCAACGCCTTGGCGGCATCACCGGTTGCCACATTGCCACCGATGATTTGTATATCCGGATAACGCGTTTTAATCCATTTCACCCGGTCGAGCACGCCTTGAGAGTGGCCGTGCGCTGTATCGACGATTAACAAATCGGCACCCGCTTCGACTAATGCGGCAACTCGCTCATCGGTACCTTCGCCAACGCCCACAGCCGCACCAACACGCAGGCGACCGTGTTCATCTTTGCAAGCGCTAGGATGCTCTTTGGACTTAAGGATGTCTTTTACGGTAATAAGACCGCGAAGTTCGAAATTGCCGTTTACCACGAGCACTCGTTCCAGGCGGTGTTTATGCAGGAGCATCATGGCCTCTTCCAGAGGCGCTCCTTCTTTGACGGTAACTAACCGTTCACGAGGGGTCATGATGTTCTTGATCGGCTGATCAAGATTGTGCTCGAAGCGTAGATCACGGTTGGTAACGATGCCAACGACTTGGCGACCGTTCAATACAGGCAATCCGGAAATTTTATGCTGGCGAGTAAGCGAAAGAACATCGCGAACCAACATGTCTTGAGGCACTGTAACGGGATCTTTTACCACACCGCTTTCAAAGCGCTTGACCTTTGCCACTTCCGCAGCTTGGGCCTTTATAGACATGTTTTTATGAACGATCCCAATGCCGCCTTCCTGAGCGAGCGCAATGGCAAGACGAGCCTCGGTAACCGTATCCATAGCAGCAGACACGATAGGCAAGTTCAGGCGGATTTTTCTGGTGATCTGAGTGGCGAGACTAACGTCGCGCGGAAGAACAACCGAGTGCGCAGGAATCAGAAGGACGTCATCGAAGGTAAGCGCTTTTTGCACTAAACGCATGTAAATACCCCATCGACAAAGCCGCATTATACAGCGCCGACTTATTTCGGCAAAGCCAAAAGTATTCCAGCCCGCATTTTAGATTTTTCCAGACTTTCGAAATCTAAATAACTAGACCTCGTCCAAACATCCTGCCAGTTTAAATTCTTTACACCTTACTGTCGGAACACGCGCTATTTCATTGACCTAACGAGAACTTTCCGTTACTGTGCAAATAAAAAACATTAGCATCATCAGTTCAGTGCAAATCGAATATTGAAATCTAGTCGGGAAAAGTGGGGCTTTTCGAAAGAAATTTTGCCGCCTTGGTGAAGCAAAATTATATTTGGGGCTGTGGCAAAGGCTCTAACAAATAGATACCAAGCAGATTAGATAAACGTTTTAAGGCAGCGTATACGATGAAGAATGCTTTGAATTCAATTCTTGCGATACTGTTCTTGTGCTGCGTGATAACAGCATCCGCCGAGGTGTACCGCTGGGTAGACGGAAACGGCCGCGTGCAATTCTCGGATCAACCACCTCCTGACGTCAACGCCCAAAAAGTAGAAACAAGGCCCGCCACCGGCAAAGGTTCGGCCTCCGGCGGAAAAAACTACCAGCAACAAGACCAAGAATTTCGTAAGCGTCGAGTCGAAGAAGACGAAAACGCAAAAAAACGCACCGAGACCGAAAAACAAGCGAGCGCTAAACAAAAAAACTGTGACGCCGCAAAATCCCAACTTGCCGCCCTTCAAGCCGGTGGTCGCTTTTCACGCACGAACCAAAAAGGCGAACGCGAGGTCTTGGACGACAAAGCTATGCAAGCTGCGCTGTCGGACGCCAAACAGGCGGTCGCCGATTGGTGCCAGTAATCAAGATTGAACGAGAAGACTATTTTTCAATCTACAACAATTGCTTCAATAGCTTTTCTAAAGAAAATTATTAACTATGCAGTGGCTGTGAATTGGTTCATAGATGCAATATATCCGGGTATCTACACTCGGACATGTTGATAAATCGAAACACGTTGACAACTAACTAAGCCGAAATCGTTGATAACCTTCGAACAGAAAACCCGCTATGTCACGATCAAGCCCTAAGGCAAATAAAATTTTGATCGCCTGCATGTCACTAGCGGGCCTCAGTCAGCCAGCCGCAGCGTTCACCTTCGGGAATATAAGTGTTCGCTCTTTTCTCGGAGAAACCTTTAGCGCCCAAGTGGACGTCTCCTTCAACAAAGAAGAGGACGTAGACGAGTCTTGCTTTCGTCTGATACCGAACAAAAGCGCAGAAGACACAGCATCACTTCCTTCGGCGCGGCTAACATTTACGCCATACACTTCCAAAGCCACACCTAAAGGCACCTTGACCATCCACTCAAATGTGTCGATAAACGAACCCGCTGTTCGGGTCACATTGGAGGCGAGCTGCCCAAGCATTGGAAAAATTCAGCGCGAATACGTGGTCTTGCTCGACCCCCCCGCCCTTTCTGTACCGCTAGCAACCGCCACATCGATCAACCAGCACGTAGGGAAGACGAAACCGGTACGAGGGGCAGGGACAACTGCCCGTTCAAAAGGCAAAAAAGGCGCGCCCCCCGCAAAACACGCAACGACAGCCGAGGTAACGACGCTAGAGCAACCTCAAAAAGAGAAAGAAGGCCCTCGTAATAAACCGCAGGCCAAGCAACAATCTCAAGGGGTGGTTCCGCGCGCGCCAGCAGCTACCACGGGCTTCCGGCTTAAGCTTTCCGCTCCCGAAATCGACCTATCGCATATTGAAAGTATGACGGAGCAAGAACGGGCCGCGATGCGCGAACGTCAACTGCTCATGGATTCGGATGACTACATTTCCAGCCTTCTGGAGTCGAAAAGCAAGTTGAAGGAATTGGAAACAAGGCTTTCCGATCTTCAGTCGAAAATGGGCAACGCGCCCGCAGGCGGCAATACCCCTCAGGCTACAACACCAGCCGCTCCCGATGCTCCTGCCGCACCTGGTGCAGTAACTCCTCATGTTGTGCCCCAAGTGCTTAATATCCATGCCGCCACCGGTACGGCAAAAACGCCCGTAACCGAAAGCAAGCTGAGCCAAATGGCCAAGCAATGGTATTGGTGGGTAATCGGGCTGTTGACAGCTGCACTTTTATTCGTGTTGATGCGTCGTCGGGAGTCCGATTATGAAGCCGTCACACATTACAATTTAAAAGAGGACGTCCCTCCCGCCCCTACGACGACTACAACTACGACTACGACTACGACTACGGGAAGCAAAACGCAATCGGAGCACTTTATTAGCACGTCGCCCCCCGCCGTCGCTCTTGAGCCAACGACTGCAAGTCCGCGTGATGTCTATCGGAACGTCATTATTGATCAGTTCCCGGAACTGAAAGCGGCAGGAAATATCGATGCTAGAACGATCATCGGCGTCGCGTGGCAATACTTTGAGGACAAAGGGGAACGCGGACGAGCAATTGAATTGATCGAGTTCGGACTGGAAGAGCATCCCGACGTAGATGAACTGTGGTTGACCCAATTTGAATTTTTACTGCGGGATCGTCGCGTAGCTCCCTATGAACAATTAGCCAAACGCTATCGCCAACGCTTTCCGGAAGACCATAGCTGGATCAAAATCCAAAGCTGGATTCAAATCCAAAGCGGTGGACGATTCCTTGATCCAGACAATTCGCTGTATGCCGTCGAAGCCATCGCGGATAGCCAAACAAAAGTGCTGACCCTCGACTTCGAAGTTGCCAACAAAAAGCCAGGGGAGTCGGAGTCCGAACCTAGCCCAATAGTTGGCGGCGCCACGGTAAACGGTGTTTCATACCAACCGAAGGACTAAGGGTTTCGGATGGGCTCCAGGGCCCATCCGATAGGCTCACTATCCCTCTTTTTTCTGCGTCGACCTCGCTTCTCTCACGCGTTTACGTCTCGCTTCTTTGGGATCTGCGATGAGCGGACGATAGATTTCCACCCGGTCTCGGTCACGTAATGCGACCTGTGTGTCGACGAGCTTGCCGTAAATACCGATCTTGTTTCGAGTTAAATCTATCTCTGGAAAACGCAAGGTAATGCCTGATTGTTCTATCGCCTCAGTAACCGTCGCGCCTGCAAGCAGCATTAACTCCACGGTGATCTGCTGATCGGGCCTCGCATAAACAACTTCGACCGTGATTCCAATGGCGCTCACTAGGTGTTTCCCCTGCGCGCATCCGCACGAGCAACAAATGCTTCGACAAAAGTGTTGGCAATGTAGCCGAATACCGGGCCTATCAGTTTTTGCAACAACTTACTGGAGAACTCGTACTCCAATCGAAACTCCACCTTGCAAGCTTCTTCTCCCAGCGGTTTGAAATGCCAATGGCCAGTAAGGTGAACAAAGGGACCTTCCTGCAGTTCTATGCGCATCCACTGCGGCGCTTCTTTGTGATTTCGCGTAGTAAAGCTTTGCCGAACGCCGTGGTAATCGATTTTTATTGTTGCTAGCGTTACCGAATCGCTTCTCTCTATCAATTCCGTGCCACCGCACCAAGGAAGAAACTGCGGGTAGTCCTCCACTCGATCAACTAACGCAAACATTTCCGCAGCGGAATGTTCGACCAAAACCGTTTTTTCAACTTGTGCCATACGAGTGAATGATTAGGTACTCAGAATATAAAGCCGCTTCGGAAAAGACGGCTCCGGACAAAAGCCGCTAAAATACCCGATCTTTCCAAAAAAATCCCACGATTAAATGAGCATCGCACAGAACAAGAAAGCCTTCCACGATTATTTCATTGAGGAAAAATTCGAGGCCGGCATCGTCCTGGAAGGCTGGGAAGCAAAAGCTATCCGTAGCGCCCGCGCGCAACTTAAAGAGGCTTATGTGATCATCAAGCGGGGCGAATTATTTTTGATCGGCTCGCATATTAGCCCGTTACCAACAGCATCGACGCATGTAACGCCGGACCCCGTCAGAACTCGCAAGCTACTATTACATGCCGAGGAAATATCCAAGCTCATCGGTAAGGTAGAGCGCGCGGGATACACCTTGGTCCCATTGGATCTTCATTACTCGCGCGGACGCATCAAGCTGGAAATCGGCTTAGCGAAAGGGAAAAAGCAGCACGACAAGAGAGAAAGCGAAAAAGACCGCGAGTGGCAACGAGAGCGGCAACGGCTTTTACGTAATAAATAAATCGAACCTGCCCGATTTATTCCGTGCTCTGCATGAAAACATGCGGAATAAATATCTCCACGAGATACAAAACAAACGCATATAGCCTGTCGCTTCGCCATTCACTCTTTAAAGACCGATTTGGCCAAAGATTCGGCCGTCAAGGATAAGAACGATCTCGAAATCATTCGCATCACACCTATCGATGCAATAAACCTAGCATCATTGATTCCACATTGATCGGAATCGCGTACAATTCCTGCCGGGTTGCCGTGCGCACCCACAATGGAGTTCGGTGAGAGCATCGATTGTGGATTTTAAAAAGCGATGCCTAACTGTTTCTTTCATTTTTTACTAATCGCAAATTAGGAGACTTATACATGAGCAAAACCCTCAGCAAAGTTTCGGGCGCAGCACTCGCAGCAGCAGCAGCCGGTTTATTCTTGACGGCTAACATCGGCACCGCAGTTGCCGGTGAAAAAGACGCAGTACATTGCGCAGGTATCAATTCCTGCAAAGGCTCAAGCGAATGCAAAACCGCTAAAAACGCCTGCAAGGGTCAAAATAGCTGCAAAGGTCAAGGTTGGGTTAGCGCAGCTAGCGAAAAAGAGTGCAAAGACAAAGGCGGTAAAGTAGCTAAGTAATTAAGGTTTGAAGTAATAGATCTTTTACTTCCCCTGGCGGACGCTGCGCAATAACATCGGCGTAGCCGTCCGCCTAATGCGACTTACGACGCAATCTCCGTCATGACCAATCACACCGAATCGCTCCGTTATCCCAATCTAGGCTACGGCCTCGGATTGCGCGTTCCTCACTATGAAACGATTCTCGATACGCTACCCAACATCGATTGGTTCGAAGCGTTATCTGAGAACTACATGGTTCCCGGGGGAAAGCCGCTGCACTATCTGGATCGAATTCGGGAACACTATCCCATCGTCATGCACGGCGTATCGTTATCTATTGGCGGGTCGGATTCACTCAATACAGAATACTTGCGACAGTTGAAGGCATTGGCCGATCGGGTCGAGCCCGCATGGATATCGGATCATTTATGTTGGACCGGCCTCAATGGCAAAAATCTGCATGATCTTCTGCCGCTGCCCTATACCGAAGAAGCTGCCGATCATGCGGCCGACCGAATCCGCCGCGTTCAGGATTTTCTCGGGCGGCGCATTCTGATCGAAAATGTTTCCAGCTATTTGACTTATCAACAGTCGGATATGAGCGAGTGGGAGTTTCTTTCACTGGTAGCCAATCGTGCCGACTGCCTGCTTCTGCTCGATATCAATAATATTTACGTTAGCAGCGTAAATCATGAATTCTCGGCGCTAGCCTATCTCGACGGCATTCCCGGCCATCGCGTGCAGCAATTTCATCTCGCGGGTCATAGCGATTGCGGCGACTACATCATCGATACCCATGATGCCCCTATCATCGAACCGGTGTGGGATCTGTACGTTGAAGCGGTACAACGTTTCGGCCAAATATCTACGATGATCGAGCGAGATGACAATATTCCTCCGCTAGAGGAATTACTCGACGAACTCGATAAAGCAAAGCGACTCGCGGCACCACGTCGCCTGGAAGCCGTCGTCGCATGAATAGCCTGCATGCTTTGCAGCAAGACCTGCAAGACTACATACTCTTGGGCGCCGCTCCCATCCTCAAGCAAGTCGTCGGTACCGATAAAGTAGGTGTTGATATCCGCCTCGGCATTTATGCGAATGGCTATCGTTTGCGGCTACTTGAAGTTCTCGAAACCGATTACCCCGGTGTAAAGGCGCTGCTCGATGATAGCGAAGCGTTTTATGATATGGGACGGGAGTACATCGAAATCCACCCTTCCCCCTACTTCAACGTTCGCTGGTACGGTGATTGTCTTCCCGAATTTCTTCGCACTACGCCCCGTTATTGCAATCGCGCCGTTCTCGCCGAGATGGCAGCGTTCGAGTGGGCCATGACCTTAGCGTTCGATGCGCCCGACCAACCGGTGGCGAGCATCGATACGGTCGCACGCCTTTCACCCGCAAGTTGGCCTAATATGCAATTCACGGCCCACGCAGCAGTGCAACGACTCGATCTTCGTTGGAACGTTCCGACACTATGGAACAACATCGATGCTCAAGATGAACCGGGAAATGTTGAAGAAAACGAGTATCCGATTGCATGGCTTCTCTGGCGGAAAGACCTGAAAATCTACTTTCGTTCGTTGAATGTAGATGAAGCATGGGCTATCGATGCCATGACAAAAGGCGCGAGCTTTGGTGAGATTTGCGAAGGCTTATGCGAATGGGTGGATGCAGTGCATGTCGCCCCTCATGCGGCTGCAATGCTGAAGCGTTGGTTAGCAGATGGTTTGATCACTGAAATCGTTTGCAATTCGTAAGCGGGTATTCCGATCGGGATAGCAATAAACTTCTTTCGAAACCGTAGCGAGCGGGTCCCGATTGAGACTGCACAGTGGGTTATGAAAAAAGCCTAACATCAAACTACCTGTCCCGCTACATAACCGCTCGCCCATGCCCATTGAAAATTAAAGCCACCTAGATGGCCGGTCACATCCAATACCTCGCCGATAAAATATAACCCTCTGACAGTTTTCGCCTCCATTGTTTTCGACGATATTCCATCCGTATCGACACCGCCTATAGTGACCTCGGCTTTGTTATAGCCTTGCGTTCCTGATGGTTTGACATGCCAGTGGTGTAGGCCATGAGCAATCTCGCGTAATGCTTTGCTCGAGATTTGATTGATCGGCTGATTAAGGCCATATGCTTCGCTCCATTGTTGCGCAAATCGCTTCGGCAATACCTCTGCCAGCAAATTGCCCAATTGAACGCGGCTTGCATGTTCGGACAACAACCATGCTTCCGCATCCCGCCCAGGCAAAAGATCAATCGTAATTACATCGCCCCCCTGCCAATAAGAAGAGATCTGCAATATCGCTGGACCGGAAATGCCGCGGTGGGTAAAGAGTAAATTTTCTCGAAAGCGACCGCCGTTGCAAGAAACCTCGGCCTCGATTGACATGCCCGATAAATCGCCGAAACGGGACAACGTTTCCGGATCGAAGGTAAGCGGCACCAGCGCCGGTTGCGGCGGCACCACCTTGAGCCCGAATTGTTCAGCAATACGATATCCGAAAGGACTGGCTCCGATCTTGGGCGCCGATAAGCCGCCGGTAGCGATCACCAGCGATTGTGTCGAAAACGTCTCCAAAGCAGTTTGCACGCTAAACCCATTGCTTGCTTTGTCGACTGCAAGCACCTGGCACGACTGGCGCAATTGGACGCCGCCTTGATCGCATTCGGCCTTCAACATATCGATGATTTGCTGCGCACTTTCATCGCAAAATAACTGACCCAGTTTCTTTTCGTGGTATTTGATTCGATAGCGTTCGATGAGTGAAATAAAGTGCTGCGGTGAATAACGAGCCAGTGCGGAACGGCAAAAATGCGGATTTTGCGACAAAAAATTTTCCGGCTTACAGTGCAGATTGGTAAAGTTACAACGACCACCACCGGAAATACGGATCTTTTCCCCAAGCTTATGATAATGATCGATCAACAGTACCCGCCGGCCACGTTGCCCTGCTTGTGCAGCGCACATCATTCCGGCTGCACCGGCACCAATTACGACAACATCCCAAATCACTTTTACTCCAGCGCTGTACAAAGAGCGCGAGGTTAACTTAATTTGATAAAACGGAGTAAACAAAGTGTGACTTGGTGAGCGTCATCTCTGTACAGGATGGCACTAGAATGGCAAGCTGAACGGAAAATACTTCGCGCCGAACACGCCGATGTTGTCGGTGATAGTACCCGCTCCACCCGTTAAAACCGTATAGAAAATCAATACATCAGTTATCGAAAAGCATGAAAACTCTGCTCCGTATATTTTTCGAAATTACCGGGCTCGGCCGCGATAAGTTGTGGCGGTCGTACATGGATGCCGGTATCAAAGCATACCAACAAGGCGATTACGCCGAGGCCGAAACGCAATACACATCCGCATTAACCATAGCGGAAAAATTCGGTACCCATGATTCGCGCTTAGCGATCACCCTGAACAACTTGGCGGAACTCCATCGCTCCCTGGGTAACTATGCAGCCGCAGAGCCACTATTCAAGCGTTCGCTTACCATCAACGAAACGGAACATGGGCCAGATGATCCGGCCGTGGCTGCCAATCTCAATAATATGGCGCTCTTGTATCGCGCCCAACGCAAATATGCCGATGCCGAATCGCTTTATAAACGCTCATTAGCGATTTGGGAAAAAACACGAGGGCCCAATCATCTTGATGTAGCGCAAACGCTGGCTAACCTGGCCGAGTTGTACTACAGCAACGGCAAGTACACCGAAGCGGAGCCACTCTCTAAGCGAGCCCTAGCGATTCAGGAAAACGTGCAAGGCCTTGAGAATTCCGTCGTCGCGCAAACACTCACGAATCTCGCCAATATTTATTACACGAGCAGCCGATACAAGGATGCGGAACCGCTTTATCTACGCTCGCTGGCGATTTGGGAAAAAATATTAGGGCCGGAACACCGAACCGTCGCAAGCACGCTGAATAATCTGGGAAAGCTTTATCATGAACAGGGTAAAGCGACTGAAGCAGAGGCGTTTTACACCAGAGCGCTCACCGTCGCCGAAAAATCTCTCGGACTTGAGCATGCAGATGTAGCGACCATTCTCAATAGCCTGGCATTGCTTCATCTCGCCGAAGGCAAATACAACGCCTGCTCCTCGCTTCTTGAACGAGCATTAAAGATACGCGAACTCGCGTTCGGCTCGGATCATCCCGATGTGGCCATCTGTCTGAACAACTTAGCACAGTTACGCAGCGCCCAAGGAAAAACATCGGAGGCGGAGCAACTATACAAACGCTCGCTGGCCATTTTGGAGAACAATTTCGGCCCGGATCATCCGGAAGTCGCCACCAGCCTCAACAACTTAGCCGGACTCTATTACACCAACGGCAATTATTCCGACGCAGAACCGTTATTCGAACGCTCCTTGGCGATGGGGGAAAAAGCGCTAGGACCGGAACATCCCGATGTTGGCGCAAGCCTCAGCAATCTCGCTAGGCTGCGCCAAGCCCAAGGAAGATATACCGCCGCAGAGCCACTTTACAAGCGGTCATTGGCCATCTGGGAAAAAACGCTGGGGCCGGACCATCCGGATGTGGTCCAGACCATGGAGGATTTAGCGCGACTTTATCGCGCTCAAGGGAAATACACCGAGACTAATCCAGGCAGCATCCACTAGACTTCTTTCGAAAACGTAGCGCACGGGGGGCTGCTTGAGATTGAGAAGCGCAACCGTACAAAGTTACTACGGCGAGCATCGCAGTCTCAAGCTGGGCCCTCGCAATAAGTTGCGAAAGAAGTCTACTAAAACAAATCCCCAAAAACGGTATATCAGCAAGCGGACCGAACCTGCTCCATATCCGTTTTCCCCTGTAGCACCTTTTCTATACCATCTTGTTTTATGGTCTGCATGCCTTCGCTAATTGCGGTGTGTCGCATCTCGTCAGCATTGGCCCGTGCATAAATTTTGCGTTTCATCGCAGCAGACATTGGTAATAGCTCGTATATTCCGATTCGACCTTGATATCCCATATGACCGCACTTTTCGCAGCCGGTCGCAGAAAAAAGTGTCAATGCACCGTTAGCGTCACCGTACTGCTGCCGCCAACGCTCAATCACATGGGCAGGATCAAGCGTCGTATGAGCGCAATACTCCCGCGCCAACGTCTCCAATTCTTCATTGGAAGCTACTCGAGATTGGCGGCAAGCCGGACAAAGCCCTCGAATCAATCGCTGACCTACGACACCCTGAAGCATATCGACAAAATGAAATGGGTCCACACCGAAATCCAATAATCTAGCCACACCTTCGGCGGCACCGGTTGCATGCATGCCGGAAAGCACTGAACGCCCCGTCAGCGCTATATCCATGGCGGCCTGCGCCGTTCCGGCATCCCGCATATCACTCACCATGACGACGTCCGGGCCGGCATCCGCCAAGCTGCGTAACGCAGACGCAAACGTCCAGTCACTCTTCGAATCGATCTGAATTTGGCGAATGCCTTCCTGTTTGATTTCCACCGGATCTTCAACTGTCCAAATTTTGCGATTTGGCGTGTTAATGTGAGCTAGCAGCGCATGCAACATCGTCGTTTTTCCCGATCCCGTCGGGCCACATACCAACAACAACCCCGATGATTTGGCGACCAACTTCTTCAATGCATCATTCGTTGGAGCGGCCAAATTCAGTCCATCGATAGATAAAGCCTTGGGCGTAGACAACACTCGAATCACGATGTCTTCAAGACCATCCATAGTCGGAACCGTTACCACCCGCAATTCAATCTTCGACGCGCCGCCCTGTTCAAATGTGAGACGACCTCGTTGCGAACGCCGTTTTTGTGCAACATCCAAACCGCTAATACTTTTAATGCGAGCGATGACGGTAGCTCGAAAATCCGCCGGAATATCCGAGTACGGCATCATGAGCCCATCTTTACGGAAACGAATCTTGCTCGGCTGCGCACCGTCTCTTATAGATTCCATGTGAATCTCCGATGCGCCTTGAGCTGACGCATCCAGAATGACCTTATTGATCATTTGATGGATCGCTGCTCCCTCTTCCTCGGAAACGGAGTCTTCCGCGATGGTTTCTGCCCAGGCTAGATCGACCTCACGCTCCGACGATGGGCCGGAAAATTCGTCAGCACGCTTCGCGGTGGTACTGTAAAAGCGCCGGAGCAAAAAAACCATATCTTCATGGGAAGCCAATATGGGATCGATTTTAAGCTGCACACAAAGCTCTAAATCAAGCAACGACTCTCTGGCGAGCGGATCCTCCATTGCAACGATTAGCCGGGACTCTGTGCGGTAAAGCGGCACTGCTTTGTGCTTGTGAGCCAAGGCAGCGGGAATGGATTGGATGGCTTCCGAATCCACCTGGAAATCCCGTAGCCGCAAGGTGGGGATACCGAATTTCTTAGACAGTACTCGCTTGATGACTGGTTCGGTCACAACCCCCATTCCGACAAAAATCTCTCCCAATGGGGTATGACGATCCTGCGTCTGCTTTTGCAGCGCTGCGTTCAGGTGCTTATGGGTAATAATATTTTCCTGAAGCAAGGCTATGCCAAGCTTCGGCTGAGGCTTGTTTTTTTGGATCTGCAACACAAGCTCAAGCTGTTGCGGTGTCACAATATCCTGCTGCGCAAACTGGTCACCAGCGTTCATCAGAATCTCCTCAGGTTGGCACAATTTAATCTGCGCAGAACTAGATCGTCAATTCAGAATTGCAAAGCGCCATGGGGCAACGTATTTACCTTATAAAACCTCTACGGACTGCCGGTCAACAATCAATAACGCTCTTGAAGCAGTCTAATAGAAATAGTATCGGCATTGGGTGAGACTTCCTTATGACAAAAAGCATATAGAACCCACCTCATAAATACGCTTCCACAACGAAGGAAAATCACCGAACCGGTTGCTTACGGCTCACAACAAGAAATATCATCTCACTCCGCTTGAAAGCTTAGGCATGCCGCTATGCTTTCGAGCCCACTCTACTTAATGACGGCGCTTTCCGACACAAGCCGATATCGATCGAATTACCGCACTAATTAACTAACGCAATGAGGAGTGTATGAAAAAAGTCCTGCTGCTGATTTCGATAATTGTATTCGCCTTAGCCGGCCCTGTTGCGGCGGAAGAATATCGCGCCCATACACCGAAGCTCGGCTCGCAGGAACGAAAAAATATTATGAATGCGGTACGCAAAGAGCTAAAGATTAACAATCAATTCAATGTGTATTACCTCAAAGCCAAGAATAATTCCGCCTACTTTGCCGGCAAAGTCATCAGTACCGACGAGCAAGCTCAATACGATCTCGGGAATATTAGAGCGTTAATAGAAAAACAGAATAACGGTAGTTGGAAAGTAGTCGACATATGGACATTGGCTAAAGAAACCGCATCTGTAGAACAGCGCATGGCGTTTAACGAGCGAGTCCGTAAGAAATTGAAAGCTGAAGGAACCTTGGAAATCATTCTAGACGAAAGTTTGTAATTAAACAGAGCATCACGGCAATGTCGCCGGCGGCGCATTGCCTCTTAATAAGACCGAGGCGAAAGACGCTTTGCCTCAGTCTTCGAGCAAAGAGATTCATATAAGCCGTCGTTGAATAGCATTTATATCCATAGCCAGTTCGCGGCAACGGGGCTCCCCCACCGCCGCTCCTCTTTTGTTACAGACATGTTCTTTCAAAAGAGCAAGTCCGTCCCCTGCAAAGTCTCGCAAATTCGGAAGCGCGAAGCGGAGTCTTTTTTTTTCGACTCGAAGCAACTCTCGTGAAAACAATACCTTATTTTATAAATTCGATCTGGCACGCTTGATGCTCTTCACTAAGTAGCGGACTGGCAATTCGTCAGTGAGTCGCTGTGCAAGCCTGGACGCTTATTGAATTAGCGTGACGGGCATGCAATTTCACAAAATAAGGGAAGCCCGGAAGAGGCAATAAGCGCATACAGCACTTCGGTGTGACGCCGTTCTGATTTTTTTCCGGAACAGGTGTGCAACATAAGAGCCTAGGCAAAGTAAATCTCCGATTCGAGTATTTTGGAGACAACCGAAAAGACGAAAACGTGAGTATTCCCGCTAGAATCGATAAGGAAAAATCTCGAATTCTCATAGTCGACGACACGCCGGCTAATTTGCGGCTTTTGACGACTATCTTGAACAACCAGGGATACATCGTTCATCCGACTAATAACGGAGAACACGCAATCCGTTTTCTTCAGACCAACCTCCCTGATCTTATCTTGCTCGATGTCAAAATGCCGGGACTTAACGGCTATCAATTATGCGAGCAACTGAAAAATGACGATCGCACCCGCGACATACCCATTATCTTTATTAGCGCTGCTGACGAAGTCTCGGATAAGGTAAAAGCGTTTTCCCTTGGTGGTGTTGACTACATCGTAAAGCCCATCCAAGGAGAAGAAGTGCTCGCTCGTGTCAGCACTCATTTGTCGTTGCGCGAATTACATAAAAAACTAGAAATAAGCGCGCAACGGCGTACAGCCGAACTGGTTACCATCAATGCTCGGCTGGATGAAGAAATTATCGAACGACGCCGTTCAGAAGCATTTCACGCAGGACAAGGTCACATCCTTGAGATGATCGCCACTGGCAGCTCTCTGGAAGAAATAATGGAAAGTCTTACCGGCGTCATCGAATCTCAGATCGACGGCCTCATGAGTTGCGTCACGCTGCTTGACGATGACGATACGCAAATACGGCGCGTCATTAGCATGAGCCTGCCGGCAGAGTTTAAAAAAGCGATCGGCAATATGCGCGTAGGGCCAGAGGGCGGCTCATGCGGTACAGCCATGCACAAGCGAGAATCAGTCGTCGTCGATGACATTCTTAAAGATCCGCTATGGAATGATTATCGCGAACCAGCAATGCGACATGGTTTACGAGCCTGTTGGTCAATGCCAATTCTGTCACATCAAGGCAACCCGTTAGGCACTATTGCCGTATATGCGAAAGAGGTTCGTGTCCCCAGCGCCGCCGAAACCCGGCTAATAGGATTAGCCACCCGAATCGCCGGTATCGCCATTGAACGCAAGCAAACAGAAGAACATATCCGACACATGACGCATCACGATGTGTTGACGGGATTGCCCAATCGAGCATTTCTCGATGACCGCTTGACCCAAGCAATCCTGTACGCTCAGCGATATGGTCGCTCGGCAACGGTGGCATTCGTCGATCTGGACAACTTCAAGTTGATCAATGACAGCCTCGGCTATAACGCCGGTGACGAATTATTAAGAGTCGTAGCCGACCGCCTTGCCCAATGCGTTAGACGAACCGATACGGTGGTTCGTCTCGGTGGCGATGCGTTCGTTGTGGTTCTGTTCGATCAAACGGAAAAAGCCGATGTCATCACGCCTACACTACAAAAAATTCGAGATGCGATAGGACAAGCAGTCGAGGTCAGTGGACGTAAGTTGCATATTACTTGCAGTATCGGCTTATCGACCTACCCGACCGATGGCGAAGATACCAAAACGTTATTGAGAAACGCCGATGCGGCAATGCATCGAGCAAAAGAATTGGGGGGCGATAACTTCCAATTCTATACAGCTGAATTAAATACCACGATTCATGAACGCCTGTCCTTGCAAGAAGGATTGCGAAACGCCATTGATCGAGATGAATTTCCACTGTTGTACCAGCCACAATTAGACTTGCGCAGTGGCGAAATTACCGGCGTGGAGGCGTTGATTCGATGGCAACATCCCGAATTAGGCTTGGTATCTCCGGCCCAATTTATTCCGTTAGCGGAAGAAACCGGATTAATCGTGCCAATCGGCGAGTGGGTGCTTCGTACAGCCTGCAAGCAAAACAAAGCGTGGCAAGATGCCGGCATGGCGCCAATCACGATGTCGGTAAATGTATCGGCTCGACAATTCATGGAAAAAGACTTAGTAAATCGAGTTGCCGCCGCACTGAAAGAAAGCGGGCTCGAAGCGAAGTACTTAGAATTGGAGCTTACCGAGAGTTTGATTATGAGAGACGTCGATCAAGCCATTGCAACGATGCGGGAACTACAAGCAATGGGAATTCATTTATCGATAGACGACTTCGGCACCGGTTACTCCAGTCTCAGCGCCCTTAAACATTTCCCCATCGTTCGTTTAAAAATAGACCAGTCCTTCGTGCGTAACATACCCAGCGACCATGACGATAAAGCCATCGCATCCGCAATGGTCGCGTTAGCGCATAGACTAGATTTGAAAGTCATCGCGGAAGGTGTCGAAAGCGAAGAGCAACTTACATTCTTACGGGACAACAATTGCGACGAGGTTCAAGGGTATCACTTCAGCAAACCAATCACCGCAAGCGAAGTCGAACTACTGCTGCTACAAACCCCAGAACAGCGGCGCAAAAATAGTAAAAAGAAATAATCGGCACGCTTCCCTCTTCGTCTTGCCCCGCAGAATTAAAGCGTGGTCAATAAATCTCGTAACATCATCCTTACAATTTGTTTCAATTGCCGTGTAAGCAAAACAAAGAAACCATTCGTTTTAGCAGCAAGGAATAACAATATTCCTCGTTAAAAACAGAAAGGGAACTTATATGAATAAACTTGCATTCATCTTGTTATCTGCCGGTCTCACACTCCCCGCTTTTGCTCAAACCACCCCAGTCGATCAAGTCCGCCAAGATAACGCAGAAATACGTCACGACAATAGAGACATAAGAAGCGATAAGCGTGATATTAGAAGCGACAAACGGGATATCGCCAATGATCGCCGTGATATCAATCAAGACAAGCGGGAAATCAATCAAGACCGTCGCCAAAGAAACTTCGATCAACGAAAAGAAGACCAAGCCATCAAAAATGGCAATACGAAAAGCGCTGAAAAATGGGAAAAACGCCGCGAACATGAACAGCGGGAAATCAATGGCGAAAAACGCGAATTGAACAAAGATCGTAAAGATATCGCTCAAGACAAACGCGACCTGCATAGGGATCGTAAAGACCTGCATCAAGACCGTCACGAGCGCCGCGGCGATGTGGCCAAACGTAATCAAGATGCGGCAAATATCAAGTAGAAACACATAACGGTTTGATGAAAACGCCTGACAAACAGGCGCTTTCATCAACGAACGGATAAGGCCACAATGCTTCAAAAGCCAATGAAATATTTTCGCGAGTACGTCGGACTACCGACGTTGTTGTGCTGCCTCATCACATTAAGCGCTTGTGCTGCACAAGATTTAGCTCAACACCCCCAATCATCGTCGGATAATAGTCATAGCGATATCGTCCGCTTCGTAAATAGGATTAGCTGGGGTATCAACTCCAGCACGATGAATCGAACCGCGTTCAGTTACCATCAATATCTTGAGCAACAGCTTCATCCCGATTCGCGAGCTCCATTACCACCGGAAATACAATCGCAGATTGCGTCGATGACTATCTCTCAGCGTTCGATGGAAGAAATCATCTCCGCGTTCGATGAACAACGCAAAGCCTTCGATGCAATGAATGATGATGAAAAAAAGCAAGAAGCACGGAAAGCTTATCAGCAAGAGTTGAATCGCTTAGGCCGTGAAGCAGCTGCTCGTTTCATATTGCGTGCCTTGTATTCTCCCAATCAGCTACAAGAACAAATGACTTGGTTCTGGATGAACCACTTCAACGTTCATCAGCACAAGCACAATATTCGTGCAATGATCGGCGACTACGAAGAACACGCCATTCGCCCCAATGCCCTGGGCAATTTTCGCGATCTACTTCGTGCGACCGTCTACCATCCTGCGATGCTGCGCTATTTAGACAACGAGCGAAATGCTAGCGGCCGCATCAACGAAAACTATGCACGTGAACTGATGGAATTGCATACGCTTGGCGTCGACGGAGGATATACCCAACAAGATGTGCAAGAACTAGCGCGCATACTTACCGGTGTTGGTGTCAATGCTGGCCCCGATATGCCCAATGTGCGGCGACAACTGCAATCTCAGTATGTGCGCCGCGGACTCTTTGAGTTCAATCCTAATCGTCATGACTATGGCAACAAAACATTCCTCAATGCCCCCATACGGAGTAGCGGGCTAGGCGAAGTTGACGAAGCGTTAGATCGGCTAAGCCACCATCCTGCCACTGCGCGCTTCATCTGCCGCAAGCTTGCCGTATATTTCGTATCGGATGAGCCATCGAACGCTTTAGTCGAACACATGGCGCGAACATTCATTAATAGCGATGGCGACATCAAATCCGTATTGCGTGTTCTCTTTACCTCGAACGAATTTATGCAATCGCTCGGACGAAAGTTCAAGGATCCGATACATTACGTGATCTCTTCCGTACGACTCGCATACGATGACAAGCCGATTCTGAATGCCGGCCCTATCATCAACTGGCTGAACCGCATGGGCGAACCGCTGTACGGACGACAAACGCCGGATGGCTATCCAGTGATTCAATCAGCTTGGAATGGCCCAGGACAAATGGCGGTTCGCTTCGAAATCGCTCGTGCAATAGGCAGCGGAAGCGCAGGTTTATTTCGGGCAGAAGGCGCTCAAATAATAGAACGACCGGCATTCCCTCAACTTGCGAATGCGCTTTACTATCAGTCTTTAGAAAAAACGCTGAGCGCGGGAACGAAGCAGGCCCTCGGTCAAGCAAATACGCCGCAGGAATGGAATTTGTTTTTCCTGTCGTCACCCGAAATGATGAATCGTTAGAGCGGATTTACTATGAATGTAAGGTATCGTTGCCCCCAAATGCGTCTCTCCGCTAGGCGTCGCGACGCAGCCAATGCTTATTGCAACAACGAGGGAGGCGCATTTGGGGACAACCCGAAGGGCTGGTTTTCTTTGGGTGCATTGCGTCGTTGTTCGTCGCTTACTTGGAATAACCAAGCGGCGCTCCTCTCACCTAGCATTGCACCCAAAGAAAACCAGCGATACCTTACATTCATAGTAAATCCACTCTAAGGCAACGTTATGCATCGACGGACCATATTAAAAATGCTGTCAGCATTGCCGCTGGCAGCGGCAACAGGATCGATAGGACAACTATGGGCTGCCCCGAACGCATCGGCAAAGCTTTTATTCGTTTTTCTTCGCGGCGGATATGACGCCGCAAACCTATTGGTACCCATTTCTAGTTCTTTTTATTACGAATCCAGGCCAAACATCTCCATTCCGAAACCGAGTAGCGCCCCTCAATCGGCATTGCCTTTAACTGCCGATTGGGGACTGCACCCAGCGCTACGAGATACCATTTATCCACTCTACAAAAACGGACAAGCGACTTTTATTCCGTTCGCCGGCACCGAGGATTTATCGCGCAGCCATTTTGAAACGCAAGACAGCATCGAATTAGGTCAGCCGCAAACCGGCAAGCGTAATTACCAATCGGGATTTCTCAATCGTCTAGCAAGCGTATTGAATGGCGCATCTCCAATCGCATTCACCGATCGATTACCGCTTGCATTACAAGGAACATTGCAAATTCCCAATATCGCGCTACGCTCGATCGGTAAATCGAACGTCGATAATAGACAAAGCAAGATTATCGAATCCATGTATCGCGATACCTCGCTTGCTTCGCCCATAGCGCAAGGATTTGAAGTGCGTAACGATGTCATGCGAGAAATGTCGACGGAAATGGAAGCTGCGAATCGCAATGCGATCAGCACCAAAGGGTTTGAATCGGAAGCTCGTCGTATTGCACGTTTAATGAAGGACAAGTATTCGCTAGGCTTTATCGATGTCGGTGGATGGGATACCCATGTGGGTGAAGGTGGCGCATCCGGTTACTTAGCTGGAAGATTCGACGAACTGGGTCGAGGGCTAGCAACATATGCGGAAGAAATGGGAACCGGCTGGCGCGATACGGTTGTGGTAGTCATCAGCGAATTCGGCAGGACGTTCCGAGAAAACGGAAATCGCGGTACCGATCATGGACATGGCACCGTTTTCTGGGTACTTGGCGGCGCAATTCGCGGCGGCCGCATTGCCGGTGAACAGATACGAATCGAGCAAGCCAACCTGTTCCAGAATCGCGACTATCCGGTATTGAACG
>Ga0157374_10000146_pt1 | contig 64549 bp, 58 predicted proteins | sample M25metaG_FD_115308 | JGI IMG/M metagenome (GOLD analysis project Ga0157374, IMG submission 115308) | Miscanthus rhizosphere microbial communities from Kellogg Biological Station, Michigan, USA - M2-5 metaG | ecosystem: Host-associated > Plants > Roots > Rhizosphere > Soil | place: USA: Michigan...
CCAATACGGTGGATACGATTGCCTCGGCGCGCTCAACGAGCAGATGGCCGAGGAAGCCATGCAAATGTTTGGCAGCCAGCTCAAAGGCGTCGCGGTGCTGCCCAACGCGATCGACGTCGAGGCCGTACGCAAGCGCGCAGCGGCGGGCCGCTCCGAACTCGGCCTCGGGCGCCCCTATATCGTTTCGGTCGCGCGCCTGGACGAATTGCAAAAGGACCATCGCACATTGTTGCGCGCGTATGCGGCGATGGTGCGCCAACACGCGGTCGACGAGCAGTTGGTCATCGTCGGAGACGGTGCGCACCGTAACGAACTGGAAGCGCTCGCTCGCGAACTCGGGATTGCAGGGCGTGTCCATTTCACGGGCCAGCTCGATAATCCGCATCCGGTCATGGCGGGTGCTTCGATGCTCGTGCTGAGTTCGAAGAACGAGGGCATGCCGATGGTCCTCATCGAAGCGCTCGCGCTCGGTCAAGTTGTCGTGGCGACCGATTGCCCGACCGGGCCGCGCGCAATCCTGAATCACGGCAAGGCGGGCGTACTCGTGCCCGTTGGCGACGTCGACGCTATGGCTGCGGCGATGGCTCGCCTCATCAACGACGAGCCGCTCAGGCAGGCATACGCCGAGGTGGCCGTGGCGCGTGCGGCGTTCTTCGACGTCAAGCAAAGCAATCAGCGGCTCTATGAGTGCCTCGAAGACATCCGTTCGGCGCGCCGCAAGATCGCCGCGTAGCATAGCCGTCTTCGATCAGGCGGCATCGCTGCCGAACGCCTCGTTGGTCCATTCGCGCTGTCGCACGTCAGAACATCATAGTGACGCTTGCGCTTGCTTCCCTTTGTCCTAGAAACGGCTCTGATCGGAGCCGTTCGCCCGCGGTGAAATAGATTTCAAGGCATACCACTGCCTTCGCGTACGCGCCGACAAGATGCGGCGCGCATTGTGGATGCGGCCTGAACTCATCGCCTGCATGTAGACTATGGAGATGTTGAATCACGAGCGGTTTCACGTTGTGTACGACGGTCCGGCTCTCGCAGAGCATCGGATGGACGTGCGCGACCTTGCACCAGCCCTCGTCGCCTTCGCTGATCTGGTCACTGCGGTGAACAAGGAGATCAATGGTGATGCGGCAGATGTCCGGGTGCAGGTCAATGCCAGTTTCAAGGCTGGCTCGTTCGGCATCGATCTAGTCGCAACGCAGCATTTACTGTCGCAGCTCAAGGACATCTTCTCGGGCACAGGTGCGGCGGCCCTCTCCAATGCGAGCGGAATCCTTGCGTTGATCGGCATGACCGTTACCTCTGGGTACGGCCTTATTCAGCTTCTGCTGAGGCTGGGGGGACGAAAGCCGGTCAGGATCGAACAGAAAGGTGAAATTGCAAGTGTCTGGATCAACCAAACCGAAACGGTCGAGGTTGAGTACAACGTCATTCGGCTCTATCGAAATAGCGTTGTGCGTGCAAGCTTGGAGAAGGTCGTTTCCCCACTTGAGCGCGATGGAATCGAGGACTTCGGCGTTGTGATGGACGGGCGGAAGGTGCTCGACATTCATGCTCGCGATGTATCCTCGTTCAACGCAGGTATCACTGAGGCCAATGCAGAGGTGGTCTCGGACGTGACCGCTCGGAAGCTGCTCCAGATCGAGTCCCTGACCTTCAAAGATGGCAACAAGTGGCGCGTGAGCGACGGCAATGCCACATACCACGTCGCAATCGAAGACAAGGAGTTCCTTGCGAAAATCGACGCTGGTCAACGCTTTGGTAAGGGCGATGTGCTGATGGTTGATCTGCGCCAGGTGCAAAGTATCGACGGGGCCAAGCTTGTCACCGCGTCGATCATCGTCAAGGTGATCGAGCATCGGCAGCCGCTTCAGCAGAGCCTGCTGTAGGTTCCAATCGCGCCAACCCCTCGTTTGGTCCGCTGCTGTCGCTTTTGAATCAAGCAACGAACCCCGCCCTTCCGTTGGTCCGAAAAACCCCTCAGTTAAGGGCTGTTCCCTCTCCGTGAAATAGATTTCGAGGCTGTTCGACGTCAGGCGCGCGACCGTTCTCGTGGCCAACGCGGCCGCCCTCGGCCATCCGCCGTCCGACGTCGCTCACGCAGGCCCGTGTTGCCGGTCCTGCGTCCGTCAACTTCCTCGGAGCGTTCGGAGAAACAATGAAGCGAGATTATGGGCGCCGCTGCGCGCTATCGGTCAAACGTGCAGTTGCGTTGACCGCACCGGTTGCACTCGTCGTCCTCGCAGGATGTAACGGCGGCGATGACAAAAAGTGGTGGAACCAAAGCAAGGCGGAAGCGCCGAAGTCCGCGATCGAAGTCGCCGGTCAATCGGTGTCGGTCGAAGGCGTCGACGGAGAAGTCGATGTGCTGCTGCTTTCGCCGAGCTCGGCCAGTATCGATTCGATATCGGGCTTCATGGGCAAAATGAAGACGGCAGAACTCAAGGAAGCTGCTCCTGGAGCGTACGTCGCCTTCGGCGATCAGCTTTCGCTGCTCTCCGGAACCGTGACCGACCTGTCGGGCAACGGCGCCTATGCGATCGGTAAATGGACCAACGGCTCGGATTCGTCCGGCGCGACCTACAACCGGAACCAAGCCCGTTTCTGGGCCGTGGGGCGGCCTGTCGATGTCGAACTCAAACCGGGTGCATCGATGCACTGCACAGTGGCGTCGAAAACGCAGCCCGTGGCGATGGACGGCAACACGGCACCCGGCACGCTGCTCGACGCATCGGCTGAAATTCGGCGCATCTCGGATCAGGACTCGGCGGAGATGACGCTTTCCCTTCGTTACTCGATCGGGCAGGACCAGCAAACCGTCACGCTCGAGAGCATGCCCGGCGCTTACACCTCGCGGCAAAGGGAAGCGTCCCACAACGGTGCCCAGCGTTCGGAGCGATATGCCGTCGCCAGCCGCTTTATCGGACGTGATCCGCTGAAGCCCTACCTGGCGGCAAGCTATACGTTGCATTCGCCCACCGCCGGCGTGATTTCCGGGATGGTGGCGCTGAGCTGCTCCTAGGCCTTGGTCACGGCGGCCGGGCGTTCCACCGCGTCATGACGTGGAAACGAAAGCGTCACGGCGAATCCGCCCGATGCGGGAAACGAGAATGCAACCCGTCCGCCGTGCGCTTGCATCACTTCGCTGACGATCGCCAAGCCAAGGCCTGAACCTGTGCTGTGCTCGCTGCCGTTGCCCAAGCTGACGAACGGCTGCAGCACGGCGTCCCACTGCTCGCGTGGAATACCGCGGCCGTTATCGCGGACCGTCAGGTCGACCGACGTCGTCGTCGACGCGACCGATACGACGATCTCGTCGGCGCGGCCGTGAGAAAGCGCATTGTGCAGTACGTTCGAGAGCGCTTCGCGCAAGCTGATGCCATCGCCGACAATCTCGGTGCGGGCAGCGTCGCTCTCGAACGCGACGGCGACATCGCGATCGTCGGCAAGCGGGATCGTCCGTCCGAGCACCTCCTTCGCGAGTGCGTTCAGATCGAGCGGAGCAAGCGCGACGAGCTCCGAGCGGTGGATGACCATCGCATGATTGAGCAACTGGCCGGTGAGCCGCCCCACGTCGGCGCAGGTGTCGCGCAACGCAGCAAGCCGCTCTCGATCGTGAATTCCATCGTGCTCGGCGCCGAGCAGTTCGATTTGCGCATCGAGTCTCGCAAGCGGTGTGCGCATCTGATGGGCGGCGTCCGCGATGAAGCGTTGCATCGATGCAATCCGTTTCGCGAGGCGCTGCATGAGGACGTTGATCGCGCCGATGATCGCGGCAATCTCGCTGGGCGTGTCGGCGACGACAGGGCGAAGATCCGCGGGATCGCGCGCTGCGATGATCGCTTCGATCTGCGCAAGCGGACGCAGCCCCCGCTTGATGGCCAGGCCGCTCGCACCGATCGCGAGCAGGCTCATCAGCACGATCAGCGTCCACACTTTCAGACTCATGTCGTTGGTGAGCTGCTGCCGTGCATGGGTGGTCTGCGCAACGGTAATCGTCGCCCAACCCGGCACGGTTTCCTCGGGCATATAGCGCGCAATCGTGACGATGCGTACCCGCTGACGCCGGTATTCGCCGCTTTCGAACTCCGGGCCAAGCCGCGTCGCGGCACGCGTTGCGCGGCTCGCAAGTGCGGGATCGCCGGCAACGACCAGACCGCGCGAATCCGTCACTTTGTAGTAGACGACGTCGTAGCTCGATAGTGTCGAGAATGCGGCAACGGGCGGATTGAGTGCAAGCACGCCTCCTTGCACATACAGGTTTTCGGCTACCTGCACGGCGGCGCCCGACAACAATTGATCGTACGCCCGCTCGGCCGCGACGCCCGCGTAATAGCGGGCAATGACGGCAAGCCCAATCGCGCCCGAGACGACGACGAATGCGATGAACAACAGCGTGCGCCCGAAAAGCGTGCGCTTCATCGTTTCAAAGTGTCGCAATCTGATACCCCATGCCGCGTGCCGTCCGGATTTCGACCGAGCTGCCCTGAAGCTTTTTGCGCACGCGCGTCACGTACTGTTCGACAGCGTTCGTGCTGGGTTCCTTGTCGAAGCTGAAGAGCTGGCTGAGCAGCTCGTCCTTGGAGAATATTCGCTGCGGGCGGCTCGCGAGAATCTCGAGCAGCGCGAATTCCTGGCGCGATAGCGCAAGCGGCTTGCCATCGAGTTCGGCGAGCCGGTTACTGCGATCGATGACGAGCGTGCCCACCCGGACGACATCGTTTGCATGGCCGCTTTGACGGCGCAGTAGTGCCTGCACGCGTGCGTCGAGCTCGCGATAGTCGAATGGCTTCACGAGATAGTCGTCCGCTCCGAGGCCCAGCCCGCTCACGCGGTCGTCGATCGTCGAGCGAGCCGTCAGCAGCAATACCGGTGTCTTGCCGCCCGCCTCGCGCATGCGACGCAAGATCGTGAAGCCGTCCATCGAAGGCAGCATCACGTCGAGCACGACGAGATCGAACGATTCGGTGCCGAGCAGCGCGTCAGCCATCGCGCCATCGGTTTCGAGGTCCACGGCATGGCCGAGCCGCGACAGGCGGCTGCGAATCGCGGCGCCGATTTGTGCGTCGTCTTCCACGACGAGAATGCGCATGATGCTGCCCTTGCTATGTCCTTTGGCGATGTCATTGGCTCGCGCTGTCGGCCGTTGCCGATACGCATGCGGCTGTCTGCTTATGACCTGCGCGGTTCCACCGCGGATAGAGGGGTTTTCCCGAGTCGCGCTTGTCAGCATTTTCTCAGACTCGCCCGGTAATCTCCGTCCATAGAACGCATCGAGCGGCGACTGTTGCTGGTGAAGGTCTGCAAAGGCGCTCGCATAGGGGAAAGGAGGGGAGACGATGATGGCGAATCGACGCCGCCGCGCATTGACGATCGCGGCGCTCGGCGCATCGCTCGCGCCGTCCCTCGCCTTGCCACGGCCGCGCGAGGTACGCATCTCGAAGGGCTATGGGGTGCTTTATCTGCCGTTGCTCGTCATGGAGCAACAGCGTCTGTTCGAAAAACATGCGGCACGTCGTGGCATGGGACAGGTTTCCGTCAATTGGGTACTGCTCGACGGAGGCAATTCGATCAACGACGCGATGATGGCAGGCACGCTCGATTTCGCCGGAACCGGCGCGCCGGGCTTCATCGAACTGTGGGCCCGCGCCCGTGGCATTCCGAATGTCGAGGTCATTGGCGTGAGCGGTCTCGGCCGTGCGCCGCTCTCGCTCAACACGAACAAGGCGTCCATTCGGTCGATCGCCGATTTTTCGGCGGCGGACAAGATCGCCGTGCCGGGCATCCGCACGTCGTTATCGGCCGTCGTCCTGCAAATGGTGGTCGCCAAGCAGCTCGGGGTGCGGCAATTCGCGCGGCTCGATGCGATGACCGTCAATTTGCCGCATCCGCAAGCGATGCAGGCGCTGGTTCGCCGTCAGGGCGGCGTGACGGCGCATTTCTGCGCGCCGCCGTTTTCCTATCTCGAATTGCGCCAGCCGGGTATCCACCGGGTGCTGAACGCGAGCGACGTGTTGGGGCCGCTGACGCTCGACGTGGTCTTCGCGCCGAAGAAGGTCGTCGATACCGAACCTGTGCTCGTCGAAGCGTTCCTCGACGCATTGGATGAAGCGAATCGGCTCATCGAAAGCGACCGGCGGCGAGCGGCTTCGATTTACGTGGCGGGTTCAGGCGTCGAAGTGTCGGCCGATGACGTCCTGCAGATGCTGTCGGACGAGCAAACGCATTTTTCGGCTGTGCCGAAGCAATTGATGGACTACGTGGAATTTCTTTCCTTCACCGGGACCATCAAGGCAAAGCCGCGCCGCTGGCAGGAGATGTTCGCTCCGACGCTGGCGCGCTATGGCGCGATGTAACGAGCGGTGCCCGCGGGCACCGCAACGATGAACCATGAAGACGGGCTACGCCCGGAGTCGAGTCGATACGAAAGAGGAGCCTACCCTGTGAACCCAAGCGATACCCTTCACTCGCCATCAGCCGAAGAGCGGCACGTCATGGCCAAGACGGCACGCCGTCTGATGCCGATTCTCGTGCTCATGTTCCTCATCTCGTTCATCGATCGTCAGAACGTCGGCTTCGCCAAGTTGCAAATGGTGCACAGCCTGGGCATGACCGAAGCCGCTTTCGGTCTCGCCTCGTCGCTCTTTTTCATCGGCTATTTGCTGTTCGAGGTACCGAGTACCCTCGCGCTCCACCGGTTCGGCGCGCGCGTCTGGCTCGCGCGCATCATGCTGACCTGGGGTGCCATCACCGTGCTGATGGGCTTCACGACCTCGATGGGGATTTTCTGCGGCCTGCGCTTCGCGCTGGGGGTTGCGGAGGCCGGCTTCTACCCGGGAGTCATCTACTATCTGACGCTCTGGTTCCCGCAGAGTTACCGGGCGCGCGTGCTGGGCATCTTTACGCTGGGCAGTGCGCTGGCCAATATGCTCGGCTCGCTCGTGGGCGGTTGGCTGCTGAGCCTCGATGGCGCCTTCGGGCTGGCCGGCTGGCAGTGGGTCTTCGTGGCAACCGGTTTGCCCGCTGTGCTCGTCGCGCTCGTCGTCTTCAAGATACTGCCCGCATCGCTGCAAGAGGCACGTTTTCTCGATGCGCGCGAAAAGCAGATCGCACTCGCGGCGCTCGAGCGCGAGAAACCGGTCGACGCGGTCCACGAGCATCCCTGGAAGGCCTTGCTCGATCCGCGTGTCATGCTGTTCGCCTGCACCTATATGCTCATGTCGACGTCGCTGTACGGCGTGACCTACTGGCTGCCGACGCTCGTCAAGTCGTTCGGTGTCGCCAGTACGACCAACGGTTTGCTGAGCATGCTGCCCTGGGCCATCGCCGTGCTGCTGCTGCTCTACTTGCCGGGCAAGCTCAAGCGCAGCAAGGGCGTTCTCAAGGCGATCGCCGTCGTCGCCGCGGTGGGTGCGCTCGGCTTCACCTGCAGTCTGCTGTTGCCGACGACACCGCTTCGCTTCATCGCACTCGTGCTCGGCGGGGCATGCATCCCGCTGCTCTATCCGTGCTTCTGGTCGATGCCGCCGCGTTACTTCAGCGGCGCGCGAGCAGCGGCAAGCGTGGCGGCGATCAACTCGATCGGCAATCTCGGCGGCTTTTTCGGCCAGAATCTCATGCCTTATGCGGGCAAGGCCACAGGCACCGCGTTTGGCCCCATGATCGTGCCGATCGTTTGCTTGAGCGTCCTTTGTTTCGGTGCCGCCATCGCGTGGTTCCAGACCGAGCGGCGGCTCATCGTCGCGCAAGCCTGAGGCAGCAGGCGGCGAAGGCTTGGCGGCGGCCGCTCAACGACGCCTCCACGTTGTCGAGCGTGCCGTCAAATCCCGCCGCCGCCGCTTTGCCCATCGTCTCCCGCTGCGCGCGCCTGGGCCCAAAGGTTCAGGAGCGCACGTGTCTGAGCTTCGATCGTCCTTTGTATCAGCGCGCTTTTCTCGGCATCGATTTGCGTCCACTCGAGCAGCGTCAGCGCTGAGCGTGGAGCGACATTGAATACCATCATCTGGCCGTGCAGGCTCAAGAGGCGAATCCGCGTAACCGGGTCATCGATGCGTGTGCCCCCGATGCGCGCAACCAGTTCCGTACCGACGCGGTTCAGCGGCGCGCGCATTCGCGTTTGCAGAATTTCCGACGCGATCGACGGCTCCTGCCCCGTTTGCTCCCGTACGAAAAACAGGCGTTGACTGGCTGTCGCAGGTGACAGGAACATCCGCTCGGCGATTACCTGCTGGATGTCGATGAACGCGTCGATCAGGTGAGGCGTGTCCGCACCGGACGCAAGCTTTTCGTTCGCGCTTTGCACGACCGGCGCGAAGCGTTCCCAGACTATCTCCGCAATGTGCTCTGCGCAGGCACGATAGACCCCTTCCTTGTTGGCGAAGTAGTACTGCAGCGCAGGGGCATTGACGCCCGCCCGCGCGGCGATATCGCGTGTCGACGCGGCGTCGAAGCCGCGCTCTCCAAACAGCTCGATGGCCGCGTGAATGATGCGCAGCCGCGTTTCGTCGCCGCGCGCATACCCGCCTTGCGCGGAGCGCCGGCCACGCTTCATTTCATTCATGGGCTTCGTGCTCCTCACGTGCTCGCCTGGATCGACCTGTTGCCCGAAGGCAAAAATATATCACTTGACACATTTTTTCCAAGTGGAATAAATTGGGCGCCTCGTATCAACTGGAATCGAACATCATGTCGGAGACGATCGATGCCTCCCAGCGCATCGACGGGCCGCGCTCGGGACGCGGCGCGCCAGGGCGCCGCAGCAAACGTGCACTCCTCGCAGTCTTGCTGATCGCCCTCGCGATAGTGGGTGCATCGTGGTTTGCATACTGGTGGACGCACGGGCGTTTCATCGAAACGACCGACGATGCCTATCTGCAGACCGATAGCGTCACGATCGCACCGAAAGTCAGCGGTTATATCGCCGAGGTGCGGGTCGCGGACAACGAGGCGGTAGCGGCCGGCGCGCCGCTCGTACGGCTCGATGTGCGCCAGTATCAGGCTGCCGTCGATCAGGCGCAGGCGACCGTCGACGCGCGCGCCGCCGATCTCGCGCGCGCCGAGGCCGACGTCGAGCAGCAAAAGGCTATCGTCGCGCAGGCGCAGGCGGAACAGCAGGTCGCGCGCGTCGCGCTCGAGCATGCCGCGGACGATGTGCGGCGCTATGCGCCGCTGACCGCGCAAGGCGCGGAAACGGCGGTCCATCTTGCGGAGCTGACGAGCACGCGCGATCAAGCGCGCGCGACGCTCACGGCCAAGGCGGCCGCGGTTCGCTCGGCGCAGGCTCAGGTGACGTCGATGACGGCGCAGATCGCCCAGGCGCGCGCGCAACTGGAAGCGGCGGGTGCGAGTTTGCGGCAATCGCAGCTCGATTTGCAAAACACCACGCTCGTGAGCCCGCTCGCGGGCCGCGTGGGTGATCGCAGCGTCCGGGTCGGCCAATACGTCCAGCCGGGCACGCGGCTGATGTCGGTCGTGCCGGTGCACGCGGTTTATCTCGAAGCCAATTTCAAGGAAACGCAAATGCGGCGCATGCGGGTTGGACAGCCCGCGACGCTGCATGTCGATGCGCTGCGCGGTGTCGAGCTGCATGGCGTCGTCGATAGTTTCGCGCCCGGCACCGGGGCACAGTTCGCACTGCTGCCGCCCGAAAACGCGACGGGCAACTTCACGAAAATCGTCCAACGTGTGCCGGTTCGCATCCGCATCGAAACCGGCAGTGAAACGCGCAATCTCCTTTTGCCCGGGCTGTCGGTGACGGTCGATGTCGACACGCGCTCGGCCCGTGACGAGGACCAGCGTGTCGTCAGCGAGAATCGGCATGGCTGAGTCGGCATCGGCTGCCGGCCTGCCCGATACCCCAGCTCATGGCGAGCGGGCGAGCGTTGCCGACTGGATCGCGGTCGCGGCCGGCGCGCTCGGCGCGCTGATGGCCACACTCGATATCTCGATCACGAACTCGGCGTTGCCGCAGATTCAGGGTGCCGTAGGCGCGACCGGCACTGAAGGCACGTGGATTTCGACCGGCTATCTGATGTCCGAGATCGTCATGATTCCGCTCGCGGCCTGGCTCACGCGCGTATTCGGCCTGCGTAACTTCCTGCTCGCGAACGCGGCGCTTTTCATGGCGTTTTCGATGATGTGCGGCATGTCGGCATCGCTGCAGGCAATGATCGTCGGCCGTATCGGGCAGGGCTTCACGGGCGGCGCGATGATCCCGACCGCGCAAACGATCATTCGCACGCGATTGCCGCGCGCGCAGTTGGCGATCGGCATGACGATCTTCGGGCTCATCGTCCTGCTCGGTCCGTTGCTTGGCCCCGTCGTCGGCGGCTGGCTTGCCGAGAACGTCTCGTGGCGCTGGTGCTTTTTCATCAATCTGCCGGTATGCGTGGCCCTTCTGGCGCTGCTTTTGACCGGGTTGCCCAGTGAATCGCCGCGCTGGCGCGAATTCGTGGAGGCGGATTGGATCGGCATCGTCGGCCTGTCGATCGGCCTGAGCTCGTTGACGGTCGTGCTCGAGGAAGGGCAGCGCAACCAGTGGTTCGAATCGAACGAGATCGTAGCCATGAGCGCGATTGCGGCGCTCGGTTTCGTGCTGATCGCGGTGTCTCAGCTCGTTGCCGACAAGCCGATCATGCGGCTCTCGCTGCTGCGCAACATTCGATATGCGAGCGTCATTCTCATTGTCTCGGCGGTGGGGGCGGGCATCTACGGGATTTCTTATCTCGTACCGCAGTTCCTGAGCCTCATCGCGGGCTATAACGCCGAGCAATCGGGCGGCATCATGTTGCTTGCGGGCTTGCCGGCGTTCCTCGTGATGCCCATTTTGCCGCGCTTGCTGAACAAGGTCGATTTTCGCGTGCTGGTAGTGAGCGGTCTGGCTTGCTTCGTGATCAGCTGCTTCATCGATACCGGGCTGACGTCGCAAAGCGCCGGCCACGATTTTCTGTGGTCGCAACTGTTGCGCGGCGTGGGACAGATGCTCGCGATGATGCCGCTGAACCAGGCGTCGATGGCGGCCGTGTCGCGCGAGGAGTCGGCGGATGCGGCGGGCCTCTACAACATGGCTCGCAACCTGGGCGGCTCGGTCGGCCTCGCCATCATCGGCGTGGTCATCGATCGTCGCAATAGCTTTCATATCGAGGCCATTCGCGAGTCGGTGACAGCGAACTCCCTTCGCGGGCAGGAGAGAATCGCCGCCGACGCGGCGGGTTGGCTCGCCCGCGCGAGCGATGCGGCTCACGCGAATAGGCAGGCGCTTGGCCAGTTCGCCGAGCAGATTCAGGTGCAGGCGATGGTGATGACCTATTCGGAAACCTTCTACGTCCTGGCCATCGCGTTGCTCGTCTGCATCCCGCTCGCACTGTTATTGAGAACGCCCAAACAGATGTCTGTCGACGCAAGAGCAGCCGGTCACTGACCGCGCGCATTCCCTGGCATCGGGGTTGCTGCGCGCACGCAACCGGTTTAGCCGCTCAGGACCGGGTGCGGCGTGCCCCGAGGGCCGTGGCCCTCGACGGGACGCCCCGCGGCGGAATCTCGTCGAGGACGGCATATATTCTCGGTAAGATATGAAAAATCGCCGGGGGGTGACGTGTGCTGACATCGGACTCGGGTGAAAGGGGGCGCGGCGCCGGTTTGGTGCGGCGCATCTATGTCATCCGCCTTGTTGGCTATGTGATGGGATTGCCGCCCATCCTGCTGCACCTGCATGCGCAGCATGCAGGGGCGTGGCTCCTTGCGTCCGTTTTGGTGATTTGCCTGATATGGCCGCATGTGGCCTATCTGCAGGCAAAGCGGGCGGCGCAGCCGATCGTGCGCGAAAGAGTGAACCTCGTCTGCGATTCCGCGTGGGGTGGGTGGCTCGCGGTCGCGATACAGCTCGCACCGATCGGCACGATCGTAATTCTGCTCATGTTCGCGCTCGACAATATGGCGGTAGGCGGCTGGCGGCTCTTTTTGGCCGGCACGCTCGCGAGCGCCTGCGCGGTCTTCCTCGGTGTCGTCATACTGGGTGCGCCGTCGGTACTCATCGGCGCCGAGTCCTACATCGCCTTCGCGTGGCTGCCCGTTGCCGTGGTCTATCCGCTCGTGCTCGCCAAGACCACGCACGATGTGTCCGCCAAGCTCATCGAGCGCTCGGCGCGATTGCGCGAGCTGAGCGAACGCGACAGCCTCACGGGACTTGTCAATCGCGGCACGGTAGCCGGGAGCCTGCAGGCGCTGCTGGCCGGGGCGGAGGGCGCGCAGGAGCGAATCAGCGTGCTCTTTATCGATCTCGACGGCTTCAAGACCGTCAACGACGCATTGGGCCATAACGTGGGCGACGAGCTGCTCGTCAAAATGGCTAAACGGCTCGCGGCGTGCGCGCACGATGACGAGATCGTTGCACGCTACGGCGGCGACGAGTTCGTCATCGTTGCGCGCCACAGCAAGGAATATGGCGCCGATCGCCGATCGATATTGTCCGAGGCCGTGCTGCAAGCCGTGTCCACGCCGATCGACGTAGGCGGACACGAGCTCTTGCTCGGAGCGAGCATCGGCGTCAGTTCGTTTCCCGATGACGGCCGCGATGCGGCCGGTCTGCTGCACAGCGCCGACATCGCGATGTATGCCGCCAAGAACCGCGGCCGCAACTGCTACGAGCTCTATCAGCCGAGGATGCGCGCCGAAGCGGATGCCCGGTTGCGGCTGTCGGCGCGGTTGCGAAAGGCCATCGAGTCGGGCGGTCTGCGTTTGCACTATCAACCGCAGGTCGACATGCGCACGGGCGAACTGCGTGGCCTGGAAGCGCTGGTTCGCTGGAATGACGTCGATTTCGGCGAGATCCAGCCCAGCGATTTCATCGCCGTAGCCGAGACTGCCGGACTCGTCTCGCATCTTGGCGAATGGGTGCTGGGCGCTGCCTGTGGGCAGGTCGTCGCGTGGCAGCGCTTGGGCTTGCGTTTGCCGCGCATTTCAGTCAACGTTTCGCCGCTCCAACTGCAACGTGCGGATGTGGTCGAAACGTTCGAGCGAATCTTGAACGAGACGCGAATCGATCCGGCGTGCGTCGAGCTGGAAGTGACCGAGACGGCGCTGATGCGCCAGCCGGAAACTGCGGCGCGGCGCCTCGGCGAATTCCGACGCGCCGGCATCACGATCGCGATCGACGACTTCGGCATAGGTTATTCGAGCCTGGGTCAATTGCGCACGCTGCCGATCGACCGCATCAAGATCGACCGCGCATTCGTCGAAGGGATCGGCGCGGGCGACTCCGGCGCGATCGCGACTGCAATCGTGACGCTCGCCAAGACCCTTGGCCTCGCGGTCATTGCGGAAGGTGTCGAGACGGTCGCGCAACGCGATTTTCTGCTCTCGCTGGGCTGCGTCGACGCGCAGGGCTACCTTTATAGCAAGCCGCTCGATGTCGACGCTGCGACGCGCCTGCTGGTTGGCGGCGGCACCTTGCCGCAGTTGGGCGATGCGCCATGCGATGGACAAGGACGCATCGTGGTCTGACGCGGCGAGACGCGCCGCCTGTTCGACGACGCACCCTCCGTGTCTCCTCAGGCGGGAACCGTGCGCACCGCACGTGCGCGCGCTGCGAAAACCTTGAAGAGAAAGTCCAGATCCGTATCGCCGAAATTGCGCGCATAAGCCGTGATCGCATCGCGGTCGGTGCTCGACCAGTACAGGTCGTTCGCGAAGAACAGCTCCGGCATCGTCACGTACGCAACGTTCAGCTCGGCGAGCGAGGGCAGATGAAAATCGGTATGGCCGTCTTTCTCGTAGTCGTCGGCCCATTGGGCGGCAGGGTGCGGCAGTGCGCGCGCGAGCAGCGCTTTTGTATTCGCTGCGCCATCGGTTCTGCTCGTGGCCTCCGGTACATGATCCGAACCCCACTCGATGTCGACGGCTTCATCGATCGAGAACACCAGATGCTTCGGTTCGTGGCCCTCGTAATCGGGCATGATTCCCGCGTAAAGACCGCCTTGTCCCTGCCAGTACTGGCCGACTGCCGGCGCTTCAATCGATTGAAGGATCATCGAATACTCCTTTTCCGTGGATTGCTCATTTCACCCGCCATGGCGATACGCCGCATCGCTATATCGAAAAGTCGGACGAAGTACCGTTCTCGAGCTATCAATTTGCGGGTGGAATGGCCCGGGCAATGCAATGCGAGGTATCGTGTCGTCCTGAAAAAGAGCCGCGCAACGCGCTCGCCGCGGCAGCTCCGCCGCCTACATCGAAACCAACACCCGTGACTCTAGATTCGACGCCCGATCAGCTCACCTGGACCGAAGCCGACATTGAACAACGCGCGCAGTGGCGCTCCGAAGCCGGCGTGCGCGCGCCAAAGCGCGTCATCGTCGCCGACGATCGCCTTACCGCCGACGCGGCCTATGCGCAAGCTTGCGAGGGCATTGCGCTGCTTTGGCGCGGCGACTTTCAGAACGCGCGTCAGTTGTTGCAGGCCATGGCGCGGCGCATCGACCGCAAACCGCGCAAAACGGCCGACGCGCCGCTCGACGCATTCAATCTGCATCGTCAGGCGCAGGCCCAGCGCGCGCGCACGCTCGGCATGCTGCTGATTCCGCTCGGTGAGGACTATCGCATCGCGTTGCGCCGTGCGCCCGATGTGCGCGAGGCGTGCCACGAGGCATGGGGGCCGGCCGCCGGGCCGAGCGTCGTTTCGCTGCGGGAGTTGCAAGGGCTCATCGGCGCGCACGAGTGGCGCAAGAAGGGTGTCGAGATCGCGGCGCTCGACGGGGCGCGGATCCACCCGCACTACGGGGTGTTTTCACCCGTGCGCGGCGAGTACCTGGAGCTCGTTGCACGGGCGCGGCTGCCCGCGCGCACATTGGCTTTCGATGTCGGCACCGGTACCGGCGTACTGGCGGCCATTCTGGCCAAGCGCGGGCTCGAGCGCGTCGTGGCGACGGACTGCGATGCTCGCGCGCTTGCCTGTGCGCGTGAGAATGCGGCGCGTCTGGGATACGCCGATCGCATCGAAGTGATCGAGGCCGATCTTTTCCCGCCAGGGCGGGCGCCGCTGGTGGTCTGCAATCCGCCGTGGCTGCCGGCCCGTCCAAGCTCGCCGGTCGAGCGCGCCATCTACGATCCCGACAGCCGCATGCTTCGCGGTTTCCTGGCCGGGCTCGCCGCGCATCTGGAGCCGGGTGGAGAGGGATGGCTGATTCTCTCGGATTTCGCCGAGCACCTGGGGTTGCGCACGCGCGAGGCGCTGATGGCGATGATCGATGCGGCGGGGCTGGAGGTGCGCGGACGCGACGATATCAGGCCTCAGCATCCGAGGGCATCGGATGCCGGGGACCCGCTCTATCGCGCTCGCTCGGCAGAGGTGACTTCGCTCTGGCGGCTTGGTGTGCGTGCGGTGCCGCGTTGACCGACTCGCGGTGCGCCGGCGCGTTCGCGGCTCAGCCCGGATACGCTTCGTCGACTTTCAGGCCTGCGAGCTTGAAGATGACGCGTAGCGTTTGCGGGCGGATGTCGCGCCTGGATGCGAGCGTCGTCAAAATGAAGTCGACCACCTTCGCGTATTTGAGCAGTGTCAGCAACGTCTCGAGTCGGGTGTCTTCGGTGTCGCGCATCGATTCGGCAAGGCGAAGCATTTCGTTGGAAATATCGCGTGCCATTTCGAGCTCGAGCTGCTGTTTTTCCGACCAGCCGGTTGGCGCCGCCAGGAGCGTGGCGAGCATGGCTTGAAACTTTTGCTCTGCATCTCCGTTGGGTATCGTAGCCATCCCTGTCGTCCTTTCGTCAACTTGATCCTTCGAGGATGTGGGCACCGTATTGCGGCCCCGCATACTCCGTTTCCCCCCGATGCAGTGTTACGTAACATGTGGCCGGTGCTCCGTTGCACGTTACGCTTGCTTCCGCCCGTCAGCTTATGCAGCGCGGCGAACCTGCGGCTTGTCGGTTGCGACGACTTCGCAGTAGGACGCGTTGGAGCACGATACGTTCCATCGGCTGGCGCCGACGAACGGGAAGCCACGCTTTTCGGTAAACTGACGCGAATCTCCTTGTTGTTCTGTAGGCTGTCGCACGTTAGGCGCGACTTCCGCACAGGTCGCCCCGACGATGTCCGCAAAAAACTACGAAATCCGTCCCGAACAGTCGGTCGAGCTGCTGAAAGAGCTCCATATCCTGACCCGCGACGGCAAGATGAATCAGGATAGCCGCCGCAAGCTGAAGCAGGTTTACCACCTTTATCAGTTCATCGAGCCGCTCCTCGAAGAGGTCCGCCGCGAGAAGGGCTCCGTCTCGCTCGTCGATCATGGTGCCGGTAAGTCCTATCTCGGTTTTATTTTGTACGACCTTTTTTTCAAGGCGTTGCCGCGCGATGACGGTTCGCACATCTACGGAATCGAGACGCGTGCCGAACTCGTCGAACGTTCGACCGAACTGGCGGCGCGACTGGGCTTCGAGGGAATGTCGTTCCTGAACTTATCGGTGGCGGAGTCGATCGAGTCGCCGCGCCTGCCGTCGACCGTGGACGTGGTGACTGCGCTGCACGCCTGCGACACGGCCACTGACGATGCGATTCGTTTCGCGTTGGGCAAGCAGGCGCGTCATATCGTGCTCGTGCCGTGCTGCCAGGCCGAAGTCGCTGGCGTGCTACGCCGGAACAAGGGCAAGTCGCTTGGCAATGCGTTGACTGAAATCTGGCGTCATCCGCTGCACACGCGCGAGTTTGGTTCTCAGGTCACGAACGTGCTGCGTTGCCTTCAGCTCGAGGCGCACGGTTATCAGGTGAGCGTGACCGAGCTCGTCGGGTGGGAGCATTCCATGAAGAACGAGTTGATCGTTGCTCAGCATAAGGCGCTGCCGGGCCGGCGGGCGGCGGAACGGCTGACCGAGGTGTTGGATACGCTCGGGCTCGACGCGTTGCGCGAGCGGTTTTTCGTTTAACGCTTACGCCGTCCTTCCACGGCTACCTTTCCTCTCCCATCCACCGCCGCCAGCCCTCATGACCGAGGCGCTGCATCGTTTCGATGTTGCGTTCGTAAATATCGGCCGCGTCCGGAAAGGCTTCGACTGCACGTGTAACGCTCGCTTCGCGCAGCAGGTGCAGGATCGGATAAGGGGCGCGATTGGTATAGTTTTCGATGTCCTCGGGTTCGCTGCCTTCGAAGCGGTAATCGGGATGGAAGCTGGCGATTTGCACAATGCCGTGCAGGCCCAGTTGGTCGACAAGCCGTTCGGCAAAGAAAACGCAGTCGTTGAATTCGAGGAAGCCGCCAAGCGCGCGCGGAAGAATCAACAGTGTCGTATCGACTTGCGCCGGATCCGCCTCGGCGAGCCATTTGAGTTCCGCTTCGAGTTCGGTCAACGCGCCTTCCATATCGCGCGCCTCGCTGACCACGTATCGTATCTGTCCCTTCGCATGGACGGCTTTGGCGAACGGGCACAGATTGAGCCCGATGACGGCGCGCACGAGCCAGTGCTGCGTCGCCGCGACGACGGCTTCATCGGAGAGCGGACGCCCGCCCATTTCAGGGGATACCGCGTTCGCCTCGCTGCTCATGCCTGCCCGTCCGCCGGTCGCGAACACGCGCCGGGACAAGCGGCGGCAAGGAGTTGGGCGGCGAGCCGGGGCGCAGCCTGGACAGGCCCGCAGCCCGGCCCGTATGTTTGACTCGCGGCATAAATGCCTTCGATCAGCAGTGCGAGCGCGTTCGCGAGGTACGCAGGATCGTCGGCACCGGCGGCGGTCGTGAGAGCGAGGAGCCGCGCCATCAGCTCTGTCTTGTTGCGCGCCACGCACTGGCGCGCGGGATGGTTCGCGTCGGGAAATTCCGCCGATACGTTCACGAACGGGCAGCCTCGATAACCCTCGACCGATGCGCGGCCCGTCAGGTCTTCGAAATATTGCGCGATCTGACGGACCGGCTCGCCCGGATGCTTGTCGATGCTGCGGTCAAAGCGCTCGAAAAAGCGTTCGCTCGCCTGTTCGAGGTAGGCGACGACGAGTTCGTCCTTCGACGAAAACTGCCGGTACAGGCTCATTTTGTTGACGCCGGCACGCTCGACGACGGCGTCGACGCCGACCGCCCGAATGCCCTCGCGATAGAACAGCTCGCCCGCGGCGCGCAGCAGCAACTGCTGCGCCGTCGGCCCCGCTGTATGAGGGCGGGAGCGGGCGGTGGATTTGTCCGAAGCAGTGCGGGTCATGAGCGTTCCTTCCGGTGATCGTGCGTTCAGGCCTACGAATCGACACCCTTGACATGTTACCGATCGGTAACTAGCATTGCAACTCGACTTTGTGACTGCTTGGTCACAAGAGCGGGCGCAGGGGCCCGGAAACGCGTCGAAGAACACCTCGAATCAATGAACAGCGCGCCGCATCGCGCGGTACGTCAAGAAAAAGGAGCGCCGATGAACTGGGCAGCGAAACGGATAGGCGGAAGGTTCCACTACGGCTGGCTCGCGGCTGCCGTCGTGTTTCTGGTGTTGCTGGCGGCAGCGGGCACGCGCGCGACGCCGAGCGTCATGATGGTGCCGCTCGAGCACGAGTTCGGCTGGAGCCGCGCGACGATCTCGCTGGCAATCTCGGTGAATATCGCGCTCTATGGCTTGACCGGGCCCTTCGCCGCGGCAGCGATGCAGCGCTTCGGCGTGCGCCCGACGGTGTTGGCCGCGCTGGCCGTGATGGCGGGCGGGGTGGCATTGTCCTCGATGATGACCGCGCCGTGGCAAATGGTATTGAGCTGGGGCGTGATGGTGGGGGGCGCCACGGGCGTGGCCGCGCTGACGCTCGGTGCGACGGTGGTCAATCGCTGGTTCGTCGAGCGGCGCGGTTTCGTCATGGGCATCCTGACGGCCAGCTCGGCCACGGGGCAGCTCGTATTTCTGCCGATGCTGGCGTCCGTGGCGCAGCACCATGGCTGGCGGCCGGTCGTTTTGATCGTCGCGGCAGCTGCCGTCATCGTCCTGCCGCTCGTTTTCTTCCTGTTGCCCGAAAGCCCGGTCGACGTCGCATTGCGTCCCTACGGCGCGGCGCCCGACGCACCGGTCGCCCCTGCCGGTACGACGCAAAACCCACTCGCGATTGCCTTCGGTACGTTGGCCCGGGCGTCCGGCAAGCGCGACTTCTGGCTGCTGTTCTTCAGCTTTTTCGTCTGCGGCGCCAGTACCAATGGCTATATCGGCACGCATCTGATCGCCATGTGCGGCGATTACGGGATGACAGAGGTGCAAGGCGCGTCACTGCTCGCGGCGATGGGAATTTTCGATCTCTTTGGCACGACGCTCTCGGGCTGGCTGTCCGACCGGTTCAACAGCCGTACGCTGCTCTTCTGGTACTACGGACTGCGCGGCCTGTCGCTGATCTATCTGCCGCATGCATTTGGCGTCCAATTCTTCGGTTTGCCGCTGTTCGCGATGTTCTACGGGCTCGACTGGATTGCCACCGTGCCGCCCACCGTCCGGCTCACGACCGACGTATTCGGCAAGGAGTCGGCGCCTGTCGTATTCGGATGGATCGTTGCCGGGCATCAGCTCGGTGCGGCCTTTGCCGCGTTCGGCGCCGGTGTGCTGCGTGCCGATCTCGGAACCTACACCGTCGCGTCGACGATCTCGGGCGGGTTGTGTCTCGTCGCCGCCATCGTCGTGCTGCGAATCCATCGTCGAGGCCTGGTGCGTGACCTGAGTCCGGCCGCATGACGCATGCGGCGCCATTCCCGGCGTAGCTGGACATCGCCGCTGCGGGGCGCTCTCAACGAGGGCGCCTCGCAGTTCTTCATCATCGGTTACTCGTCGTCGGGCAGCGCCGAAAGCGGCAACGCTACGTGCTCGAGCGGTCTGCGTTCAGCATCCACGCCCCAGATCGCCGCGACGACGGCCGCGGCGATCATCAACGCAGAGCCCACCAGATAGCCGTCGAAGACGGCGCTGCGTTCGTGCGTATCGATGAGCCGCCCGAAGAACGCCGGGCCTGCGATCCCGCCAAGGCCCGTGCCGAAAGCGTAGAAGACAGCAATGGCGAGTGCGCGGATTTCAAGCGGGAACGATTCGCTGACCGTGAGGTAGGCGGAGCTTGCCGCCGCCGAGGCAAAAAAGAAGATCACCATCCAGGCGGCGGTCTGTTGCACGACGTCGAGCATCTGCCGCTCGAACAGATATCCGCTTCCGATGAGCAGTAAACCCGATAGGGCATAGGTGAACGTAATCATCGTACGGCGGCCGATGGCATCGAACGCGTGCCCCAGCACCAGTGGCCCCAGAAAATTGCCGAGCGCAAACGGCAGCAGATACCAGCCTACATGGGCACCGGGCACATGATAGAAATCAGTGAGCACCAGCGCATAGGTAAAGAAGATGGCGTTATAGAAAAACGCCTGCGCCGTCATCAGCGCGAGGCTGACGAGCGAGCGCCGTCGATGCAGTACGAAGAGCGCCGCGAACACCTCGCGCAGCGGCGTGTGCCCGCGCCTGATGAAGCGCAGTGTACGCACCGCCTCCTGGGTCGGCCGTCTGCCTGCCCGATGAAAGCGTGCTTCTATTGCCTCGACGATTTCGCGCGCTGCTTGGGGCTGATTGTGCGTGATCAGCCAGCGCGGACTTTCCGGTACCCACATGCGCATCCAGACGATCGTGAGCGCGAGGGCCGCGCCGATAAAAAAACATAGCCGCCAGCCGAGATCGCCCGGTGCCAGCCGCGGATCGAGCAACACCAGCGAGCCGCCGGCGCCGAGTGCGGCGCCCACCCAGAACGTGCCGTTGATGCCGAGATCGGTCCAGCCGCGCACACGGGCCGGCGTGAATTCCTGAATCGTCGAGTTGATTGCGGCGTACTCGCCGCCGATCCCCGCGCCGGTCAGAAAGCGAAAGAGCGCGAAGCTCGCGAGATTCCAGGAAAGCGCGGTGGCGGCCGTGGCGGCCACATAGAGTCCGAGGGTGATGAAAAAGAGTTTGCGCCGTCCAAGCCGGTCCGTGAGCCAGCCGAAGCCGAGCGCCCCGAGCACGGCCCCTGCGATATAGGCGCTGCTCGCAAGGCCCACATCGGCGTTCGAAAATCTGAGAACCGGACTTGCTTTCAATGCGCTCGCCACGGCCCCGGCAAGCGTGACTTCCAGCCCATCGAGGAGCCACGTCACGCCGAGCGCCACCACGATGAGGGTATGAAAGCGCCCCCATGGCAGGCGATCGAGCCGGGAAGGTAAGTCCGTTTCGATGACGTCGGGGCGAGGTTCATCTATGGTGCGATCGAGTGCGGGTTGAGCCACGCGACGATTCTCCTGATGAAAGCCGGCTGCAAGCATGCAATGGCGGGCGGAACGTACGTCGCGCGCAATCACCGTGCCCGCAATCGGGCGGCGAAGCGTCCGGTTCGCCGCCGAGATTTGCGGTTGCCCGCGGGGGGCGTTCGTGTTACAAAGCCGGTCCTTCTTCGCAGCCTCGACGGGTGACGCCATGCCAGCGACGACTTACTGCGCGATAGATTTTGGCACTTCGAATTCTGCGGTTGCGCTGCCTGCGGCCGGTGCCGTGCGCCTCGCCCCGGTCGAAGGCGAACATGCGACGTTGCCGACGGCCGTTTTCTTCAATACCGATGAAAATTCGCGCGTGTATGGAAGAGCAGCGCTCGAGGCCTATATCGACGGCTTCGACGGGCGCCTCATGCGCTCGCTCAAGAGCATTCTCGGGTCTCCGCTCGCGGAGAGCACGACGGAGCTCGGTGACGGGACCGCAATCAAGTACACCGATGTCATCGCGCTTTTCATCGCGCATTTGAAGGCTTGCGCGGAGGCTTGTGCCCACGATGGCGTGACCCGCGCGGTGCTGGGCCGTCCGGTGTTTTTCGTCGACGACGACCCGCGTGCCGACCGCCTCGCGCAGCGTCAGCTCGAGGCGGCTGCCGAGGCCGCCGGCTTGCGCGAATTGCACTTCCAGTACGAGCCGATCGCGGCCGCGTTCGACTACGAAGCCCGCTTGACGAACGAGGGGCTCGTGCTCGTGGCCGACATCGGCGGCGGCACGTCGGATTTCTCGCTCGTACGCGTCGGCCCCGAACGCATGAAGCGCATCGATCGCAAGGACGACGTGCTCGCGCATCACGGCGTGCATGTTGCGGGGACGGATTTCGATCGCCGGGTGAATCTCGCGACGATCATGCGCGAGCTCGGCTACAAATCGCTCGATCCCGAAGGCCGCGAAGTGCCGAACCGGGTCTACTTCGATCTTGCGACGTGGCACCTCATCAACACCGTCTATACCGGCAAGCGTAGCGGTGAAGTCCGGCTCATGCGGCATCTCTATCGCGATGTGCGGCAGCATGAGCGGCTGGTCCGTGCGGTGGAACACCGGCTTGGCCATGCTCTTGCCGCGCGGGCGGAAGAGGCGAAAATCGGCGTGGCGGCGGGCGGGCAGACATCGATCGATCTGGACGATGTCGAGTCCGGACTGTCACTCGCATTCGACGATGCACAACTGATCGATGCAGGGTTCGAGGAGACTCGCCGCATCGTCGATGCAGCGCTCGATACGGCGCGCGCGGCCGGCCTCGCGTCGAACGATGTCGACGCGATCTATTTCACCGGCGGCTCGACGGGCCTCGCCTTCCTGACCCATGCCATCGCGAACGCCTTCCCTGAGGCCACGCCCGTTTTCGGCGACCGCCTGGCGAGCGTTGCAATGGGGCTCGGCATCCATGCGCAGCGCCTCTTCGCCCACGCCTGAATCGACAAAATGAAAAAACCCCGCATTCGCGGGGTTTTTGCGTCAGTCAAGACGGTGTCGCTTACAGCGGCTTGATGTTGGCCGCTTGCTTGCCCTTGGGGCCCGTCTTCACTTCGTACTGGACCTTCTGGTTTTCCTGAAGCGTCTTGAAGCCTTCGGCACGGATTTCCGAGAAATGCGCGAAGAGATCTTCGCCGCCGCCATCGGGCGTAATGAAGCCAAAGCCTTTCGCGTCATTGAACCATTTGACGGTACCGGTTTCCATATTACTGTTTCCTAAAAATGAGTGAACAAGGCCGAAGCCCGGGGTGCATGAAGATCAAGGAAGGGTAATAGGACCAACCGGAGTACCTGAAGGGCGAACCACGAAAGACCAATTCACACGCGCCACTTGAAATCCTGCCACGACGTTATACGGCGAATCCTGCGCGCGGTCAACATCGCCCTACTGTGCCAGTGGGATAGAACGGTCCGCCCCACACCGGTGCGATTCGCCTCATTTTTGTTGGTTCCACATCAAATTGTGCCCTACGGTGGGGCGCAGCCGGTAAACTACCGCCGCGCGACAGGGTTGCGCCCGGTTGCGGCAAGCTCCGCCGCGAGGCCAGGCGCCCGAGCGAGCCCCACAAAGGTTCGCATACGGCCCGTCGGGCAGTTCGAAAATCCTAAGGAGAGGTTGTGAAAAGTTCTATTCAACGGAACATCGGGCCGTTTGCGCTGATGCTGACAGGGCTCGGCTCGATCATCGGTTCCGGTTGGCTCTTCGGAGCGTGGAAGGCGGCGAAGATCGCGGGCCCCGCGGCGATCTGCGCCTGGATCATCGGCGCCGTCGTCATTCTGGCCATTGCGACCACCTACGCCGAACTCGGCGCCATGTTTCCGGAGTCGGGCGGCATGGTGCGCTATGCCCGCTATTCGCACGGCGCACTCGTCGGCTTCATCAGCGCGTGGGCGAACTGGATCGCCATCGTGTCCGTCATTCCCATCGAGGCCGAGGCATCCATTCAGTACATGAGTACCTGGCCCTATGACTGGGCTCATGCGCTCTTCGTCAACGAATCGTTAACGCCAATGGGCATAGCCCTGTCGGCAGTGCTGGTCATCGTTTATTTCCTGCTCAACTACTGGGGCGTGAAGGTTTTCGCGCGCGCCAACACGGCTATCACCGTCTTCAAATTCCTGATCCCGGGCCTCACGATTCTGGGCCTTTTCACCGGCTTTCATCACGAGAACCTCGGCGCACAGGGCGAGTTCGCGCCCTATGGCTGGTCGGCGGTCTTCACAGCCGTCGCGACGAGCGGGATCGTGTTCGCGTTCAACGGCTTCCAAAGCCCGGTGAACCTCGCCGGCGAGGCACGCAATCCGGCGAAAAGCGTGCCGTTCGCGGTCATCGGCTCGATTCTGCTCGCGCTCGTCATCTACGTCCTGTTGCAGATAGCGTATATCGGCGCTGTCAATCCCGCCGACGTCGCCAAGGGCTGGAGTCACTTCAATTTTGCTTCGCCGTTCGCGGAGTTGGCGATCGCGCTGAATCTGAACTGGCTCGCCATCATGCTTTACGTCGACGCGTTCGTGAGCCCGAGCGGTACCGGCACGACCTACATGGCCACGACGACCCGCATGATCTACGCAATGGAGCGCAACAATACGCTGCCGAAGATGTTCGGCAACGTGCACCCGTTCTACGGTGTGCCGCGCAACGCGATGTGGTTCAACCTGCTCGTCTCGTTCGTCTTTCTGTTGTTCTTCCGCGGCTGGAGCTCGCTCGCGGCCGTCATTTCCGTCGCAACCGTCATTTCCTATCTGACCGGGCCGGTCAGCCTGATGGCGCTGCGCCGTGCCGCCACGGATGTCGCGCGGCCGCTCCGTCTGCCGCTCATGAACATCGTCTCGCCGTTCGCATTCGTTTGCGCGTCGATGGTTCTCTACTGGGCGAAGTGGCCGCTGACGGGCGAAATCATCCTGTTGATGATCGTGGCGTTGCCTGTCTATTTCTACTACCAGGGCAAATCGGGTTGGACCGGTTGGGGGCGCGATCTCAAGGCCGCTTGGTGGCTCATCGCGTATCTGCCGACGATGGCACTGCTGTCCCTGATCGGCAGCAAGCAGTTTGGCGGCACGGGCGTGCTGCCTTACGGCTGGGACATGCTCGTCGTCGCGGTTTTCTCGCTCGGGTTCTATTACTGGGGAGTCAATACCGGGTATCGCACGCACTACCTGGACGAGCGCGAGCCCGAAGAGGAAATCATGCAAGGCGTGGGCGTGTGAGCGCCGCGAGGCTTGAATCAGCTTTCGATCGATGACACGTTCGATGTGCCCCGCCCCGGCCTTCGCAGGCCGGGGCGGGGCACGCTGACTTTACGGAGCCGGCGTGTCGAACACGTAGTTCGTCATCGCAAGCGCGCGTTGATACGTGCCCAACGAGTCGATCTCGAGCGAGTAATCGTCGGGCGCCGCACCGAGCGCCGCGTAGACCGGCAGCAAATGCTCGTCGCTCGGATGCATCAGCGCCGCGTACGGTGCCTGCCGCCGGTAATCGAGCAGCGCATCGATATCGTGCGAGGCAAGCCTCGACTCGAACCAATCCGTGAACTCCGCCACGCGCGGATCGACATCATCCGGCCCGGCGTGGAAATCCGCTGCCCGCAGGTTGTGAGTGATCTGGCCCGAGCCCACGATCATCACACCGCCGTCCGCAAGCGGACGCAACGCGCGTCCCATCTGAAAGTGATGCATCGGGTCGCGGTGCGGCTGGATCGACAGCTGTGCGACCGGCACATCGGCTTGCGGAAACATCAATAGCATCGGCACCCACGCGCCGTGATCGAGCCCGTGCTCGGTGGTCGCGGCATCGATGCCTTGCGCCTCGAGCAACGCGACGGCCTCGCGCGCAACGTCGGGCGCACCCGGCGCCGGGTAGTCGATCTCATAGAGCGCACGCGGAAACCCGTGAAAATCGTGGATTGTCGCCGGCGAGGCTGCCGTACTGGCCAGAGGCTTGGCCGTACCCCAGTGCGCCGAGAGCATCAGAATCGCACGCGGGCGCGGCAGTCGGGCCGCCAGCGTGCCGAATGCCGCCGAGGGTAGGGTGGGATCGATCGGCAGCGTGGGCGCGCCGTGGGACAAATAAAGCGAGGGTAGACGGGACATGATCGGAGCGCCGCGCAATGCGGCAAAAGAGGATTTGCCTCGACTATAGGCGCACCCGTCGCCGCGATAAATCCGTCTTCATGAAACGCATCGTATCGCGCTGGTTGGCAATGGACACCGATACGTGCCCGACAGACGACTAGTCGGTCGATTCGCCGCGCAACCCGGGCCACGCCGCCGCGAGTGGGTGGCCCAAGCCGAACAGGTCGAGCACGCGTGCTACGGTGTCGTCGACGATCTCATCGATCGAAGCGGGCCGATTGTAGAACGCGGGCAGCGGCGGAAAGACGATCCCGCCCATTTCGGTGACGGCCGTCATATTGCGCAGATGCGCGAGGTTCAGCGGCGTTTCCCGCACGAGCAGCACGAGCCGGCGCCGTTCCTTGAGCGTGACGTCCGCGGCGCGTGTAATGAGGTTATCGGCGAAGCCATGGGCAATACTCGCGAGCGTCTTCATCGAGCAGGGTGCGACGATCATGCCGTCGGTCGCGAACGATCCCGACGCGATGCTGGCGCCGACGTCGCGCACGGAATGCACGACGTCGGCGAGCGGATGTACGTCGTGTTTGGTCAACTGCAGCTCGTGCTGCAGATTGAGCCAGCCGGCGCTCGATATGAGCAAATGCGACTCGATCCCGCCTATGCGGCGCAGCGTTTCGAGCAGCCGCACGCCGTAGATCGAACCGGTCGCTCCGGTGATGGCGACAATGAGCCGGCGCGGCGGCGCGCTGGGCGATGGCATGGCACGCAGTCGATCAGGCGGCGCGACGCAGCGCGCGCGGCGTCAAGCAGCCGTGAAGAGCTGTTGGAGTTCGCCCGATTCGTACATCTCCATCATGATGTCCGAGCCGCCGACGAATTCGCCCTTCACATAAAGCTGCGGAATGGTGGGCCAGTTCGAATATTCCTTGATGCCCTGGCGAATTTCGTCGTCTTCGAGAACGTTGACCGTCTTGAACTCGCCGACGCCGCATGCTTTCAGAATCTGCACGGCGCGCCCGGAAAAGCCGCACATCGGGAATTGCGCATTGCCCTTCATGAAGAGCACGACCGGGTTTTCGTCGACGATTTGCTTGATGCGTTGTTGCGTGTCCATGACTGACCTTGAATCCGTGACAGGCACGGAATGTGGGAGAGATAGAGCGAAATGATAACGGATTTCGCACTCGGCGGCCGGGGCCGCCTCGCGCCGTAGGGGCCGCGACGCTGCGGCGGGGGTTACGCCGGCGCGGCGCCGCCACTCGCGCGCTCGATGCCGGCCAGATCGGCCAGCGAGCGGACGTTCTCGAAACCATGCTTCGCAAAGAGTGCACGGACGGCTTCCGCTTGATCGTAGCCGTGCTCGACCCAAACCTGGCCGCCTCGTGCGACGAATCGGCGCGCCCCGTCCACGATGGTCCGGATCGCCGCGAGTCCGTCGGCTTCGTCAGTCAACGCGCCGCGCGGCTCGAAGCGCAAATCGCCCTGCGCGAGATGCGGATCGCCAGCGGCGATGTAGGGTGGGTTGCCGACAATGACATCGAATGCGAGCGCCGGGTCGAGCGCGGCATACCAATCGCTTTTGACGAGTGTCGGCGCACCGCCCGGGCGGCGAGCATCGAGCAGCTTCGCAGCGTTGCGCGCGGTGACGGCGAGCGCCGCGGCCGAGCGATCGAGCGCCCAGATGCGAGCGTCGGGCCGCGTCGCGGCGATGGCCACGGCGATGGCGCCGCTGCCTGTACCGAGGTCCAGCACGCGCGGCATGGCAATGCCGACGATAGCCGCGAGCGCCGTTTCAACGAGCAGCTCGGTTTCGGGGCGCGGGATCAATACGTCCGGCGTGATCTCGAACTGAAGGCCGAAAAACTCGCGGCTGCCCGTCAGTTGTGCGACCGGCTCGCCATTCATGCGGCGCGCTTCGAGCGCGCGATAGCGGTGAAGCGCCTCGTTGTCGAGCTGCTCGTCGCCGCGCGTGATGAGCTCCGTGCGCCGCCAGCCTAGCGCGTGAGCGAGCAGAATGCGCGCTTCGAGTGCGGGCAAGCGCGTCGCGCGCAGCAGCGCGGCGGGGGTGGCCGGTAGGGGCGGCTCGGCTGCGCGATTGGGCGCTGCGGCGGGGCTTCGGGTCGTCATGGTGGCGGATCGGTCGTACCGTGCGGCAAAAAGGGCGCGGGCGTGCTCATTCTGCATCGCCGAGCGAGGCGAGCAGCTCGGCCTGATGTTCGCTCACGAGCGCGGCGATCAGATCGTCCAGATCGCCGTCCATGATGGCTTCGAGCTTGTAGAGCGTCAGGTTGATGCGGTGATCGGTGAGCCGGCCTTGCGGGAAGTTGTAGGTCCGGATGCGTTCCGAGCGGTCTCCCGAACCAATCAGGCTTTTGCGCGTGGCGGCTTCCTTCGCGTGTTGCTCGTGGTACTGCTTGTCTTTGATGCGTGCTGCGAGGACCTTGAGCGCGCGGTCCTTGTTCTTGTGCTGCGACCGATCGTCCTGGCATTCGACGACGATGCCCGTCGGCAAGTGCGTGATGCGCACGGCCGAATCGGTCTTGTTGATGTGCTGACCGCCCGCGCCCGACGCCCGGAACGTATCGATGCGCAAATCGGCCGGATTGATCTCGACTTCGCCGATTTCGTCGGCCTCCGGCATGACCGCGACCGTACATGCCGATGTGTGGATGCGGCCCTGGGTTTCCGTGGCCGGTACCCGCTGCACGCGATGACCGCCCGACTCGAACTTGAGCCGCGAGTAGGCACCCTGACCCGCAATCCGGACGATCACTTCCTTGTATCCGCCGAGATCCGAGACGCTTTCCGAAATCATTTCGACCTGCCAACGCTGGCGCTCGGCGTAGCGCAGGTACATGCGCAGCAGGTCGCCGGCGAACAGCGCGGATTCGTCGCCGCCTGTCCCGGCGCGGATTTCGAGGAAGATGTTGCGCTCGTCGTTCGGATCTCTCGGCAGCAGCATCGTGCGCAGCTCCGATTCGAGGCGACCCATGCGTTCTCGCGCGGCGCGCGCTTCTTCTTCGGCGAACTCACGCATCGACGCGTCGGCTAGCAGCTCCTGCGCCGTTGCGGCGTCGGTGCGCGCCTGGCGCCATTGGCCGTAATGCTCGACGACTGGCCCGATCTCCGCATGTTCGCGCGTGAGCTTGCGATATTGGTCCAGATTGGCCGTCACGTCGCCACGGCTCAGCAAATCGTTGAGTTCGGCCAGCCGGGTGGTCAACTGGTCGAGCTTCTGTTGCATGCTCGTTTTCATGGTCTGGAGCGGGGCTCCTGAAAGGAAGAGGAATCGGGGACAGTGCTCGGGTGGGGGTGCCCGCGCCGGCGCGGCGTTTGCCGCGACGCTAACGATCGGAGGGCTTCGCGTGCCGGTATACGCCGCCGAGCAACTCGACGAGCGCGGCCCGGTCTTCGCTGCTCGCGCGGTTGAGCGCGTGCGTCGGGCCGTGGATCAGCTTGTTGGTGAGCGATTGCGACAAGGCTTCGAGCACCGCTGCCGGGTCGTCACCGCGCGCGAGCATCTTTTGCGCGCGCTCGAGTTCGGCGCGCCGCAGCACGTCGGCCTGCATGTGCATGTGGCGGATCACCGGCACGGCGCTGCGTGCGTCGAGCCACTGCATGAAGTGCTGTACGCGCGTCTCGATGATTGCTTCCGCCTGGGCCACCGCCGCTTGTCTGGAAGCGTTGCCTTCGCGAACGATCGCGCCGAGATCGTCGACGGTATAGAGGAAAACGTCTTGCAGCTCGGCCACTTCGGGTTCGATGTCGCGCGGCACCGCGAGATCGACCATGAAGATCGGCCGGCGCCGCCGCGCCTTGACAGCCCGTTCGACGGCGCCGAGTCCGATGATCGGCAGCGTCGATGCCGTGCACGAAACGATGATGTCGAACTCGTGCATCCGCGTGGGCAGCTCGGCGAGTGCCATCGAACGTCCGCGAAAGCGTTCGGCCAGCTTCGCGCCGCGCTCCACGGTACGGTTCGCGATGACCAACTCGCGCGGCTCCTGTGCGGCGAAGTGCGCGGCGCAGAGTTCGATCATCTCTCCCGCGCCGATGAAAAGCACGCGCTGGTTCGAGATTTTGTCGAAGATGCGCTGGGCGAGGCGGACCGCCGCGGCGGCCATCGAGACCGACTGGGCCCCCACGGCCGTCGTGCCGCGCACTTCCTTCGCGACCGAGAACGTGCGCTGGAAAAGCTGATTGAGGTAGGTGCCGAGCGCCCCCGCCTCGGAAGCGGCACGCACGGCGTGCTTCATTTGTCCGAGGATTTGCGTTTCGCCGAGCACCATCGAATCGAGCCCCGAGGCAACGCGAAAAGCGTGGCGCACGGCTTCCGACTGCGGCAGCGCATAGACGTGCGGAGCGAGATCGGCAGCGTCCATGCCGTGATAGTGCGCAAGCCATTCGATGGCGGCTTCGCGCGGCGCGCGGTCGTCAGTCGCGCAATAGAGCTCGGTCCGGTTGCAAGTCGACAGGATCGCCGCCTCGGGAGCCCCAAGTGCCGGCCGCCCCAGCCACAGCGATCTGAGCGCGGCGAGCGCCGGCTTGATCTCTTCGAGCGGAAACGCCACACGTTCGCGCAGTGCGACGGGCGCCGTGTGGTGATTGATTCCGATCGTTAGCAGTTGCATATGCGGGGTGCATTGCCGCCAGGTTGACAGGGCGGCGCTAGGATTTCAGCCGGGTATTATAACGGTTCCATGCTTTGGGCACGTCCGCGTCAATCCCGGGTGCGGGCCCCGGAGCGTCCCTTTTCCAACCCTCTCCGTCATCGAAAAAGACCGCCATGCGATCGACAGGTTCATTCCATTTCCGCGTGTTTCGACCGGTACGGTCGACGGCGGGGCGCGGCTGATGGGGTGGCCCGGACTCGTCGTGCTCGGCATCGTGGTCGGGCTGGCCGGCTGGCGCTTGCACCCGCTCTATCGCGCGAGCCGCGTGCGCTGGTTCATTGCCGTTGGCGTCGGCATCGTGGCCGCCGCGGCCGCGAAGATGGCCGGCAACGTGTCCGGGCTTTTCTACGATGGCGGGGTGTTCGAGTGGCCGGTCTGCACGGCCGTCGCGTTCATCGCCGTGGCGGTGACCGTCGGTCTGGCGACTCGACGATAAATGAGGCCTGATTCATGAACGACCGACCTACCGAGACCGCCGGCCCCGCCCTCGACATTGCCGCACGCATCGCGCGCTTGCGCGATGCCATGGCGCGCGAGCGGCTGGACGCCTACGTCGTGCCGTCCTCCGATCCGCATCTATCTGAATATCTGCCCGCACGCTGGCAAGCCCGGCAGTGGCTTTCGGGCTTCACGGGTTCCGCTGGCACGCGCGTCGTCACAGCGGACTTCGCGGGCGTGTGGACCGATAGCCGCTATTGGGTGCAAGCCGCCGCCGAACTCGAGGGCAGCGGGGTCGAGCTCATGAAGATGACGGCGGGGCAGCAATCGCAGCCGCATGTCGATTGGCTCGCGCAGCGGCTGGCCTCCGGGTCGAACGTGGGTGTCGACGGTGCCGTGCTGGCGCTCGCAGCCGCACGTGCATTGGCCGATGCGCTGAGCGCGCGAGGCATCGGGCTGCGGACCGACCTCGATCTGTTGGACGCGGTGTGGGCAGACCGTCCGGAATTGCCCTCAGCGCCCGTTTACGAGCATCGAGCGCCGCACGCGTGCGTCGCGCGGGTTGAAAAGCTCGAAGCCGTGCGGCGGGCGATGCGCGAACAGGGCGCGCAGTGGCATTTCGTCTCGACGCTCGACGATCTCGCCTGGCTCACGAATCTGCGCGGTGCCGATGTCAATTTCAATCCCGTGTTCGTTGGCCATGCGCTAATCGGGCTCGAGTCGGCCACGCTGTTCGTCGGCGCGGGCAAGGTGCCGCCCGATGTGGCCGCCAGCCTCGCGCGCGACGGCGTGGCGATCGAACCGTACGAGCGGGCGTCTGCCGGGCTTGCGGCGCTGCCGGCCGGCGCGACATTGCTCGTCGATCCGCGGCGCATCACCTACGGCTTGTGCGAGGCGGTCCCGCAGTCGGTCGACGTGGTCGAGGCGGTCAACCCGTCCACGTTCGCGAAGTCGCGCAAGACAGCCGCCGAGGCCGAGCACGTGCGCGCGACGATGGAACAGGACGGCGCCGCGCTGGCCGAGTTCTTCGCCTGGTTCGAAAACGCGCTTGGGCGGCAAACGCTGACCGAGCTCATCGTCGACGAACGGCTCACCGCCGCGCGAGCGCGCAGGCCCGGCTACATCTGCCAGAGCTTTGCCACCATTGCCGGCTTCAACGCGAACGGCGCGATGCCGCACTATCGTGCGACCGAGGCATCGCATGCGCACATCGCGGGCGATGGATTGCTGTTGATCGACTCGGGCGGACAGTATCTGGGCGGCACGACCGACATTACGCGGGTGATGCCGATCGGCTCGATCACCGACCCGCAACGACGCGACTTCACGCTGGTGCTCAAGGGCATGATCGCGCTTTCGCGCGCCCGTTTTCCGCGCGGTATCCGCTCGCCGATGCTCGACGCCATCGCGCGTGCGCCGATCTGGGAAGCGGGTGTCGACTACGGGCATGGCACAGGGCATGGCGTCGGCTATTTCCTCAACGTGCATGAAGGTCCGCAGGTGATCTCGCACTATGCGCCGGCGGAGCCTTACACGGCGATGCAGGAGGGGATGATCACCTCCGTCGAGCCCGGAATCTATCGACCGGGGCAGTGGGGCGTGCGAATCGAGAATCTCGTTCTGAGCCGAGCGGCGGGCGAGACGGAGTTCGGCGCGTTCCTCGACTTCGAGACGCTGACGCTGTGCCCGATCGATACACGCGCCATAGCGCTGACGCTGTTGCGCGACGACGAGCGCGCATGGCTCAACGGCTATCACGAAACAGTGCGTGAACGCATTTCACCGCATGTGACGGGTGAGGCCCGAGCCTGGCTCGAGGCTCGCACGCGAGCGATCTGATCTTTGCACGACGAGGGAGAGCGTCGCATGGCAGCGAAGGTGGTGGTCTTCGATTTCGGCGGGGTACTCATCGACTGGAACCCCGAGTATTTGTACCGTCAGTTGATTCCCGATGAAGGAGAGCGCCGCCGCTTCCTGACCGAGGTGTGCTCGATGGACTGGGTCGTGCAGCAAGATGGCGGTCAGTTGATCGAGACGGGGACCGCGGAGCTCGTCGCGCGTTTTCCGCAGCACGAATCGTTGATTCGTGCGTTCTATGCGCGGTGGCACGAGATGATCGGCGGGGTCATCGCCGAAGGCGCCGCGCTTGTCGAAAAGCTCGAGGCTGCGGGGGTACCGCTCTTTGGGCTCACGAACTGGTCGGCCGAGACGTTCCCGTATGCCTGGGATCGTTTCGACGTGCTGCGGCGCTTTCGCGACATCGTCGTATCGGGCCGCGTAAAGCTCGTGAAGCCCGATCCGGCGATTTATGCCGAGATGTTTTCGCGCATCGAGCGGCATGTGCCCGGCGTGGCGGCACATGAGCTCGTCTTCATCGACGACAACATCAAGAACGCGCACGCCGCGGCAGCGCTCGGATGGCACGGCGTGCACCACACGAGCGCGGCCGCCACCGAGGCACGGCTGCGGGAGCTGGGCCTCGCGCTGGGCACTTGAATCGGCGCGCCCGGTTGACCGGGCGCTTGGCGCTTCCCGCGCGCGTATCAGCGCATCAGCGCGTGATCGGCTTATAGCGGATGCGTTTGGGCTTGGCCGCTTCTTCGCCTAGGCGCTTGCGCTTGTCCGCTTCGTACTCCTGATAGTTGCCGTCGAAGAACACCACCTGCGAGTCGCCCTCGAACGCGAGGATGTGGGTGGCGATGCGATCGAGGAACCAGCGATCGTGCGAAATCACCATGACCGAGCCCGCGAATTCGAGCAGTGCATCTTCGAGCGCGCGCAGTGTCTCGACGTCGAGGTCGTTCGACGGTTCGTCGAGGAGCAGCATATTGCCGCCGGCGATGAGCGTTTTTGCCAGATGCAGGCGCCCGCGCTCGCCGCCGGAGAGATTGCCGACGTTCTTTTGCTGATCGGCGCCCTTGAAGTTGAAACGGCCGATGTAGGCGCGCGAGGGCGTTTCGTATCTGCCGACCGTCAGGACATCGGCGCCGCCGGAGATTTCCTCGAAGACGGTCTTCGAGCCGTCGAGCGCGTCGCGGCTCTGATCGACATAGGCGAGCTTGACCGTCGGTCCGATATCGATGGTGCCCGAATCGGGCGTTTCGCGGCCCGTCAGCATGCGAAAGAGCGTGGACTTGCCGGCGCCGTTCGGCCCGATGATGCCGACGATCGCGCCGGGCGGCACCTTGAAGCTCACATTGTCGATGAGCAGCCGGTCGCCATAGGCCTTGGTGACGTTCTTGAATTCGACCACTTCGTTGCCCAGCCGATCGCCGACGGGAATGAAGATTTCCTGCGTCTCGTTGCGCTTTTGGTAGTCCTGGCTGCTCAATTCCTCGAAGCGGGCGATACGCGCCTTCGATTTCGCCTGACGGCCCTTCGGGTTCTGGCGCACCCACTCGAGCTCTTTCTTGATCGCTTTTTGGCGCGCCGATTCAGCCGTTTCTTCCTGTTTCAGGCGCGTTTCCTTCTGATCGAGCCAACTGCTGTAGTTGCCCTTCCACGGAATGCCGTAGCCGCGGTCAAGCTCGAGAATCCATTCGGCGGCGTTATCGAGGAAGTAGCGATCGTGGGTGACGGCTACGACCGTACCCGGGAAGCGCGTGAGGAACTGTTCGAGCCATTCGACGGATTCGGCGTCGAGGTGGTTGGTGGGCTCGTCGAGCAGCAGCATGTCGGGCTTTTCGAGGAGCAGCTTGCACAGTGCCACGCGGCGCTTTTCACCACCCGACAGATTCGCGATTTTCGCGTCCCACGGCGGCAGGCGTAGCGCATCGGCTGCGACTTCGAGCTGTTGCTCGGGGCTGCCGCCGTCGCTCGCGGCGAGGATCGCCTCGTACTTTGCCTGCTCTGCGGCCAGCGCATCGAAGTCGGCATCGGGTTCGGCGTAGGCCGCGTAGATTTCGTCGAGCTTCTTTTGTGCGCTGAAGACATCGCCGAGGCCTTCTTCGACGGCCTCGCGCACGGTTTTTTCCGGATCGAGCTGCGGCTCTTGCGGCAGGTAGCCGATGTTCAGGTTCGGCATCGGTGTCGCTTCGCCTTCGATGTCCCGGTCGACACCGGCCATGATGCGAATGAGCGTCGATTTGCCCGAGCCGTTCAGGCCGAGCACACCGATTTTCGCGCCGGGGAAGAACGAGAGCGAGATGTCCTTCAGGATTTGACGCTTGGGCGGCACGATTTTGCCGACCCGGTTCATGGTGTAGACGTATTGGGCCATGTGCGGGGAAACGGAAATTGAGAGAAAACGCTAGTCTTACACGTTACCGGGTGGGCGCGCAAAGAAGCGTGCGTTTCGGTGGGGGCGTGGCCGAGTGCTCAGGGGCAAACGATGGACCGAATCGCAGGCCGCGCCGGCGTCATAACGAAAAGCCGGCGCCAGCCGGCATTGGAAGAGCACACGATGAAATTTGCCGTGGTGACTTATGGAACCGAGGGGGATACGCGGCCGCTCGCCGCACTGTGCCGCGCGCTGATCGATGCGGGTCATGAAGCGCGTATTTTGGCCGATGCATCGACGCTGACGAGTGCGGCGGCGCTTGGGGTACCCGCATCGCCGCTGACGGGCGACATCAAGCGAGCCTTGATGCCGGGCGAGGCGTTGTCGAATGTCGTTGGCGGTAAAACGAATTTTTCGAACACGGCCCGCGCCCTGGCGGAAATCGCGAACGCGAATACGATGGTCTGGATGCGCGAGACGCTGGACGCGGCGCGTGGCTGTGATGCGCTGATCGTATCGGCGCTGGCGTCGTTTGTCGGGCTGTCTGTAGCCGAGTGCCTGGGCATCCCCGCTATCGGCGCCGGTATGATTCCGATTACGCCGACCGCTGATTTCGCGTCACCGTTTTTGCCGCCCGGCAAGCTGCCGGGCGGGCTCAACCGTGCGAGCCATCGTTTCGTCAATGCGATGCTCTGGCGTGCGTTTCGCAAAGCGACGAACGCGGCGCGAGCGAGCGTTTGTGGGCTCCCTGCACGCGAGCGCGTCTGGACCGAACACCCGATTCTTTACGGTGTGTCGCCGAGCCTTTTGCCTCAGCCTCACGATTGGCCGCCGCAGGCGCGTATTTGCGGGCAATGGAGACTGCCGGGTGCGCGCGAATGGTCCGCTCCGAAGCCGCTCGCCGATTTCCTATCGGCGGGGGAGGCACCGATCTATATCGGGTTTGGCAGCATGGCGGGCTTTAATCGGCGCAAACTTGGCGAAGCGTTGATCGGGGCCGTCGGGGGGCGCCGCGCCCTCTTTTACCCGGGGTGGAGCGGCATAGATGGTAACGCGCTGCCTTCGAATTTCCATGTGGTTGGAGATACGCCGCATGAGTGGCTCTTTCCGCGCACCTCGATGGTCGTTCACCATGGGGGAGCCGGTACATCTCACTCCGCGGCGCGTGCGGGGGTGCCTTCCGTCGTCGTTCCCTTTGCGGCCGATCAATTCTTTTGGGCCGATCGACTCGCTAAGCGCGGCATCGCACCGGCAGCCGTGCAAGGAAAGCGGGTATCGGCGGCGGCGCTGGCACGCGCCATCGACTTCGCGTCGCGTGCGCAAGTGCGCACGCGCGCGGCCGCAATCGGTGCGGCGATGGCGCAAGAAGACGGCCTCGGCGAGGCCGTGCGGACGATCGAGTCGATTGCGCGTGCGGGGAGTCGGGCCGGGTTGGCGGAGCTCAGATGTTGAAGTGGTACCCCGCGGTGTTGGTCTTTCATGACGATTGCGCGCCTGGAGATATTTCAGCCGCAGGTCTGGGTGCAGCAGCGTAGAACACGCGGAACCACATTCGGTGAGCCACGCCAATTCCGGCGAGAAGTGTAACGATCAGCATGCCGGACATCGGATTAACCGTGCCAGGCACGTTGCCCAATACGCGCAGCGCCCCATAAGCCAGCAGCGAAACAGATGCCATCGCCGCAAGCGACGCCCCCAGTAGACGCCAGCCGTGCAGTCGACTGAGATCACGCGGCAGGCCGAGCATCGCGCCCGCGAAGACCAAGGCTGTCGGAACGGCAACCGTGCCAATGTAGTCAAACATCACGAGCTTGAGATCATCGTCAAAGTAGTCGAGCAACATAGGCGTCGCTTGTGTCATAAACGACAGTAGTACGGTAGCGAACATCCAAGCCGCGAGGCCGGCAATGCGCCGCCGTGCGTTAGCGGGCGGTGCCAGCGGTAATGCATCTTTGCGCAACATGTGTGTAATGAATCGCCACGTCAGCCAAGCCACGAGCGCATACAGAACGACATTCAGCAAGCTGATGATCGTCACGATGAAATTCAGCATGGCGGAGCCGTCGTTCAAATGTCGAATCAGCGCTTCGAACATCAATCTTTGCGCGATGTCCCAACCCACCAGGCATGATGCGTAGATCGTCAGCAGCAACGCCGGGCGACGGAATGCAAGCTGACCTCGCTGTTCCCCGTGCCATAGAACAATCAGGAAAACCAAACCGGTTCGATACACCAGGCTACTAATAAGATTGGTCAGGTTCACGGCCAATACATCCACGGACAGAAAAGATGCCTTCGCCAGGCCGTAGTAGCCATATAGAAACGGCGCAGCGGCGATGGCCGCCGCGATGACTGCGGCTGTACGGGGCAACGAGCCGGGGCGGGATTGTGAATTCATGTTGACTCCGGTGGCAAGCGAGGTCTCGCGTTCGCACTCGCTTCATAAGGCATCTCGTCGAACGACAAAAGCGGGTCGCTTTCGTCCTTCATCGCATTTTTTCAGTTCTAGAGGTTCGATAGCGCTTGCATAGCAGTGGTCTTGCCATGCAAGCGGATCACGCCGACAGCCAGCTTCAGCCGCCGATCGTGCATCGACATTACCCCGCGGGAGTAGCCGGGTTGTCGAGCCACAAGGCCGCGTGGCGCGTTGCATCGTCATCTCCCTTCCAGCCTTCGACGGGCGCCTTCGGGTTGATCGGGTAGACGCCGCGTCGCCTGGCCAAAACGGTCTCGCCCCACCCAACCGGGGTGCCGGCGCGGGGTTGTGCATAGGGATCGTCCGCTGCGACCTGACTGATCCGCTGGATTGACTCCGGCCAGACTGGATTCCGGCTGGTGGCGTTGGCTAAGATGCGCATCAATGTGAAGAGGAGAATTAAAGGCATCATGACGATCCGCCAGATTGCGGGTGCGTCCATGCCGACGCCGTAAAGCGAGAACAAGAACGATTCACGCGGCGTCTCGTTCTCGGTATGAAACAGCATGGGCTTGGGCAAGCCATTCGGCCCATCGTTCATGAACTTGCACCAATAGTTCCATTGAGCGAGCGCCAACTCTACCTCCGCGGCGGGCGTCCACTCACGGCCGATCGAGAAGACCCGCGTGACCTTGCCATGGTCATCAACCGTGTAATGGCGAATATGGAACAGTTCGCCAAAAGTCGACATCTCGCGATGCAGGCAGAAGATCGAATCGTTGGACCAGGGTACCTCCCATACGACATCGCCTTCCCCCGGGTTCGCAAAGAAACGTCGTTTTCGGATCGCGTATAACGTACGCTCTCCCCGGTGAAAGCGGATCGGGCGATGACTGACAGCGAAAAGGAGACCGCGGCCGGCCACCAAAGCTCCCAAAGCACATCCCGCGGTAATCGCTAGCGCCATGAAGTCGAAAATTGCCATCCAAAAGTCGGGAGCGGCGGGGCCGCTATGCACCACGTAATACACATAGGGACCGACGCCGATGCACAGGAAGGCAAACATTGCAGCAGTAATTGACCAATGTTTCTCGAACAGAGACGGCTCAACGACATCCATGTAAGTCGAATTGCTGCAAAAAATGGTTCCGGCGTCTTGGATTTCCGAACTGACAAATCGATCAGTTGGAAGTCGATGCGCCAAATCCCATTCTGGAATTGGCTTCCCTAGGCACCTCTTCATCAAGCGCTCGTCCACACTCTGCTCTCCGGTGCTGAACTTGCATCGTGCGATAGGTATTCATCGCCTTCGATGCAGTTCGCCAACAAGATGTTGCACGACGCATCACTCTGCGGAAACACCAACCTTAATAGCCGGTTGTTCTGCATCCCGGTGGCGATCTTTTGAGGGCCTTGAGAAGACAAGTCGGTATTCATTGGCAAGCCTGACGGATAAGCCGAAATTCGGAGTCGGGCGATTTTACACGGAATTACTTCATGGCAAAACAGGCTCAATCATTATTGGCATCGGCTGCTATTTTTAGAAAAAATTGCCGATTTATTTGAGATTGCGGTAGTTATTGCTAATTCATGCTTGCCGTTCTCATGGCAGCGGACCCACGCCTCTTACCGGCTCGCCCCGCTACCGATCAGGTCCGTCGGGGCGAACTGTTACGGCTTCGCGTTCGGCTTGGCATGCCGGCACTGCCTATCATTGAGCACGTCTGCCACCACTGTGGCAGGCGTACCCGGTTTGATTCGTTACTTCAATGCGCCACTTGATACCCCGTGCAAGGATGGGACTTAAGTGGCGTAGGCATTTGATGGGGATTTTGGGGCGTCGTGATGCCCCGTGAAAGAGCAGGTTTTGCTTAGACGTTGAACAGGAAGTTCATGACGTCGCCATCGTGCACGACGTACTCTTTGCCCTCGGCGCGCATCTTGCCGGCTTCCTTTGCGCCTTGTTCGCCTTTATAGGCAACGAAGTCATCGAACGAAATCGTCTGTGCGCGGATGAAGCCGCGCTCGAAGTCTGTATGAATGACGCCGGCCGCTTGCGGCGCTGTATTGCCGATATGGATCGTCCAGGCGCGTACTTCCTTCACGCCTGCGGTGAAGTACGTCTGCAGACCCAGCAGCTTGAAACCGGCACGGATGACACGGTTCAGGCCCGGCTCGTCCATTCCCATATCGGCGAGGAACACTTCCTTGTCCTCGTCGGCCAGATCCGCAATCTCCGCTTCGATCGCCGCGCACACCGCGACGACGGGCGATTTCTCGGCATCGGCATGCCGGCGCACGGCATCGAGGTAGGGGTTGTTCTCGAAGCCGTCGTCTTTCACGTTGGCCACATACATCGTCGGTTTCGCGGTGATGAGGCAAAACGGCTTGATGAGCGCGGCCTCGTCGTCGGACAACTCGAGCGCGCGGATCGGCTTGGCCATGTCGAGCTGCGCGCGGGCCTTCTCGAGTACGGCGGCGAGTTTGACGGCTTCCTTGTCGTTGCCCGATTTCGCGGCTTTCGAATAGCGGGCGAGCGCTTTCTCTACAGTGGCGAGATCGGCGAGCGCCAGTTCCGTGTTGATGACTTCGATGTCGGAGAGCGGATCGACCTTGCCGGCCACATGGATCACATTTTCGTCCTCGAAGCAGCGCACCACGTGCGTGATCGCATCGGTTTCGCGGATGTTGGCGAGGAACTGGTTACCGAGGCCTTCGCCCTTGCTCGCGCCGGCGACGAGGCCGGCGATATCGACGAATTCGACGACGGCAGGCACGACGCGCTCGGGCTTGACGATTTCGGCTAGTGCTTTCAGGCGTGCATCGGGCACCTCAACGACACCGACGTTCGGCTCGATCGTGCAGAACGGATAGTTCTCGGCGGCGATGCCGGCCTTCGTCAGTGCATTGAAGAGGGTGGACTTGCCGACGTTCGGCAGGCCGACGATGCCGCATTTGAGACTCATGGAAGACCTTTCTGGATCGATCTGTTGCGGTTACTCGCCGCTTCTTCCGTTGTCCGGCAATGGACCGAAGCGCGACAGCCGCAAGGTGAATTCGGGTACGAGACGGAACGGGCACGGATCGGGCGCTTGCCGTCCGTGGTTCGTGCTCGTCTTCGACTCGTGAAACGGCAATTGTAACGCTTTCGGGCGAATGGACTGGCCGACGATGGGACGTCTGCGCGACCGCGCAATGCTCGGCCAACCTCTGCGGCAGATGGCTCAAAGGCTAACGGCAGCCGGGTACCCTGACTATCGACGTGGACGGGTTTTATTACATTTCGTATACGCCCCTGATCGATAGGCATTAAATTGTCGCCGAGCGAAAGGCCTTGTCGTCAGGTCCTGCTCTCCCAACTGTCGACCGCTTGAACTTGCCCCGATGACCACTGACGCAGTCGAAGCCGAATATCCGCGTCCGGCCGCTGGCTTGGAGCGTAGTCCGTCCATTAGGCTGTTTGTGGCACTGGCGGCGATCAACTTCTTGCGAATCGGCTATCAATTGGTCGTGGTCGCATGGTCGGCGGTGCAGAGCACAGGGCGAGCTGACGCTGCCGGAAAGATTCTGTTGATCTCGACGGTGGCCAGCCTGGTTCTCTCGCCGATTCTGGGCGCAACGGTCGACTACTTCGCCAGAAAAAAAGCAATGCTGCTGTGCGGTCATCTAGGCATCGTCGTTTCGGGCGGGATCCCGCTTCTTACGCAAGCGACGCTGACCGACGAGACGATGTTCGAGGCCATCGCTGTCGCCGTAGTCCTGGCTACTGCCTCCAGTTCTGTCCTAGGCGGCGCAATGGATTACTTCCTGAAGACTCATCTTCAGCACTCCGAACGACCTCGGCACTTGGCGACCCTCAATTCCACCGCTCAAATCGCGCTGATTTTCGGGACGGCGTTGGGCGGCCTGGTTGTTTCTCAAGCCAACCTCGTTCACGCTTTCCTCTTCATTTCTGCCTGTGGTGCGCTTCTGGCCGGAATCAACTGGTGGTTGCTGCCTGCCTTGTATGTGGCGCGCGATAGCGCTTCGCCCACGTGGAAACGGGGAGCATTTTCCGCAGGGCCGATGCTCTACCTTCGGCACCGCCGATTGTTCGCGATAGCAACCTGCGCCGCATTGGCGTTTTCGATCGGGCAGATCACGAATACATTGCTACCGGCGCTTATCGCCTTTTATTTCCGCGGCACGAGCGCGGACTATTCGATGATAGAAGCAGCGTGGTCGATCGGCGCACTCCTTGTCGGCGTGTGGCTAGCAAAGTTTGCGGCGAATTCGCCGGGGACCATGCGCCTCGATTTCATCGTAGTTGGAGCAATGGCGATCGTTCTCGCGGCGATCCCGCTTCTTTCCGCTTTCCCGGCTCTGCTGACAACGCATTTCTTTCTCGGCGCCGGTTTCTCCCTGGTACGCATACGAAGCGAGACCCGGTTCCTGGCGGAGTGTCCGAGACACTTGCTAGGTCGTTTTCGCGCCAACAGCGTGCTGATGACGAGCGGGATTGGATTGCTGATCTTTTCCGCGCCGACCGTGTACGCCGGGGCTTCGGTTGCCGGCCTCTACGTTGCGATGGCCAGCGTCGTCGCTGTTTCGGCGCTCGGCTTGCTGCTCGTGACGAAGCCGAGCGGTCGCCCGCCCGGGTCCCCGGCTTAGCAGCAAACGTCACCTGAGAACCGCTCCTTCGCACTGCGCGCGTCCGTTCGGGGTGTTCGCTACGAAAGCGCGTACTCAGCACCCGATGCGCAATATCTAATATGGATATCCCTACGCTACGCGCTTTGCCGCATATACAACGTCGGAGACGCCATGTTACGACGCGATATCGCAACTGTTGCGATGGTTGTGGAAACAACAAAATGCGCAGATCATCGCGATCAGATATCACTGCGAGACATATCGTTCGACCTCGCTCGCGGCGACGTTTGCAACTGGCACTCAGCCGGAAGTGCTGTGTCGCGCTTCTACAATGCAATGTCGCTGTTTTTCCCTAAAGGGGAAAAATTCTTCATCAACAGCGTGCGTGAACACCGCAAGCATGTGAAAGAAGAGCGCCTGCTCTCGGATGTCAGCGGCTTCATGCAACAGGAGGCCGCTCATAGCCGGGAACATCGCGAGTATATCGGTGCGATGGTCGCAAGCGGTTATGAAGTCGACACGCTCGACATCAGGATGTTTTCCAAGCCGCTCGAAAAGGTTGCGCCGCGGCGGAGGCTTGCGATGACGGTCGCGATGGAACATTTCACGGCGTCGCTGGCGCATCAGATTCTGTCGAGCGCCGCCATCATGCGAGGCGATAGCGAGTTTGGCGCGTTGTGGCGCTGGCACGCCGTCGAGGAAATCGAACACAAATCGGTGGCGTTCGACGTCTTCACCTCGGCATACGGTCGAGGAGTGGGGGCATACTTTCTTCGTTGTTCCGCGGCGATACAGGTGACGATCGGCTTTATGCGAAGGCTGTTCGTCAACGTTGCGCGCCTGGCGGAGCAGGACGGCGCTTCATGGAGAAGCTGGCTCGCGTTGTTGCGCTACCTGTGGGTGGCGCCGGGCTTGTTTCGCCGTATGACGCCGGCTTTTTTTGTCTACTTTCACCCGAAGTTTCACCCTTCCAATACGGACGACCGTCGCCTGATCGCCGCATGGCGTGACGCGGCCGCAAGTTCCGCTTCGCACGAGTGGGGCGGCTGCTCATGAATGTCGCGTCGACCATCGAGCTGCCCGTGTACGCCGTCCGTGTCTACTATGCGGACACGGACGCGGGCGGAGTGGCTCATCACACCGCCTATTTAAGGTGGTTCGAGGCAGCCCGCTCAGAATGGCAGTGTGCCGTCGGGTGCTCGGCTCGCGAGCTTCAGGACATCTATGGCGTTGCACTCGCGGTAGTGGATGCAACTCTTCACTATCGAAAGCCCGCGGCGCTGGACGAGCGGCTGTTGGCGCGCGGAAATGTCTCCGCGGCCAGCCGCTGCAGCCTGCTCGTCAGTCAGACGCTGATGCGAAACGAGACTCCGTTGGCAGCTGCCGAGTTCAGACTCGCCTGCGTCAATGTCGCGACGCAACGTCCCGCGCCATTGCCCGATGCTTTGATGGCCGCGCTTTCACACGAGACTTGCCGCACCCGTTACGACATGAAAACCGGCATCCTCGCGGGCCGCGCGTTCACGGCCTGAATCGCCGGTAGGCTCTGGCGTCGACGGGTTAGTTGCAGCCTGTCCCGAGCAGCCAGCCTCCGCGCCGGCAGAACTGTGACCTGCCGCACGTCCTAATTTCCCGCCGCGCCAAGCTGCACGGTCCAGCGCAGATATAATGCGCTAATGACCGCCCATCATCAGACGTTTCACGTCGCCGTCGTCGGCGGCGGCCTCGTCGGCAAATGCGCCGCGCTTGCGCTCGCACAACACGGACTGCGTATCGCCCTGATCGCGCAGCCTGCCGCGCCGCGTCCGGCCGACGTGCTTTTCGATGCACGCATCTACGCGCTCTCAGCGAGTTCTCAGGCACTGCTGGAACGTCTGCGGGTCTGGCAGGCGCTCGACCACGATCGTCTGTCGCCCGTCTACGACATGCGGGTCTATGGCGACGCGCAAGCGGAACTCCATTTCTCGGCGTTCCAGGCGGCTGTGCCGCAGCTCGCCTGGATCGTCGAATCGTCGCTGGTCGAACATTCGCTCGATGCCGCCTTACGCTTCCAGCCGCACGTGACCTGGTTCGACACGCGGGCGCAAGGGCTCGATGTGAAAACCGATGCCGCCATGCTCGCACTGGCCAACGGCGTCGTGATCGAAGCCGATCTCATCGTCGGTGCGGACGGTGCGCATTCGTGGGTGCGCGCCCAGATGGGGGCCGAGGTGACGCGGCGCGACTACCGGCAAACCGGTGTCGTGGCGAACTTCAAAGCATCGAAGCCGCACGGCGAAACCGCCTACCAGTGGTTCACGGAAGATCGCGAGATCGTCGCGCTGCTGCCACTGCCGGGCGGCCATGTGTCGCTCGTCTGGTCGGCTCGCACCGACCATGCGCGCGAGCTCGTCGCGCTTGCGCCGGCACAGCTCGCGGCCGCAGTCGAACGGGCAACGCATGGCCGGCTCGGAGAACTCGAATGCGTCGGCGCCGCGCACGGTTTTCCGCTTTCGCTGCAACGTGTGGATCGCCTCGTCGCGCCGCGCGTAGCGCTCGTCGGCGACGCCGCGCACCTCATTCATCCGCTCGCCGGGCAGGGGATGAACCTGGGCCTGCGCGATGTGGCATCGCTCGCGGACGTCCTCGCCAAAAAGGAGCCGTTTCGCGATCTCGGCGACCCGGTATTACTGCGTCGCTACGAGCGCTCGCGCCGTGAAGACATCGGCGCGCTCACCGCTGCGACCGACGGCCTGCAGCGCCTCTTTTCCTTTCCAGGCTTTTTCGCCCGTACGTTGCGCAACGCCGGCATGTCGCTGGTCGGCGCGCAGCCGCTCGTGAAGCGCTGGCTGGTTTCCGCGGCGCTCGGCTAGGCGGGACGGACCGACACGAATTCATGCACCGCGCCGGAACCCCGCGCGGCGAACGATCAGAAGGACTTGTCAACCATGGCTACTTTCCTGCGCGGCGCCCTGAGCGCTGCCCTTATCGCCGCGATTGCACTTGGATGCTCCGCGCACGCCGACCAGACGACGGACAAGCTCAAGGCGACGCTGCAGGCCCGCCTGCCCGATCTCCAGATCAAAAGCATCACCAAGGCACCGGTCGCCGGGCTTTACGAAGTGAACGTCGGCGCGCAGCTGATTTATAGCGATGCCAATGGCGATTATGTTTTCGTCGGCGATCTGCTCGACACGAAAGCACACGCGAATCTCACCGAGGCGCGCCTCGCCGAGATCAACAAGGTCGATTTCGCAAGCCTGCCGCTCGCCAACGCAGTCAAAGTCGTGAAGGGCAACGGCAGCCGCAAGATCGCCGTGTTCTCGGATCCCAACTGCCCGTACTGCAAGCAGCTCGAGGCATCGCTCAAATCGATCGATAACATCACCGTCTACACCTTCCTTTACCCGGTGCTGTCGGACGATTCGACCGCGAAAGCCAAGGCCATCTGGTGCTCGGCCGATCGGGCCAAGACGTGGGAAGCCTGGATGCTCGAACGTCGTGCTCCGTCGGGTACCGGTAGCTGCGACACGAGCGCGATCGACAAGAATCTCGCGCTCGGCCGCGGCATGAATGTGACCGGCACGCCGACGATCATCCTGGCGGACGGTCGCCGTCTGCCGGGTGCCGTATCGGCCGACGCGCTCGAGCGTGCGCTCGGCAAAGCGCGTTGAACCGGTTGCGCCAGCGTTGAGCAAACCGCCCGCATTCATTCTCTTCCCGCCAATTTCGCTTAGCTGCCGATGAAGCCGATCCGCTACGTCATCGTTCCCAAGCAACCTGCCGCGCATATCTTCGAAGTAACGCTGACGCTGGCCGATCCCGATCCCGCCGGCCAGCGTTTTTCGTTGCCGACCTGGATACCTGGTAGCTACATGGTGCGGGAGTTTGCGCGCAACATCGTTTCACTGCGGGCTTTCGGCGAAAACGGGCGCAAGGTCCGGATCGACAAGCTCGACAAGCAAACGTGGCAGGCAGCGCCGCTAAAAGGCGGCGCGCTGACGCTGCGTTACGAGGTCTACGCATGGGACCTGTCGGTGCGGGCAGCCCATCTCGACGATACAACGGGCTTTTTCAACGGCACGAGTGTATTTCTCGCAGCGTTGGGCCATGAAGCAGCACCTTGCCGCGTCGAAATCCGCAAGCCCGCCGGTGCGGGCTATCGGAACTGGCGCGTGGCGACGGCGCTCACCGAAGCGCGCGGCACCAAGCGGTACGGTTTTGGCGAATATCAGGCGCAGAACTATGATGAGCTCGTCGACCATCCGGTCACGCTGGGTGAATTCGAGCTCGCCACGTTCACGGCGCATGGCGTACCGCACGACATCGTGATTTCCGGTCACACGACGCGTGTCGACATGGAGCGGCTCTCGGCCGATCTGAAGCGTATTTGCGAGGCTCAGATCGCGCTTTTCGAGCCGCGCTCGAAAAAGGCACCGGTATCGCGCTATGTCTTCATGACGCTGGCGGTGACCGACGGCTACGGGGGGCTCGAGCACCGCGCCTCGACGGCGCTCATCTGCAATCGCACCGATTTGCCGGTGGCGGGCCGCACCGAAATGACCGATGGCTATCGCACCTACCTGGGCCTGTGCAGCCACGAATACTTCCATACGTGGAACGTCAAGCGCATCAAGCCAGCCGCGTTCGTCCCATACGACCTCTCGCGCGAGAACTACACCTCGCTGCTGTGGCTTTTCGAGGGCGTGACGTCCTACTACGACGATTTGATGCTCGTGCGCAGCGGCGCGATGTCGCCCAACGAGTACTTTGCCCAACTCGGCAAGACGATCGGCGGCGTGCTGCGGGGCAGCGGACGGCTCAAGCAAAGCGTGGCGGAAAGCTCGTTCGACGCCTGGATCAAATACTACCGCCAGGACGAAAACGCACCGAACGCAATCGTCAGCTACTACCAGAAGGGTTCGCTCGTCGCGTTGGCCTTCGATCTGGCCATCCGCGAACGCACGAATCACCGCAAGTCGCTCGACGACGTCATGCGGCTGCTCTGGCAACGCTACGGTCGCGACTTTTACCGGAACGGGCACGAGGCGCAAGGCGTCGGCGAGGATGAGGTGAGGGCACTGATCGAGGAGGCGACGGGCGTCGATCTCGGGTCGTTTTTCGACGAAGCCGTTTATGGCACGCGCGATCTGCCGCTCGAGGCGCTCCTCGCGCCGTTCGGCGTCGAGCTGCGCCCCGATTTCGGTAACGGGGACGCAGGGCGGCTCGGCAAGCCGTCACTGGGCGCTCGCGTACGAGCGGCGGGCACCGATTGCGCTGTTGCGGCCATTCATGACGGCGGCGCGGCGCAAAAGGCGGGGCTGTCGGCGGGCGATATTCTTGTCGCACTCGATGGCTTGCGTATCACCGGCTCCAATCTCGACACGCTGCTCATGCGCTACCTCCCGGGTGCAACGGTCGACATCCACGCATTTCGCCGCGATGAACTGCGGGTGGTGCGGGCAAAGCTCGACGGTCCCGAGGTCACGCGCTATAAGCTCGTGGCCGATGACAAGGCGCGCGCGCCGGTGCGCCGAGCACGCGAGCGCTGGCTGCTCGGTTGAGCCGCGCCGGACGGCAGGCCAGGCTCGGCACGCATCGCGGCGAGCTCCCGCCGCGATGCGTCGATTGTCCCGCTGGTGCAACAATGCGTCGCCGCGGCCCTACTTTCTGAGGCGCCGCAAAGTAAACACAATGGCTCCACTCGCGCGGCAAACGCGCAACCCTATAGACGGAGCCAAGATGACCACGATCCTGCAACTGAATTCGGCCGCTCGTTCGCAAGGCGCGAACTCGACGCTGCTCGCCACCGAACTGACGGAAAAACTGCGCAGCGCCAACCCCGGAGCGAAGGTCGTCGTGCGCGACTTGCTCGCCAACGCATTGCCGCACCTCGACGATTCGGTTCTCGGCGCCTTTTTCACGCCGGTCGAGCAGCGCACGCCCGAGCAGGCCGCGATCATCGCGCGCAGCGATGCGCTGATCGCCGAGCTGCAGGCCGCCGACATCATCGTCATCGGCGCTCCGATGTACAACTTCGGTGTGTCGTCGCAGCTCAAGGCTTATTTCGACTGGATTGCGCGCGCCGGCGTGACCTTCCGCTATACGGAGAACGGTCCCGAGGGTCTCGTGAAAGGAAAGCGTGCGTTTATCGTCTCGGCTCGCGGCGGCAAGTACGCCGGTACGCCGGCCGACAGCCAGGCGCCGCACATTCAGACATTTCTCGGTTTCATCGGTATCACCGATGTGAGCTTCATCTATGCCGAAGGAATGAACATGGGCCCCGATGCGGCAAACGCCGGACTGGCCAGCGCCCGGGAAGCGATTGCTGCAGCAGCCTGAGGCCGTAAAAACGCGGGGGGTCGCGGCGCAAGTTCGCCGCCCCGCCGTGCGACAGCCGGGCAGTCCCCGTCGACCGGGGCAAACAAGCGTGAGTGCGGAACGGTGTTACGCCTCGTCGCGAAGCTGCCAGTCGATCGGCGGGCGGCCGTGTGCCGCCAGATATTCGTTCGCAAGCGAAAAGTGGCGGCAGCCGAGAAAGCCGCGATGCGCCGAAAGCGGCGAGGGATGCGGCGCTTCGAGTACGCAATGCGGTCTCGCGTCGAGCAGCGCACGTTTGGCCTGCGCATGGGCGCCCCACAGCATGAACACTAACCCCTCGTGCCGATGCGCGAGTTCATGAATCAGCGTATCGGTGCATTGCTCCCAGCCACGTTTGGCATGGCTGGCGGCTTTTCCGCGCTCGACGGTCAGCACCGTGTTCAACAGCAGCACGCCTTGCCTGGCCCATGCGTCGAGGCACCCCCGCCGCGGCATTTCGCAACTGAGATCGGCCGCGATCTCCTTGAAGATGTTGCGCAGTGAAGGCGGCGGCCGCACCGGTTCCGGCACGGAGAAGGCGAGCCCGTGGGCTTGGGGGTGACCGCCGTCGTCGCCGTGATAAGGGTCCTGTCCGACGATCACAACTTTGACGGCGTCGGGGCGGGTGAGGCGCAATGCTCTAAATACATCAGCTGGATAGACCGTTTTGCCCGAGGCGAGTTGAGCGTCGACGAAGCGGCAGAGCGGCCCATAGGCTTCGCTTTCAAGGAAAGGCCTGAGATGTTCGCGCCACTCGGTCGGTAGCGTATCGAACTGCGCCTCGAGCGGCGCGCTTAGACCGGGCTGCGAAATCGCGGGCGGTGCGGCGGGGACGTCGAAGAGCGACGCTTGCGCCGAATCCGAACTCTGGGGGGGGCGTGCGCGGGCCATCGCGAATCAGCCGCCCGCTCGCAAAGCGTACCCACGCTGCGCCTTGTTGACATTCTCGGGCACGAGGCCCGGCACGTTCGCGGATAGCTTGGCAGCGAACGAAGCAAGCGCGGATTCCTCGCCGTCGATCAGTTCGAGTTCGATCTCGCTGATGGGGGCACGTCGGACAACGCCGTCCACTTCCGCGGTGACTTCTCCGCGATCGATGGCCGCCTCGATCACCGCGCCGGCCACGTCCATGCGCCACAGACGCCGGACGAACGTCGTCCGGAAGAGTGCGACGAGTTCCTGCTCGGCGCGTCGCAACACGGCGAGCGCTTGCGCGTCGTCGCAGACCTCGGCGAGCACATCGGTTTCGAGCGAGGCACCGGCCACGGGCGTTTCCCATTCATGGCGGCTATGCAGGCCTTCCTTCGCTGTGCCGGCGGCTTTGAGCGTCTGCAGCCAGCCACTCGGCGTCTTGCGCAGCCTGAGCGCAATCCTTGCCTGGGTCAGCGCGAGCGCGGGCGTGTCGAAATAGATGTTTTCGAGCGGCAGGTCGCGGCCAGCTTCCCCGGTCTGCTCGACGAGGTAGCGCTCGGCTGCCGGGGCTTGATCGGGTGGCAGTGCCAGCTTGATTTCGCGTTCTATAGCCATAGCGGTCGGATGGCCGCGGGCGGTGCGGCGCAGCAATACATCAGAAGAACATGCGCGCGAGTTCCGCGCCCGGGTCTTCGGCGCGCATGAACGCCTCGCCGACGAGGAACGTATGCACCGAACGTTCACGCATGCGCTCGACATCCGCGCGCCCGAGGATACCCGACTCGGTGACGACGATGCGGTCGTCGGGCACCCTCTCGCGCATATTCAGCGTCGTATCGATCGACGTCTCGAACGTGCGCAGATTGCGGTTGTTGATGCCGATGAGCGGCGTCTTCAATGTCAGCGCCTCGGCGAGTTCGGCCTCGTCGTGCACTTCGACGAGCACCGCGAGGCCCAGCGAATGGGCGAGTGCTTCGAGGTCCTGCATTTGCGGTGTCGACAGTGCCGCGGCGATCAACAGGATGGCGTCGGCGCCCATCGCGCGCGCTTCGACGATCTGATAGGGATCGACGATGAAGTCCTTGCGCAGCACGGGCAGCTCGCAAGCGGCGCGCGCCTGTTCGAGGTAGGCGACGCTGCCCTGAAAAAAGCGCACGTCGGTCAGCACGGACAGGCACGCGGCGCCGCCGCGCGCGTACGAACGCGCGATATCGGCGGGCACGAAGTGCTCGCGCAGCACGCCTTTCGAGGGGCTTGCCTTTTTCACTTCGGCGATGACCGCAGGCTGCCCGGCCGCATGCTTGGCGCGCAAGGCGCCGACGAAATCGCGCAGGTCGCGGGCCGATGCGTCGAGCCGCAGCGCTTCGAGCGGGGCGCTCAGTTGCGCGGCAGCCACCTCTTCATGCTTGACCGCGATGATGCGTTCGAGAATATCGCTCATGGCAAATATCAATGTTTCGTGTTCTTCGTTCAGGTACAGGGCTCGAGCCTCAGCGCACAAAGCGCTGTGTGAAGCGAGCCAGTTCGTCCACTTTGGCGCGGGCGCGGCCCGATGCAATCGCTTCGCGAGCAAGCTGAATACCATCGGCAATCGAGGCGGCAACGTTCGCCGCATATAGCGCGGTGCCGGCGTTGAGCGTGACGATCTCGCGCGCGACGCCCGGGCGGTTCTCGAGCGCTTCGATCAGCAGTTTCTTCGACTCGGCCGCATCGCTCACCTTCAGCGTCCGGTTGGACACCATCTGCATGCCGAAGTCCTCGGGGTGGATCTCGTACTCGTGGATTTCGCCGTTGCGCAATTCGCCGACGAGCGTGGCCGCACCGAGCGAGACTTCGTCCATGCCGTCCTTGCCATAGACGACGAGCACGTGACTCGCGCCGAGCCGCTGCATGACGCGGACCTGGATACCGACGAGATCGGGATGGAAGACGCCCATCAGTTGATTCGGTGCGCCGGCAGGATTGGTGAGCGGGCCGAGAATGTTGAAGATCTTTCTCACACCGAGTTCGCGTCGTACCGGAGCGATATTTTTCATCGCCGGATGATGGTTCGGCGCGAACATGAAGCCCATTCCCGTTTCCTCGATCGAGGCGGCGACTTCTTCGGGCTGCAGGTCGATGTTGACGCCGAGCGCTTCGAGCACATCGGCACTGCCCGACTTGCTCGATACGCTGCGCCCGCCATGCTTGGCGACCTTGGCACCGGCGCCGGCTGCGACGAACATGGTGGCCGTCGAGATATTGAAGGTGTTCGCGCCGTCGCCACCCGTGCCGACGATATCGACGAAATTCGAGTTGTCCGCCACATCCACGTGCTTCGCGAACTCGCGCATGACCGTTGCCGCCGCCGCGATTTCGCCGATCGTTTCCTTCTTCACGCGCAGACCTGTGATGATCGCCGCCGCCATGACGGGCGACAGATCGCCCCGCATGATGAGCCGCATCAGATGCAGCATTTCGTCATGAAAGATTTCGCGGTGCTCGATCGTGCGCTGCAGCGCTTCTTGCGGGGTGATCGTCATGATCTCGTCCTTGTTTTCGCCGGCGTAACGGGTTCCGAGGTCGTACACGGCTAGACGGCGACCGTCCGTCCGGCCTGCGCCATCTTGAGGAAGTTCTCGAGCAACGCGTGGCCGTGCTCGGAAAGGATCGATTCGGGATGAAACTGTACGCCTTCGACGAGCAGCTCCTTGTGACGGACACCCATGATCTCTCCATCGTCGGTCCACGCCGACACCTCGAGGCAATCGGGCAGCGTATCGCGCTCGATCGCGAGCGAGTGATAGCGCGTTACCGTGAAATGCTTCGGCAGGTCGGCGAATACGCCCTTGGTATCGGTCTCGATCCGGCTCACCTTGCCGTGCATGATCGTCTTTGCGCGCACGACGCGGCCGCCGAATGCTTCGCCGATGGCCTGATGTCCGAGGCAGACGCCGAGAATCGGCTTGGCGCCTGAGAAGCGCCGCAGGACGTCGAGCGTGATGCCCGCATGCTGCGGATTGCTCGGCCCCGGCGAAAGGCAAATGGCGTCCGGGTTCAGTGACGCGATCTCGTCGAGCGTGATTTCGTCGTTGCGGTAGGTGCGCACGTCTTCGCCGAGCTCGCCGAAGTACTGGACGAGGTTATAGGTGAACGAATCGTAGTTATCGATCATCAGCAGCATGGTCTTTCTCCGCTCAGAAGTCGGCATCGAGGCCGTCTTGCACCTGCTCCGCCGCGCGCAACACGGCGCGCGCCTTGTTTTCCGTCTCTTGCCATTCCGACTCGGGAACGGAGTCGGCAACTACGCCTGCCGCGGCCTGCACGTACAAATTGCCGTTGTGAACGATGCCCGTCCGGATGGCAATGGCCAGGTCCATCTCGCCCGTGAAGGAAAGATAGCCCACCGCGCCGCCATAGAGGCCGCGCTTGACGGGTTCCAGCTCGTCGATGAGCTCCATCGAGCGCACTTTCGGTGCTCCCGAGAGCGTGCCTGCCGGGAAAGTCGCGCGTAGAACGTCGAAATTCGTCACGCCGGGTTTGAGCCGGCCTTCGACGGAGCTCACGATATGCTGCACGTGCGAGTACTTTTCGATGACCATCTTGTCGGTCACGGCCACCGAGCCCGTCTGCGCGATGCGGCCCACATCGTTGCGGGCGAGATCGATCAACATCACGTGTTCGGCGACTTCTTTCGGGTCGTTCAAAAGCTCCGTGGCCAGTTCGGCATCGCGCTCGGGCGTATTGCCGCGCGGACGCGTCCCGGCGAGCGGTCGGATCGTCACGATTCGATCGTCGCCGCGCTTTTCCTGCCGAACGAGGATCTCGGGCGAGGCGCCGATGACCTGGAAGTCGCCGAAGTTATAGAAATACATGTACGGCGACGGATTCAGCGAACGCAGCGCCCGGTAGAGCGAGAGCGGGTTGTCGCGGTAGGGCTTGATGAGCCGCTGGCCGACCTGGACTTGCATGAGTTCCCCGGCCGCGATGTATTCCTTCGCGCGCCGGACCGCGGCGAGGTAGTCCTCGCGCGCGAATTCGCGGTAAATATCGGTGCGCACGCTGGGCGTTGTAACCGGCGGTTGAACCGTCGCGCGCAAACGGTGACGCAACTCGCGCAGACGCTGCTTGCCGCGCGTGTACGCTTCCGGCGTCGACGGATCGGCATAGACGATCAGATAGAGCTTGCCTGCGAGGTTGTCGATGACGGCAAGCTCTTCGGTCAGCAGCAGTTGGATATCGGGAAGGCCGAGATCGTCGCGCGGCGCCGAATGCGCCAGCTTCTTTTCGATATAGCGAACGGCATCGTAGCCAAAATATCCGGCCAATCCCCCGCAAAAGCGCGGCAGACCGCTCGTATGCGCCACCTTGAAGCGGGCCTGGAACTGATCGATGAAATCGAACGGGTCGCCCTCGTGCGTTTCGACGACCTCGCCGTCACGCACGACTTCGGTTTTGCCGCTCATCGTGCGCACGAGTGTGCGGGCGGGCAGCCCGATGAACGAGTACCGACCGAACCGCTCGCCGCCGACAACGGATTCGAGCAGGAACGAGTTCGCACCGCCGCGCTCGGCTTGAGCGAGCTTCAGATAGAGCGAAAGCGGAGTCTCCAGATCGGCCAGCGCGTCGGCGATCAGCGGGATGCGGTTATAGCCCTCGCGTGCAAGGGACTTGAATTCGAGTTCGGTCATGTTCCGATCCTGTTCGTATGAGCGGCGCTTCGGCATTGCATGGGTGCGGCGCGAAGCGCACGGCAAACCGTTGGACCGCGAGCCCGGGCGGCGACTCGGAAGTCACTTCGGCCCGAAACGATCCGGGCGATGCGGCAATGGGAGCGTGGCTGCGCGGCAAAGCAAAAACGGTACTGGGCCTCGGGCCCAGCATACCTCGGGGAGAGGTTAGTGCGACCAGCGACGCCAGGGCCAAGCTCCCCGGTCGATGCTGCTCAGACTCCGTTTTTTGCTCAGAAACATGAGGTGATAACTATGTCGTCGATGATGGAGTGCTTGCCTCTAAATTCGCGTGATGGCGGACGATCGCCGTCGCGGCTGCAAGCAACGTGCCGACTATACCATCGGAATTTATCGTTTGTATAGCCTTGCCGTGGTTGTACCCGTACGGCACCGTGAGCGTTGCCATGCCGGCTGCGCGCCCCGCGAGCGCGTCGTTTTCAGAGTCGCCGATCGCCACTGCCTCGGACGGTGCAACGCCGAGCGCCGCACACGCCGCCAGCATCGGCACCGGATCCGGTTTTTTGCGAGGCAGGCTGTCGCCGCCGAAGATGATCGAGAAGTACTTCGCGAGCCCATGTTGCTCGAGCAACGCGACGGCGAACCGGCGCGGCTTGTTCGTCACGCAGGCCAGTTTGAGCCCCGCATCGTGCAACGCGGCGAGACCGCGTTCCACATCCGGATAGAGCTGAGTGTGGCGTCCATTGATCTGCGCATAGTGGCTCTGATAGCAGGCCAGCGCCGTCTCGAAACAGGCTTCGGTCTCTTGCGGCGAAAACCGCGCGGCGAGCACGCTGCGGATCAAATGCTCGGAGCCTTTGCCGACATAACCGACGACTTCGTCGCGCGTGACGGGCGGGGCCGCGCCGATCTCGGTCAACATGCCGTTGATGCAGACGGTGAAGTCGTCCGCCGTATCCACCATCGTGCCATCGAGATCGACGACGGCGGCTCTCAGGCGCAGGCTCGCGAAGCGCGGCGCCGCTTGGTTGGGAAGCGCGGCACTCATGACGGGAGCGCCTCCGTCGTGGCGAGTTGACGGCGCATTTCATCGATGACGGCGCGATAATCGGGTTTGCCGAAGATCGCCGAGCCCGCGACGAAGGTATCGGCGCCCGCGCGCGCAATTTGCGCGATGTTATCCACCTTCACGCCGCCATCGATTTCGAGATGAATCTGCCGACCTGTCTGCTCGCGGTACGCATCGATGCGCGCGCGCGCGGCGCGCAGCTTGTTCAGCGCTTCGGGAATGAACGACTGGCCGCCGAAGCCCGGGTTCACCGACATGATGAGCACCAGGTCCACGCGGTCCATCACGTGGTCGAGATAATTGAGCGGTGTGGCCGGGTTGAACACGAGGCCGGCCTGGCATCCGTGATCGCGGATCAGCGAGAGCGTACGATCGATGTGCTCGGACGCTTCCGGGTGGAAACTGATGAGATTCGCACCGGCTTTCGCGAAATCAGGCACGATGCGATCAACGGGGCGTACCATCAAATGCACGTCGATCGGCACCTGGACGTGCGGGCGGATGGCTTCGCATACGAGCGGCCCGATGGTCAGATTCGGGACGTAATGGTTATCCATCACGTCGAAGTGAATCCAGTCGGCGCCGGCGGCGACGACCTGGCTGACTTCTTCGCCCAGCCGGGCGAAATCAGCCGACAGAATGCTGGGGGCGATACGGAATTGCGTCATGGCGCGTCAATCCTCATTGTCGGCGGGCGGCGGCAGGGAAAGGGTCATTTTACCGCGCGTTGCTATGTGGCTGGCCGATCATTGCTCGGTTGCGGGCGAGGGCGCCATCGCGCAGAATGCCAATCCGAAACAGAGCGCGAACGTCGTGTGACGTCGCGTCGCGTTTCGACTTCTTATCAGAACGAAACGATGGAACCTGAATCACGATGAGCCAGTATCAATTCAGCGTGGCGGCGCAGACGCGTTATCTGCCGGAGCAGTCGGACCCGGAGCACCGTCAGTACGCGTTCGCTTACACGCTGACGATTCGTAATATCGGTCAAGTGCCGGCGCAACTGATCGCACGCCATTGGATCATTACCGACAGCGATGAGCAGGTCCAGGAGGTCAAGGGATTGGGCGTCGTTGGTCATCAGCCGTTGCTGCAGCCCGGCGAGCAATTCGAGTACACGAGCTGGGCCGTCATCGCGACCCCTGTCGGCACGATGCGCGGCGAGTACTTCTGCGTGGCGGAGGACGGGGAGCGTTTCGAGGCCCCGGTGCCCGAATTCACGCTCCAGATGCCGCGCACGCTGCATTGACGGGGCACGGGAGCGCCCAGGCGTGCAACGCGCCAGGCCCCGGCGAAACGATCGCCAGGCAAGTCCGGGCACAAGACTTCATCGAACAATGAGCAAACGTATGCGCATCGATCTGAGGGCGGCAGGGCGCGCCGTGGCAGCAGCCTGCGCGGTGCTGCTGGCCGCTTGCGGCGGCAACGGCGTCGTGCGCCAGAGCGCGACGGCGCCGGCTTCGGCACCCATCGTTGCGGGGCAGCTTGCGAGCGCCCGTCTGACGCCTGTTGCGTGGCAACAAGTCCCGGGTTGGCAGGACGATTCTTTGATCGGCGCGGCCGAGGCGCTACGCGAGAATTGCGCACGCCTCGGGCGTGAGCCCCGCTGGAAGAATGCTTGTTCAGCAGCAGCGCATCTCGACGATCTCGATGTCGCCAGCACCCGCACTTTCTTCGAAACCTATTTCACTCCCTTTCAATTCGCGAACGGCGACGGCACCCTCGATGGCCTCGTGACGGGATATTACGAGCCGCTGCTGCACGGCTCGCGGGTGCGCCGCGGAGCCTATCAGTTTCCGCTCTATCGTTGGCCCGCAGCCTATCGCCCTGGCGCAGCGCTACCGCCGCGCGCCGAGCTGGAGCGCTCGGGCACGTTGGTGGGCAACGAACTCGTCTGGGTCGACGATCCGATCGAAGCGTTTTTTCTGCAGGTGCAAGGCTCGGGGCGCATTGTGCTCGACGACGGCAGCGTGATGCGGGTCGGTTTCGGCGGAAGCAACAATCAACCTTACAAGTCGATCGGCCGGTGGCTGCTCGATCACGGTGAATTGACGCCTTCACAGGCGACGATGCAAGGCATCAAGGCGTGGGCGCGCGCAAATCCGTCGCGCGTCGACGCGCTGCTCGACACCAACCCGCGTTTCGTATTCTTCCGCGAGATGCCCTTGCCCGATCCGGCGCTCGGGGGGCAGGAGAAAGGCCCGGTGGGCGCGCTTGGCGTGCCGCTTACGCCGCAGCGCTCGATCGCCGTCGATCCTGCCTCCATTCCGCTTGGCACGGCGGTGTTCTTGCAGACCACGCGGCCGATGACGAACGCCCCGATGAACCGGCTCGTTTTCGCGCAGGATGTCGGTACGGCGATCAAAGGCGGTGTCAGGGCCGATTATTTCTGGGGCCTCGGAGACGACGCTGGCGATCTCGCCGGCAAGATGAAACAGAGCGGACGCATGTGGCTGCTGCTGCCGAACTCGTAGCGCACGAAGGTCGCATCGTCGCGTCGCCCGGTCTTCAATTGCTGGACCGGCGCTTATCCACGACGCGGCGCGCTTTTCCGACAGAACGTTCGATGCCGCCAACCGGTAACAGGTTGACGAACGCCGAAATGCCGATGAGCGCCTTGATGTCGTAGCTGAGGGCCGAACGCGCCGCATCGAGTGCCGCTGTGTCTCCTCGGGCTTCGGCGGACGGCTCGACGTTCAGCGTCATGACGTCGAGCGGACCGTCTTTCGTCAGCACGATCTGGTAGTGCGGCGCCAGCGCGCGTTGCTTGAGCAGCAACTCCTCGATCTGGGTGGGAAACACGTTGACGCCGCGCACGATCATCATGTCGTCGCAGCGGCCCGTGATTTTTTCCATGCGCCGCATCGTGCGCGCGGTACCAGGCAGGAGGCGCGTCAGATCGCCTGTCCGATACCGGACGATCGGCAAGGCCTCTTTCGTCAGCGATGTAAACACGAGCTCGCCGAACTCGCCGTCCGGTAGCACCGCACCCGTTTCAGGGTCGACGATCTCCGGATAGAAGTGGTCTTCCCAGATCGTCGGGCCGTCTTTCGTCTCGGCGCACTCGGAGGCGACACCCGGACCGATGACTTCCGAAAGCCCGTAGATGTCCACCGCATCGATACCCATGCGCTGTTCGAGTACGAGGCGCATTTCGTTCGTCCATGGCTCCGCGCCAAATATGCCGATGCGCAGCGACGATTGAGCGGGATCAAGGCCTTGACGCTCGAATTCGTCGGCAAGAGCAAGCATGTAGCTTGGCGTCACCATGATGATGTCGGGCTGAAAATCACGAATCAGCTGCACCTGTTTCTCAGTCTGTCCGCCCCCGAACGGAATCACAGTCAATCCTGCCCGCTCCGCGCCGTAGTGAGCGCCCAATCCGCCCGTGAACAGCCCGTATCCGTAGCTGACGTGGACTTTATCGCCGCGTCGCGCACCCGCGGCGCGGATCGAGCGCGCCACGAGGCCGGCCCAGGTGTCGATGTCGCGAGCGGTATACCCGACGACCGTGGGCTTGCCCGTCGTACCCGATGAGGCATGGATACGCGCGATGCGGTCCTGCGGCACGGCGAACATGCCGAATGGATAGTTCTCGCGAAGGTCGCTCTTCTTCGTGAACGGGAAGCGTGCGAGGTCGGCTAGCGTGGTCAACTCGTCGGGGTGTACGCCAGCCTCATCGAACTTGCGTCGATACACCGGCGAGTTTTCGTAGGCATGCTCGAGCGACCATTTAAGGCGTTCGAGCTGCAGGTTCGCCAGTTCGTCACGGCTGGCGGTCTCGATCGGTTCGAGCGGCAAAGCGGTATCCATGAATGTCTCCATCTCCCGTGTTGCGGGTTCCCACGTTCGCCGTGTGTCCCGTCATGTTTCAGCTGTTTGCGATTGGGGAAGATTGCACGTCAACTCCCCGCGATGACACTCCCACGAATTTGAGTCGACTTGCCTCTGAACATCGCCACCGTTTCGCCGGCGCGATTGGTTACACGGATGTCATAGATTCCGGTGCGTCCATTCAGCGTTTGCTCGATGGCTTCGGCAATCAACACATCGCCGCCATGGACCGGGCGCAGGAATTCGATCGAACAGCCGGAGGCGACGGTATTCACGTTGTACGAGTTGCAGGCAAACGCGAAAGTTGAATCCGCGAGCGTGAAAATGAGGCCGCCGTGACAGATATCGTGGCCGTTGAGAAAATCGGGCCGCACCGTCGCGCGCATTCGTGCATAGCCGGCGCGTACCTCGAGCAACTCGAAGCCGAGCGCGCGGGAGCATGCGTCGGCCCGATACATCGCCGCTGCGACGGCGTGCGCGAGTTCGTCGCCACAGAGGTTTTCGGCATGGGCGGGAGGACGGGCTTCAGACATATCAGCGTCCCTCGAAACGTGGCGCACGCTTTTCGATAAACGCGGCGACGCCTTCCGCATAGTCGCGCGAGGCACCCAGTTCGCGCTGCAAGTCACGCTCGAGATCGAGCTGCCGATCGAGCGTTTGCGTCGTACTCGCACGCATCGCACGCTTGATCGCCGCGATGGCTCGCGTGGGCTGCTGGGCAAGCCGGCTGGCCAGGCGCGTTGCCGTTTCCATAAGTTGTTGATCGTCGACGACCTGCCAGATGAGCCCCCACCGCTCGGCGTCTTCGGCGCTCAGCTTGTCGCCGGTCAGCGCGAGGCCCAGTGCGCGCGCCATGCCGATGCGCTGTGGCAGCAACGCGGTGCCGCCCGAATCAGGAATGAGGCCAATCTTGACGAACGATTGGACGAAGCTGCTCGAGCGGGCCGCGAGGGTGATATCGCAGGCGAGTACCAGATTTGCCCCCGCGCCGGCAGCGATACCGTTGACTGCCGCGATCACTGGCAACGGGAGGTTCTGTAAACGCCTCACGAGCGGATTGAAGTTTTCGTCGATGAGTGCGCCGAGATCCGTCATGGCGCCGGGCTCGAAGCTCAGATCGGCGAGATCCTGGCCAGCGCAAAAGCCGCGTCCCGCACCGGTCAGTATGAGCGCACGCGCACCGGAGGATTCAATGTTGTCGAGCGCCGCGCGCAGTTCGGCGTGCATCGCTCGAGTGAAACTATTGAGCTTGTCCGGTCTATGGAGCGTCACAGTGGCGACCTGCGAGGCGGCGTCGAGATCGACGCGAATCGCTTCATTGAGCATCGGTTGTCTCCTGGCTGCTTGATATCGATGAGCTGGCGTGCGTGACACAACTGCTTTCGGTGCTGCTGACGTTCCTGAGGCTGTGCTTACGCGTTCTCGATCCGCTCGATGGCAAGTGCAATGCCTTGCCCGACCCCGATGCACATGCAGCACAGCGCGTATTTGCCCGATATACGTTCGAGCTGGTGGAGCGCGGTCGTGACCAGCCTCGCGCCGGACGCCCCGAGCGGATGCCCCAATGCGATCGCACCCCCGTTCGGATTGACGCGTGGGTCGTCGTCGGCAAGGCCGAGCAGGCGCAGCACGGCCAGACCCTGTGCGGCGAACGCTTCGTTGAGTTCGATGACATCGAAGGCTTCGAGCGTCATGTTGATGCGAGCCAGCAGTGTCTGGACAGCCGGCGCGGGGCCGATGCCCATGATTCGCGGTTCGACGCCTGCTGTCGCCATGCCGAGAATGCGTGCGCGCCTACGCAGGCCATACTGTTTGGCCGCTTCTTCGTTGGCGAGCAAGAGCGCACAGGCGCCATCGTTGACGCCGGATGCGTTTCCGGCGGTAACGGTGCCATCGGGACGGACGATACCCCTCAGTTTTGCGAGCGCTTCGAGCGAGGTTTCTCGCGGATGCTCGTCACGTGTCACATGAACCGTTTCGCCGTTCTTTTGTGGAATGGCGACAGGGACGATTTCCTGGGCGAGCGTGCCGTCGCGCTGGGCACGTGCGGCTTTTTGCTGGCTGCGCAGCGCGAACGCGTCTTGATCGGCCCGGTCCACCTCGAATTGAGCCGCCACATTCTCGGCGGTTTCCGGCATGGAGTCGATCCCGTACTCGCGCTTGAGCGCGGCGTTCACGAAGCGCCAACCGATCGTCGTGTCGTGGATCTCCGCCTGACGAGAAAATGCACTGGATGCTTTTGCCATGACGAACGGCGCGCGAGTCATGCTTTCCACGCCGCCGGCGATCATCAGTCGGGCTTCGCCCGCTTTGATTGCACGCGCCGCAGTGCCGATTGCGTCCATGCCGGAGCCGCATAAACGGTTCAACGTCGCGCCGGGGACCTCCGTCGGCAAACCTGCCAGCAGCGCTGCCATTCTCGCCACGTTACGATTGTCTTCCCCAGCCTGATTCGCGCAACCGTAGATGACATCGTCGAGCGCGCGCCAGTCGACGCCGCCATTGCGCTCCACGATGCTTCGGATGGGAACGGCCCCGAGGTCATCGGCCCGGACGTCTTTCAACGCGCCGCCGTAGCGCCCGAACGGAGTGCGAATCGCATCGCAAATGAAGGCATCGTGCATCGCTGGTTCCTATTGCTGCAAAGACGTGCCCGCACCGGAGCGGGCGAAAGTTCGAATCATCGTAGTGGCGCGTGCGGTGGCGCGCCATTCGACCGTTCGGTCTATGCCGTTTGGCCAGCTGGCGTTGCGCTGTTGGTCGGCGCAACATGGACACGGCTTTGAACGACGCGGAATCGGTTGGCAACGAACGCCGAATCCGTCAGGGCAGCATTGGCTGCGGGGTTGGCGCCAGTCCCGTGAAAGTCCGAGAAAGCGGCCGACTGATTGACGAAGACGCCGCCGGTCAGATTGATCGACAGTGCGACTCCCCCGTGGATCGCCGCTTCGTGTGCTGCATCGATCACGGCCTCGTCGGTGCTGTAGACGGACAGCGTCAGTGCCCCGTGCTCGCGAGCAATCGAGCTGGCGAGCTCCAGAGAATGGCTGGTCGAGTCGGTCGCGATGACGAACGAGACCGGGCCGAACCACTCGCTACGGGCTGTGGCGAGATCGCTGGACGCGTCGAGCTGCACCAGCAGGGGCGTGCGTATGCGCGCGCCGGGAAAGGCGGGATGTTCTAGCGCGACGCTATCCGCGAGCACGCGTCCGAGCGAGCGCGCTTCATCGATGCGGCGGGCGACGCCCTCATTCTGGATCGCGCCGAGCACCTCGACGGCGCGCGCGGGGTCCGCGACGAGCTTTTGGACGGCCGAAGCGAGCGCCTGTGCGACGTCGTCGAAGCTCAGGTGTCCCTCGGATGTCCGGATTCCGTCGCGCGGGACGTAGATGTTTTGCGGCGCGGTGCACATCTGGCCGGAGTACAGCGCGAGAGAGAACGCGATATTGCGCACGGCGGCCTTCAGATCGTCGACGGAGTCGATCACGATCTGGTTCACGCCGGCCTTTTCGGTAAAGACGTACGCCTGGTGTGCGTTACGTTCGAGCCAGGTTCCGTTTTGCGTACTGCCGGTGAAATCGATGAGCTTGATCTCGGGCCGTACCGCGAGGGCCTGGACCAGCGGGCCGTCGTTCGGCGCCGTGGCGAGCAGCGTCACGACGTTGGGATCGAAGCCGGCCTCGCGCAGCACTTCGCGCGCGATGCGAACGGTAATCGCCAGCGGAAGGATTGCGCCCGGATGAGGTTTGACGATGACTGCGTTGCCGGTCGCGAGATCCGCGAAAAGCCCCGGGTAGCCGTTCCAGGTCGGGAACGTGCAGCAGCCCAGGACAAGCCCGATGCCCCGCGGTGCGATCGCATAGTGCTTTTTCATCGCGAGCGGCGGATTTTTGCCCTGCGGCTTTTCCCAGTGAGCCTCGGTGGGTACGCGGCGCAACTCGTGCCAGGCGTAGGCGATGGCTTCCAGCGCCCGATCCTGCGCATGTGGGCCGCCGGCCTGAAAGGCCATCATGAAAGCCTGACCGGTGGTATGCATGACGCTATAGGCGATCTCGAAGCTCGCGCGATTGAGCCGCGCGAGAATTTCGAGGCTTACGCCGATCCACGCCTCGCGGCCGGCGCGGCGCCAAGCGTCTTGAGCGGCAACTGCTGCCGGGATGAGCGTATCGGCACTCGCCTTCGGATACTGGACATCGAGCGCAAACCCGTATGGCGATACCTCGGCGCCGACGGTCTCGCCGGTGGCCGGTTGATCGAGCTCGAACGTGCGATGAAGATGGGCTTTGAATGCTGCTTCGCCTTCTGCGTTGCTCGTTTCCCCGTACACTCTGGGGCTCGGCATTTCCGCGAAAGGGCTCCAGTAGCCGCGCGTTTCGATAGCGGCAAGGGCGTGCTTCAGCGTGTCTTCGTGCTTCGCAAAAAGTGGATGTGTCATGGCGGAGACAGAGCGGGCCTAAGTTGAAGGAGGCAGTGCGGCCATTCATTGACCGACCGGTTGGTTTGCGAATGTTACCATCGTTCGCGCGACGATATCGGGCGTTTTTTGGGGATTCCCGGGTGAAAAAGATAGGAGGTGAAATGGAATACGAAAACATCTTGGTCGAGACGCGCGGACGCGTCGGGCTCATAACGTTGAACCGCCCGAAGGCGCTCAATGCGCTCAACGATGCGCTGATGGACGAGCTCGGCACGGCACTCAGGGCTTTCGAGGCCGATGACGGCATCGGAGCCATTGTTCTGACGGGCAGCGAGAAGGCGTTCGCTGCGGGAGCCGATATCGGAATGATGTCCAAGTACTCCTATATGGACGTGTACAAGGGGGACTACATTACGCGCAACTGGGAGGCGATCAGCACGATCCGCAAGCCGATCGTTGCGGCGGTTGCGGGGTTTGCGCTAGGTGGCGGCTGCGAGCTCGCGATGATGTGCGACATCGTCTTCGCCGCGGCCAGCGCGAAATTCGGTCAGCCGGAGATCAAGCTCGGCGTGATGCCGGGTGCGGGCGGCACGCAGCGCTTACCGCGGGCGGTCTCCAAGGCGAAAGCGATGGACTTGTGCTTGACTGCCCGGTTCATGGATGCGGCCGAAGCGGAGCGGGCAGGGCTGGTCTCGCGGGTGTTGCCGGCCGCGACGCTGCTCGACGAAGCGATCGCGGCGGCGGCGACCATCGCGGAGTTCCCGCTGCCGGCCGTCATGATGGTCAAGGAATCGGTGAATCGCGCCTACGAAACGACGCTTGCGGAAGGGGTTCGTTTCGAGCGTCGATTGTTCCATTCGCTTTTTGCAACGGAAGATCAGAAGGAAGGAATGGCGGCGTTCGTCGAGAAGCGCAAACCCGTCTTCAAGCATCGATAGCGCCGGCGCGAATGCGCTTGCAAGGTGCGCGGAACGGGCCTAGAATTGCGCCCTTTCGCGCATTCGGCAACGAGGCGCGGAGCTTGGGAAGTCGATGTGCAGCGCGGGTTTGGCCGGTTTTGGGATAGCAGCAAGGTGGCGCCAAAAACCAGTTGACGATGTACGAGAAGGGCTGCATAA
>Ga0157374_10000148_pt1 | contig 63753 bp, 50 predicted proteins | sample M25metaG_FD_115308 | JGI IMG/M metagenome (GOLD analysis project Ga0157374, IMG submission 115308) | Miscanthus rhizosphere microbial communities from Kellogg Biological Station, Michigan, USA - M2-5 metaG | ecosystem: Host-associated > Plants > Roots > Rhizosphere > Soil | place: USA: Michigan...
AAAACAGGCTCGGGCTGGCAGCAGTTCAAATTTTCGATACCTGACAACCCACGTTTCTCCTTCAACGCGCCCCATAAGCGATTGTTGCCGCGGGACGTCGAAGCCGCAGTCCAATTTTCAGCGGCACTGCAAGGCAACCCCCACTATATCCGTGAGCCAGCCGGCATCGCGCTGAGATTCGACGATGGGGCGGCACCGATCACCGCGCTTTGGCGCGAAATGCCCGTGGCCAGTCGTGGATTCAAGGATGGCGACTTCGTCGCCCCCGTTCACGTGCTGACGGACCCCGCATTTGCCGATAGCGAGCAAGGACGAACCGTTTTCGGTGCCGGCGCGCGGGGCGCTACTGCGACGGGCGAACTTCAAGGATCGTGGCTCGTCCGCGAGTTGGCGCCGAAGCTCGCGGCTATCCTGATGAACACGCTCACCGACACGCATGCCCATCCGCAATTGCACGAGCAGAATATCGATGTCGTGATCGACGCTCACGGGCGGGTTGTCGACGTCCTCGTGAAGGACCTGAGCGATATTGCCCTCGACTACCGTGCGATTGCCGCGGCTGGACATAGGGAGCGATGGGGCGGTGTCCAGACTAACGACATGGCCTACGCCTCGCCGATGTCCGACCGTCTCCAGTTTCCAAATGGCGAGCGATACACCGTCGAGCGTTTCTACGAGGCATTCTTCGGCAGCATCGGAACGCGCCAGGGCGAATCGACTGGGCGGCCTCCCGCACCTTCAGCGATTGCGCAACAGGCGACACATATGCTGGCGGAAAAGATACGGCGCTGGCTTCCCGGAGCATGGCTGCAAACTCGGCGCCACGAGCAAGCATACGGAAGGGCGTTCGGCGCCAGCGCTGCCACGCCTTACGAACGTATCGCCGCTTTTCGGCAATTGATCGTTGAATATCTCGAGGAAGGCATCTCGAAGAAGGCAATCGGGCAGCCTGGCTAGTGCAATGAAAAATCGTCATTACTGTTTGGAATCCCCGCGAGCATTTCGGGTATCGACGCGAGCCCCAGAGCCCATTCCCAGGCGAGCGACACGATTGCTTCGATCGTCCTCACAACTGCTCGCCGCGTACCGAAGCGTTGCGCATCGCCATCATGCGCGGCACGATTTCGCCGAACACCTCGCGCAGCGACGTCGAACCGAAACGGCGTTCGCCCGCGCCGGCTTCGACGTCGATCATGCCGGCGTTATGCGCGTCGTAAAGCTCCGCGATCAACGCCACATGCGCGGCGCTGAGTCCCGCACGGGCGAGCGTCTGCTCCCAAGCCTCGCGCGGCACCGCGACGGCGTCGATTTTTCGGCCGCTCGCCTCGCCAAGTGTTTGCGCGACCTCGAACGCATTGACGCGGTGCTCGCATTCCACACTCACCACCCGCGATGTCTGCTCGGATTCGTCGAGCAGCAGTTGGGCCGCGACGCGCCCGATGTCGGATGCCGCCACCGTCGGAAATCGCTTGCTCAACGGATGGTGAAAGCTCGGTAGCACCCCTGTTTCCAACGCAAGCGGCATTACGCGCGCCCAGTTATGCATATGCTCGGCCGAACGCAGCATGATCGAGCGCGCCGCAATGCCGCGCCACCGCTGCTCCAGTTCGTGAAAGAGGACAGTGATCCCGGTTCCACGCGGCCGTTCCGCGCCATAGTCCGAGAGCGCAAGCAAAACGGAGGGTGGCCGTGCACGCAGCGCCGTCTCGACCGTATCGATCGCTCGACGCATCGTATCGGCCGGTTCCGTGTCGCCACGCGGCACCGGGCAAAGCATCTGCACCGCATATGCACCTTCGAGCGCACGTTGTACCGAGGCGCTATCGGCCAGTTCGCAAACGACCACGTCGCAGCCCATGCGTGCAAACGCGTTGCCCTGCGCGCGGTCGTGTACCACCGCGCGCACGGGCTTTCCCGCCTCGACGAGCGCCGTTACCGTCGCGCGCCCCACATTTCCCGATGCACCGAAAATGACAAACACGATTTGCTCCGTCCACTAAGGTGAGGCCGATCCTATCGCGGCATCGGAGGTTTCGCGCGCATGCACGGATCGCAATTCGCAGATATGGATGGCGGCGATGGGCCACCCAGCTGCCGCGCCGCACGTTGGACACGCCGGAGCGGACCCGGCGAAACCGTCGCACAATGTCGACCATTCGAACCGACGCCCAACTCCTCGATGCCATGAACGCAACGACACGCGATCAACTCCCGCCGCCCCTCGCGCGGTACGTGCTGCGCTCGAGCACCGGCCTGGGATGGACTGGGTTCGGCGCCGAATTGTTGGCGTTCCCCGCCGGGGCCTACCAGGTTCCAGCAAGTACGGCCCACCGCATCGCCTTTCATGTCGGTGCGCCAGTCAAGGCCCGTTGCTGCTGCGACGGGAGCCGATGCGCCCGCATCCAGGCGCACGGCGACGCCGATGTCGTTCCCGCCGGGCTCGACGGCGAGTGGATCGACGAGTCCGACAGTACGATCTTGCGCATCTGGGTGACGGATCGCTTCGCACGAACCACTTTCGATCAGCTTGGCCTCACAGCTTCGCAAGCGCGCATCCGCCCGCAATTCCAATTACGCGATCCGCGCTTGCAGCATCTCGCGTGGGCGCTGCGTGCCGAGCTCGAATCCGATCTGCCGTCCGATCCGCTCTTCGCGGAGAGCCTGTGCACCGCGATGACTGTGCGACTTGCTGCAGGCGCGCCCGCGCTTGGCGAGCGCAAGCAAACGCTCGGGCCGCGCGCGGCCAGACTCGTTGCGGAGTTCATCGAGAGCCATCTGGACCAGCGTTTGACGCTGTCGGATCTCGCCGCATTGGTCGAACTCAGCGTGCCGCACTTCAAAGTCCTCTTTCGTGAGACGTTTGCGATGCCGGTGCATCGTTACGTCGTTCAACGCCGCGTCGAGCGCGCCCGCGAGTTGATCTTGCAAGGCAAGCTGAGCGCCACGCAGGTTGCCTTGGAAACCGGTTTCGCGCATCAAAGCCATATGGCGCATTGGATGAGCCGTTTGCTCGGCACCACGCCGCGGCACATGATGCGGGCCGCCAAGCAAAGCCACGATGGCGAGCCCTCGGCGCTGATCGAGCGCCGCGCGCGATACGGCTGAGTGCCATATCGGAACGCACGCAATGCCGTCGGCGCGGCAACCGGCACAGGCGGAATTCCTGCGCCGCCATACCCCGGGCTGGCACGTCCCCTGCGGCATGTGGAGCAATCGCTCGGTTTTCTGTCGGGGCACGCCATGACCGCGCTTTCACTTCGCAGAACGTACGACGCCGCGCGGCGCGAAGTCGCCTACGTCGCCGATGCGGTCGTGCATTTCGGCGAACACCGATGCACGACGATGGCAGCCGGCATCGCCTTTTTTTCGGCCTTTTCGCTGGCGCCGCTACTCGTCATGGTAATCGCCGTCGCGGGCTGGTTTTTCGGCGCCGACGCCATCCGCGGAGAAATCTTCTCGGACGTTCATCAGTTGATCGGCGACGAGGCGGCCGCCGCGGTGCAGATGATCGTCGCCAATGCCCGTACGCACAAAGACAGCGGAGGCTTCGCCGCATTCGTGTCGTTCGTCGCGCTCGCACTCGGCGCGTCGGCGACCTTCGCTTCTCTGAACAGCGCCCTCGCCGTCGTATGGCCGATCGGTGCGACGAGCCGTTTTTCCAGCGTCGTCGCGCTCGTCAAGGTGCGGCTCATTTCATTCGGACTTGTGCTCGGCGTGGCGTTTCTCGCGATCGTTTCGCTCGTGCTCGATACCATCATCACGTTCGTCGGCGAATGGCTCTGGGGCGGTACCTCGTATGCCGCAGTCGGCGACATCCTGCAGTTGACGTTCGGGCTCGTGGTACTCGCGCTGTCGTTCGCAGCGCTACTCAAATTCCTGCCCGACGCTCGTGTCGAGTGGCGCGATGCCTTGATAGGCGGCGTCGTCTCCGCGTTGCTGTTTTCTGGCGGCAAAAAGCTGTTCGCGCTCTATCTCGCGCATGCCGGAATGGCCAACGCGTTCGGCGCGGCAGGCTCGCTCGCGGCACTGCTCATGTGGCTTTACTTTTCGGCCCTCGTCCTGCTGTTCGGCGCGGAGTTCGCCGCGTCCCGCGATCGCACGAGGCGTGCCGCCAGAGACCAGCGCCGAAAGGAACGGCAGCGTGCGGGCCCCGTCCGGCCGGCAGCCGGTAAAACGCTACGCTGATGAATTAACGGGCGCTTTAGCCAGACAATTACGCGCGTTCGATTAATTAAATATCACAACGTGAACTATTCCCGATTTAGGAATAGACAATTTCGCATTACGCAACGATGCACGGCTGTTGGCTTACCGCGGCCACGTGTCACGGGTGTTTCCTTTTGGAGACACTTTCTTTTTTTCCGGTCACCTTTGTAAGGACATTGCGATATTCTCCGCTTCGCAACAGTCTTCGATAATCATTCGCGTGGAGAAATGATGAAAAAAATCGCATTGTCGACGCTCTCGCTCGCATTGCTCGGCGCCGCGGGTGCTGCTCAAGCTCAGAGCAGCGTGACGCTGTATGGCGTGATCGACACGTCCATCACGTACGTACATCACCAGTCGGGTAGCGACAACGGCTGGAACATGGGCACCGGCAATCTGTCCGGCAGCCGCTGGGGCCTGAAGGGCCAGGAAGATCTGGGCGGCGGACTCGCAACGATTTTCCAATTGGAAAACGGCTTCAACTCGTCGAATGGTCAACTGGGTCAAGGTAGCCGCATGTTCGGCCGCCAGGCGTTCGTCGGCCTCGAGAGCAAGCAATTCGGTACGGTGACGCTGGGCCGTCAATACGATCCGCTGGTCGACCTGGTGCAAGGCATCACGGCTGACAATTACTTCGGCAGCGTGTTCGCAACGGCAGGCGACGTCGACAACTACGACAACAGCTCGCGTACGAACAACTCGATCAAGTACCTGTCGCCGAACTACGCCGGCTTCCAGGTCGAGGGCATGTACTCGCTGGGCGGTGTCGCCGGCAAGACGGGCTCGGGTCAAACGTGGTCGGTGGCGGCGGCTTACAACAACGGCCCGCTCGGCGTTGCGGCAGGCTACTTCAAGGCTGACAACACGAACGGCGTGCGCACGCCGACGGCATCGGGCGGCGGCTGGAACGGCACGTCGGACGGCACGTTCAACGGCCCGATCAACCTGGGCTACCAGACGGCGAAGTCGATCAACATCGCTCGCGTTGCCGCGCAGTACACGGTGGGTGCGTTCACGGTCGGCGCTGGCTATAGCAACGCGCAGTACAAGTCGGACGGCTTGTCGACGTTCGGTTCGACCGAGAAGTACAACACGGGGCAAGGCTTCGTGAACTACCAGTTGACGCCTGCGATGCTGCTGGGCCTCGGCTATAGCTACACGAAGTCGAGCGGCGATACGTCGGCCAAGTACCACCAGGTTTCGCTGGGCGCCGACTACTCGCTCTCGAAGCGCACGGATGTGTACCTCGTTGGCGCATATCAGCATGCCAGCGGCCAGACGCGTAACGATACGGGAACGGCGATCGTCAACGCGCAAGCGTCGGTGGGTTCGTACGGCTACGCCGGCACGAGCAGCCAGGAACTCGTGGCAGTGGGTCTGCGCCACAAGTTCTGATCGAAGTCGAACGGAGTGCGGCGAGCGATCGCCAGTACTCCGACGCAATACCGAGCCGGCCGGGATCCTTCCCGGCCGGTTTTTTTACATGAATTGAAAGCCTGTCGATCGACTTCTGAAAGCTGCGTGCCTCGGTCCCTTAATTTGCGCGTGCTCCAATGCGCCCGTTCCCCCACGATCAGGAGCACGCCCCCATGTTTCGCCGCACGTACTTTCCTGCCCTACTCGCCGCGGTGTCGCTGACCGCGTTTGCCGCGTACGGCGACAACTCTCAGGCACGCCACTGGCACCGGTTCGCCGATACGTTCCCGACCGCTACGCCGATCAAACACCTCGTCGTCATCTACAACGAGAACGTCTCGTTCGATCACTATTTCGCGACCTACCCGCATGCGACGAACCCCGCCGGCGAGCCCGTATTCGTAGCCGCGCCCGGCACGCCGAAGGTCAACGGTCTTAGCGGCGCACTGCTGACGAGCAATCCGAACTCTACGAACACGGCCAACGGCACCGGTGCCGCGAATCCGTTCCGCCTCGACCGCACGCAAGCGGCAACGGCTGACCAGAATCACGCCTACACGGCCGAAGAGCAGGCCTACGACAACGGTGCTGCCGATCTCTTTCCGAAGTACACGGGTAAGGGTTCGAGCGGCGGCGCGGGCGCCTTCGGCACCAAGGGCCAAGTCATGGGCTACTACGACGGCAATACGGTCGCGGCCATGTGGAACTATGCTCAGCGCTTCGCAATGAGCGACAACGCCTATACGGACACTTACGGTCCGTCGACGCCTGGCGCGCTCGAAGCGATCGCGGGCCAGACGAACGGCATGCAGATCGTCAAATCGTCAAGAAACTCGTACTACGTGAACGATACGCAAGGCGGCTTGACGATGATCAACGACGTCGATCCGGCCTATGACCTCTGCTCGAGCGCGACCGATCAGGCCATGATGTCTGGCAAGAATATCGGCGATCTGCTCAATGCGAAGGCGATCCCGTGGGGCGGCTTCATGGGTGGCTTCGACTTGTCGGCGATGAACGCGAACGGCACGACGGGCTGCGCTCGCAGCTCGCTGTCGAACGTGGTCAACGCTTCGACGGCCGACTACATCCCGCACCACAACTGGTTCCAGTACTACGCGTCCACGTCGAACCCACAACACTCGCGTCCGAGCTCGCTGCAATCGGTCGGCTTCTCACTGGCGGACGACGGCAGGACCAGGGACCCGGCCAACCACCAGTACGATATCGATGACTTTTTCTCGGCGGTCAAGGCCGGTAACTTCCCCGCAGTGAGCTTTCTGAAGGCGCCCGCCTATCAGGACGGTCACGCGGGATACTCGGATCCGCTCGACGAGCAAGCGTTCACGGCGAAGGTCGTCAATTTCCTGCAGCAGCAGCCCGAGTGGGACCGTACGGCGGTGATCGTGACGTGGGACGACTCGGACGGCTGGTATGACCATGCTTATGTGAAACCGACGAGCGCATCGTTCGATCCGGTCGCCGATCAGCTCAACGGCTCGGGAATGTGCGGCACGGGTCAGCAGCCGCTCGGGGTGAACGGCGGACCCGTGAATGGCCGCTGCGGCCCGGGCACGCGTATTCCGTTCCTCGTGATTTCGCCGTGGACGAAGCCGAACTACGTCAGCCACACACAGATCTCGCAGGCTTCGATCGTCCGTTTCATCGAAGACAACTGGCTCGACGGCTCGCGCATCGGGGGAGGCTCCTTCGACGCGACGGCCGGCGATATCTCCGATATGTTCGACTTCCATAGACCGCATCCCCAGCGCCTCATTCTCGATCCGACGCTGGGCACGCCTATCCATGGACGCCATGAAGGCGACGAGCAGTAAGTAGTCCGCCCCACACCGCGACGTTTGCAAGCCAGGGCCCTCGCGGGCCTTGGCTTGTTTGGATCGTGACGATGAAAACGCGCTTTCGCGCACTGTCCTGCGCGCCATGACGCCATGCAAACGAATGTTACCCACGCGCCCCATCCCGCTCGATCGATGCCGCGCCGCCGAGGATGGACCGTGCTCGCGGCCGCGGCTGCGCTCCTCGCGGCCGGCGCATTGGCGCTGGCCGCAGCGTATCCGCGCTCGGCGCCTGCCCCGATCGGCAGGATCGTCGCCCAACTGACCGGTGTGAATCTGCACCCAGTCCGTCTGCAGCGCCCGCAAACCGCTCCGCTGAGCGCAATGGCGATGCTCGGCAAGTCGATCTTCTTCGATCCGACGCTGTCGGCTTCGGGCAAGCTCTCTTGTGCGTCATGCCATAGTCCCGCGCGCGCATACGGCCCGCCCAATGCATTGCCTGTGCAGTTTGGCGGCAGCGACATGACGCTTCAGGGCGACCGTCCCCCGCCCTCGCTCATGTATCTGTATCGCCAGCCGAATTTCGGCATCGGTCCTTCGCAAGCGGATGCCGACGAGCCCACCAATCTCGCGCAAGCCGCGCAACAGGCATCGAGCGCGACGCGTGCGCAAAAAACCGCCGGCACCGCGCCCGCTGCTCCGGAGCTCGTGCCGCAAGGCGGCCTCTTCTGGGATGGGCGCGCCGATACCTTGCAGCAGCAGGCGTACGGTCCGCTGCTCAATCCTGTCGAAATGGCCAATGCAAGCGAGCAGGAAGCGGCCGACAAACTGGCCCACAGCGCTTACCGCGACGCGTTTGCGAAACTCTTCGGCGCGAGTGTATTGAGCGACCCGCGTTTGCTGCTTTCCGAGGCGATGTTCGCCGTGGCACGCTATCAGGTCGAAGATCCGTCGTTCCATCCCTACACGAGCAAATACGATTACTGGCTCGAAGGCAAAGTCCGTCTCACCCGTGCGGAAATGCGTGGCCTGCGCCTCTTCAACGATCCGAAAAAGGCCAATTGCGCCGGTTGCCATCTATCCACGCCGACCAAAGCCGGCCAACCGCCGATGTTCACGGACTTCGAGTACGAAGCGCTCGGCGTGCCCCGTAACCGCCTGCTGGCCGTCAACCGCAACGCGAACTATCACGACCTCGGCCTGTGCGGCCCCCACCGGACCGATCTCGCGAATCAGACCCAGTACTGCGGCATGTTCCTCACACCGAGCTTGCGCAACGTTGCCACGCGCAGTGTCTTTTTCCACAACGGGGTCTACCGCTCGCTCGACGAGGTGCTGAACTTCTACAATCTGCGCGACATAGATCCGGCCAAGATCTATCCGCGCGACGCCAAGGGAAAAGTCGAGCAATACGACGACTTGCCCGTCAAATACCGGGCGAACATCGACAAGACCGATGCACCGTTCGATCGCAAGCCTGGCGATACGCCGGCTATGACACAAGCCGATATGGCCGACATCATAGCTTTGCTGAAGACGTTGACGGACGGCTATGAAGTGCCGTCGAAGCCGTAGCGACACAAACCAACAAGGAAGGACGACGTAACGTTCGGGCAACCGATCAGCATAGGTCACCGGAAACTAGCGGAAGTGCGCCCATGCTCAGCGCACTAAAGGAAAAGGGACGCTTTCGCGTCCCTTTTTAGCGTAGGATGTTGCGCGTCGTTGAGAGGCGTTCCCAGCGTGTTCACCACCGATAGTATCCAAATGCCGCGTCGACGTCAACGCGATGTCAAACCCATGCCGGAGCGATCTCCCATCCGCGCGGAAATCCGAGGTGGGCGGCCGCATCGACATGTCGGCACGACGCAAGTGTCGTCTTCAGTGATTCGCGCCACTCTCCGCCGTACCCCATGGGATCAAGCAGAGCTTTGATCATGACCGCCCGCGCATAGTAGGTCCAGTTTTGATGCATTCCGGCCGCATATCTGGCGAGGGCCGTGCTTTTTGGCTGTTGGGGTGCAGATACGGAGAACTTGGCATTCCAGATTCGCGAATGATGTGCGCACGCGTTGCGCAGGTCGGTCAGCGAATGCAGCCAAGACACGAGCAACGGATCGGGGATATCCGGCCAGCCATGCCGCCCAGCGGTCTTCCGGTGACTGATTGAAAGTGCCTCGAACAATCGCGAAAGCGCGCCTAACGTAAGATGCTCGCACACGAGCCAGACGGGGGGCAGGTCCGGCACGGCATACGTCTCGTGGTAGTGAGTCAGTGCGAGCCCTTTTTTCTTGTCACATTCCCGGCTGATTTGGGCGAGCGCCGACGCATAGCCGCGCAGGTTGCGATACAGCGAGCGGTCCGCATACCAATGGCTGCCATGAGTCAACGCGATCGAAGTCGAGAGCGCCGAACGCAGCGCCACCTCGACTCTTTCAGTCACGTCCATCGTCACCGCGCGCAACCGTCGGTCAAACTCGTATAGCTCGACGATACCCTTGAAGCGTGTGCGTGGCCAGAAATACTTGGTCGCAGGATTTTGAAAACGGCGCATATAGACATGCAATCGAAAATACCCGATCGAGCGCATAACACGCGCATTGGCCGGGCGATCATCGATCATTAGCCGTCGCCGCCACAGGTGACTAAGCGCATCGTCTACGCTCAGCGGCGCCTTTGCGTAGGTCTTGGTCGGCGTCGCCGGTTTCTTCGGCCCCTTGGTCATCGACTCTCCTTTCAGGGACGCCAATTCTATTCGGCCACCCGCACTAGGGTGATTCGATAACTATCATTTCGGACGCCGGGAAGCCGCAGGCGCCCGTCGCGCGCGCGTTAAAGCCATAGCGCAGGTAGTGCGGTACGTCCGGGTGCCGAAGCGCGCGTTCGCACGAAAAAAATCCCTGCGAGCCACAACGGCTCGCAGGGATTTTGCGAAAACGCGCGACGTACTGGGGCTTTTACGCCGAAGCCGCGTCCTTCAGTTTCTTCAGCGGACGTGCCTTGATGCGCACCGACGCGGGCTTTGCCGGGAACCAGCGCTCTTCGCCCGTGAACGGATCCTTGCCGAAGCGCTTCTTCTTCGCCGGCACAGCTTGCACGACGATCTTCAGCAGGCCGGACAGCGTGAACTCACCGGCACCCTTCTTGTGCACCGAGCCGAGAATCGTGTCCTCGAGCGCCGAGAGCACCGCCTTCACCGATTTCGGCTCGACAGCCGAGCGCTCCGAAAGGTGGGCAGCCAGCGAGGCCTTCGTGAAGGTGTCCTTGATCGGCGACGCAGCACCGGACGCCTTCACGGCGACCTTCTTAGCCGCGGCTTTCTTCGCGGGCACTTTCTTCGCAGCTGCTTTCTTCGCCGGTGCGGCGGCAGCCTTTTTCGCAACCTTGTTTGCGGAAGTCGACATGTTTCTCCTACCTGTTGGTCGTTGAACGCACGAAGCACGCACAACATGCGCGGCGCTTCAAGGCCGGATTCTACAAGCGCCGCGCGCCTTCATGCATCTGTTTTATGCATGAAGGCCTGCCAAGACGCCGAATTTGTTGCGTTCGGCAGACTGTATGCCCGTGTCTCGCGCAACGGAAGTCACGAAAAACGGCGGACGTCCCCCCTCGAAATCGTTTGGACGCAAAGCGCTCGGCGTGCAAGAGACGGACCTGCCCTGGGGCGAACCCTACGTTTGCGTGCTCAACCGATGCCGAACGCCGGGTCGCTCATGCTGCCGCGGCCGGTTTCAACGTGGCCGGCGAACCCGCGCTCGAACGAGGAATCGGTGTCCACGAACACCGCAAGGTCGTACCAGCCGTGGGAAGCGCGCAAATCGAAGTAGACGTCCACAATCTCTCCGCCCACGACGCGCCGTTTGACGGAGGGAGAACCGTAGGCATCGCGCACCGTGAATTCGCAAGCCGCGCTGCCGATGTTTCGGAGCCGCAAGCCGATACTGCCGTTCGCGACGTCATAAGCTTCGGTCACTTCGGGCAGCGCAACACCGCCGCCCCAACCCCGTGTCGCTTTCGCCGAGCCCTTGAAACGCCGGAAAAACCCGTTCGGCCCATGCAGGCTGTAGTGATAATGACCATCGGCATCGAGCGGGACATCGTCGGACAGGCGCTTGCCGATCTCCACGGCATACGCGCGCGGGGTGTCGGAGCTGCCCGTGCGATAAAGCAGAAACGCGGCACCCGCGCGGCCGCGGTTCGTCAGCTCGATCCGTAACGTGCGCTCGCTCGCCGTGATGTAACCATGAGCAAAGAGCTCGTAGGGCAGCGCTCGCGCGGGTCGTACACCCGCCTCCTGAGCCGGTTGCGATGCGGTGAGCGGCGGCAGCGGAATATAGCTGAAATGGCGTTGGCGATCGACCGTCCCATATTCATCCGTACCGGGCAGCGCAGGAAATGCGGTGTTCGGATTGGCAAAATCGAACGCACTCGTCAGATCGCCGCAGATCGCCCGCCGCCATGCCGTGATGTTCGACTCCCGCAGCGCACCGCTGCCGGCGCGGCTGAACCGGCGTTCGATGAAGCGGATGATCGACGTGTGGTCGAAGGTTTCCGAACACACCCAGCCGCCCTTCGACCACGGCGACACCACGAGCATCGGTACGCGCGGGCCCAATCCGTAGGGACCGGACGCTTTGCCCGGCGCACCGCCAAAATATTCGTTCGATGTGTCGACGGTGGAACGTCCGGTCTCATCCGACCATGGCGCGAACGGCGGCACGACATGATCGAAGAAGCCGTCGTTCTCGTCGTAGGCGATGAAGAGCACCGTTTTGCTCCATACCGCCGGATTCGCCGTCAACGCTTGCAATACCCGATCGATGTACCAGGCGCCAAAGTTGGGCGGCCAATTCGGATGTTCGGAATACGCCTCGGGCGGAACGATCCACGATACCTGCGGCAACCTGTCGCTGAGCACATCGTTCTTCAGGATGTCGAAGTAACCGTCTCCCCTCGCCGCATTCGTACCAGTGCGCGCATTGTCGTATAGCGCATCGCCTGGCCGCGCGTTGCGATACTGGTTGAAAAAGAGCAGTGAATTGTCGCCGTAAGTGCCGATGAACGGGTCCTTGGTCCACCCCCATGAACCGTTTGCGTCGAGGCCCATCCCGATGTCCTGATAGATCTTCCACGAGACACCGGCGGCTTGTAGTTTCTCGGGAAAAGTCGACCACGTGTAGCCCGCCTCGGCGTTATCGATCACGGGGCCGCCGCCGGTACAGTCGTTGCCCAGTCCGCCCGTCCATAGGTAATAGCGGTTCGGGTCCGTCGGCGCCATGCTCGAGCAATGGTAGGCATCGCAAATCGTGAAGGCGTCGGCGAGCGCGTAGTGGAACGGAATGTCCTCGCGCGTGAGGTAGGCCATCGTGGTCGGCCCTTTCGCCAGCACCCATTGATCGTAGCGGCCGCCGTTCCAGGCGAAGTGAGTCGTCGCCCAATCGTGCAGCAGGCCTTGCATGTACTTCATGCCGAGGTTGGCCACGCCGGGCCGGTAGGGCGAAAGCTGACCGTATCCGGCGACGACCGGCTGATTCCAGACCGGGTTGCCGCTCGGCAGCGTCATGGCGCGGCGGTCGCCGTAGCCGCGCACACCGCGAAGCGTACCGAAGTAATGATCGAACGAGCGGTTTTCCTGCATCAGGACGACGACGTGCGCGACGTCCTCGATGCTGCGGGTCGTATCGTGGGCGGGAATCGCGAGTGCATTGCGAATGCCCCTTGGCAACAAACCGGCAGCGGCAAATGTACCTGCCGCTCGCGCGGCTGCCCGCATGAAAACGCGGCGGCTGATCGACGTCATGAGCTGGACCCCGCAATTACGAGATGAGCGACGTTATGGACCATCGATCGGTCCATCGCAATGCGCGGCGGCCGTGTTAGAGGAGAGGGACGGGAAAGGGAACGGGGGAAACGTTATTGAGAGAAGGGAGAAGGGAGCAGTGACATTGAACGGAAGGACGGGTCCGCCCCAAGAGCGAACCCGCTCGATCGATCAAGGTGCGCCGAAGGCCGGATCGCTCATGCTGTCGCGGCCGGTTTCGACGTGACCGGCAAGTGCTCGATGAAACGCCGGATCGGTATCGACGCTGACTTTCAAGTCATACCACGCATGGAATGCCCGCAAATCGATATACAGGTCCGCACTTTCTCCCCCGGCGACCCTGCGTTTGACGAGGCTCCCATCGTAAGCGTTGACGACGGTAAACACGCAAGGCGCGCTGCCGAAGTTCTTCAAATGCAGTTCGATGTTTCCGTTCGCCACGTCGTACGACTCGGTGACCTCGGGCATCGCCGTGCCCGCGTTCCAGCCGCTTGTGGCAATCGGCACGGCCGCACCCGCGAAGCGGCGCATCAACCCATTCGGACCATGCACGGTGTAGTCGTACCGCCCATCGACGGGCAGCGCGAGTGTATCGGCAATGCGCTTTTTCGCTTCGACGGCATACGAGCGGGGGGCGTCGAGGCTTTTTGCACGATAGACGAGAAACGCGGCCGCGGCCGAACCGGTATTGATGAACTCGAGGCGAAGCGCGCGCTGCGCCGCTTCGACGCGCGAGCGGACGAACAGCTCGTACGGCAGCGCACGCGCCGGTCGCACGCCCGGTTCCTGATTCGGCTTCGCCTGAACGAGCGGCGGCACCGGTACGTAGTCCGGATGGCGTGCTTTGTCGGGCGGCACATAGCCGGTCGTTGCCGGAAGCGCCGGGAATGCGGCGTTCGGATGAGCGAAATCGAACGCACGCGTGAGGTCCCCGCAGATCGCGCGGCGCCACGGCGTGATGTTGAGTTCGCTCAGATTGCGGCTTCCGCCGTTGCCGAACCGGCGCTCGATGAAGCGAATGATCGACGTGTGATCGAACGTCTCCGAGCAGAGCCAGCCGCCCTTCGACCACGGCGAAACAACGAGCATCGGTACCCGCGGCCCCAGACCGTAGGGCCCCGCAGGATTGCCGTCCTTGCCCGGGTAGTACTCGTCGATCGTGTCCACTGTCGAGCGGCCGACGCTCGGCGACCATGGCGCAAACGGCGGCGCGACGTGATCGAAGAAGCCATCGTTCTCGTCGTAGGTGATGAGAAGCGCTGTTTTGCTCCATACCGCCGGGTTCGATGTCAGAACCTGCAACACCTGATCGATATACCAGGCGCCATAATTCGCAGGCCAATTCGGGTGCTCGGAATACGCCTCGGGAGCAACGATCCACGAGACCTGCGGGAGCTTACCGCCCTGCACGTCGCGCTTCAGGACGTCGAAGTAGTCGCCGCTCACCGCGACATGGGTGCCCGTGCGCGCATTGTCGTAAAGCGGATCGCCCGGCTGAGCATTGCGGTACTGGTTGAAATAGAGCAGCGAGTTGTCGCCGTAGTTGCCTATGAAGGCGTCCTGCGTCCAACCCCACGAGCCTTTCGCGTCGAGGCCCGTCCCGACGTCTTGATAGATCTTCCACGAGATGCCGGCCGTCTGGAGCTTCTCCGGAAACGTCGACCAACCGTAGCCGGCTTCGGCGTTATCGATCACGGGACCGCCACCGCTGCCGTCGTTGCCTACCCAGCCCGTCCACATGTAGTAGCGGTTCGGATCCGTCGGCGTCATGCCCGAGCAGTGATAGGCATCGCAGATCGTGAAGGCATCGGCAAGCTGGTAGTGAAATGGAATGTCTTCACGCGTGAGATAAGCCATCGTCGTCGTACTCTTGGCCGGTACCCACTGATCGTAGCGCCCCCCGTTCCATGCGGCATGCGTCGTCGTCCAGTCGTGCGGCAAGTCTTGCAGGAACTGCATGCCGAGATCCGGCGCGCTCGGCCGAAACGGCAAGACGTAACCGAGATCCGCCGCAGCCGGCTGGTACCAGACGGGCCGGCCGTTGGGCAACGTGATCGCGCGGCGGTCCCCGTAGCCGCGCACACCGCGCAGGGTGCCGAAGTAGTGGTCGAACGAGCGGTTTTCCTGCATCAGGATGACGATGTGCTCGATGTCGTCGATGCTGCGCGTCGCATCGTTGGCGGGAATGGCGAGCGCATTGCGGATACCGGCGGGCAATGCACCCATGGCGGCAGCGGCGCCCGCCGCTTGAGCGGCGGCACGCAGGAAGTCACGGCGGCTTGTCGAGGTCATTTTCGATTCGTAGGGCGGAAGTGGAACAAGACGGTCTCGCGCAAGCGAGACACGTCGACGGGTAAGGCCAAAGCGAACACGCACGAACACATGCGGACTACTTGAAACTGAACCGTCGTCGGCTGCGGGCAACCCGCGCCGAACGAACCCTGTCTGTTGACGACCCCCGCTAGTCGGCAGAGTGCATGACTGGGGGCAATAGCGCGCCCGACGCGGGCGGCGGCGCAACAGCGCTCCCGCCCGCGCCGAAACGTTGCGCGAAAACCGCTTTCGAGGGCTCGACAGTGTGGGGCGCCGGATTGGCGCCAGGCAAGGTGGGCACGCGTTCGGCGTCGCGCGACAGCGCATCGTCCGCGCGGCTGCCGTGATCGTCGCCGCAGCCGGCCAGCGCTACGACGAGTCCCAGGCATACCGCCCGTGCAAGCGCGAACGAAATACATCGGCCACATGCTCTGCAGCGTCGACGCTCTGGCATTGAACCTCCCACGATGGGACCTAGACAGCGCACATCTGTAGTGAACAGGCCCTCGGATGGCGGACACGATAAAAACGAATCGTGTCGCCTTGATGAAGAACGTTATGCGCGAAACACGCATTCGTCTCAATGTGGCAAGCGTGCGTTAGAGGAGAGACTCGATGCGATGAATCCCGCCCCTTCTTGCATGAAACGCACATGACGCATCGATGCGAAGTGCGATCGGCAATACACGAGGCGGTAAAGGGTACGCCCGTCAGGGCGTACCGGTGGGAGGGGAGTGAAGCGAAGCGCTGGCCGCGAGCGGGCTCAGGCGATGAACGACGTCAGGAAATCATCTGCGTGATATGTTCGCGCAGATAGGCATCGAACGGCGCGCCGATCTCGGGATGGCGCAGCGCGAATTCGACTGTCGCTTTCAGATAGCCCAGCTTGCTGCCGCAATCGAAACGTGTGCCGTAGTAGCGATAGGCGAGCACCTGCTCTTCGGCGAGCAACGCCTGCAGCGCGTCGGTCAGTTGCAGCTCGCCGAGTGCGCCCGTTTCGATTTTCCGCAGATGCGAAAAGATGCTGGGCATCAGGACGTACCGGCCGACGACACCGAGATTCGACGGCGCCGCTTCGGGCGACGGCTTTTCCACGATGCCTGACAGCTTGAAGATGTCCTCTTCCCACTCGCGGCCTTCGACGACGCCGTAAGACCGGCTGTCTTCCCGTGCGATCGCCTCCACCCCGACGATCGAGCTGTGATAGTGATTGAACACGTCGATCATCTGCTTCATGACAGGCTGTTCGCCATGAAGCAGGTCGTCGGCCAGAATCACGGCGAACGGACTGTCGGACACGAGCTTTTCGGCACACAGGACGGCATGACCGAGTCCGCGCGCGGCCGGCTGACGCACATAGAAGCAATCGACGTGGCTCGGCTTGATGTTGCGCACGAGATCGAGCAACTTCTCTTTGCCGCGTGCCTCGAGCTCCGCCTCGATCTCGTACGACGTATCGAAGTGGTCCTCGATAGCGCGCTTGCTTCGGCCGGTAACGAAGATCAGCTCCGTGATACCCGCGTCGATTGCCTCCTCCACCGCATACTGAATAAGCGGCTTATCGACGATCGGCAGCATCTCCTTGGGACTGGCCTTCGTGGCAGGCAGAAACCGCGTGCCGAGACCTGCCACAGGAAATACCGCTTTGGTGACTTTCAACATCGTTCATCCCCTCTTGGGAAAGTCGTTGTGTATGAAGGCTCCATGAAGGAATTCGTAACATCCGTGGATCAGACGCGCTCCATCGCCTGGTCCGCTTCGCGCGGCACCGGTCGCTCGCGCTTGAACGCGCCGATCCGCATCGTCCTGTCGGATTCGAGTGCCTCGCGATATGCGGAAATGGCTACGAGAATCAAGAGCACCGCCACGCCGGCTATCCAATGTAAATCCATGATGCGGCTCCATTTGCGATTTGTCGGTGACTGCAAGTTAACACGAAAAAACCGAACAATAATCTCCTCCGGCCGTGCGAAATTTTTTGCGACGCCTTGCCGGGCAAGGCACAGCAGGTGGTTGTGAGCGTTTGTTAAAAACCGGTTTTCGGCGATTTTTTTCGTTCTACGATAGGCGCGGATTCGGAACTTTTTATATCTCCGTGATAAGACAATCTGTCATTATTTCCGAGCGCATCGGTCGGGGCACTGTATGAGCGATTCGTCGATTTTCCCGGTTTCCGCGACTGCGTCGGCCGCCGCACCCACGCAACGCATCGACGCGGTGCGGCCCGCGGCAGCCGCGAAAGAGACCTTCATCGATGCCATGCGCGGCATGGCGGCGCTGCTCGTCGCCTATTTCCATTGCCGCCAGGTCGCCTGGGTCGGGCTGCATCACTTCCATCAGGCGATGGGCTTCTCGCTCGCGCCGAGCGTCCTGCTCGGCTATCTCACGATGCCGATCGCCTGGGGTTCGGCCGGCGTCTCGATCTTCTTTGTCATCAGCGGCTACTGCATTCATCGCAATCCTGCCGCCCGGCTGGCCGCCGATCCCGCATATCGCCTCGACGCTCCGATATTCTGGGCCCGGCGGTTCGCGCGTATTTATCCCGTGCTCTTCGCGGCGTTGCTGCTCACGCTCGCGTTCGATTCGATCAGCCTCAGCCTGCCGCCGGTCAATCACAAGATTCTGTCCATCGGCCCCAAGGCTTTCCTGATCAGCCTGCTCTCATTGCAAGGCGTGCTTGCGCATCCTTACGGTTCGAACGGCGCTCTATGGACGCTTGCGATCGAAGTGCAGTTCTATGTGGTCTATCCGCTGCTTTTCGCCGCGCGGCGTCGCTTCGGCATGCCGGCCGTCATGGCTGTCATCGCGGCAATCAACGTCATATCCGGCTATCTGCTGGAGCCGGTATGGATCTACTTTTTCACTTCCTATTGGTTCTCGTGGACGCTCGGCGCCTATCTCGCCGAAAGGCGAGTCGCCGCGGCGGACTTGACGCTGACGCGGCGGCAAACGCTTTGCTGGCGTCTGGCCGCAGCGGCCCTCGCAGTACTCGGCTGCGCAATCTTCAATTACAGCGTTTATATCGGCCAGTACATCGCATTCCAGTTATGGGCGATCGCTTTCGCATGCCTCATGCGCACGACGCTGAAGGCCGAAAATGAAGCTGTTCCCCTCGGCAATGGCTCTTTCCTGATGCGCGCGCTCGCACGCTGTGGTCTGTTCAGCTATTCGCTCTACGTCATCCATCTGCCGATTTTCATCTGCCTGCAGGCCGTTTTCTTCCGCTCCGCCTTGCAATTGTCGATCTTGCCGACGTTCGCATTCATGCCTGTGGCCATCGGCGCGGCTTGCCTGTTTTATCTGTGTGTCGAACGTCCGGCGATGCGCTGGTCGTCGAGCATCCGGCGACGCCGACCCAACGTCGAGCAGCCCGCCGCGGCGTGAAGCCGCAGGCCTTGCCCCGGCAATGCGGGGCAAGGCGTGAGATTGCCGCCAGCCAAAGCGTGGATTGAGCGCGCCGCTCAGCCCGTACGCCGCCTGGCGTGATCCGCGAGGATACGGCTTACGCCATCGATGTAGGTGCGTGTGCCAAACCTGCGGCGCGCGATGTCGTAACCCGTGTCGACGAGCCGTGCACGCAATTGCGCATCGGTGCGCAAACGCGTGATGGCGGCCGAAAGCGCTTCCGCGCTATCGGGCTCGCACAGCAGGCCGTTCATGCCGTCGTCGATGATCTCCGTTACGCCGCCTGCCCGCATCGCCACGACCGGCCGCTTCGCCAGCATGCCTTCGACGATGACACGGCCAAACGGCTCCGGAGCGATGGAGGTATGCGCGATTACATCGACGGCACGCATGCAGGCGGCCACGTCGTCGCGAAACCCGAGGAAATGCACGCGTGAGGCCATGCGGTGCGTTTCGACGAAAGCCTTGAGCGCCGCTTCGTAGGCGTCCTCGCCAAAAAGCGGCGCGCCGACGAGCGCGACGTGCAATTGAGGATCTTGCAACGCCGCTTCGAGCAGCACGTGCTGCCCTTTCCAATGCGCGAGGCGGCTAAAAGAACCGACGATGAATGCATCGCCTGGCAGACCGAGGCGTTCGCGCAACACCGTTTGCGGCGTGTTGTCATGCTTGCGAAACGGCGTTTCCGATATGCCATTGAATACGACGTCGACACGTTCGAGCGGCACCTTCGCGAGTTGCACGAACGCCGCAGCCGATGCGGCTGAGTTGGCGATGACGTGATCGAGCGTGAGCCTGCCGAACCATTTGATCGTCATGCGCTGCATCCGGCCGAAATGCTCGGCGCTGACGATGTCGCGCAGATGCCAGACGACGGGACGGCGCGCAATGACGCCCGCAATCGCGCCGACGACCATCGCGCGTTGCGTATTGGCGTAAATGACGTCGGCGTTTCGCGCGCGCCGGACCGTTTCGCGTACGAGCGAGGCGATCCCGGTCAGCGAGCGGAGCGTCGGCGCGCCTTGTTTCGACATGCCGCGCAGCCGTGAGGCATCGAGCACGTCGACGTTCACGCCGGCATCCGCGAGTGCGCGGCGAAACGGTCCATCGTCGAACAGCACGACATCGACACTCTCTTTTCTGTGCCGCGCGAATTCGAGCAGCGAAAGCTCGGCACCGCCGAGCACGCCCGTCTGATCGATCGCCAGGATCTTCGTTGCAGGTGCCGCAGCGCCGGCAATGCCGGCCACACCCCGACGTGTCGCTCCGGGACATATCGCCTCGACTGCAGCGGTGAAGCGATCGCGGAAGTTCGAGGCGGAAAAGCGTTCGGCATTCGCGCGGCACTCGCGCGGCGAAAACCGGCGTGGCTCGCGCTCGAAGGCAGAGACGGCCGCGATCACGGCCTGCGGTGTCTGTTCGTGGAAGAAGATGCCGGTGGGCCGGCTTTGCGACAAATCGCGTACGGTTTCGAGCGCCCCGCCCTTGCCGTAAGCGATGACGGGCGTGCCGCACGCCTGCGCTTCGACCGGAGCGATACCGAAGTCTTCCTCCGCTGCGAAAACGAACGCCTTCGCGCGGCGCATGTGGTCGTGAAGCACGTCGAACGGCTGGAAGCCCATGACCTCGACGTTCGCGCCGGCCTTCGCACGTACGACGCTCATTTGCGGCCCATCGCCGATCACGACGAGCTTTTTGTCCGGCATGCGCGAAAACGCTTCGACGATCAGGTCGATCTTCTTGTACGGCACGAGCCGCGATGCGGTCAGATAGAAATCGTCCTTCTGTTCGCTGAGCTCGAACGCATCGACGTCCACGGGCGGAAAGATGACCTGCGCGTCGCGCTGATAGACCTTCTTGATCCGGCGCGCAATGAATTCCGAATTGGAAATGAAATGATCGACCGAATTCGACGTGCGGATGTCCCAATTTCGAATGTAATGCAGCACCAGGCGCGCGAATGCCGAGCGCAGCCCCCGCGTCAAATGCGATTGCTCGAGGTATTGATGTTGCAGATCCCACGCGTAGCGGATCGGCGAATGGACATAGCTGATATGGATTTGATCGGGCCCGGTCAGCACGCCTTTTGCCACCGCGTGGGAGCTCGAAATGACGAGGTCGTACGCGCTGAGATCGAGTTGCTCGATCGCGAGCGGCATCAACGGCAGATAGGCCCGATAACGCTTGCGCGCGAACGGCATGCGTTGGATGAACGAGGTCGTCGCATGCTTGCCGCGCACGAACCGCCTGTCGTCGAGAAAATCGACGAGGCTGTAGAGATCGGCATCGGGAAAACAAGCGATGATCTGTTCGAGCACGCGCTCGGCACCCGCATACGTGACGAGCCAATCGTGCACGATCGCAACGCGCGGAATGTGCGATGTGACGACGGCCGGCGCGAGACGCCGAGGCTGTGTTGCGGGTACGAATGCGGCGGTTTCCGCGGCGGCAAGGGTTTCGTCGCTCATGCGCTTCTCCTTGCATTGACTCGCAACAGCAGCGCGCGCGCCATGTTGCGCAGAGAGGGGGACGTCGTCATGGACCAGACCATGTTCAGCAGGCACAATCCCGCCGCCAATACGACGAGCGCGGCCAGATTCGTCACCTCATGCGAGAGGTAGCCCGCCACCACGAGAAACGCCAGATGTCCGAGCATGTCGAACAGGATCTGTCGCGCACGGATTCGAGACAGATAAAGGAGCACGCCATAGTCAAGCAGCGAACGACCGACCACGACGACGGCGGCCCCCGTCAGACCGAAATGCGCGATACCCAGCATCAGAATGCCGGCGAAAAACGGTAGCTCGATGATGCCGATCCAGGCTGCGCGCGCGGGATCGATCTGCGATTGAATGAGAAGACGCGTCACACCGGCCTGCCCCACGAGCCAGACGCTGATGATGAGCACGCGCCCCACGTTCACGGATGCGGCAGCGAGCTCGCTGCCCACCCACAGATTGAGAAAAGGCCCCAGCGCGAGCATGCCGACGATCATGACCGGTGTGAACAACCCATTCAGGACCTCCAGCGCCTGCCGCACGAGCTCGTCGGCGTGGTCGCGCTCGACGGCGGACAAGCGCGGAAAAAGGGTGCGCACGAAGGCCGTCGGCAGCATGTTCAGTCGCGTGACCAGATTTTGCGGCACCGTGTAATAGGTCACGTAGCGCGCGCCGAGTCCGGCACCCAGCAATACGCGATCGAGCGTATCGCCGACCATGATGGCCATGCTTGCGGCAAGCATCCATCCACCGAAGCGGAAGAGCTCCTTGGCCACGGTGAGACTCGGCATCATCACGCGCTTGATATCGAGCACACGCATGCTCGCCCGCGCGAGCAGCAGCGCGGCGATCGCACGTGCAACCACGGCAGCGGCCAGCACGTTCGGCAGCGTGGGCGCGATGAGCCAGGCGGCGCCCAGCGGCATCAACTGGAAGAGGAACGTACCGAGCGTCTGATTCGTATTGAAGACGCCGAAGCGTTCGGCGCCGTTGATCGCACCCGCGCAAACCCACGAAACATTGGCAATCGGAATCGCCAGCGCGAGCCACGGCAACGCATGTATGACTTCGGCGCGCATCAGCGGCGCAAGGTGTGTGAAATACGCCGTATAGAGATAACCGCCGATATAGATGATGACGCCGCCGGCAATCCCGGTGATGAGATTGAGCCAGAACGCGCTCCAGAAAACGAGCGCGCTCTGACCTTCGTCGTTGGAAGCGCGCGCCTTCGAAATATGGTTTTGCGCCGCCATGCTCATGCCGAGATCGAGCACACCGAAATAGCCGATGAACGTCCACACGAGACTCACGACGCCGTAACGTTCGACACCGAGCAGCTTGATGTAGCTGGGCACGGTCACCAGTGAAACGAATGTCGGCAGGACCAACCCGAAAAAGTTGATCGCGACATTCTTGAGCATGCCTTTATCCATCGAATGCCCAGTCATTAGCCCTCGCCGATGCCGTTGCCGGCTGCCTGATCCTTCGCGCCTTTCTTCCCGCCTTGGCTCTTCTGGCCCGCGGCGGGCGTCCAGCGGTACATGAGCACCTTGCCGCGTGCGTCCTCTTCGACGAATACGACGTATTCGCCATTCGCACGCTTATACGCGCTGATGGCATTCGCGACGTCCACGTGCCCCGAGGCATTCCCTACTTCGGGTCCCGGTTTGATGACACCGATCTGCGCACCGGTATTGCGATCGAATACATGCACGGTGCCGATGAACTCGACGGCGAAAACGTAGTCGCCCTCCTGCGTCACGCTGACGAGTGTGCGGCGCTCCTTGCCCTGCGGCTGCCACAGCAACTGAGTCGTAAAGCGCAGAACCGGCTTGCCGGTCGACCATCCGTCGTAGCGTGCCAGCACGCGGCCGATCTCTTTCGGCACGTCGTTGCTGTTGGGCATGGCGTCGTCGGTGTAGCCGGTGACGTAGAGCGAATCGGTCCTCGTATCGTAGACCGCGCGCTTCACGACTTTGAACGGCGCGGGAATCGCGTAGGTCGTCATCTTGTCGTACGCGTAGATCGGGTTGCCCGAGCGGTCCACGCCGCCGAAGCGCAAGCGATGAATACGCGTGTCGTTCGCGCGCCAGATGTCCCCCTTCGCATCGACCCACCAGCCCCAGCCCCCCGCTAGATGCTCGTCGGTGCTATTGCGCTGGAACTCCTGCGGATTGAACTTGCCGTCGCCATTGGTATTGCGCCAGATCCATTCGCCGCCCGGCGGCGCAGTCGTGATCGCGTGCACCGGACCGGGCCGGCCAGCAATGAAGCCCGAAGGGATCGCCGTTTCGCCGTCGTGCGCCGGATCGAAGCGATAGATCTTGAGGTGATCGGCGTACATGTCCGTCAGATAGAGGAACGTTCTGCCGTTCATCTGGCGCGCCATCGGCGTGCCCGGCCATTGATCCATATGGAAGACGGTATCTTCCGGATACTTGAACCGGTTCGACAGGAAGCCGGCATATTTCCATTCGTGCCCGGGCGGCTTCGACCAGTCGAGCTCGAAGCGCTTGTTGCCCGTGAATACGCTGTTGGGACGAGACGGATCGATGCAGGCACCGTCCACGAAAAGCAGGCCATCGACCTGCCAGCGCAGTTTGCCGTCGGACGTGTAGCTCGCAAGCGTTGCGCCGAGCCCCGCGCCGGTCGAGCCCAGTTGTGGGCCCACTCCGTTCATCGAGACATAGATGTTGCCGCCCGCATCGACACCGACGCCGGTCAAGCCATTGAATCGCAGCGGCCCCGGCCGCCCCTGCTCGCTCGGCTTGCCGGCCCAGATGCCGTAGCGCTCGCCGAACGTATCGGTCAGCTCGTATTGGCCGGGATGCGATGCCGTGAAGATGAGCACCTGTTGACGCCAACCGTTGTCAGCGACATAGAGGCGCCCTTTCTTGTCGACGGCGATATCGACGGGAATGGCGTCCTGCGGCAACGCGACCTTGTCCGAGAGCGGCTTGCCGTCGGCTGTGTAATGCGCGAGACGAGCCGCGGGGCCGCTTAGGCTGTCCGTCAGCACCCACAGTGTGCCGTCCGGCGCGAGGGCAATCCGCCCCGGTTCGTGAACTTTCCACGCGCTTTTTTGCTGCATCGATTCCGCGTCGATCACGTCGATTTCGTCGCGCGTGGTATTGGACGCGTAGACAGTCGTCTCGCTCGCGGCTAAACCATAGATCGGCGCTTTGGTGCCCGAAGACACGCGGTTGACCGGAAGAAAGCCAGCTGCAAGCTGACCGTGCGCGTCCGCGCGCGCCACCGCGCGAAACGGTACCGTCTTCTTGACGCTCGCGAGCTCCCGCCGCGAAATACCGAACCAATGCTCGCCGGTTGGCGGCCAGACGCCCTCGGCAACGAGCTTGCCGCGCTCGTTGCCGACCGAGGTGCCCACGAAGACATAGCGGCTGTTGATGGCCACCGCCTCGCCGCCCGCGCGTCCCCAGCCGTGCGTGCCGCCCGCGAATTCGAGCTGCTTGCCGTTCTGATAGACACTTGCCTCGGCGCCGCTTTCGTCCCAAGGCGAATTGGTGTAGACCTTGCCGTCGGGCGAGACCGCGATCGACGTGATATCGATCTGGGTCCACATGCCGTGGCCGTAACCGAACGTGTTACCGATCCATGACGTGACCGCAGGCAGGACGTTATCGTTGTCCTCGTCCGCCGCATACGCGGACAGGCCTGCGACCGCGCCGATGCCGAGGGCGACGGCGAAAAGCGCCGCGCGAGACAGAACACGCACGAAATGCCTCCTTGAATTCGAGAGAGAGCCGACCGCTAGCGTACGAACAAACTATTTGGCGGAAACGCGCAAATAATTCCAAAAAATTCTCGTGCCCATTGGGCGCGCGCCGTGCCATGCGGCACTTTATTTCGAATGGAATCCGCCCCGCTCCGGTCGGCAGGCATCCGCTGCACGATCAGTGGTTTTTCGTCAATTTCTTTTTCCGCAGAATGGGGCGGACTTTTTTGGCCCAAGCCGGGGATGTGCGCCGGCGAAGGGAATTCGCAAGGATACCCATGTCTGAGTTGCTCACGCCTCATCGGCCCCAAACCGATATCGCCCGTCCGCACGCGCGCATCGTCTCGCTCGATGGCGTGCGCGCCGTCGCCGTGCTCGCGGTATTCATGAACCACGCGTTCGGCGTTTCCCTATGGATGGGCGTCGATCTTTTCTTCGTGCTCAGCGGTTTCCTGATAACCGGTATTTTGGTCGATCGAAAATCGCGCAATCAATCGTATTTCGGTTATTTTTACGCACGTCGCGCGAAGCGTATTCTGCCGCCGTACATCCTGTTGCTGATTTTGTCGTCGCTGCTCTTTGGCCTCGGCTGGCTCAAGCAGTGGTGGTGGTACGCATTTTTCGCCACGAATATCGGGCAATCGCTGGGCGATTCGGGCAACCCGGGATTCGGTGTGCTGTGGTCGCTGGCGGTCGAGGAACAGTTCTACCTCGTCTGGCCGATCGTGGTCCTGCTGGTCTCCGAGCGCACGCTCGGCATCGTCGCCGCTGCCGGCATTATCGTCGCGCCGATTCTGCGCGCGGCCGCCACACCACTCTTCAGCTCGTTCTGGCCCATCTATTTTCTTACCCCGTTCCGCATGGACCTGCTCTGCGCAGGCGCGCTGCTCGCAGTACTGATGCGCCGGCGTCCCGAGCTGCCGGAACAGCTCCGGTGGGCCGCATGGGCCATGCTTGCCGGTACGCTCGCCATCCTGGCATGGCTGCACTTCCACTACCCGGACATCCGGGACTCCAATCGGCCGCTGTCGAATGCGGGGCTCTACAGCCTGACGCTCGTGCTGTCCACGTCGGTCGTGATTCTTGCCCTGCGCAGCCGCGGCATCGTCACGCGGGTGCTTTCCCACCCTGTTCTCGTCTACCTCGGCACGATCAGCTACACGGTTTATCTCGTGCATGTGACATTCATCGGCCTGATGTGGAAATTCAATTACGGCAAGTATTCCAGCGCGCTCGCGGCGCTGGCGCTCACGCTCGCGTTCGCAACCGCGAGCTGGTTCCTGCTCGAGAAACGCCTCGTGCGCGGCGAAAGGCGCCGGTCGGGTCTTTCGTCTGTCGCACTGGCCCGTGATTAAGCGGCGTCTGTTGGATTACACGTAAAAGGAGCATTTCCATGATTGGAATGAACCCCGCGCGCAAAGCGATCATCACCGGCGTAACCGGGCAGGACGGCGCCTACCTCGCGCAACTTCTACTCGAAAAGGGCTACTCGGTTGTCGGCACCTATCGCCGGACCAGTTCGGTCAATTTCTGGCGAATCGCCGAGCTCGGCATCGAGCAACATCCCAATCTCTCGCTCGTGGAACACGATCTGACCGATCTCGGCTCGACCGTCAGGCTGCTCGAACGCACGCACGCCCACGAGCTCTATAATCTGGCCGCCCAGAGCTTCGTCGGCGTCTCGTTCGATCAGCCGGTCACCACGGCCGAAGTCACGGGCATCGGTGCGCTCAATCTGCTCGAGGCAATCCGGATCGTCGACAGGAGCATTCGCTACTACCAGGCCTCCACGTCGGAAATGTTCGGGAAGGTCCAAGCCGTCCCCCAAGTCGAGAGCACGCCGTTTTATCCACGCAGCCCCTATGGCGTCGCCAAGCTGTTCGCTCACTGGACGACGATCAACTACCGCGAGTCCTACGACATCTTCGGTGCCTGCGGCATCCTGTTCAATCACGAATCTCCGCTGCGCGGCCTCGAATTCGTCACCCGCAAAATCACCGATGGCGTTGCCCGCATCAAGGCCGGCAAGCTCGACAAGCTGGAGCTCGGCAACCTCGATGCGAAACGCGATTGGGGCTTTGCGCGCGAATACGTCGAAGGCATGTGGCGCATGCTTCAGGTGGACGAACCGGACACCTACGTGCTCGCGACCCAGCGCACGGAGACCGTGCGCGATTTCGTGCGCATCGCGTTCGCCGCGGCGGGCTATCAACTCGAATGGAGCGGTCACGAGGAGACCGAGCGCGGCATCGATGTGGCGACAGGCAAGGTGCTCGTCGAAGTCAATCCGAAGTTCTACCGCCCGGCGGAAGTCGACTTGCTGATCGGCTGCGCCGACAAAGCACGCGAGAAGCTCGACTGGCATGCCCAAACGTCGCTCGAGGCGCTCTGCAAGATGATGGTCGAGGCCGATATCGCGCGCGTCGCCCCGGCATGAACGCGCTCGAGCCCGATCAATCGTCATCCGAGGTGCCGTCGGCCGTCGCGGTGCGCACCCATTCAGCGAACTCCCCGTCCAGCTGCGACGGCAAACCCGACATATAGCGCCAGTAAGCCGCGTAGTCTCCGTTACGAAACATCGGCAAAATCGTCGACAACACCTCCGGATGCCGTTCGAAGACGAAGCGCACGGCCATGTATCCCCAACGATAGGCCCGGCTCACATAGTCGTCCATCGTATAGGTGTTGGCGAAGATCTCACTGAGCCGGTAGCGCCCGGTCTTCGCCGCCTCGATCGATTCCGGGTCGTCGTTGCCGCGCGAGATGTATTCGGCGAGCCCTTCGATGTACCAGACTGTCGGCACGTTCGTCGATGCTTCGAAATCGCCATAGAGGTCGAACCGCCCATCCAGGTAATGGACGAACTCGTGCCGTAGATTCCATATTTCGAAATGTGGCTTCAACCAGGTTGCCACGAACGCGATAAAGCGCGCCTGGTTTTTCGGTGCCGCGGGGTCGCCTTCCAGATAGACGCCTCCGTTATCCGTATCGTTTCCGAACAGTACCGGTGAATAGTTCTCGTACTCTGCATTATCCGAAAAGACAACGACCTCGAGCGTCGTATTGTGATCATCGGCCACGGGAATCTCATGAGTCCGCAACATTTCATGAAAACGAGGCGCTTCTTTCCGCATGAGGGTGCACGCCTGATCCGCCTCACTGGGCGTCAGCGAGGCCGTGCGCAGTGCAATCGCCCCATTCGCGCAGCGATAACGCCGCGGGAGAATGGCGTCCGCCAGCGGCCCTTCGAACCCGCACGTTCCATAGACACTGCAATGGTCGGCGTCGTAAGCCTGAACGGCCTGCGCCGCGGCAAGCCAAACGAGACGGTCCGGCCCCGCCATCGTCGAGTCGGCCAGCGCGTCTTGAATGAGCGGTCTGATCGTCGGCAGCAGGCTCGGATAGGTCGCGAAGCGAAATGCTTCGCTCGCTGCCTGATTGAGCAGGTAGCTCGCGTGCCGCGCGGCAAGCAAATCGCGCTTATTGGCTTTGACGAAGCCGTATAACGCGAGCGCATAGGAAGGGTCGTTTCCAACGATCTGTGCCGCGTCGTGACGATAGTGCGCGAAGTAAAACACTTTGAGAATAGCTGTGAACGCATAGGCGAGACCGGGCTCGTCCAGCGAACTGGCGATTGCCGGAGACTGCGCGCTATTCGTGAAGCGCGTGACCCATTGCCGCGCGAGCGGCAGGTACGCCGATTCGTCGTGCATATTGACGACGAGCGTGATGAGCTCACCCGCGCTCGTCGCAGCGCTCGGGTTCGGGAGCAGAATCGCATTGCCCGTCAGTACTCGCGTGATGACAGGGCGCAAGCTGTCGGTCATATCGGCGGGAAGCGGCGGTACCGTTCCCTGGTTCGCCAGATAGTAAGCAGCCCTTAGAAAGAGCGTCAGGTTCAACAGGGCGCGATTGCCCGGCCCATATGCCGCACCCTCGGTTGCGAAACGCGTCGCGACAGGCCTCAGATTTTCGTCGCCGAACAACTGCCGGGCCTGTTCGCGGGTGGCTTCGAAGAACGCATTCGCACAGGTCGAGTCGGCAAGCGTGGCTACCCGCTCGGCCAGCGCTTCGCCACGCAGGCCCGCCATCGCGTCCATCGATGGGCACGCCTCGCCCCCCGCCTGCCGTCTCGCTCTCGCGCGGCGCCGCATCTCCGGCGTCATCAGTTCGGGACGCAACCGTTCGGACGGCGCTAGATCGAAAAGCCACTCTTCGCGCGAGCGCGGCAAGAGCGAGGGCGGGCGCGGCATCGGAGGGAGCTTTGCCCCACCAAGTCCGCTGCGGGTGTCGATCGGCGCGCCGGGACCTAGTGCGGCCAGCGCCGTTACTGAACTCATTGCCAGGGCGAGCGAGAGCAATCCGCCGCAAAGGGCCGATAAAAGACGTTCCATGCGCTTTGTCTCCTGTCCCATTACCGTGGCGGTCGAGAGACAGCGCTTTGCGCTTGCTCCGAGCGCTCGGCGGTCGCACGGCAATCGGTGTTGTTGTTCGGTTCGGCGCGCTTTTGCCGATCGTCAAGTCCGATTCACTCTATTGAGCGCGCGGCGCGGAAACAACTGCTCGACCTGATAGCTGCGAATGTCGATAGCCAATGGCGTCGTCCGCACCGGAAGGTGAGCGTTTTCGGGAGCAGAGGAAAAACGAAGCGGGTCGCGCCGCGAAAGCTCCGCTAGACGGGGCCGTGTGCGCGTGCGCGGGATTGGCCGCGGCGCTAAAGGTGAGTGTTTTCGGGGAGCGGCATGGGCGGCGTTCAGTTGGGGCACAACGTGCGCCGATAAAGCGCCAATACTGCGTCGCTATCCACATCGACACAGACGGTGCACGCGGGCCTTGCGTCCCAGTCAGGCGCGGGAACGGGCATCCCCTCGGGTTTTTGGATCGTATGTCCCGCGGCAATACCTTCTGTCAGTACCCGTACCGGCCCATTGCGCGTTTGAAAGTATTGTGGAGCGAGCAGATAGGCGACGGCCAAAGCGTCATGTACGTAGATGCCGGCGACGCCTTCACTTGCGCGATGAAACACTTCGTAGTGCTGCGAGATATCCCATACGAAACGTCCGGGCTCTCCGCCCGTGTCGCGCAAGTGCGCGAGGTAGTCCGTGGACATGACCGTGCGTTGCGTCACATCGAGCCCAACGATAACGATGGGCCACCCGGCACCGAACACACGGTCCGCCGCTTGCGCATCGCCATGCATGTTCGCTTCGGCGGCCGGGGTCACGTTACCCATGACACCGCCGATGCCGAACGCGCCGCCCATGACGATGACTTGCTTGACGAGCGAAGCCAAGGCGGGCTCTTCGTCGAGCGCGAGCGCGAGGTTGGTCATCGGCCCAACGGCAATCAGCGTCACCTCGCCGGGATGGGCTTTCACCGTCTCGACGATGAACCGGGACGCAGCGCGCGCATCGGCGCGGCAGCCATCGGGCAAATGCGGCTCGATGTTACCGAGCCCGTCGTCACCATGTATCGCCGGAAGCGGAGTCGGCGCATGGCCTCCGAGCGGCCCCGCCGCGCCGCGGGCGACGGGCACGCCCGGCGCGAAACGCGATGTCAGATAGAGCGCATTGCGCGTGGTGGTTTCGATCGCGGCATTACCGAACACGCTCGTGACGCCCAGCAGTTCGATGTCGGGGTGCAGCGCCTCGAAGACGAGCGCCATCGCGTCATCGATGCCTGGATCCGTGTCGTAGATGACTTTATGTTTCATCGATCTTTAGGGAAAAGGCATCCGCCAATCGATCGCCCGCTCCCGAGCAATTCTTCGTTCGTCGTTCCGATGGCTTTGCCTGCTGACGAGGGCGAACACCTGAACGCTCATTCCTGAATGAGGAACCGGTCGCGGCGCTTACCGATCCATGCGGGTGCCCGGCCCCGGCCGCTCCATGTTTTGCCTGTCTTCGGATCGCGGTACTTCGGCGGCAATCCGCCCGATTGAGCTTTGCGCGTGCGTTTGCCGGAGAAGCCGAGTTCTTCGGCCGTGATTCCGTATTCCGCGATCTGCTCCTTGATCTGAGCAATCGCTGCGGCTAGTTCCTTTTCTCGCGCTGCTGCCATTTGCGCCTGGACCTTTGCAAGCTGTTCGGTGAGTTGCCTATACGTTGCCATGAATATACGCCTCCTTTTGTTAGGCCGAATAGTACCGCTGTGACCGGTGGTACGCGCAAAAGTGCAATTTCATTTGGCCTTGCACGCAAAAAGCAGATTGCGCGTACTGTCCGTGATCGATTGCTGGATGATGTCGAAATCCCCGCCGCACATGCCGCGTGCATTTTCCATGCACGCGCTCGCCGGACCCTGCGCCGCACACTGAACAAGGATCGTCGCGCGCCCATCGTGAGTAAACAGCGGTGCGCTGCTGCCGCAGCCGGCAAGCATCAGAGACAGTGCGGCCGCATGAGCCGAGTGACAGAGCACATGGCGCCCCCGCGCCCGAAGCAATGCGAGTCTCATCGAATCAATCCCAATTCTTTTTGAATGGGCGGAGTATGCCACGCTGCCAGCGTCTTGTTATTACATTGCGACGCGATCGGGCTTCGTGCCAATTCGCTGGAATGCGAGTGATCCCCGTTTATCCCAGACAGACTATGCGAATCAGGCCGGCGCGCCGAGTCAAAGCGTTGCATAAAGGCGTAGGCGCACGCCCGCTCGCTAGTGAAGACTACGGCCGCAGGCCAAACATGCCATGCCAAAGCGCGCTGAAAAGGTTCGTGTGTCCGCCTTCGCTGCGCGCTCGCATAGCATCGCCCGCTTCGCGGTCTTCATCGTCCCGGTTGACTTCGTGGTTCTCCCTGCCTTCACGCGCCGCATGCGCGTCCCGAGCAAGGTCGTCGCCTGGGCCAGCTTGCGCCCGCGAATCCGCCGCAACGGATCCGGCCACACGCGATGCCTGCAGCGCGGTCACCCCATCGGCAATGCGAGCCGCAAGCGTCGGCTCGCAGTCACGGCCCAGCAGCACGCCGAACAGCACATCGCGCGCATGGCCCTGGTCCGCGAATCGGATGGCGAGCGTCACATACCGGGCATATTCGGCCTCGGCCTCCTCCTCGGCTCGCCGGCGCTCCTCTTCGCGGTGGCGGGTAAGACGCCCCATTTCCTCCGCATACACGGCATCGTAGATGCGCCGCTGCTCGGGGTCCGACAGAATCGCATAGGCTTCCTTCACCTGCTGGAAGCCGGCATGCGCGGCTGCCTCGCGCCCGACGTTGCGGTCGGGGTGCGAGCGCATCGCCGCCCTCCTGTACGCCCGCTTGATTTCCTCTTCGGTGGCGTCGTCGCGCACACCCAGCACGTCATAAAGCGTCACCATCTCTCGCCCGAACAAATTTGCACGCCTATCGATTGTATGCCCTGCTCGGTGCGGCGCCCAGCGGGGCGGGCCGATCCAGTTGGTGTCGCGCGAATCAAAACGTGGGAATCGAGGCGATTTAAAACGCGGGACTTGATTTCGGCACGCGCTTCGATTTGAATGACATCACTTACGATCCGCCGCGCATTGAGAGGTGCGCGGGACGTCCAGGTCGCAAGCCGTCTGCCGAGAAATATTTTTTTGGGAAACAACGTTTTTTTCGAAGAAATCTCTCGGCAACCGGGAATTACCGCGAAGATTCACAACTTCTACATATATTAAGCGGGCCGAAAATGAGTGAGAAAAAGAAAGCGTTGATCGATACCGCCACCCGGTTATTTGCAAAGTTCGGCTTTCATGCCGTGGGAATCGATCGGATCATCGCTGAATCGCGCGTGGCGAAAATGACGATGTATAAGTACTTCCCGTCGAAAAGCCGTCTCGTCGTCGAGGTCATCAACGAGCAGGGGGCGGCACTGAGCGCGGGAATCGCCGCCGCCACGGCATCGCACGCCGAACCACTGGATAAACTGCGCGCCATCTTCTTCTGGCACGACGCCTGGTTCCGCTCCGAATCGTTCACGGGCAACATACTCATCCATGCCGCATCGGAATTTCACGCCGAGGAGAACGAAATTCTTGCCGCCTCGGCTGCGCAACGGCGGGCGTTCGTTCATCTGCTCGAGCGTATTCTCGGCGAACGCTTCGACGGTGCGGCTGCCGTCCGGCTCGCACAACGCTGCGCGCTGCTGCTCGACGGTGCGACGCTCGCACGGCAGTTGAGTGGCCGCACCGACGCCGCACGCGACGCGTGGGAGGTCGCCCAAACGCTGATCGAGAGCGAGCGCGTGCACTGCGTCTGACGGCGCCCGGCTCGGCAGGCTTGGCGGCACCAACCGGGAGGGGCTGAGCGCTCCCTACGGATTCTTGCATGCCGCGCACTGTTCGAGCACCTTAAAAACCCACTGACGCGCGCAAAAGTCGCGTTACACTCATCGACATGAATCGGGCCATGCAGCACGGTCGCCGGCATGGCGCGGCCGAGTTGCGTGGCGCGCCGGCAGGCTTTCCGTGCGGCACTGTCCGCATGGTCGATCTGCCCGTAAAATCAATTCATTCACGACTCGAGGAAACGTTCGATGCGCACCACCCGTTGCACCGGGGCCATGACCCTGCTCACCGAAATCGACGAGCCGAGCGGACGCGAAGTGCGCTCGCTGCGGCTGGAGCCGGCGGAAGACGGCAAGAGCATCCTTCTCATCGAAATCGACGAACGCAAGCCCGGCATTCACCGGGAGGTGCGGTACGAAATCACGCCGGCGGAGCTGATCGCCGCCATTCGCGCCAACGGCGCCGAGCTGCCAGGCGAACAGCACGCGCGCTGAAGCCGCCTCCCAGACTGTCTCGACCGATCGCGGCGGGCTCGATGCCCGCCGCTTTTTTTCGTGCGCGAATATCGATTTCAGAACACCCGGGCCGGAACGGTGACGACCAGGCGATAGACCTGACTCGTCGGATCCGAATAATAGGTCGACCCGACGTGCCACATCGCAATCAGCGCGATTTTCGTTTGCTTGAAGCGGCCGCTTTGCACGACATAGGTGGGCGTGATGCCGAATTCGTGGTGCCGGCCATGCACGGGCTGGCCGTTCTTGAAGTAGATCGAACCGTGGGCAGGGCCGCCGGCTCCGTAACGGGTAGCCGATGCGCTCGCATCCGCGCCCCAGCCTTGCTGTGCCCATAGCAGTGTCGAAAAACCTGGCAAGTTCGCGTATTTACCATCGAACGTGTAGCGCAATTGCAGCGATTGTTCATGCGGCGCGTTGTAGTCGACGTCCATCGAATTGATCAGATAATCGCCCGCCGTTTCGTCCACGTAATCGAAAAACTGGTCGCCGGCAATGTTCTGGTAGCCGACGAGCAGTGCATGAGGCCCGTGCTGCGCCGACAGTGCAAGGCTGTAAGCACGATTGCCGATGGGTCCCTGGCGCGCCGCGCCCGCATCGTGCGTCGCATAGGCGTTGGCGGTGCCGGTCAGTTTCACGGTATCGACATGGCCGGTACTCTGTTGAATCGACGCATAATATTGCCGCCAGACATCGTCGGCCTGATCTGCAAAAAACGAAACGCTGCCCTCGGGCGAATACGACCATGTACCGCCCAGGTAGCTGACGCGATCGAGCGGCACGCCTCCGTACGTGGTGCGCAGGCCCGACAACGAGGTGCGCCCTCGCGCGTTCACTTTGGTGAAGCTGCCCGCCTGGAGCGTGAGATTGCGCACGTCGCTGCTCGAAAGCGACGTGCCGAGAAAGGTCGGTGGCAACGCACGATTGTCATGAGGTTCGAGAAACGGATTGGAAACCGCATGCAAGCCGTACTTCAGTACGGTTTCCGATACACGCGCCTTGACGTCATAGAGCCCAGGGTACGCCCATGCGAGCTGGTTCGCCCCACCGCCGTGCCGGGCCACGTGCACCATGTTGCCCGAGCCGTTTCCTCCATCGAGCTTTAGTGCGCCGAACAGACCCCCATCGATGCCCAGGCCAACCAAGCCCGGCGTAAAGCCGGATTGCCATCTGAGCTGTGCGCCTTCGACCCACGCATGGCGCGACAGGCCGCCCACGCTATGCAGATAGTCAGTGTAATTGCGGAACTCGAAATCGAGGCGGCTGCCCGCAAGCAGCCCGCCCATTGCCGGCTGCGCCGACCTGGGCATCGATTCGCGAGGTAACCCCTCGATCTGATCGGCATTGGCGACGGCCGAGGGCACTGGCGGTACCGCGGGCTCGTCAGCGCGAACCAACTCGGCGCCGGCCCACGTCGTTGCCCCGATCGCAAGCGCCGACGCAATACGGCGAGCCGCAAACAAGCTGTCTTTTTTCATTCACCACTCTTCTATCAGTGTTTTTGATTCGCCTAACACTAGTTAGGAAACCTAAATACCCGGTACGTACTGAGAAAGGCGGCATCAAATCACGAGAAATTGCCTGTGTGCAGCTATCAACTGTGCGGGGGAGGATGTGCTCCGTGTATTCCCGAGGTGACGCACTTCGGGCGCTTCATGAGAATCGCCGCGGCATTGCGATGGCTCAGGCGCACCACGGATTCCGCCTTGACGCTGCGGCCTCGCCTAGCCACCCTCCGGCGCGCTCGCGCCCACTCGCGAAACACGGTTTGAGCATCGCAACTGTGGCTCGCGATGACAATCCGCATAAAGGAGTCCTAATCGATGAATTCCTCTAGATCGCAAACGCGGTCCTTTACCACCATTTTTATGATTGAAATGTGGGAACGCTTCGGGTATTACGGCATGGCCGCATTACTCGTGCTTTTCATGATCGAGCGCGTCGGTTTTAGCGACGCCAATGCCAACTTGACGTGGGGTGCCTTCACAGCGCTCGTCTACGCCGCGCCTTCGATCGGTGGATGGATCGGCGACAAGGTGCTGGGCACGCGTCGCACGATGCTGCTCGGCGCGGTGGTGCTCATCGTCGGCTACCTGATGCTCGCCATTCCCGACGACAGGCTCGGATTCGTCTATGCCGCGCTCGGCGTGATCGTGGTGGGCAACGGTCTTTTCAAAGCCAACGCGGCCAACCTCGTGCGGCGCATCTATGAAGGCGACGATGCCCGCATCGATAGCGCATTCACGATCTATTACATGGCGGTCAACGTCGGCTCCACGGTATCGATGCTCGCCACGCCGTGGATCAAGGACCGCTGGGGTTGGCATGCGGCTTTCGGCGTGTGCTGTGCCGGCATGGCCGTTGGTGTGATCAACTGTCTCGCGCGATACGGCACGCTCGTGCGGATCGGCTCGGCGCCCGACGACAAGCCCGTGCATCGTCGGCGCCTCGCCATGGTGCTGGCGGCCGGTGCCGCGCTCGCCCTTGCGACGGTCTTCGTTCTTCAGCATCGGGCGCTTGCCGTCGCGTGCGTCTACGTCGCCGCCGCGGCGATCGTCGCGATCTTCGCGTTGATGACACTGACCTGCGAGCGCGCCGAGCGTGCCGGGCTCGTGGCGGCGTTCGTCCTGGTGCTGCAATCGATTCTCTTCTTCGTGTTCTATCAACAGATGTCGACCTCGCTGACGCTCTTCGCTTTACGCAATGTCGACCCCGCCCTCTCGATTGCCGGCGTCACGCTTTTTTCGTGGAGCCCCGCCCAGTTCCAGGCGCTCAATCCGATCTGGGTCATGCTGATGAGTCCGTTGCTTGCGGGGCTCTATACGCGCCTCGCACAAGGCGGACGCGATGTCGGCATCGCGACGAAATTCGCGCTTGGATTCGTCGCCGTGGCGGCCGGCTTTTTCGTCTATGCGGTGAGCGGCCGCTACGCGACGGACGGCCATGTTTCGTCGTGGTTCATGGTGCTGGGATATGGGCTCAATTCGCTCGGAGAGCTGCTCGTCAGCGGGCTGGGGCTGGCAATGATCGCGCGCTATATCCCGGCGCGTATGGGCGGCTTCATGATGGGCGCCTACTTCGTTGCAACGGGTGTCGCGCAATATCTGGGCAGCGTCGTCGCCAATCTCGCGCAATTGCCATCGAACGATTTGCCCGCAGTGCAATCGCTGCCGCTCTATATCGATCTTTTTGCAAAACTCGGGTGGCTCGCCGCCGCAGGCGCGCTAATTTCCATCCTGCTGTTACCACTGATGCGCAGACTCGCGAACACGCACCGCCGCTCGGCGGCCGTGCTCGCCGGTGCTACTACGAGCGCTCGCTCGCGCGCATTCGTCTCCGACTGATCTGCGCTGCGCCGGGCCGGGCCTGTTCGGAGCCGGTGACCGACGAGCAATACCTTGTTGGGCCCGCGCAGCAATGCTGAGGGCTTGGCAACTGGCATAGTGCAGTTGGCGGCCAACTCGGCCGACTTTGCCTAAAATGGGCTCTGGCGCCGGCTGCCGCGGCGCGGTATGCAACCCCGACCGGAGCCGATATTGAAAGTTGCCCGACACTCGACGGCCGATATTCGCATAGGTATCGGCGGCTGGACCTACGAACCGTGGCGCGGGACCTTCTATCCGGAAGGACTCGTTCAAAAGCGCGAACTCGAATACGCGAGCCGCAAGCTGACCTCCATCGAGGTCAACGGCACGTTCTACGGCGCCCAAAAGCCCGAAAGCTTCGCGAAGTGGCGCGACGAAACGCCCGACGATTTCGTCTTCGCCCTCAAAGCGCCACGCTTCGCAACGCACCGCCGCGTGCTGGCCGAGGCGGGCGAATCGATCGAACGCTTCTTTTCCAGCGGCGTCACCGAACTCGGTGCCAAGCTGGGGCCGATCAACTGGCAGTTCGCACCCACGAAGAAATTCGATCCTGAGGACTTCGAAGCGTTTTTGCGACTGCTGCCCCATCGCGTCGACGGCCGCACGATCCGGCATGCGCTGGAAGTACGTCACGAGAGTTTCCGGGATCCGTCATTCATCGCGTTGGCGCGCGAGCACCGTGTGGCCGTTGTGATAGCCGGCGACAGCAAATACCCTCAAATCGCAGCTCTCACCGCACCGTTCGTCTATGCCCGCATCATGGGAACGGAAGAGGCACATCCACTCGGGTACACGAAGCGGGCGCTCGATGAATGGGCCGAACGCGCGCGCCGTTGGGCCGCGGGCAGTATGCCGCAGGGGCTCGAAACCGTCGATGGCGACGAGGCATCGCTCGGCGGCAAAGATACCCCACGCGACGTCTACCTTTACGTGATCAGCGGCTTCAAGACCCTGAACCCGGCGGCAAGCATGGCGCTCATCGAACGCGTCGGACAGCGGGCCAAACACTAGACCAGGCGCGGCCGAGCGCAGTCCCTGGGCCATCGGGCGACAGGCGGCCGATTCCCGTTCAATCGAGCAACGCTGCCGCGCGTTTTTTCAGTTCGGCGCCGAACTCGTCGAGCAGTCCAATCGACAAGCGCCAGCTCTGCCAGTACAGATCGACATCGAGGTGGCGGCCCGGCAACAGCTCGACCAACTGCCCCGCCGCGAGCGGCTCCGCGATCATCTGCATCGGACACATGCCCCAGCCCAGCCCCATCGAACATGCCCGCAAAAAGCCGCCGACATGAGGCACCCAGTGCACGGGCGGATCGACGACCGCACGCGTGACCCGGCGCACGAACCGCGCCTGTAATGCGTCCTTCGCGTTGAACACGACGCATGGCGCGCGCCGCAGCGCATCGCGATCGACTCCGCTCGCGAAGTAGCGCGCAAAAAACGGCGGCGTGCAGACGGCCAAATAGCGCATCGTGCCGAGCCGGGTCGACCGGCACCCTTGCACGGGACTCGCCTGCGTCGTGACGGCACCCTGCACGCTGCCGTCGCGGATGCGTTGCGCGGTGTGGTCCTGGTCGTCGATGACCAGATCGAGCAACGTTTCGCGCTCGACGCAAAAGGCCGCCACGGCATCGACGAACCATGTGCCGACGCTGTCGTCGTTGACCGCGACGCGCAAAGTCGGCCATGCCTGAGCGAGCGCACCGCCGCCCGGCATGAGCGGCATACGCCCACTCAGCTCCGCCTCCAGCAGACGCACGCGCTCGGTATGCCGGCAGAGCAGCGCCCCCGAGGGCGTAGCCACGCACGGCTGCCCGCGCTTGACGAGAATGCTGCCGATGCGCTCCTCGAGCAGCTTCACCCGCTGCGAGACCGCGGAGGGCGTGACGTTCAATTCATTCGCGGCGCGCTCGAACGAACCGTGACGGACCACGGCCGCGAGCGCGTCGAGCAAAGCATAGTCGAGCATTAGAAACGCTTAATGAGCTTAACGAAAATTAGCTTTCCTTAGCATACCGCCGAGTCGCAGACTACGCTCGTTCGCCCCAAACGTCCACCTGCGTATCCCATGAATCCGACCGCTTTCTCGCATGGCGCCGTGCTGTCGGCGTCGCTGATCGTCACCATAGGCGCGCAAAACGCCTTCGTTTTGCGGCAAGGCATCATGCGCTCGCACGTCGGCAAAATCGTCGCGCTGTGCAGCCTGTCCGACTTCGTTCTGATTGCCGCCGGCGTCGGCGGCGCGTCGACGCTCGCCGCGCGGTACCCGCGTTTCGTCGAATTCGTTTTATACGCGGGGCTCGCGTATCTGGCGTGGTTCGGTATCGGCGCGCTGTCCCGGGCGTTGCGCCCGGGACATGCGGTCATGGAAGTCCAAGGCGATAGCGCCCGCCCGAACGGGCAAAGCGCATGGGCGGCCGTGCTGACGACCCTGGCCCTCACCTGGCTGAACCCGCACGTCTATCTCGACGCGATGTTGCTCATCGGAACGGCCGGCGCGCGCGAACCCGAAAACGCGCGAGTGGCGTTCGCGCTCGGCGCGATGACGGCGAGCCTCGTCTGGTTCGTATCGATTGGATATGGCGCACGGTTTCTCGCGCCGCTTTTTCGGAAAGCGTCCGCATGGCGCCTGCTCGACGGCGCAACCGGCGGCATGGTGCTGCTCGTGGCCGCCACGCAGCTACGCTGACAATCGCTGTCGATCGATTGCTCTCGCCATTTCTTTCAAATCGCTTTCGATTGCAAAACGCCGGCAGTTGATATATATCTGCGCAACGGTTGACCAGCCGTCAACGTTGAGAGGCGTTCATGAAAATCAAAATTATCGGGTATTGCGCCCTGGGGGCGATTGCACTCGCACTGTTCGTCACGATGTGTGCGATCTTGCGCGATGCAATCATCACACACGATATCGACGCGAAATCGCAGGCCGACGGCGGCATGCATGTGGCCGAAGGAGCCACCACCGTGCCGGTGCTGAGGGCCAAACCCTAGCGGCGCACCTCGTGGCGGGCCTACGGCGGCGGCAGGCGGTCGGCAACGAGCCGGCTCAAATACCGGTAATCGCGCAGCAGGGCACTATGCCCCTTGCCCCACGCGGATAAGAAGCGGAATAGGTGCGGGCCTGAAAACACGGCTTTCTTGGCGCCCCAGACGAACCCGAGAAACTCGTACGACAGGACGCGCAGCGGCCGCGGATTGGCGATCATCGCGTCGAAAAGATTGACGTAGATGTGCGAACTCTGGTGTTCGACGCCATAGCTGACGTGCTCGTGATCGTGCACGGCGCGGGCCGACGGCTCGAACAGAAGCTTCACGCCGCTGCTGCGCCACAGCGCACCCATGAAGCGATCGTCCGACGTCCGAATACCCTCGTTCCACGGTTTTGCGAGGGCGAGCTTGCGGGCGTAGATGAAAAAGGCCCCGATCAGAAAATCGGGCGATTCCCCCGGTTTGGCCGCGCGGCCATACCCGATCGCGCGCATCACCACAGGCGCGCTCCAATCTTCGCCCCAGCAAACGCTGCCCGCGACGACGCGGTGGCCCGACTGCGCCTCGTAAGTCTCGAACAGACGGCGAATGGCTTGCGGCTCGACGCAAATATCGTCGTCGACATTGACGATCAGATCGGTATCGGCCGAGCGCGCGCAAAAATTCCGTGCGGCGGCAACGTTCTTGCCATCGTGAAAGCGCAATTTGACGAAATCGTGACCGGCGCACACATCGACGACTTTCTTTTGCAGTTCGCGGTCCGGCGTCGAATCGCAGACGAAGACATCGAAAGGCAATTGCTCGCGCGCCACGGCCAAGGCCTGGAGGCAGCGCTGCAGCTTTTCCGGACGATTGCGTGTGGGAATTACCACGCTGACGGACGTCATGACTTTCTCCGTGGTCATTGAGGCGGTGGGAAAACCGCTTGTCGCCGTCACCTTACTCGTACGAAAAGAGACAAAAAATCAAAAAACCCCCAACAACCCGGCTGGCATAGAGGTGGGACGGGCATCGCTATAATGGCGCATTGCAATTTCCAATGAGCACCGCTTCGATGGCGCACGACGAACACGATCACGGCCACGACGGCAAGCACCATCACGCGCATACGGGGCACGGTCATGCCGGCCACAGCCACAGCCACGCCGGCCATCACCATGCGTATGGCGCCGAGGACCAGCGCCGCATTGCCTGGGCCTTCGTCACGATTGCGGTGTTCATGATCGTGGAGGTCGTCGGCGGTGTGCTCTCGGGCTCCCTGGCCCTGTTGGCTGACGCCGGCCACATGATCAGCGACGCGGCTGCACTCGGCTTCAGTTGGGTCGCGATCCACTACGGCAGGCGGCCGGCCACAGCGGAACTCTCGTATGGCTACAAGCGCCTCGAAATTCTCGCGGCTTTCGTCAACGGCTGCGCGCTTTTCGTGATCGCGGCCTGGATCGTGATCGAGGCCATCCGGCGTTTCGCCGCGCCCGTACCCGTGGTCGGCAAGACCATGCTGATCGTGGCGGTGGCCGGACTCGCCGCGAATGCGGTGGCGTTCCTCGTTCTGCACGGCGGCAACCGCGAAAACCTCAATATGCGCGGCGCCTGGCTGCACGTGCTCGGCGACATGCTCGGCTCGGCGGCGACCATTGTCGCGGCGGTCGTCATTTTGCTCACCGGGTGGTCGCCGATCGATCCCATCTTGTCGATCGTCGTCGCGGTGATCATCCTCAAGAGCGCGTGGGAGATCGTCAAATCCTCCGCGCATATCCTGCTCGAAGGCGCACCGGATAGCCTCAGTCTCGCGGAGATCAAAGCCGACCTCGAAGAAAACGTTCCTGAAGTGGACAATGCGCATCATATTCACGCCTGGTCGATCACGGGCGAACGACATGTCGTGACGCTGCATGTCCACCCAACCGCCGGCGTGCCCGCACACGATGTCGTCGTCGCCGTGCAGCGCCGGCTCGCTGTACGGTTCGATGTCGCGCACGCGACGATTCAGGTGGAAGAGCAGGCGTGCGCCGATTCGCACGAAGCGCACGATCATGACTCGCACGATTGCCACTAGCTGGCACCGACGCCGGGCACCGGCGGGAGAATAACCAATGGCCTCACCCCATGACAGCGTCAGCATGGCGCTTTTTTGCGACTTCGAAAACGTTGCGCTTGGCGTTCGCGATTCGAAGTATGAAAAGTTCGACATCAAGCCCGTCCTCGAACGCTTGCTATTGAAGGGAAGCATCGTCGTCAAGAAGGCCTACTGCGATTGGGACCGCTACAAAGGCTTCAAGGCAGCTATGCATGAAGCCAGTTTCGAATTGATCGAAATTCCGCACGTGCGCCAATCGGGCAAGAATTCGGCGGATATCAGGCTGGTGGTCGACGCCCTCGACCTTTGCTACACGAAGTCGCACGTGGACACGTTCGTCATCATCAGCGGCGACTCCGATTTCTCCCCGCTGGTCTCGAAGCTGCGCGAGAACGACAAAAAGGTGATCGGCATCGGCGTGAAAAATTCGACGTCGGACCTGCTCGTCGCGAACTGCGACGAATTCATCTTCTACGACGATCTCGTGCGCGAGCAGCAACGCGCCATCGCAAAGCAAGAGGCGCGCGCCGCGCTCCCGGCCGCGAAGCGTTCGGCCGATGAAGACAAGCAGCCGAAAGACGAGACGATGGATACGCGCAAGGCCCAGGCCATCGCGCTCGCCGTCGAAACGTTCGACGCTCTCGTCTCCGAAAGAGGAGACAGCGGAAAGATCTGGGCGTCGGTACTCAAAAGCGCAATCAAACGGCGCAAGCCCGATTTCAGCGAGTCGTACTACGGCTTCCGCGCTTTCGGCAATCTGCTCGAAGAAGCGCAATCGCGCGGTTTGCTCGAAGTGGGTCGCGACGATAAATCCGGCGCGTTCGTCTATCGAAGCTCGCCCGCCGCGGCATCGCACCCGGAGCCAGGCCGCACCGCGACGGCGGAGCCGGCTGCAATGGAAGCGCCGATGCACGCGGAGGCAGCGGCTGCCGCGCACACGGAGCAGCCTCCTCGCGCACCACGACGGGGACGCAAAAAGGCCGTGGCAAGGGAAGCGGAGACGAGCGTGGCCAGTACGCCCGGCAACGAAACCGCGGAGCTGCCCCGCTCGCCCGAGGGAGCGACGGCTGACATTGCACCCGAAAAAGCAACGAAAGCCGCAAAAGCGCCAAGGGCCGCAAAAACCGCGAAAGCGCCAGGTCAATCGACGCCGCGGGCCAAGCGTCCGCGCAAGGTTACCGCGTCGGCGAGCGAGGAGTGAAACGGGAGCGGCGAATGCGCACGCGTTTGACTCAACTCAGTTGAGCCTGTGCGGGCTGCGCCCCGGTTTACTCGCGAATCGCCGCAACCCGCCCTGCCTTGACGGCCGCTTTCAGCGTCGACCAGTCCGCCTCGTTGCGCTCGGCATAGGCCAGCGCGAAGGTTTCGATGGCCGCATCGAAAGCGTCCGACTTGCCAAGATAGCCGCACATCCGAGCGGGATCGCCGGCTTTGGCCATCGCATGTGCCAACGCCGTACCACACGAAACCGCATACGCGCCAAGATCCTCGACGTCGAAGCTCGCGAAATCGAATGCGCCTTTCATGTCGCGCAACTGCCTGACGTAGAAATCGCTGCCGGTGTGATGCATCTTGGACCAGCCGAGAAAGATATCGCTCGCCGACTGCAGCAGGCGCTGACCGTTCACTACGCGCTGGCCGTGGTTCGCGTATTGGTTGCGCGGTAGATAGTTCTCCAGGACGGAAGTCCGAGCCTCCTTCAACTGCAGAAAGAGCGGCCACTCCCCGTCGGCCATGAAAAGCGCCTCATAGCAGCGCGTTCCCACGGAGCCCACTCCGACGACGCGAATCGCAACATCGACCAATTCGTATCGATCGAACAGCGCGCGCCGCTCGTCGGAAAGCGTCAACCGATAGTCAGCGAAAAAACGCCTGATCATGTCGTCGTACTGACGACGCTCGCGCTGGGTCGCGAGCGGAACGTGATAGACGAGCGGAGGGTTTTCCTTGATCCGGTACTTGCCGTCGACCTGCACGGCCGCATGATCGAGCACGGAGCGCGACGATTGCAGCCTCGCCTTGTCGACGACTACCGCCGCCCTTTTTCTTTCGCCGGCGGAATCGGCAATGTCGAGCATGGACGCCGCGCTGAACTGGTAGTACCAGAGATCGAGCACGTCCATCTTGCTGAATTCGGCCATACGCTGCCGGAATGTCTCGCTGAGCCGCCGTACTAGCTTGCGCTGATCGCTCGCCGCAAATCCGCGCTCGCGCGCGGCGATCGCGAACGACGCGGCCAGCCTGCGCACATCCCAGTCGAAGGGCCCCGGTAGCGTTTCGTCGAAGTCGTTGGGCCCGAAAAGAATCCGCCGCTCCGGGCTCGCGAAGAGCCCGAAGTTGGCCAGATGTGCGTCGCCGCACAACTGCACGATGATGTCGGTACGCGGCAATGCCGCAAGATCGAATGCCATCAGCGCCGCCGCCCCGCGATAAAACGCGAACGGATTCGCGACCATGCGCCCGTAGCGGATCGGTATCAGCTCGGGGACGCGGCCCACGTTCGACGCTTCGAGCAGCGCGATCGGGTCGCGCTTTTTCAGCTCGCAGATGGCGAGCCGCGTGCGCGGCACCTTCTTTCGCGCGGCGCGACCCAACTGCATGCGCGCGGCGAGCGAACCGCGACCCGCAAAGAGGTCGGAGAGATCCGGCTGCGCCGCCGGCAATACGCCGTTCGCATCGTTCATCGACGGTTCGCCGGCTCGCCGGCCGCCATCGAGGTGCTCACCGCCGTTTCGGACGGCGCTGCGCGTCCTGGCCGCCGCACAGCCCGCACCTTTGCGCTATTGCCGCCACCGCAGAAGAACTGCTCGCGGCCATCTGATTCGAGTCCGGACACACCCGTACCGGCCGGCATCTCGAGGCTGCACAGCACTTCGCCCGTGCGCGGGTCGATCTGCCGGATCTCGCTCTCGTCGTCCTCCCAGGTAGCATGCCAGAGTTCGCCCTCCACCCAGGTCACGCCCGTTACGAATCGATTCGATTCGATGGTTCGGCGTACTGCGCCTGTCTCGGGATCGAGTTCGTCGATCTTCTTCTCGCGGTACCGCCCCACCCAGAGCGATCCCTCGGCCCACGCGAGCCCCGATACGCCATCGCCGGGCGCCGGTATCGTCGCGATCACACGGCCTTGCTCGAGATCGACCTTCTGAATGACGTTCCCGGCGATCTGATACAGGTATCGCCCATCGAAAGCCGTTCCCGCGCGCGCGGGCACTTCGATCGAGCGCAGTACGGCACCGCTTGCGGGGTCCAACGCATTGACTTTGTCGCCCGATGCGAACCAGACCTGCCCGCCGTCATAGGTGACGCCAGCTACCTGGTCGACGCCCTCGAAAGGCCCATACTCGCGGATGATTTCTGCAGTGAATCGGTTCATGGCGCCCTCCTCATCCTAGCCATCAAGAAACCGCCATCCTAATGGTTCAGAAACGGAGCGGGGAGTAACAACGGTGTCGCGGATCCCACTACCGGCACGCTCCAGCGGCGCGCCGGTCCGCGGCCCAACGAGCGCACCTTGCCGAGATCGGCGAGCGATTCGAGCGTGCGCTGCACATTGCGCTGGCTCTCGCCAAGTGCCAGCGCGAGCGCGGAACTCGACCAGGATTCCCCGTCGGCAAGCAGTGCCAGCAACGCAGCGTGCTTCTCTTCGGATGGGTGATCGAGCAGCGCCACATCGGCCGCACCCGACGGCACCAAGACGAACCCACGCCGCGTCGCGCAAATGTCGGCCATCGAACCGAGCATCGTGCGCAAGCGGCCGATCTCCACGCGCAATCGCACGCGATGCGACTCGTCCGCTGCTTTGACGCGAAATGCCTGCGCGATGAGCGTACTCCTCGGCACATCTTCAGGCCAGGCTTGCCCGAGCAGGCGGGCAAGTACGAACAATACGGGGCGCGTCGCCAGCGATATCGTTCGAGGGCCGATGCGCACGATACGGCGGCAGGCATCCACGACGAGCGTTGCCGCATTGGGTGCGAGCAGCGCTTCGATCTCGTCGAGCGAGACGAGCCGCGCTTCGCCGCGCGCAATCAAACGACCAGCCGGCTCATTCACGATGCGCGTTGCGGTTTCGATCTCCGCTATCAGTGCAGGGATGCGCGCTCGACGCGCCGCCTGTTCGGCGCGCGCCAGCGCCGCGCGAGCCGTCGCTGCCTGAAGACGCCGCATCGCGATGCCGGCCGCAACGAATTCGTGAGCCGCCGTCAGGGCAGGCGGCAGCGATAGGTGAACGAGTTCGGCCAGCGCACGCTGAGCATCGTCGAGCTTACCGATGAGCAGTAATCGCCGCGCCTCGAGATATCCCGCATGGGCCGCGTTGACATGATCGCCGTGGGCGTCGAGCGTGGCGCGTGCGGCGGTGAGTGTCTTCGCGGACCAGCTCAATTCGCGCGCGGCCAAGGCAATTTCCGCCTCGGCGATTTCGCATCGCGCACGCGCCACGGCTTCGTCCGGCCCGAACGCGCGGGCCGCCTTGCGCATCAATGTCTTTGCGCGAACGAAGTCGCCGAGCTGTGCCATGGCGATGCCGCGAAGCGCCAGTGCGTGCGCATCGTCGCGCAGCGCAACGCGATTCAATGCGCCGAGCGGATCACCGCAAGCCAGTGCCCGGGCCGCGGCCGTAATCAATGCGTCCATCGGAATCCCGCCACACTTGTCACTCCCACCGGTTCGGTTCGTGGTCCTAATCTATCACACAGATATCGAGCAGCCCGTCGCATCGCGCAGCGGCGCTGACCGACTCACCCCCATGCAGTTCAACTGCAGTACCAGATAGGAGAAGATCATGACCGGACATATCACAGCCACGCGTGACGAGTGGCTCGCGGCACGGCTCGAATTGCTCAAAGCCGAGAAGGAGTTGACGCGGCGCAGCGACGAGCTGGCGCAACAACGGCAGTCGCTGCCGTGGGTAAAGATCGACAAGGATTACCGTTTCGATACCGATGCCGGTCCAGCTTCGCTGACCGATCTCTTTCAAGGCCGTTCTCAACTTCTCGTCTACCACTTCATGTTCGGGCCTGACTACAAGGCCGGGTGTCCTTCGTGCTCGATGATTGCGGATGGGTTCAACGGCTTCGCTGTTCATTTGGCTCAGCATGATGTCTTGCTCATGGCCGTGTCGCGCGCGCCTCTGGAAAAATTGCAGGCCTATAAAAAGCGCATGGGATGGACGTTCCCGTGGGCATCGTCGAGCGACAGCGATTTCAACTTCGACTTCAATGTTTCGTTCACGGAGCAACAGCAGCGCGAAGGCACCATCGAATACAACTATGAACGCGGCGGCCATGCGATGGATATGACGCCTGCGCCGGAGCCCGTTGCTCAGTTCGCCAAGACGTGCGGAACGGATGCACCGACCTATGCGCGCGATCGGCCCGGCTTGAGTGCGTTCGTACTCGAAGATGGAATTGTCTATCACACCTATACGACCTATGCGCGTGGGCTCGATGCGCTTTGGGGAGCATATCAGTGGCTCGATCGCGCGCCGCTTGGGCGGAACGAAACTGGCATCTGGTGGAGCCGTCACGATGAATATGAGCGTGCCTGATCGTTGGCGACGGGCGACGCTGTACCGGATGCCCCACGGCTAACTGACGAGAGAGGCCGACATGTCTTCTGTACGTACTTCGCATGCAGCACTGTTCGCAGCGTCAGCACTGCTGTTTGCGGCGAGCGCGGTAACGACAGTCATGTGGTCGCTATCGATGTCGTCCATGGGCGAGATGCCGATGCCGGGCGGCTGGTCGATGTCGATGACGTGGATGCCAACGTGTGGTGAGACTTGGCTGGGCGCCGCCGCGTCGTTCGTCGGCATGTGGACGGTGATGATGGTGTCGATGATGCTGCCGTCGCTCGTGCCGATGCTGATGCGGTATCGCGAAGCAATCCGCTCCGCGAGCCGGCGGCACGAGGAATGGCTGACGGCGCTCGTCGGCGTCGGCTATTTCGCGGTTTGGACTGCGCTGGGCGTTGCCGTGTTCGCGCTGGGCAGCGCGGTTGCGTCAGCCGAAATGCGGATACCCGCGCTCGCGCGCATCGTCCCTGTCGCGATCGGCTCCGTCGCGCTCGCAGCGGGTGCGTTGCAGTTCACGGCTTGGAAAGCGAGGCAGCTTGCTTGTTGCAAGACGATGTCCCCGCATTGCCATGAGCGAATCGGGGGCTCCGGTGCAGCGTTGCGGCATGGCTTGCATCTCGGCTTACGTTGCAGCAATTGCTGCATCGGGCTGACGGCCCTCTTGCTGGTAGCCGGAGTCATGAATCTGGGCGCGATGGCACTCGTTACCGTCGCCATCACGGCGGAGCGGTTGTCGCCCGTGGGCGAGCGTATCGCTCGGGGGATCGGGGCGGTGCTTCTTTTGGCGGGCGTTCTCCTCATTGCACGAGCAGCCGGGTTCTCGGCATTTGCATCGTTCGAATGAGGTAAGCAAGATGCTTCACGCCGCCATACCCGGAGGTAAATCGGCCGGTTCGCGGTCAATCGTGATTCCCTGGACGTAGGCCAGTCCCGAGTCTGCGGCTCGGCGGAGGAACTCGCGTGCGCCAAGGAGTTTGTGCGGTGACCTGAATCAGTATCGGTTCGGGCCCGGTGGCCGGATCGCTTTTCGGCAAATCGTCCTTTTCCGGCAAAATGCGGCGCATCGCCTCCAGGATCGCAACCCAATCCGTCGGCTCGAGCTCCTCTCCCACGGGAAGAATGTGCACGCGTTTGGCGACATCCAGTGCTTGAGCCATGCTGTTGATCGCGCGGGTTTGATTGAGAGCGAACACGAGATCCGCCAAATCGCTCCGCGAAACAGGCTCGCCCGCTTTCAATTGACGTAACGTCTTTGCGGCGACGTCGAGCACATTTTCCAAGTTGGGCGTAGGCAATGCATCGGGAAGAAAATATCGTCCCTCGTCGAAGATCACATTCCCGTCGCCGCCGACGTCGAGCACTTCACGGGTATCGTTCATGAAGTCGATGCCGCGATCCAGAAAATCCTCGACTGCTGCGCGAGTCGCGATGCCCTCTGGTGTGCTACTCAGGCACGTCTCGTAAAGCGACTGCAACTTGGTCCCTTCCAGGCAATACCGGAACGCCTCGTCCGCGAGCGATGACGGTCGATCCAATATGAAGCTATCGTTGGCTGCCGCATAGAGCAATGTCGGCGGCGCCTCATCCATCAGTTCGGGATAGCGCAGGCTGAGCGAGAAATGCAGGGCCGACGGCTTGTCCAATTGCGGCAACAAATCTTGCGTTCGCACTAGCGCCGGAATTTCGACGACCTCGTCATCGATTTTGGGCCAGGCACGCTGAACATCCGGCACGACAGCGGAGCGCATGAGGAATTCCAGCGCGGCGCGCCGCACGGGTACAGTCGCGATCTCCGTTGTCTGCGCCGGCACGCTGCCGTTGGCTGGAAAGTATGAGGACAGATCGCGATAGCGAAGCCCTTCATTGTTGGCCAGTGCCTTTCCTTGCTCAAGGGTACTCTCCCGCGCGGCGGCCCGGGGGAACAGTACCTCCCATCTGGCTATCAGCGACAACGTCGCCACGCTGATCTTGACGACTTTGCCGGGCTTGGCCGGATCGATGTAGACGGCGTGATCCATGCCATGCCCGATCATCTTCAAAGTATTCGGCGGTAGCGGATCGAGCCTTTTCCATGCCCACAAGAACAGTTCGCGCTTACGCTGAGCAGTCGCGCCCCGGAAGAGCTTGCCAGTCATCGTGCGGAATTCCCCTTCATCGAACGCCGATGCGCCCAGGATCGCGCTGAGCCTTTCGCGCAATTCGCCACGAGTAAATTCGATCTTCACATGGGCGCGCCGCGGCAACATCGCGAGCGCATCCAGCTCGGAGCCGTGTAATGCGCGACGGGTTGCACCCGGTGTTGGCGGGACCGTCTCGGCTGCTTCGCCTGAAACTGAATCTTGCGGAAAATTTACGCTATTGCCGACCCTCGCCGAGGAATCGTTGGGAATATTCATACATAGTGCGGTTAAATGACAGGGAGCAGATCGCTTACGCCAAAAAGTCTATTCCGTATTCAATCGTCCATGCCCGATAAGACGAAGACGATTGCGAGGGAGCGAAAAATGGGCCTATGTTTCCGCTTCAACCGCCACCGGACCCATGACCGCCTCCATACCCGTCACCAACTCGTCTTTCAGAACACGCCCTGCGTGGAGGCTGTTGAGCGGGTTATCCGCAAGCGACGAGTGCCGTGCGAGCGCCGCGTCGGCATGCTCCGGTTCGGGCGTCGCGGTGCGCTGGGTGTCCCGCTCGTCGCTGCTCCCGGATATGTTGCTGCATGCCTTTTACAATACGGCAGTAACGGTCGTAGCGTTCCGCTGCAGTCGTGATGCCACCCGCATGTGTGGCGAGTGGGGTATGCCGCAGATGTGGTATCCGTTCGCGCTGGTGAGTGGCGCAATAGGATTGTGGTTACTATCCAAGCTACTCGGCATAAAGACGCTTGCGGCTTTTCGTGGATGCTGAATAGTTCAGCGTTATAGCGCGGGTGGCCGGGGCGATACTTGTTGCCGTGGGCTCGATGCTCATCGCCCGGGCCGCGCATCGCATCTAAGCCCGTTGTGCGGTAGCATCCCCGCATTTGTCGCTTCGTCATCGCACAATGAGAACCTTCGCGCTATACGTCGCGACAGCGATCGCTGAAATCATCGGCTGCTATTTGCCATACCTGTGGCTCAAGCAGGGAAAAAGCGTGGCGCTCCTCATACCGGCCGCGCTGTCGCTGGCGATTTTCGCGTGGCTGCTGACGCTGCATCCAAGCGCTGCGGGCCGCGTCTATGCGGCCTATGGCGGAGTCTATATCTCGATCGCGTTGATCTGGCTCTGGCTCGTCGATGGAATGCGTCCCACGGCCTGGGACTTGGCTGGCGTGGCATTCTCGCTGCTCGGGATGGCGATCATCGCCTTTCAACCGCGCTGATCTTGTTGTTTGCAGGACCGATCCCGCATTGTCTCCGCGCTGCCATGAATGGGTCGGGAAAGTCGGCGCGGCGCTGCGGCATGGCCTGCATCTCGGCTTACGTTGCAGCAATTGCTGTATCGGCCTTACATCGCTCTTGATCGTGATCGGAATCATCAATGTCGGCGCGATGGCGATTGTCACCGTCGCCATCAAGGCGGAGAGGTTCGCACCGGCAGGCGAGCGCGTCCCAGTGGACCCATAACTGTCGACGTGCCCGCGCCAAGCGGAATGGCCGGCTACGACCCATCTCGGTCAATGGGGCTGCGAGACTTCAATGGCCGCTCCGGAGATAACAACAGCCTTCCGAGCCGCTGCCGCGGCGCAAGCGATTCAAACCAGTGGGGCAACGGTAACTCCCAATTCACCAGGAAGTCTCTTCCATCACGCACCATCTAATTGCATCTGTGGCTCGGCCACGTTCGCAACTCCGTCCGGCGTGCCAGCACGTTCCGCCAAGTCCGCTCAACGTTATTGGGCGCTGTAGGAATTGTGTATATATGCCCTGACGCAGCACCTGTAGACGCCGATACGGATCGAGAATGCTGCGGTCTTCTGTACGACCGCTCGCCGGCTAATTATCGAGACAAACTGATAAACGGCCTGCAAAGGGTCTTTACCGAGCCGTGAAACGGGAATTCGGCCGCCATGCGACGCAACACCAGCGCACTGGCCGGTTCCAGCCCGGATAATCTGGAGTTACTGTGGGTTCCGGGACCCACAACACTGAGACTTCGATGGAACTTCGACAACTACGATATTTCGTCAGCGTCGTTGAGCATGGCAGCATGGGCAAGGCCGCACTTGAGTTGGGCATCGTCACGTCGGCGCTCAGCCAGCAAATCAGCCGACTTGAAAGCGAGCTCTCGACCCGCCTGTTGCAGCGAACCTCGACCGGCGTCATGCCCACCGATGCGGGACTCGCCTTCTGGCGTCAGGCGCAACTGGCGCTGCGCCACATCGATGATGCAGCGGTTGCCGCCCGCCAGGCTCGCCTATCCGGCCACGTCAGCGTGGGGCTAGCACCAAGCACGACAGGTGTGCTCGGCCTCGCTTTCATGCAGGCGATGCGCGAGCGCTACCCGGACGTACGTCTGCGCATGGTCGAGAGCCTGTCCGGCTATCTGGGCGCAATGCTTGGCGCGCGGCAAATCGATCTCGCGATCCTGTTTCGCGAGGAGCCCGCGCAACGCTGGAGCGTTTTGCCCCTGCTCGACGAGCGCCTGTTCGTGATCGGTACCGCGACACTGCCCGGCATGCCGGAGCGGTCACGAACGTCGATCGCGAAGTTGAGCGCGTTGCCGCTGATCCTGCCAAGCGGCACACATGGCCTTCGCGCATTGCTCGATGCCGCATTCAAGCGCGCCGGTTACGTCCCAACCATCGCAGCGGAGGTCGACGGCCTCGCCATGCTCATGGACGCCGTGCGCGGTGGACTCGGTGCAACAATTCAGCCGGGAGCGGCGCTCGCACGAGCAGAGAACGCGTCGTTGACCAGCGTGCCGCTCGTCGATGCGTACGCCACGAGGCCAAACCTGATCGCGAGCGTCTCCGATGAGGAATTATCGCCCGCCGGGCTTGCCGCACGCGTCGTGCTGGCCGACGTCGCGCGCCACACCGTCAACGCGGGCCGCTGGCCCGGCGCCAAACTGCGTTAATCGACCCTTCACGAAACCTGAAGACCCCTTGCCGTCTACCTGATGGCGGTGCCGACCGGAGATTCCTATAGTTGTCTCAAAAGGAGACAACTCAGATGGTCGACGTTCTTGTGATCGGCGGAGGCAACGCGGCGCTGTGCGCTGCTTTGATGGCGCGGGAAGCCGGCGCCGCAGTCCTGCTTCTTGAATCGGCGCCGCGCGAATGGCGTGGCGGAAATTCCCAACACACGCGCAATCTGCGCTGCATGCACGACGCGCCGCAAGACGTGCTGGTCGACGCTTATCCTGAAGAGGAATATTGGCAAGACTTGCTCAAGGTTACCGGCGGCATCACCAATGAGGCGCTCGCGCGGCTTGTGATTCGGGCTTCGTCGACATGCCGTCCTTGGATGCGTAAGCACGGCGTGCGCTTTCAGCCGCCGCTTTCGGGCGCGCTGCATGTCGCGCGAACCAATGCGTTCTTCATGGGCGGCGGCAAGGCGCTGGTGAACGCCTACTACCGGAGCGCCGAGACACTCGGAGTACAAATCGGCTACGACACGCCTGTCGACGCAATCGAACTGGATGCAGACCGCTTCGTCGCGGCGCGCAGCGGCGCCAAACGCTTCGAGGCGCGCGCGTGCGTGCTCGCGGCCGGCGGATTTGAATCGAATCGGGAATGGCTGCGCGAGGCGTGGGGACAGAACGAGCGTGGCGAATGGCCCGCCGACAATTTTCTCATTCGCGGTACGCGCTTCAATCAGGGCGTGCTGCTCAAACACATGATCGACTCGGGCGCCGACGCAATCGGCGATCCATCGCAATCGCATTGCGTGGCAATCGACGCGCGCGCGCCCCTCTATGACGGCGGCATCTGCACGCGTATCGACTGTGTGTCACTCGGCGTCGTCGTTAATCGCGACGCGCGCCGCTTTTACGACGAAGGCGAAGACTTCTGGCCGAAACGCTACGCGATATGGGGGCGGCTGGTCGCACAGCAGCCCGGGCAAATCGGCTACTCAATTATCGACGCGAAGGCGATTGGCCGTTTCATGCCACCCGTTTTTCCGGGCACGAAGGCCGATTCGATACCCGAACTGGCGCGTCAACTGGAACTGCCGGAAGCGACGTTCGTCGACTCGATCCGAGCCTACAACGCTGCGTGCCGCATCGGCACCTTCGATCACACCTCGCTCGACGACTGCCGCACTGAAGGCCTCACGCCTGCGAAAACCCACTGGGCGCGGCCCATCGATACCCCACCGTTTTTTGGCTATGCATTGCGGCCGGGCATCACGTTCACCTACCTGGGACTCAAAGTCAATGACCGTGCCCAGGTGCATTTCGGCGGACGCCCGAGCGAAAACCTTTTCGTCGCGGGAGAAATGATGGCCGGCAACGTGCTCGGCAAAGGTTATACGGCCGGCGTCGGCATGTCGATCGGCACCGCATTCGGACGCATTGCCGGCACACAGGCCGCGACGGCCGCTGCTCATCACACTGGAGTTCAACGTGCAGAAGCTTGAAGCACTTGCCCGCGAAGCGCGGGAACTCGCCTCGCCTTCCGTCACCGGCCGCGACGCCTTCACCAGCGAGCCCACGACGTCGATAATCCGGGTATTTCCTCTCACGCAAAACGAAGCGGAAGTCTCGCGACAGATGCAGATCTGCAACGCGTGCCGCTACTGCGAAGGCTTCTGCGCGGTCTTTCCCGCGATGACACGGCGCCTCGAATTCGGCAAGGCGGACGTCAATTACCTCGCCAACCTGTGCCACAACTGCGGCGCGTGCTATCACGCCTGCCAATATGCGCCCCCACATGAGTTCGCCGTGAACCTGCCGAAGGCTATGGCTAAAGTCCGCGTTGAAACCTATGCGGAATATGCGTGGCCCGCGCCGATGGGCGCGCTTTATAAGCGCAATGGATTAACCGTCGCGCTCACGCTCGCGATCGGACTTGCCCTCTTTCTGGTGCTTGGTAACCGCTTGAAGGGATCACTGTCCGCGGGCGCATTGGGCGGCAACTTCTACGCGATTTTCCCGCATAACCTGCTCGCAGCGATGTTCGGTGCAGTCTTCGGCTTCGCGATGCTCGCGCTCGGCGTCGGCGTATCGCGATTCTGGCGTGACGTATCGGCGGGAACAGCTAGCGCGCCGGCCATCGCTGAGGCCGCGAAGGACGTGCTCACCCTGACTTATCTCGACGGAGGCCATGGCGACGGCTGCAACGAGTCGGACGACGCTTTCACGCTCGCTCGGCGGCGTTTCCATCATTTGACCTTCTATGGCTTCATGCTGTGCTTCGCGGCAACGGTGGTGGCCACCTTCTATCACTATGCGCTCAACCTGCACGCGCCTTACCCAATTCTGAGCCTGCCAGTGCTCCTCGGCACGATCGGTGGAGCGGGTTTGCTCGTTGGGCCGGCCGGCCTGCTTTGGCTCAACCTGCGCCGCGATCCGGGCCGCGGTGATCCGAAACAGCGGCCGATGGACCGCGGGTTTATCGCGCTGCTGCTCTTGACTAGCGCTTCGGGTCTTGCGCTCCTCGCATGGCGCGACACCGCTGCGATGGCCTGGCTCCTCGCTGTGCACCTTGGTGTTGTGATGGCGCTGTTCGCCACGCTGCCCTACGGCAAGTTCGCCCACGGGATCTATCGCTGTGCGGCGCTCCTCAAGTCATCGATCGAAAAACGGCAGGCGAGCCGCCTACAACTTGGCTCGGATTGAGGTCGGTAGTAGTGACAATACCTCGGATCGCCGGGGCACTCACATAACACATCCATGGAGACAACTCATGCATCCCTCATCGCTCAAGGCCGAGGATAGCGCGCACGGTCGAAGCTCGAAGGTTGGCGCGGTCCTGCGCGTAACCAGTGGCAACTTCCTGGAGCAGTTCGACTTCTTTCTTTTCGGCTTCTATGCGACGTACATCTCGCGCATCTTCTTTCCGTCTACGAGCGAGTTCGCCTCACTGATGCTCACCTTCGCGGTGTTCGGCGCGGGTTTCCTGATGCGTCCGCTGGGGGCCATCGTGCTCGGCGCATACATCGATGAAGTGGGCCGCCGCAAAGGGTTGATCGTCACACTTTCGATCATGGCAAGCGGCACAATCCTGATCGCGTGCGTACCCGGATACGCGACAATCGGACTGCTGGGCCCCGGCCTCGTGCTGCTCGGGCGCTTGCTGCAAGGGTTTTCCGCAGGGGCCGAGCTTGGCGGCGTCTCTGTCTATTTGGCGGAAATGGCGACGCCGGGGCACAAGGGCTTTTATACGAGTTGGCAGTCCGCGAGCCAGCAAGTGGCAATCGTGGTCGCAGCCGCTCTCGGCTATCTGCTCAATGACCTGTTGACGGCCAGCGAAATCGGCGCATGGGGATGGCGGATTCCATTCTTCGTCGGTTGTGCGATCGTGCCGGTTATTTTTTTCCTGCGACGCACGCTTCAGGAAACCGACGAATTCAAGGCCCGAACCCACCATCCGCGCGCACGGGAAGTGTTCGCCACGATGTTGCGAAATTGGCGCACGGTGCTCGCGGGGATGCTGCTCGTCGCCATGACCACTACCACGTTCTACCTCATCACGGTCTACACGCCGACCTTCGGCAAAGCCGTGCTGAAGCTCACCACTGCGGATAGCCTGATCGTCACGCTCTGCGTGGGCCTGTCGAACTTCGTCTGGTTACCGATCGGAGGCGCGCTCTCGGACAGCATCGGGCGCAAGCCGATTCTCATTGCCATCACCGTGCTCGCCATCTGCACCTCCTATCCGGCTCTCTCCTGGCTGTCATCGGCGCCGAGTTTCGACCGCATGCTCATCGTGCTGCTGTGGCTCTCGTTCTTCTTCGGCATGTACAACGGCGCGATGGTCGTAGCGCTCACTGAAGTCATGCCCGCCGAGGTCCGCGTGGCTGGATTCTCGCTGGCCTTCAGTCTCGCAACCGCCGTTTTCGGCGGGTTCACGCCGGCTGTATCGACGTATCTTATTCAAATAACTGGGGACAAGGCCGCGCCCGGCTACTGGTTGAGTTTTGCTGCCGTATGTGGGCTCGTCGCGACCCTCGCGCTGTATCGCCGGAACGGCGCGGCCGAGCGACACGCATCGCTTGCCTGAACCGTGCTGCGTCAGCCGCCGCACGCGCGCACGCCGCTTCGATGCGGCCACGCGTTGCGGCGCGCTTCCCGTACCGGCATTGATAACGTTTGTATCAATGCTTCGAAGATCGCACTTCTCATTCCGGCGTCCCGGGTGAGCGTCGAAGTTAAGACGTTCATAAAACGTCATCAAGGAGAACGCATCGGGGACCGGTGCAAAGCGTAGAAGAGCGGTTCGCCGTATCAAGAGTGCGGGCCAACTCGCGATTGCCGCCTATAGTCGCCGACGCTCGCGTAACCCACCTCGCTACATGAATTCTGCCGCCGCTTTCGAGCGCGTCTACGGCAGCGGTGCATCTCGCGCCTGCCACAGCGAGTCGATGGACCTCCAGTATCCGCTTCATTCGTTATTGCTCAAATTCAGGAGACACGTCACATGCAAATCACTGGAATGTTGCACGGCACGCGCCTGTTGCAATTCGTCGGCTTTCCGTCCAGCGAAGTGCTGGGCCCGGGCGCCAGCGAAGAAGAGATCAAGTCGCTCATTGACCGACACGGCCAGATATTCATCAAACCGGTGTTCAAGGGCGGCGTGGGCAAGAAAGGCAAGGCCGGCCTGCTCGGCCGCGCAACCGATCTCAAGACGGCCCTGGCAGAAAAGGAACGGCTCTACTTTGCCGAGCATGTTGTAGGTCACGTAAGGGCCAAGGCGAACGGCGTGACATTCGAAGCGGGTGTACCGGCAAAACACGAAGTCTACTTCTCGATCTCCGATTCCACGCGTTTCCGCGCGCCGACGATGACGCTTTCGCACATGGGCGGCATGGACATCGAGGAAGTCGACCCGAAGCACGTCGCGATGGTGCCGTTCGATGCGCTGACGGGATTGAAAGCGTTCGTCGTCGCCAATGCGCTCAGCGAAATCGGCGCTCCGCGTGAAATCATCTCGCCACTCGTGCAACAGTTGCCGAAGCTCTGGGAACTTTTCCACGACTTCGGGATGACGACGCTCGAACTCAACCCGATCCGCATGCGCGAGGACAAGAAGGGACGTCTCACGCCTGTGGCATGCGACTTCAAGTGCGGATTCGATCGCGACGATCCACGCTTCTCGCGGCTCGGCCTGCCCCCGCACCTGTTCGCCGCCGACTACTCGGATTTCGAACAGGAGATCAACCAGTTGCGCACCCACCAGGGTCAAAGCGATGTCTACGTGATCAACGACAAGGGCACGATTCTCGCGCCCACGTTCGGTGGCGGCGCGAACTCGCTCGTCACGGAAATGCTCGGCGATGCGGCGATCATCTCGTCGGACTTCGGCGGCAATCCTCCCTACGAAAAGATGAAGGAAGTGGCGCGCATCTGCTTCCGGCATTGGCTGAAGCAATCGAATGTGCTGTTCATCATCGGCGGCAAGTCCAACAACACCGACATCTTCGAAACCCTGCGCGCGATGGCCGATGCGCTGCGCGAGCACTTCAGCGAGCACGGCCCGACGCCGCTCTACGTCGTGCTCGGACGCGGCGGCCCGAACCTCGTGCGCGGCATGTCGGCACTGCGCGACACGTGCGATTCGCTCGGCCTGCCGTATCGCCTTTTCGGTTTCGACTCTGACATCAGCGAAGTGATCCAGTACGCGCGCCGCGCCGATACATGGATGCAATCGGGCGGACGCGTGCAAGTTGCGGCGCGCATCGGCGCGCGCGAGGCGCAATCGCAAACGGTATCGGCCTGAGGAGATCGAACATGCATAAGCAGGGTAATAGTCACTTCAAATACTTCGTCGGCATCCAGTCGCTGGCAGATATCGCCACGCGCGAAGATCGCGTCTGCGTGCTCAATATCCTCGGCGGCGAGTCGTCGGACGTAACGCCGGTGAGTCACGCGTTTTCGGGCGCGAATGTCGTGTTCGGCACCGCGCCCGGCAAAGGCGGACAAATGCTGGCGACGTCCGCGGGCGACATTCCGGTCTTCAACAACGTGCGAGAAGGGCTGGAGGCCGGGCATCGATTCAACTGCGGCGTGGTCTATCTGCCGCCTTCGGCCGCGCGCGACGGCGTGGCCGAGCTGATCCGCGTGAATCCTGATCTGCGCAAGATCTTCATCATCACGGAGAAGATCGCCGTGCACGATGCGCGTGAGATTCGCGCGATGGGTCAGCAGGCGGGCATCGACATCTTCGGTGCAAACGGGCTGGGCGTCGCCGACTCGTGGCAACGCGTACGCATCGGCGGCGCGCTCGGCGGCGACGATCCGGGCGCGACCTTGCGCCAGGGATCGATCGCGATCTTCTCGAACTCCGGCGGCTTCAGCACCACGATTGCGCAATACCTGCGCATGAGTGGCTGGGGCACTTCGACGGTCATTTCCAGCGGCAAGGATGTCTACATTCACTACGCCGCGCCGGAATTCGCCTTCGCCCTCGCCAACGACGCGCGCAGCAAGGCCGCCGTGCTGTACTGCGAGCCCGGCGGCTATTACGAAGCCGACGCGGACTTCACGAAACCCGTGGTCGCGTGCGTGGTGGGCCGCTGGAAAAGTCGTCTGACACGCGCAGTGGGACATGCTGGCGCGATGGCGGGCGGCGCCGACGATGCCCTCGCGAAAGAGCGCTGGTTCATGGAGAAGTTCGGCGTCGAGCGGCTCTTCACGCCCGACGATCCATGCTGCTCGGCGAAGGGCGCGGTGGTGACGAACATCGCCCATATTCCCGCCGCGCTCACGGCGGTGATGCGCGCCAACGCGACGATGCCCGACTTCGAGCCCGAAGGCAGTCTCGCGCTCAAGCCGTGGTTCGGCTCCGATCAGGGGCTCGAATTGCCCGACGATCTCGCGCTCGCGGTCGTGAAAGCGGTCGCGCCCTATGACGAACAGGTCGCGCGGGTGAACGACCAGATCGGCGCGATTCCGCCGCGGCAGTCGTTGAAGGACGCATCGGGCGCCTCGCAGATGGATGCGAAGACCCAGGTGAGCTGCCTGCACGGCGTATCGATGCTCGACGCGGCGACGCATTCCTTCGAAGCGAACGTATGCCTCGCGCTGTTGCACGAGTTCGGCGGCGCCAACGACGAGCAACTGATCGACGTCGCGGTCGGCGCGGCGGTGAACCTGTACGGCACGCCCGAACTGGCGGCGGCTCAGGCGGCGCGCGAGGCGGGCAATGCGCCCAATGCCGTGCTCGCGGCTGCTGCCGCCATCGTCGGGCCGAATCGCCAGCGAGCGGCGCGCGAGGCGGCGAAGCTGATGATCGACCGGTTCGCCGCAGGAAAACTCCTCGACGCATTCGATCGCGATTTTGACATCGACGCGATCGGCACCGAAGGTAGCGCGGCACTGTTCTCCGAGGAACCCGATCCAAAGGCCGAAGCCATGCTCGCTGGCCTCGCCGCCCGTGGCGTGAGTTCCGTATTCGTACGATGGATTGCCAGCGGCCCGGGCCATCCGCGCGCGGACGCCGTGCTCGCGGCGATCACGACGACGCTCGCCTGGGGCCCGCTCATGCGCAAGCGCATCTCGCGTCTGACGGCGGAGAGCCTGCCATGGTGGACGACGCTCTTCGGCACGCTGATCGGCGCGTCCGCGGACGCCTCGCGCCATCGTCCCGACAGCTTCTGCGACATTTCCACCGAGGCATTGCTCGGCGAGCGCTCGCTCACGGAGATCGCGTTCGCGGCGCTGCTCGGCCTCGAACCCTCCGCCGACGACCTGTTCGCATTCAGGACGCTGACCGGATTGCTGCTCACGAACGGACCGGGTGCGATCTCGGCGCAAGGCGCGAAGGGTGCGGTATCCGCCGATGGCCCCGAGTCACCCGAACGCGTGCAACTCAACAAGGCGTTGACGGGCTTTCTGACGCACACCGGCTATACGCACGGCGGCAACGGCTACGAAGGCATCGCCTTTCTCAACGATGCGTTTCGCGACAGCGCCCTCGACGATCCCGCCGACCCGCATCACGGCGTCGATCTGGAAGCGCTCGCGCGCCGTTCCGTCGAGCATTACGCGCGATACAAGGCGAGCCAGAAGCAGGCCGGCAGCCTCGACATCGCCAAGCTGCCGGGCGTCAATCACCCGGTTTTCAAGGACAAGCCAGTAAATCACGATCCGCGCGAGGTGTTCATCGCCGAGCTGTACGAGGCACGAGGCGAGTACAACGCGTTTCATGCGTACTACCGCGCGCTGGTGCAGGCCTTGTTCGACGCGGGCGTCTCGCGCAACGTCTACTGCGTCAATGTCGATGCGGTGATCGCCGCGCTGCTGCTGAAAATGCTGTGGCAGCCGCTCAAGCGCGGCGCATTCAGCGAGGCGGATCTCGAAACCGCTGCGTTCACGATCTTTCTGTATCCGCGCATGCTCGGTTGCGCCGCGGAAATCGACGATCACCTGAACCGAGGTCGAAACATGGACACGCGCACGCCCGCTTCACAGTGTCGGTTCGTGGCATGACCGGCTGATCTCTGATCGTAGCCGCCACGCTAGCACAGTCACGCGCGGCGGCGCCTGACGGCGTCGATCGACACTGCGCCAGTCCGGTGGGGCCGGTTTCGCGGCCTCAGCCGTCATTCAAGTGGGAGACGCGAGCGTCCCCTTCTGGCCGAGTCTTGCCCGATGCGGTCGCCCATAACCACAGCCTTGCAATCCAGCATCGCCTAGCCGAATTTCAGCTCAATGATGATGCGCTGCACGACAGATCAGGTTGAGCAAGATTCAAAGCTTCGCCTGCATCGGGATGTCGAGGAAACGCACCCTCTTTGCTCGGCCAGAGCAGTTGCAGACATGGAAATTCGTCGCCCCCATAAAACCAACGATTCCATCCAAGATGATCTTGGTAGTGTTTCCTGTCTACGGGCAGGAGCAACGCATCCGAATTGGCATATATCGTCGATGTCAGCTCGCGAATGGGCGGCGGCGATCCGGTAGAGATCATCCGGTAGATGTGCCAAAGGACATCGTGTGCAATGTTTGGCGGCATCGAGAATACGATGATCTCCAGGAACCTGTGTCCTATCCAGAATCCCGTTGTGAATGAGAACTCGGGATAGTTGGATTCCGCAAAAATCTGCGTGCGAAACCACCCATGTTGACGGATGCTTTGAACAAACCTTTGTTCTTCTTCGTCAAGCACCGAATCGGGTGCATCTAGGGCAGTTGCAATGTCTGGTCGCATGGGGCGGAACTCGCAAGCTTCGATCGACAGATTGTCGGCGATTTATGTACCGCGGTCGAGTGACCGAAAGTGGCCGAGTCTTGCCACCTCATTGCAGGGCTAGCAGCTGACGGATTCGAATCGCCTCATGCGGAAGGATCTGTTCCGGCGCTTTCAACCATTGCGCATGCGTGCAACCAACGCGAGCAAGCGAGCACTCATTTCCTTGGCCGGCAAGTGCGCAAGCCAGCCGTGACCGGGAAGCAGCCATTCGAAACGATACGCGGCCAGCTTGCCGAGCGATTCGGCGAGCTCGGTCCATGAGTACCAGCACGCGTCCCTGAACGCGACGAGGTCTTGCTCGCGTGGGCTCCAGGCAAGTGAATCACCTGAGAAGAGCACGCGATCCTCAAGCAGGTATACAACGCTACCCCGAGTATGGCCGGGCGTCGAAATTGCGCGCACGCCGGCCGCGATACTCAGTGCCGATCCGTCGTCGAGCAGATCCGTGGCATAGGGCGCAGCCGAGCTGTCATGGCGGTGGATCCAGACACGCGCTCCGAAACGGCGCGCGTATTTGTCTGCGTCTGCGACGTCATCACGATGCGACAGGAGGATGTGCGCAATGCCACCCGAAGCATCAAACCAATTCACCAGTTCGGCCGCATACCGCGGCGAGTCGATTAGCAGATTGCCGTCCGGGCGCGCGACAAAATAAGAATGTGCGCCAAACGAAGACCGAGCGTTGAATCCGCAGCGCCATACACCCGATATGATCCGCTGCGGAAAGATCGCGACGTTCGGGCGAGGCTGCTTCGTTTCGCTGCGTACCGATGCCGTAGGACATACAAACACCGCACGCCAAGCGGCAAGCTGGTCTTCCGACGTGACGGGCTGTCGAACGAAGACGCTTTTATCGTTTCGTTCGGCAATTAGCCCGGGCGCGACGTGACGCGATGCACCGCAATTGATGCACGCTGTGTCGATGTACCAGTCCCCTGGCACAGAGTCGGTATTACGTGGCGGCTTCATTCGATGCTAGGTCCTGACAACGCATGGCAATCTCACAGTTCCCATGATAGACCTTTCAACCGCCCAGACATGACCGGAGCAACGCGAGGAAGGCGGAGGCTGGAGCTTCGTGGCGCTTCACCTCTTGACTGGCCGTCATTGCACTGAATCTGGTCCGCCGGCGAAGGCGCCAACCCGAGCCAAACCCGCCCTATGCATTGAGGCAAAGCGGACGCTCAACGCCTGCGCTCAGACGAGGCGGCGCATTGGCGTCGCCGACGGCGGCGACCAGCCCGGATCGGCCAGTTGTCATCTTCCGCCATATAGGAGCCACTGGGCTTCCGGCATAAAGGAGCCGGGACGTTTTCGGCATAAAGGAGCCACTGCGTTTCCGGCATATAGGAGCCAGGAGCCAGGGCAGGAATCGAGCATCTCGATCGTGATGCTCATCGCAGGCTTAACTTGTGGGGCGTGATCCCCCAAGGGAGGCTGCGATGGGCCGACGGAGAAT